>Ga0209341_10004069_pt1 | contig 13549 bp, 11 predicted proteins | sample RifCSP13_2_FD_184020 | JGI IMG/M metagenome (GOLD analysis project Ga0209341, IMG submission 184020) | Soil microbial communities from Rifle, Colorado - Rifle CSP2_sed 13_2 (SPAdes) (version 2) | ecosystem: Environmental > Terrestrial > Deep subsurface > Rock core/Sediment | place: Rifle...
AAGCGGCCGCGCTGGTAGCCCTTCCCCAGGGGCTGCGGAGACTACATTCCTTGGACGGCCGAAGGCTGGAGGAGGCGCAGGCCTGGCTTGGGGGCTTGTTTTGGGGCCAAGGACCGGTAAGCTGGCGCGGTCCGGAAGCGGCCGTCTGGAGGACGCGAGAGGAGGCCCGCATGCGCCCGCTCCGCCCGTTCGCGCTCGCCCTCGTCGCCGCGCTGGTCGTCGTCGCCGCGACGCCGCCATCGGCCCTCGCCGCGCCAACGTACCCCGACCTCGGCATGGCGCGCCTCAAGGACTTCAAGATCGAGAACACGCCCGACGGACGGCGGCTCCTGCGCTTCACGACGATCATCGTCAACGTGGCGGCCGGCCCGTTCGAGGTGCAGGGCAGCCGCCTGAGCACCTCAGACCCCATGACCGTGAAGCAGTGCATCTACGACGGCTCGACCTGCACCCTCGTATCCACAGCGGCGGCGATGGGCTGGTCGGGCGACAACCACAACCACTGGCACGTCATCGGTCTCGAGGAGTACGAGCTCGAACGGCTCGATAACGGCGTGCTCGTGGGGACGGGCGCGAAGACCGGCTTCTGCTTCTACGACAACACGAAGCACGACCTCTCGCTGTCGGGTGCACCCTCATCGGCCGTGTACACGAACTGCGGGGCGTCGTCGAGCCTCTCGGTGACGATGGGCCTCTCGGTGGGCTGGGGCGACACCTACTACTGGAACCTGGCCTACCAGTGGGTCGACATCACCGGCCTGGCCGCCGGCCGCTACCGCCTCTGGGCGACCGCCGACCCGGAGAACTGGTTCATCGAGGCCGACGACACGAACAACTTCACCTGGGTCGACCTCCAGATCAGGGGCAAAGGAGGCTCGGTCCGCGTGCTGGGCTACGGCCCCTCGGCCTAGCTAGAGTCCCCGCTGGGGCCGCCGGCGGGCGGACACAATGCGTTGCCATCGTGTTGCCATATCAACGACTCCGCGCCCCACGCTCCGCACCGTATCCGGCTCCCGGGCTCGAGGCGACGCTCTCGTTAGATGACCATGACCTGACGCACGCGTCGGAGTAACAATGGGCACGGCCGAACGTCTCAAGCGCACACCGTTCGGAGGACCTCGGATGCGCTCCTCGCTGCTGCGGGTCGCAACGACGATCGTGGTGGGACTGCTGGTAGCTGCCTGCGTGTCATCCCCGACATCGCCGCCGCCGGTCACGACCCCGCCCCCGACATCGCCGCCCCCGGCCACCACCCCGCCCCCGACATCGCCGCCCCCGGCCACCACCCTGCCCCCGACATCGCCGCCCCCGGCCACCACCCTGCCCCCGACATCTTCGCCGGCCGTCAGTCCCGCGATCACCGCGATCGCCGCGGGCACCGGCCACTCATGCGCGCTGACAAGCGCAGGCGGGGTGAAGTGCTGGGGCGACAACGGCTCCGGCCAGCTTGGGAATGGCTCGACCAACGATAGCCCCTTCCCCGTCGATGTCGTCGGATTGACGAGCGGCGTGGTGGCGATCGCCGCCGGCCAGGGCGACACCTGCGCGCTCACCAGCGGCGGCGGCGTGAAGTGCTGGGGCTACAACGCGTACGGGCAGCTGGGGAACGGCACGATCACCGCGAGCAGTCTCCCGGTCGATGTGGTGGGCCTCACGGGCGGGGTGACGGCGATTGCCGTGGGCTGGCTGCACGCCTGCGCACTCACGAGCGGCGGCGGCGTGAAGTGCTGGGGCGGTCTGCTCAGGGACGGTTCGCTCTCGATCCGCAAGGTCCCCGTGGACGTCTTTGGCGTCACGAGCGGGATCCGCGCGATCAGCGCCGGCTACTACTACACCTGCGCGCTCACGAGCGGCGGCGCGATGAAGTGCTGGGGGGAGAACCAGCACGGTCAGCTGGGGAACGGCACGATCACCGCGAGCAGTCTCCCGGTCGATGTGGTGGGCCTCACGGGCGGGGTGACGGCGATCGCCGCGGGTTGGCAGCACACGTGCGCGCTGACGAGCAACGGCGGAGTGATGTGTTGGGGCCTCAACCATGTCGGCCAGCTCGGGAACGGTGCGATCCCGTGGCAGTGGGACCCGGGGACAGAACCCCAGATCCTGACACCGGTGGATGTGCTGGGCCTCACGGGTGCCACTGGGATCGCGGTGGGCGGCGAACACACGTGCGCGCTCACGAGCGGAGGTGCGGTCGGCTGCTGGGGCGGCAACAGCTACGGCCAGCTCGGCGACGGCACGAAGCTCGCCAGCGGCGCCCCGGTTGTCGTTTCCGGGCTTGCCAGTGGGGTAACGGCGATCGCGGCGGGCCTGGGTGGCTATCACACCTGCGCGCTAACGAGCGCTGGTGGCGTGAAGTGCTGGGGTTTCAACGGCTCCGGCCGCCTCGGCAACGGCAAGACGACCGACAGCAGCGTTCCTGTCGATGTGGACTTCACGATCCGTCCGACGATCGTCCTGCGCTCCTCGAAGCCGGCTGGAACGATCGCCGCGGGGACGACGCTGACGTTCACCGCGACCGTCCGCCCGCTTCGACCGGCGGCCGACCGCGCGACCGTCCGATTCGAGATCTTCCGCCAGGATGGCGGCGTGTGGAGCCTGGCCGCCCGGCGAGACGTGGCCGCTGACGCGACCGGGCTGGCGACACTGCGTTGGACGTTTGCGACGACGGGCCCGCGCTACGTCCGCGCGAAGGCCCTTGGGAACACGGGCCACGTCGCGAGCAACTGGAGTCCGTTGTTCCTCTACTCGGTCGCCAGCTTCGCGTCTGTGCCAACGATCACGGCGATCGCCGTGGGTGAAGGTCACAACTGCGCGCTCACCGACGACGGCGAGGTCATGTGCTGGGGCCAGAACGGCTCCGGCCAGCTCGGGAACGGCTCGACGACCAACAGCAGCGTCCCGATGGACGTCTCGGGCTTGCCGGACGACGTCACCGCGATCTCCGCGGGCGGCCACACCTGTGCGGTCACGCGCAGCGGCGGGGTCACCTGCTGGGGTCACAATGCCGACGGCAGACTCGGCAACGGGACGCTGCTCGACAGCAGCGTCCCGGTCGACGTCTCGGGCCTCGCGAGCGGAGTCGCGGCCGTTGAAGTAGGCAACACCCACACCTGTGCACTCACGACGGAGGGTGGCGTCAAGTGTTGGGGTAGGAACGACTTCGGGCAACTCGGCAACGGCACGACGACCGGGAGCCTCGCCCCGGTGGACGTCCTGGGGCTCGAGAGCGGCGTCAGCGCGATTTCCGCGGGCGGCGGCCACACCTGCGCGCTCACGACGGCGGGAGGCGTCAAGTGCTGGGGCTCCAACGCCGACGGCCAGCTCGGCAACGGCACGCAGACGGATAGCAGCGCGCCCGTCGAGGTCTCGGGTCTCCCAAGCAGGGTCGTGGCGATCACCACGGGCATCTACCACACGTGCGCACTCAGCAGCGGCGGGGGAGTGACGTGCTGGGGCGCCCTCGCGGCCCAGCAGACCGATGACGGCGGCCTCTCGTCCACCTTCGCCCTCATCCCGCACCAGGTCCCAGGCCTTACATCCGGTGTAGCCTCGATCGCCGCGGGCGGCTTTCAGACCTGCGCCGTCTCGCGCGCCGGTGGGGCAATGTGCTGGGGCGACAACCGCCACGGCCAGCTGGGCAATGGCACGACCACCCTTGGCTCCACCCCGGTGGGCGTCACAGGCCTCACGAGCGGGGTCAGCGCGATCGCCGGGAGCTACGGGTACACCTGCGCGCTCATGCGCAGTGGCGGGGTCAAGTGCTGGGGCTGGAATGACGCTGGCGTGCTCGGCGATGGCTCGCTTGTCGATAGCAGTGTGCCGGTCGACGTCCTTGGGACGTTCGTTCGCAGGCCCGACGGCCGCGTGCGGGTGGGCGCTGGCGCGTTCGTGGGCGACAACGTCTACAACTCGACCGGTTCCGGCCAGAGCCAGACGGGCTCGTCCGCCCGAGGCGGAACGGTCACCTTCGGCATCTCCATCGAAAACGACGGCAACGGTGCCGAAGACTTCGAGGTCAAGGCCACGGGCAGCGCCACGAGCGCCTACACCGTGAAGTACTTCCGCGGCACGTCCGACATCACCGTGGCAGTCGTGGCGGGCACGTATCGGACACCGTCACTGGCGCCGGGCGCGAACTACCTCATCACCGCCAGGGTCATCGTCGAGTCCACTGCGAAGGCAGGCTCGAGCGTCACCCGGCTGGTGACGATCACCTCGGGTGCCGACGTGCCAACGAAAGACTCCATCAAGTTCATCGCCAAGCGGGCATGAATGCGTGCTTTCGCTCCGGTACCCGAGGCAGCCGGATGCACGCGTCGCGCTGACGGGCGCATGATGGATGTCAACGTCAAGGCTGGGAGGAACAGGCGACGCCGACGTATCTGGATGTCCACGACATCCCCGGTGTGAAGGCGAGCGACGTGGTCGGCGCCCACGAGGCCGATGTCCGGGTCCAGGGCAAGTACGGCGTCAACTACCGGCACTACTGGGTCGATGAAGCCGAGGGCAAGGTCTTCTGCCTGGTCGACGCCCCGGACAAGGAGACCGCCACTCGCGTTCACCGCGAGGCACACGGGCTGGAGGCGCACACGCTCTACGAGGTCGAACAGGGCGCCTTACCGCCGCGACGCGAGAGCCCGACATCCCGTCGGCTCAGACACGATCAGGTCATCGTGTCGAGGCCTGGGCGCCGACATTTTCGGGTGGCAGGCCCAGCGAGTGCGAGTAGAGTGGTCGCGCTTACGCAAGTCGGTCAGGGGCGTGTCGAATGTTCTGGGACGATCTCGTTCGGCGCTGGAGACGCGAGGTCCGCGGCCTGAGCCCGCGGCTCCTGCGCGCCACCGCTGGACACGTGGCGGTGCTGCCTGCGCCGAGAGCCCGCCGGCGGTCGCGGCTGCCATGGCTCGTCCTGATCGCGCTGGTCCTCGCTGTGATCGTGCTGCTCCTCCAGAGCGGCCAGGTCCGGGCGATCCTCGCGGCGATCTTCCCCTGATCCGGCTGCGCTGACCACACGCCACCCTGGCTCGCCCAGGGCGCCGCACGGGCGCGCCTGCAAGGCCTCGTGGCTCCAGCCATCGACCCGCACCGCGGTCTGGCCACTGAAGCGCTCCCAGCGCCGCAGGGCGACCTCGACGTAGATCGGGTCGATCTCGAGGGCGTAGCAGGCGCAGCTCCAGCGCTCGGCTGCGATGATCGCGGTGCCGGAACCCACGGACGGGTCGTAGACCTCGCCGCCCGGTCGGAGGTGGTTGCGGATCGGGATCTCGAAGAGAACGAGCGGCTTCTGGGTCGGGTGGTCCTCCTGGCGTGGTAACGGCTCCGCGGCTCCTCCGCGACCTCCATACCCCCGGTCGTTACCTCAGCTTCGCAGAGTTCGAAAGCCTGGAGGCCATCGACGAGTTCCGGTCCCGACCGGATTTCGACGAGCTGGTCGGCGCGATGCGCGAACACCTCGACGATCTGAGGATCTCTACGTTCGAGCAGGTGATCGCGCCCTGACCGGAGCTTCGCACGACCGGAGCCGTTCGCGACGTCGAGAGTCGTGCCGGATCGCTCCAAGCAGGCACGGGATGACGACCATGACGACCTTCGGACCTCGTCGAGCGGAAGCGAGAGCTACAGCGCCTTCAGGCTCAGCCTGCGCTGATGCCGCGCCCGCCATGCGGCGAGCGGGAGTTCCGCTCTTGCCGGCGTCGCAGCGCCTCGTAGAGGAGAACGGGCAGCGCGAGAAGCACCACACCGACGAGCGCGTCCATCCAGACCGTGTAGCCCGTCCCGAAGGCGAGGTACCCGCTCTCGAGCGCCAGGCTGTCGGCGATGACGATGAGGGGGGCGACCACGACGAGCAGCACCGCGCCGTAGACGAGCGCCGGGTACCGCGTGTGTCCAGCGAGCCAGCGGTAGCCCATGAGCAGCAGCGCGAAGAAGACGATCGGTAGGAGCAGGTACATGGCCGCCAGAACGATGAGCGGCAGGCGGTAGCTACAGGACTGCCAGACACCGGCTGATCCGAGGATCAGGTTGAGACCGGCGACGCAGACGCCGAGGGCGCTTGCGGACAGCACGACCGTGCTGCGGCCTGCGTCGCCTGGCCGGCGGGGCCAAACCAACAGGCCGGCACAGGCAAGGACCGCGCCGACCACAACAGCCGCGCCGCCGAGTGGCGAGTGGAGGAACTCGATCGCCTGGCAGTCGTTCACGGTGTATCCCAGATCGCGCCCCGCCAGCCGATTATCGGGCGGGATCGACGATTACATCCCCCGAAGTCCTCGAGGTCCCGACGGTCGAGCTCGCCGGGCTCGCCAGGCCACCATGCGATGGTCACTCAGGAGCCGCCGTTGGCCAGGCGGTCCCACGCACATGGCTCGACCACATGGATGCAGTCAGCTGGCCGCGTCCCTCCGTGGGCTGCCCTCCTGGGCACATCCCACATTTCGAGGTACTTGGGCGAAGAATTCGTCAAACGCGGCGGTATCGCGCATCAACGCCCAGAACTCGGCGATCTGGCCCTCGGCGTTCATGCGATACATCTCCATGCCGTGCTGGTCGAAGCGCTTGCCGTCGCGCGAATGGTTCCAGTGAACCCGCGTGAAAATCCAGTCGTCAGTGGCGACGACGGTTTCCACCTCGATGCTGAAGGTCGTGATCACCGGCTCCCGAGTCTCGGAGAACTCGGGAACGACTTCCTCGAACAGGGCCATGGTCTCGGCCTTATTGCGATCGCCGGAGAACCGATGCCGTCCCGGCACGTGCCAGACGAGGTCGTCGGCGAGCATCTCTCGGATCGTGTCTGCATCGCCCTTGCTGAATGCTTCGTAGGCGCGCCAGTAGCGCGCGACGTTGGGATGCTCCGACATGACTTCCTCCTCTATCAGACGGCGCCGCCGCAAACGGGTAATCAGCCGCCCGTGCCCGGGTCTCCCTCTGCCATCCGCCTGACCCGCTCCTCGATGTCGATGCCGTCCTCTTCCACCGTCTCCATGTAGATCCGCCCCCAGGCGAACTGCCCGTCGCGGATGCCGAAGACGTTGACCCCGCGCAGGTGAAGCCGCGTCCCATCGGCTCGCGTCCCCGACCAGTCGTGCTCGATCCAGGCCGTGTCATCCTCCACCGCGATCCGCTCGACCTCGGTGCGGAAGTCCGGTAGGCCGTCGAGGACCATGCCCCATCGCTTGCGCACCTCCGTGCGGCCGCCGGAGATCTGCCGGGTCGGATGGACCGGCTCGACGTCGTGGTAGTCCGGGGCGAAGCAGCCCACGATCGCCTCCAGATCATGCCCGTTGATGGCCTGGACGAATCGCTCCACCACCGATTTCGCGTCCGCTTGCGCCGCTCCGCGCATCGCCAAGCTCCCTTCTCCGCCTCGCTTCCCCGAATCCGCGGACCCGCCGCGTCGAACGGGAACCATCTTGCGCCGCCCGACTCTCTCCGAACAGTCATCGGCTCGGACGCCCACGCGCGCACCCGGCAAAGTCACAGGTTCTGTGATCTCTGTGATTTCCGCGCCCCACAGCGTCGCGGCGAACCGGTAGCTGCCGCATGTCACCCGGAGTAGAGCAGTCCGCGGCCACCCGGCGGCAGTAGCACGGTCGCTTCTCCGGCCACCTCGCTCACGAAGATCGCGGCTGTATGTGCGAGTTCTGAACTACGGCTGGTGTCGTCCCCCACGAGGAAGATGTCGCGCGCCGGGTCCGCGAGGAGCAACGCCAGGCGCAGCTGCGCGCGGTCGAGGTCCTGGGCCTCGTCGACGAAGATGGGGACAGCGAGTCGGTTGCTGCGGAGGTGGGTCGCCTCATTCGGCCGTCAATGATGACCGGATACCTCAGGCAGAGCCTTCCTGGGCGCCCGCCCGAGACCCCCGTTCGGCGCGATCTGGCCAAACCCCAAAAGGGATCGCCGTCGACGTGCGGAGCGGGGGCCATGCATATCCTAGCCCTCCAGCCAAGTCTCCTGTCCCGTTCGGCTGGTTACCGTACCGAACACGATGGGTTCATAGTGCGCGGCCCTCGGGGTCACGTTGTCCTACCCTCGGACGGCCTCGCTGGAGGCCGGCCGTCGCGAACGGCGTATCCGTGTTCGCCGCCGCGATCGCGGGTGGCCAATCAATACGAATCGGCGAGCAGGACGAAAGCGGTACGTCGAAACCGGTCCATCAATCCCACTCCGCCAGCCTCACGGTAACCCCTTGGCGGCGTCCTGCAGCGTAGCGCCTCCGATCGGCCTTAGTGGCCGACAGGACACGAGCGGTCGGGCGAACCCGCAGCAGACGGCGGGTCCGCCCGATGATCGCTGGGTGCTAAGACGTGAACGGGCCAACCGGCCAGCAGGTCCAGCCGAACGGGAAGTTGTTGCTGAACAGGCGGATCGCGTCGTCTTTGTGGCCGAGCTCGATTGCGTGCGCGTCGACCGACTCGGCCTGGACCACGCCGTCCCCAGTGTCACACCATACCTCGTAGTACGAGTCCGCCCGCGGCGTCGAAGCCGAGGCGATGGGCGCGGACGCCATGAGCAACGCTCCGGCAACCGCGGCAAGTGCGAGCTTTCTCATGCGGAGCCTCCTTTCGTCTGCTAGCCGTCTGCTCGCTCCGGCACCGGACGCTAGCGACGCGCCGCTCCGCAGGAACCCCCCGGGCGGGTACGTTTGATGACCGGGAATGAGCGTCAGCTCTCCCGGGTCCGGCCGATCCTCGCCGCCAGCTCCGTCCGCGATCGAACGCCGAGCTTGTGGTAGATGCGCTTGAGGTTGGCCTGGACGGTGCCGAGGCTGATGAACAGCGCGTCCGCAGCCTCTTGATTGGTGTGGCCGCGGGCGACGAGGGAGGCGATGTTCAGCTCGCTCTCGGTGAGCTCGAAGGGCGTCGACGGTCGACCACCGATCCGCCGCAACTCCGATCCCGCCCGTTCCGCCCACAGACGCGCACCGAGTTCGGTGAACGCGTCCCGAGCCCTCCCGAGGCACTCGCGGGCGAGGCGCTTCTTCTTGGCGCGCCGATGGATCTGACCTAGGACCAACCACGACCGCGCCACCTCGAACGGCTGCGCGACTCGCTCGAGATGCTGGAGCGAGCGCTCGGCTGCGCGTTGTGCTGCCACGAGATCGCCGGCGGCGGCGGCAATGAGGGCACGGCCGCGAAGCGCGGTGCCGTGCGCCCACGCCCGGCCAAGCGCCCGAGCCTGTTCCTCGAGGCGGCCGACGAGCCGCTCTGCGTGGTCGATGCGCCCGAGGGCGACGAGCGCTTCGACGAGGTCGGGCACGCACGGGATGATCGCGGGCTCGGCCGCGTGCAGGTGCTCCAGGTAGCGCACCGCCGGCTCGAGGTTCTGACGCGCGCCCTCGAAGTCCGACAGCGAGAGATCGAGGAAGCCGAGAACGGCGCGGCTCCAGGCGGCGTTGAACGGGTCGTCGTTCGACTCGGCGAGGCGCAGGCCGGCCGTCGCCTGCTGCCTCGCGACATCGCCATGCCCGAGGTGGGCAGCGGCCCAAGCCTCGTTGAAGAGGACGACGTGGCTTTGCGTCGCGGTTTGGCCCGACTCCTCCACGATCTCCATCGCCTCGCGCGCGTGGCGCGCGGCGATCGGCCACCTCCCGGCACGGCACTCAAGCTCCGCCAGGTAGCACAGGACCTCCTGGCGCACGGTGTACATCCCGCGCTGCTCGTACTCCGCGAGTTCCCGCTCGAGGACGTCGCGGGCCTCGTCGAGTCGCCCCGACCACATTAGCTCGAGCCCCAGGATCGATCGCGGCGTCGTGTACACCGAACCTTCCGTCCACGACCCCTGGGCCATCGCCACGTCCTGGAGAGCGATGGCCTCGGACATGAGCGCCTCGGCGGACTGGCCGCGGAGATACTCGATGAACGCGAGTATCGCGAGGGCATCCGCACGCGCGGCGGGATCGGCCACGCCCGTCGCCCAGTCGACTGCCTGGCGGGCCTGCATGAGTGCCTCGCGTAGATCGCCGAGGTAGAACGCAACCCAGGCCAGGGCATGATGGATCCCGCTCCGCAGTCCGGGATCGTCGGCCGCCTCGGACAGCGCTTGTTCGCACGGCGACCGGACGCCCTGGATCAGGTTCATCCAGCTCATCGACGCGAGCCGGTAGAGCATCTCTGCCCGCTCGGCTCCTGGCGGCGACGAGGCGATCGTGTCTCGGAGGAGCCCGAGCGCGCGTGCGGCGTCGCCGGCATCGAAGTGGTATTCGGCGGCCGCAAGCCGTCGTCGCCGCAGCTCGGCGAGGTCGGCCGATGCAGTCATCTCGCAAGCCAGATCGGCGAGATCGGCTGCCGCATCGGGAGCGCCGCGGGCGCGTGCGTGGCGAGCCGCCCGTTCGAGGGCGATCGCCACGTCGGGATCGGGCCCCACCGCGCCGAGAGCGAGGTGGCGGGCGCGTTCCTCCAGATCAACCGTCAGCGCCGCGAGGCGAATGTGAAGCTCGCGTCGCTCCTGTGCCGGTGCGTTCAGGTAGACCGTGGATCCAAGCAAGGGGTGCGAGAAGCGCACGCGCCCATCGGCTCGTTCGATGATGCCGGCCTCCTCCGCTCGCGCAAGACCGGCCAGCGGTCGATCGCTCGACCCGGCGATCTCCAGCACGAGTTCCCACGTGGGCTGCGAAGTCGCCGCGATGGCCAGCAGGGGCAGGTGGGCCGAGGACGGCACGGTCGCCAGCCGCGCAGACAGGAGCTTCTGCAGGTCCTCTGGCACCGGCCACACGTCGCCCTGATCGGCGCGGACGCCATCGCGGGCGGCCGCTAGCGCGATCTCGATGGCGAACAGCGGGTTCCCGCCGGTGACCCGGTGAAGTCGGACCACGACCGGGTGCGGAAGCGACCGGCTCGTCCGGTCGCGAAGGATCCGCCCGAGTGGCTCCGGCTGCAGCGGGCCGACGGTCAGATGGGTGGTCCGCGCCAGGACTCGGTCGATGTCGAGAGGATCGCCCTTCGAGCCGGATCCCAGCCTGACGGACACGAGTGCGCCGATCCGCTCGTTCGAGAGCCGCCGCAAGCCGAACGAAAGGACGCGAATCGAGGGCCGGTCCAGCCACTGGACATCGTCGATCGCGATCACCAACGGCGCATCGGCGGCGAGGCTGTGCAACACGTGGGCCGCGGCGAGCGCCACGGCCCGCTGTTCCAGCGAACCACCCGACGGTTCGGTCCGCAGGAGCGCCGCGTCGAGGGCCCGGCGGAGCTGCGACGGCATCCCGGTGAACGCGCTATCGGGGACGCCGGTGAGGAGGTCGCCCAGCGCCGCGTACGAGAGCCGCGCCTCTGATTCGGCGGCGCGAGTCATCAGGACGCGGTGCCGACGGTCCCTTGCGTCGGCGACGCCTGCGAGCCAGAGCGTCGTCTTGCCGATCCCTGCGGTACCTTCGAGAACGAGGGCGGATGGTCCAGCCTCGATCCCATCCAGGAACGCGGAGACCAGGCCGAGTTCGAGATCGCGCCCCAAGATTTCGGAGGTAGTAGCGTCCAAAGCGCCCTGTCGCAACGTTCTTCGCTCGCGATGGGACGACACCGCGACGAGTACGTTGATATCTCTGCACGATCTTAGGCCGATGCCGCATGCGCCGCAGCTAGCTCGCGCCTACGATGAGCAGGCCCTCGAGCGCTGAGGCCCGCTTCTGGGCGTGGCCGTGCCCCGTGGAGTGGTGGGTGGATTGCAGCACGTCGATTGTCGGCGCGGGAGTCGTTGTTGGCGATCAGGCGAGCTGCGATGGCCGCAGCTCGCCTGAAGGTTGCTCGCCGCCGCGCAGCCGGTGATGCAGGGCGCTGAGCGACTGGAGGTTGCGGTCGTCATCGCGGCCGCCGACGACCTTTGGGACGATGTGGTCGACGTCGGCCGCCCGCAGCCCGCACCACGTCGACGGGATCGTGACCAGCCACTGGCAGCGCGGGTGTCGCGTCGATGGTGTAGCCGCAGCGCCCGGAGAACAGCCTTGAGTAGGCGTACAGGCCGAACTCCCGCTCGGGCAGCATCGTCGCCGCGCTGTCGTGGCCGACGAGCCAGCACCGGGGCGCAGCAGCCGCCTCACGTCAGCCTCGCGGCTCGGCGTCGAGGACGCGGAGCTGCTGGCCGATGGCGCGCCGGGCGAGGTCGCGCGTCGCGTCGTCCATACCGAGCGTAAAGAGCGCCATGTCGACCGCGCGCGCCACCGTCGCGGCCTGCATGAGCAGCAGGTCGGTCGTCTCGTCCTCGCGCTGGTACCGCTCACGATAGAGGGCGGGTCGGTGCGCCTTCAACAGGAAGATGAGGAGCGTGTCGCTCACCGACAGGGCCCGCCGACGGGCCTCCGCTTCGAGGACGTCGATCGCGTCCTGCTCGGCCTGCGCCCAGCGCGCGGCGAAGGTCGGATCGCGCTGCCGACGCCAGTAGGCGGTGTCCCGGTCGATGCCCGCGGCGTCGGCCGAGAGCCGCACGTTGCAGGTCGCGCGGAACACCTCGAGGAAGCGCGGTGCCCAATCGGGCTTGGGCCGCCTTTTAGGTGCCGAGTGTGCCGAGCGCTCAGCCATCGACCCGCTCGGCTGTCCGGCCGGTGAAGTTCTGCCAGCGCTCCAGGGCGACCTGGACGTAGCGGGGCTCGATTTCCATCGCGTGACAGCGCCGGCCGAGCCGCTCGGCGGCGATGATCGTGGTGCCGGAACCCCCGAAGGGGTCGTAGACCGCCTCGCCCGCGCGCAGGTGGTTGCGGATCGGGATCTCCGCGAGGAGCACCGGCTTCTGGGTCGGGTGGTCGACCTTCTCCTCCGTGCTCCCGCTCATGATCATCTTCGGGCTCGGTGCCCGCCAGATCGTGGCCTGGTTCCGCTCACCGAGGAAGGGCACCGCGATGCCCGACTTGCGCACGACCCAGCAGGGCTCGTGGGCCCAGTGATACCAGGACCGGCCCATCGCGAAGAGGCCCTTGTCCCAGATCACCTGGGCGACGACCTCGAAGCCGATCCGGACGAGCCCTTCGGCGACGGCGCTCGCGTGGACGCCCGCGTGCCAGACGTACCCGACCTGAAGGGACGGCACCAGCGCGAACGCCTCCGACCAGTCCACCCGCGTGTCGCCCGACAGCGTGGTGTTGCGGTGGCCCTTCGTGCGCCCGTGGCGCCGCCCGGGCGCCCCTGTGGCGTCGTCGGGGTCGGGGTGGCCATCTACGCGCATGTACGGCTTCTCGGCAGGTCCGAGCTCGCTGTACACGCCGTCCCGCCAGGTGGGGTCGAGGCTGACACCATAGGGCGGGTCCGTGGCGAGGAGTGTCGGCGCCGCCCCGTCCAGCAGCCGCTCCACGTCCTCGAGGCTCGTGCCGTCCCCGCACAGCAGGCGGTGCTCGCCGAGGAGCCACAGGTCGCCGGGCTGGACGTAGACGTCGGCGTCCGCGGGCGCGGGCGGCACCTCGTCGGGATCGGTCAGGCCGGCCTGCCGGATGCCGTTCTTCTCCGCCAGCTCCTCGAGCATCGCCCGCAGCGCCGCGTCCGCGGGCGTCAGGTCGCGCAGGAGCGCCTCGAGCTTCGCCGCATCGGCGGTGGCCATCGCGCCGAGCGGATCGAGCGTGGCAAGGACC
>Ga0209341_10004071_pt1 | contig 13547 bp, 10 predicted proteins | sample RifCSP13_2_FD_184020 | JGI IMG/M metagenome (GOLD analysis project Ga0209341, IMG submission 184020) | Soil microbial communities from Rifle, Colorado - Rifle CSP2_sed 13_2 (SPAdes) (version 2) | ecosystem: Environmental > Terrestrial > Deep subsurface > Rock core/Sediment | place: Rifle...
GGCCCCGGTTCTTATAGACCCCTTGCTCTTCAGGCGCTACGGGATAGAGGCCGTGCCGGCCATTGTGTACGCCAGGGGGGTAAAGGGCGTGGACTCCACGGTTAGCGAAGGAGTAAAGGAGGAGGTAGAAACGAAGGAGCACTACATTCTTTATGGTGATGCCGTTCTGGACGGGGCGCTGGAGATCCTCAACAGCGTGGCCCGGGTCAGGTCGCTCGACTGCCTCGTATGGAAGCTCAGAAGAGGTGAGGGCTATGAGAGGGATTGCAAGTAAGCCTAAGACAGAGGACAAGTCCCTTTTTATGCGGATGCTCTTTTTCCCGAAAGTGGCATCATTAGCGTACGACACTGCAGACTAGCTGGTAGGCCCTTTACCAATGCATGGATTATCACGAGGCCAGATTCCAGTCCAATTATGCCACGCCAGAGTGAAGCCGGAACTTAATCCACTGCAAAATATCATTGCTTCAGCAACCCGTTGTTTGTCCGACAATCGACATTCTCGAGGATTCCATATAGTGGTTCTTTCCTGAGCACAAAACCGCCCAAGGCAAGTGGACGCGCCCTTAAGCGAATTATTGCGGGCATTTGCGGCAAAAAGCGGTTGACAATTGGTCTTTACCTTAGTATTTTAAGAGATAGTTTAAATTGGTGAGTTGTGCTCTGACTTTCCCATGTTCGCACTGGCGAATGTGGCAACTAACCAAATTGCCCATGAGGAGTTCGATAAATGGCCGAGATGGAAGACCGCTGGTTATCGATAAATGAAATATGCAAATACCTCGGTATCAGCAATGATACCGTGTATCGCTGGATTGATAGGCACAGCATGCCTGCCCACCGGATGGGCCGCCTCTGGAAGTTCAAAAAAGAACAGGTCGACGCTTGGGTCGAGGCTGGCGGTGCAGCCGAGCCTGCGGAAACCGACAAGAAGCGCAAGGAGTAATAACGGGCTATGAACCATGTGATCCACAACAGCATCGTGAATTTTATCTGGGGTATCGCTGACGACGTGTTGCGCGATGTCTATGTGCGCGGCAAGTACCGTGACGTGATCCTGCCCATGACGGTCATTCGCCGCCTCGATGCGCTTTTGGAGCCGAGCAAGGAAAAAGTCCTTGGCATGAAGAAACAGCTTGACGGGGCCGGAATCGCCAACCAACACGCCGTGCTCTGCCAGGCCGCAGGCGAGGCCTTTTATAACGTCTCGCCATTTACGCTGCGCGACCTGAAGAACCGCGCCAAGCAGCAACAGCTCAAGGCCGATTTCGAAGCTTATCTGGACGGCTTTTCACCCAACGTCCAGGAGATCCTCGACAAGTTCAAGTTCCGCAACCAGATCCCCACGTTGATCGAGGCCGACATCCTCGGCCACCTGATTGAGAAGTTTCTCGACGGCCGCGTCAATCTCAGCCCCAAGCCTGTTCAGGACGTGGACGGCAACGAGCTGCTCCCGGCGCTCGACAACCATTCGATGGGCACCATTTTCGAGGAGCTGATCCGTCGCTTCAACGAGGAGAACAACGAAGAAGCCGGAGAGCACTTCACGCCCCGCGATGTGGTCAAGCTCATGGCCGACCTGATCTTCCTGCCGGTGGCCGACGACATCGAATCCGGCACCTATCTTGTTTACGACGGGGCTTGCGGCACCGGTGGCATGCTGACCGTGGCGGAGGAGCGTCTGTCCGAGCTGGCCCAGAGTCACGGCAAGGATGTCTCCATCCATCTTTTCGGTCAGGAAGTGCAGCCGGAAACTTACGCCATCTCCAAGGCCGACCTGCTGCTCAAAGGTGAAGGGGCCGAGGCCGAGAACATGAAGTACGGTTCCACGCTCTCCAGCGATGCCTTCCCGTCGCAGGAGTTCGACTTCATGCTCTCTAATCCGCCTTACGGCAAGAGCTGGAAAACCGACCTGGAGCGACTGGGCGGCAAGGGTGATATCAAGGACCCGCGCTTTGTCACCCAGCACGGTGGCGACCCGGAATACAAGATGATCACCCGCTCCTCGGACGGGCAGCTCATGTTCCTGGTCAACAAGCTCTCCAAGATGAAGCACACCACCCGCCTCGGCAGCCGCATCGCCGAAGTCCACAACGGCTCGTCGCTTTTCACTGGCGACGCCGGTCAGGGCGAGAGCAACATCCGCCGCTGGATCATCGAAAACGACTGGCTGGAGGCCATCATCGCCTTGCCGGAGAACACGTTCTATAACACCGGCATCGCTACCTATATTTGGGTGCTGACCAACCGCAAGTCTGATACGCGCCGGGGCAAGGTTCAGCTCATCGACGCCACCGAATGGTACGTGCCGCTGCGGCGCAACCTCGGCAAGAAGAACTGCGAGTTCTCCGAGGAACATATCCGCGCCATCTGCGACCTGGTGGTGAATCCGGTCGAGACCGAGAAATCCAAGATCTTCCCCAACGAGGCCTTCGGCTATTGGAAGGTGACGGTGGACCGTCCGCTGCGTCTTGCCGTTGACCTGAGCCCGGCCCGGCTGGAACGGTTCGAACGGACCTGCACCAAGGCCAAGGAGGAGCCGCTGGCCAACCTGGCCAACCGTGTGGCCGAGACACTCGGAGCAGGTCCGCATCTGGATTTCAACACCTTCATGGAAGCCTGCGACACCGATGCCGACAAGCACGGGGTGAAACTCACGGCCAAGCGTAAAAAGCTGCTGCAAAGCGAACTCTGCGACACCAGCGAGGATGCCGCGCCGGTACTGAAAAAAGTTCACAAGCCCGGCAAAACCACGCCCGATCCCATCCACGGCCTGTTCGAGACCGAGGTGGGCGGCAAGCACGGCGTGGTCGAATACGAGCCGGATACCGCCCTGCGCGACAGCGAGCAGGTGCCGCTGCTGGAAGAAGGCGGTATCGAGGCGTTCTTCCGGCGCGAGGTGCGACCCTACACTCCGGATGCCTGGATCGACCCGGGCAAGACGCTGGTGGGCTACGAGATCTCATTCACCCGCCATTTCTACCGGCCCGCGCCCATGCGCACCCTGGACGAGATCAAGTCCGACATCTATGCCCTGGAGCAGGAAACCGATGGGCTGCTGGAACAGATTGTCGGGGAGGCTGAGTGATGAAGCTGGCCTCTTATCCAGAATACAAGGACGCGGGAGTGAGCTGGGTCGGGAGCATTCCCGCACATTGGCCTGAGAAGCGGGCAAAGTATTACTTCAAAGAGATTGATGAGCGCTCCCAGACAGGCGATGAAGAAATGCTCTCAGTGTCGCACATCACGGGAGTGACTCCCCGCAGCCAGAAGAACGTGACCATGTTCAAGGCCGAGTCGAATGTCGGTCAGAAGCGTTGCCAACCCGGCGATCTGATCATCAATACGATGTGGGCCTGGATGTCTGCATTGGGCGTCTCGAACCATGCTGGAATTGTGAGTCCCGCCTATGGCGTTTACCGGCCAAGAAGCAACCAGGATTACGACTACTACTATCTCGATAGCCTGTTGCGGATTGAAGGATATCGGTCGGAATACATTTGCCGGTCAACGGGCATTCGCTCTTCCCGGCTCAGGCTCTATCCCGATAAATTTCTGAGCATGCCGGTGGTCTGCCCTCCGCAGGAAGAGCAGCAAACCATCGCACGATTCCTGAAGGCGCAAGACCGCTTGTTCCGTAAATTCATCCGCAACAAGCGGCGGTTCATTGAACTTCTCAAGGAGCAGAAGCAGAACGTTATCAATCAGGCCGTGACCCGGGGGCTTGATCCCAAGGTCAAGTTCAAGCCCAGCGGCGTGGAATGGATCGGAGATATTCCGGAGCATTGGGACGCCAGACGGCTCCGCACGCTGGCGGCGGTCAGGGCAAGTGGCGTCGACAAAAACACGAACGAGGACGAAGTCCCGGTCATGCTCTGCAACTACGTGGACGTTTACAAGAACGATCGCATCACCGCTGCCATCGATTTCATGAAGGCCACGGCCACGTCGGAAGAGATTCGCGCTTTTGAGCTGAAAGCGGGCGACGTGATCATCACCAAGGATTCCGAAAGTTGGGACGACATCGCCATTCCTACCTTCGTTCCCGAGGCACTTCCGGGCGTCGTTTGCGCCTATCACTTGGCCTTGATCAGACCGTTCTCAGGTGAAATCGAAGGCGAGTTTCTGTTTAGGGCATTCTCATCCGACCCGGTGGCAGACCAGTTCCGGATTGCCGCCACCGGCGTGACTCGCTTTGGCTTGGCGCAAGGTGCAATCAAGGGGGCGTTCTTCCCGCTCCCGCCGTTGGAGGAACAGCGGGCGATTATTGCTCACATCAATGAGAAGTGCGCCGAGATCAGCCAGGCGATTTCAAGGGCCGAGCGTGAGATCGAGCTGATGCGCGAATACCGCATCCGGCTGATTTCCGATGTCGTCACCGGTCAGGTGGATGTACGCGGCATCGAGGTGCCGGAGGTTGCCGAGGAAGAGCTGCTGGCGTTGGAAGAGGACACCGCCGAATCGGATGACGTACTCGATGACGAGGGGGACATGGATGAAGCCGACTGACACAAGCGAAAAGGGACTGGAATCGATCATCGTCGCCTCCCTCTTGGATGAGGCCGGATACGTTCAGGGCGACCCGCAGGACTACGACCGGGAACACGCCGTCGACCTGGCCAAGCTGTTGCAATTTCTCGCCTCCACCCAGCCCGATGGCTATAAGGCTCTCGGCATCGACGAGGAAGGCCCCAAGCGTACCCAGTTCCTGCACCGCCTGCAGGGCGAAATCGCCAAACGCGGAGTGGTGGACGTACTGCGCGGCGGCATCAAGCACGGCCCGGCCCATGTGGACCTTTTCTACGGCACGCCGACGCCGGGCAACGTGAAGGCAGCCGAACGATTCGCGGCCAATATCTTCAGCGTCACCCGCCAGCTTCGCTACAGCCGCAACGAGACCGCGCTCTCTCTCGACATGGCCGTATTCATCAACGGCCTGCCCATCGCCACCTTCGAACTCAAGAACAAGCTCACCAAACAGACGATTCTCGATGCCGTGCAGCAGTATCAACGTGACCGCGACCCGAAGGAGCTGCTGTTCCAGTTCGGCCGCTGCGTCGTCCATTTTGCCGTTGACGACCACGAGGTGCGTTTCTGCACCCACCTAAAGGGCAAAGGCTCGTGGTTTTTACCCTTCGACAAAGGCTACAACGACGGCGCTGGCAATCCGCCTAACCCTCATGGGCTTGCCACCGACTACCTGTGGAAGGAGACCCTCTCCAAGGAGGGGTTGACCGACATCCTGGAAAATTACGCCCAGGTGGTGGAGGAAAAGGACGAGAAGACCGGCAGGAAAAGGTACAAGCAGATCTTCCCCCGCTACCATCAGTTTAAGGTGGTGCGCATGTTGTTGGCGAATGCACGGGAGACGGGGATTGGCAGGCGCTACCTGATCCAGCACTCGGCGGGCAGCGGCAAGAGCAACTCCATCGCCTGGCTGGCGCACCAGCTCGTGGGGCTGGAGCATGAGGCCAAGGCGTTGTTCGATTCGGTCATCGTGGTCACCGACCGACGGGTGCTCGACAAGCAGATCCGCGACACCATCAAGCAGTTCGCCCAGGTTTCCGCCACCGTCGGCCATGCCGAACACTCCGGCGATCTGCGCAAATTCCTCAAGGCCGGGAAGAAAATCATTATCACCACGGTGCAGAAGTTCCCGTTCATCCTCGATGAGATCGGCGATGAACACCGCAGGAGCAAGTTCGCCATCATCATCGACGAGGCCCACTCCAGCCAGGGCGGCAAAACCACCGCCGCTATGAACATGGCCGTGGCGGAAAAGCCAGGCGAGTATGAAACCGAGTGGGAAGCGCTCGATCCGGAGGACAAGATCAACAAGATCATGGAAGGTCGGAAGATGGTGACCAACGCCAGCTATTTCGCTTTCACTGCGACCCCCAAGAACAAGACCCTGGAGATCTTCGGCGATCCGGACCCACAGCCCGACGGCACCGTGAAGCACCACCCGTTCCACAGCTACACCATGAAGCAGGCCATCCAGGAGGGCTTCATCCTCGATGTGCTGAAGAACTACACACCGGTGGAGAGCTACTACCGCTTGGCGAAGAAGGTGGAAGATGATCCGCTCTTCGACGCCAACAAGGCCCAGAAAAAGCTGCGTCGCTATGTGGAATCCCACGAGCACGCCATTCGAGAAAAGGCGGAGATCATGGTGGACCACTTCCACGCGCAGGTGATCGGCCACCGCAAGGTTGGTGGCCAGGCCCGGGCCATGGTCATCACCAACGGTATCGAGCGGGCCATTCAGTATTTCCAAGCCTTCAAGGACTACCTCAAGGAGTGCAAGAGCCCTTACGCGTCCATCGTGGCCTTTTCTGGCGAGCACGAGTATGGCGGCAAGAAGGTCACCGAAGCCGCCCTGAACGGCTTCCCCAGCAGCCAGATTCCCGAAAAGGTGCAGCAGGACCCGTACCGTTTCCTGATCGTCGCCGACAAGTTCCAGACCGGCTACGACGAACCGCTGCTGCATACCATGTACGTGGACAAGGCGCTCTCCGGCATCAAGGCGGTGCAGACTCTCTCGCGGCTCAATCGCGCCCATCCGCAGAAGCACGACACCTTTGTACTCGATTTCTACAACGACTCTGAAATTATCCAGAAGTCATTCGAGCCCTATTACCGCACCACCATCCTCAGCGATGAGACCGACCCCAATAAATTACACGACCTCAAGTCTGATCTGGACGGCTACCAAGTCTACTCGCAGGAACAAATCGACGATCTGGTGGGGCTCTATCTGAACGGCGCGGATCGCGACAAGCTCGACCCGATCCTGGACGCCTGCGTGGCCACCTACAACGCCGACCTCGACGAAGACGGCCAGGTGAATTTCAAGGGCAAGGCCAAGGCCTTTGTGCGTACATACGATTTTCTGGCCTCGATCCTGGCGTACTCGAATGCCGACTGGGAAAAGCTGTCGATCTTCCTGAACTTCCTGATCCCCAAGCTTCCCGCACCCAAGGAAGAGGACCTGTCCCGGGGCATCCTGGAGGCCATCGACATGGACAGCTACCGTGTCGAGGTGAAAACCAGCCTGAAGATCGGCCTTCCCGACCAGGATGCCGAAGTCGGTCCTGTGCCGACCAGCGGCGGCGGCCGCAAACCGGAACCGGAGCTGGACCAACTGAGCAACATCATCAAAACGTTCAACGACCAGTTCGGCAATATCGATTGGAAGGACGGCGACAAGATCCGCAAGGTCATCGCCGAGGAGATCCCGGCCAAGGTGGCGGCGGACGCGGCCTACCAGAACGCTATGAAGAACAACGATAAGAAAACCGCCCGGATCGAGCACGACGCCGCGCTGCAACGGGTCATGATCGACCTCTTGTCCGACCACACCGAGCTGTTCAAGCAATTCAGCGACAACCCGTCGTTCAAGAAATGGCTGGGCGACACCATCTTCGGCTTGACCTATCAACAGTCAGATCAAACCGCGACGGGGGTAAGCCATGGACGTTAAAACGGCAGCCATTCAGGTTTTGCAGCAGGCCGGAACGGCACTGCACGCTACCACCTGTGAGATATGGGAGGTACAACCATGAAGCTAAGGTTCGCGTCGTCCCTACTGATTTTTCTGAGTGCATACTCAACTTGCCGAGTATGTCGAAGCGGCTTCCTTCCCCAGGGGCAACAAGACCCAAGAGCCCAGCGGCTTGATGGCATTGCTCTCTGAAAAGAAGAGTCAAAGCCAAGGCCCATCGGTCAACGATACTCGAACAATGCCGAGCCATGCTTCAGCACCGCCATCGGGCGATAGCGTGCTTGTGGAGGATGACGGCAGCGTCACCTACAAAGGACGAACGTTCCAGCTTTACCGGAGATACGCTGGTAAATCCGTGGCGTTCATCGAGGAAGATGGTGAACTGAAATTTTCTATCGAAGGCAAGGTTCTCTCGAAGAGCTTCAAACTGTAGGGAAAATGGAGGCTGACATGCAAGATAGATCACAATATTCAGCGGCAGCATCTTTGCTCGGGTATATCTACCAGTGCCGTCTTGCATTGTTGGAGTCTCTAAAGCGGTTAAAGTCCGACCCGGATATTGCGGTTGCAATCGAGACACTCGACGACGTTGTTTTCGAAAAGGACGGCAGTCCCACTGAAGTAATTCAGGTCAAGCATCACATCACCCGGAAGGCCAGCCTCACAAATGCGAGTACCGACCTCTGGAAAACAATCCGGATTTGGTGCGACCTGTTTTCCGGAGGGTTGTCTGAAGAAAATTCAATTCTGTGTCTGATGACGACAGAGGAAGCGGCGGACAATTCCGCTGCCCGTCATCTGCGCATCGAAGGAAGGAATATTGCGGAGGCTGAGAATCTGCTGTTGCAGACGAGCCAAACATCGTCGAACGAATCGAACAAGGAAGGGTATCAAAAATTCAATTCGTTCACGCCAGAGCAACGAAAGGCGCTTCTGGAGCGGGTTTATATCCTGGACAACTGTCCATTAAGCAAGGATCTCCAGTCTTATCTGAGCGAGGAGCTGTGGGGTCATTGCGAGCGCCAGCATTCGGATCAATTTCTCACGTATTTGGAAGGCTGGTGGCTCCAGCGGGTCGTGGCCGGGCTTGATGGCAGTGAGCTAACTGACATAGCAGACATGAAGATCGATTCCGAGAGCTTCACGCGCAAGAAGCACAAGATCCTCAAGATTACTGGCCGGGAAATAGACGCCCAGCTTGTTGATCTCAGAGAACGATTCAAATCGGATTCCTTGCCAATCCATCCTGAGATCCAGTCAGCGAAACCCGACGTCACTTCATTTTCAAACTGGGCGTTCATCAAGCAACTGCGTCTGATAAACGTTTCCGAGAACCGAATTAAGCGAGCAGTAACGAATTTCTACAAGGCGTCGGAGCAGCGGTCCCGTTGGGTCAGAGAATCCCTCATCATCGATGACGATTTGGAGAGGTATGACGATCTCCTTAAGGAAGAATGGGGTATCCATTTTGATCAGTCAAAAGATGCAATGCCCTTGAATCCAACTGACGCCGACCGAATCGCATCAGGTCAGAAAGTCTACCAGTGGGCGGAGGCCGAGGCGCATATCCCGATTCGTCCCTCATGTCAGGATCGCTTTATAACCAGAGGATCGTACCAGATGCTCGCGAACCGCTTGCGTGTCGGCTGGCATCCTGAGTTCGAATCACGCATGGTCGCTCAATCAACGGAGGAAAGCTCATGAAGGATTGGGCGAATAGGCCTCCAGAGATTGCAGCGCTTTTGAACCCAGCGTTTTGCGGATTTCTGCTGTCAACTGGTCTGAATGAATACAACAAGAACGTCGACGAGGGTGCGCCGTATGCTTTCCCCTTCGTGATGTTGCCTCTGGTTCTGCACAAACCAACAAGAGAGATGTTTCCACGGTCATCTCGCACAGCTTTTTCCGCCTGGATAACCAATGCGGACACCGCGATTGCCAAAATTGGCTTTGCCGAGCGGGCAAAGAACATGGCCCCCTACGTCAAAGAGGCCCTGGCCTTTGCCATGCAGAACAATAGCATTTATGTCACGGAGTCCGGACGACTCAAGACTACGCCTGCAAAGAAGTCCTTTCCAAGTGCGACTCAGGAGGTCAACGAGTGTATCCGCACCTCTGTGATGTGTGGAAAGTGGTTTTCTATGGTCGGTGACTTCAAGACAGCAATGGCGCTACTGGGAGTGAAGCCATGAAATTTCAGATTCTCAACATTTTAGTTTATGGAACGAACGGACAGATCCGTTCCATAGAGCTCAAGCCGGATGCTGTAAATATAATAACTGGGCGATCTGGGACTGGTAAATCAGCTCTTATTCACATCGTCGATTATTGTCTAGGTCGGAAGGAATGCAATGTTTATGCAGGCGTTATCCGCAAGCATGTCGAGTGGTATGCAGTAAAGCTCCAAACCTCTTCAGGAGAGATCTTCATTGCCAGGCGCAATCCTGAGCCTGGTAAAGAATCGTCCGAAGACATCTACATTGAACGCGGAACTTCCCTAAGCTTTCCAGAAGCTCGCAATCTGACCAAAAACTCCAATTTAGATACGCTTACATCTATCCTCAACCAGATTCTGGGAATTGGCGAATACGCTCACGAGCCCAAGGCAGGCCAGACCCGTAAAACTGGCACTGTCGATATCGGCAAGGCCCTTTTTTATTGTTTCCAAGAGCAAAGCGAAATCGATGATCAAAAATTCTTGTTTCATCGTCAGGGAGAGCCATTTTTATCGCAAAGCATTAAGGACTATCTCCCTTACTTCCTCGGAGCAATCACGGATGATTTCATACAAAACAAGGAAGAGCTGCGGAAGCTGAATCGCAAGTTGAAGCAGGTCGAATCAAGAATCGCCGAACGCAACAGACTGAAGGGTCAGAATTTCGAACGTGCTTTTGCTCTGCTGAATGAGGCTAAGAGCGTTGACCTGATTGCTGCTGACGAGCCCCTTCAGGCTTCATGGGACAACGTACGACAACTGATCGAGGCAGCGCTCGCCAGGAATATCGATAACGATCCGTCGGAACCTAATGTAGATGTCCTTAATGACTTGCTTGATAGCCAACAACGGATAAGGGAGTCATACAGGCTCGCTGCCGCTGAGCTCAAGTCACTGAAAGATCTTAAACGCTCGTCAAACGGTTTCGGCTCCGAAGTGGAAGAGCAAAAGTCTCGACTGGAATCAATTAACATCTTTGGCCACACCGGAGACTCGAATACCTGCCCGCTTTGTTCATCAACGTTACCCAGCGCAGTTCCGTCTGCGGAAGCCATTCGAGCATCATTGATCGACATTGATTCCCAACTCAAAGCAGTCACCAACGACACCCCGCATTTAGATGCGATGATAGCCAAGGCTGAGGATCAGTCGGTGGAGGTCAAAAGGCAACTCGATGAAGTCAAGGCTTCAATCATTTCTCTCCAGACGACAAACCAGCGTATCTCTGACTTGCGGGACTTTAATTCCAGACGAGCCATGATCAAAGGTCGTCTCAGCCTTTACCTGGAGAATATGCCAGCGAAAGATGTCGATGATTCGGAAGACAAGTTAGAAGCAGAAAAGCTTGCCGAACAAATCCGTGCTCTAGAAGCCGTACTCGACGATGAGGTACTATCAGAGCGTTTGGAATCCATCCTCTCTCTTGTTTCCGCTCAAATAACTTCGTTGGCAAGAAAACTTGAGATTGAACACTCGGACTCTCCGATGCGTTTGGATCTCAAGAAACTAACCATCGTCGCAGATCATGCCGACGACGGACCGATCCCCATGCCTAAAATGGGCAGCGGAGAAACCTGGGTCGGCCTCCATCTCGTGACCCACTTGGTTCTGCACAACTGGTTCTTCAAGAAACAGCGACCCGTGCCGCAGTTTTTGTTTCTTGACCAGCCATCTCAGGCTTATTTCCCGCCTGACACCTCGGCCGAAACAGTTCGCGAGCAGACCGAAGTGACGAATCCAGACCGACAGTCGCTAATCTGTATGTTCAAGTTGATTGTCGAAGAAACCAAGAATTTCCAGGTGATCGTCACCGAGCATGCCGACATCAGGGAGGATTGGTATCAGACATTGGTCCGTGAAAACTGGTGGGATGGGAAGCAAAAGCTCGTTCCCGTTGAATGGATTGAGGTGAAATCATGAGTGTGCTTTCAGCGGCAATCGAAATTCTGAAAAAGGCTGGGTCGCCCTTGCATGCGAAAGATTTGGCAAGTCAGATGATAGCCGAAGGCCTTTGGAATTCAGACGGAAAAACTCCGGCGGCCACTGTCAGCGCTCGACTCTACTCAGGCATCAAGACTAACGGTGACAAATCGCCCTTTGAAAAGGTCGGTCCACAAATCTTTGCGCTTAAGGATTCTGCCGGAATCCTGAACGACGCTGATGAGACTACTCCGGACGTTCAAAAAGCGGCAGAGCCACCGGTTTCAACTACGGGTTTCTCCTTCACCGATTGCGCTCAGAAGGTGCTTGAGGCGTACGGCGGCAAGAAGCCAATGCACTACAAGGAGATCACCGAGAAGGCCCTGCAAAAAGGTTGGCTGGTGATGGGCGGCAAAACGCCGGACGCCACCATGTACGCTCAGGTGATTACCGAGATAAAGCGCCAGCAGAAGCGCGGAGAGCGTCCCCGTTTTGTCCAGCACGGCCGTGGCTATGTTGGCTTGAGTCAATGGATGGGGCGCGGGCTGGCGTTCCAGATCGAGCAGCACAACCACCAGGTCCGGAAAACCCTGTGCGAGCGCCTGCTCGCCATGAAGCCCGGCGAGTTCGAGGAGCTCATCTCGCAGTTACTGGCGGAGATGGGTATCGAGATGGTCGAGGTAACCAAGCTCAGCGGCGACGGCGGCATCGATGTATGTCCGTGGCACCCTGGTGGTTGGCGACGTGGTCCGCATCAAGATGGCCGTCCAGGTCAAGAAATGGAAGCTCAAGAACAACATCCTGGCCCCGGTGGTTCAGCAGGTGCGAGGCAGTCTCGGAGCGCACGAGCAAGGGCTAATCATCACCACCAGCGACTTCAGCGCCGGAGCTATCAAGGAAGCTGCCCAACCCGACAAGACCCCCATCGCCCTGATGAACGGAGAACAGCTCGTGATGCTGCTGATGGAACACGGCATCGGAGTCCATCGCTCCACACCGGATCTGTTCGAGATCGATGAGGAGTTTTCGATGGGTGGGGATGTGAAATGAAAGCTGCTAAAAGTTCTCAAAAATACGATCACAGCTCGAAATGTGAGGCACAAAAATCAAAGGTGAGAACGTAATGAGGGGAAATCTGCCAAAGCCGATCAAGAAGCAGCGCGAGGTGTTGTACATGCCTTCAGCGGGGCACACTGCCGTGCTCGGAACTGCTGGAAGCGGTAAGACGACACTCGCTCTCTATCGGGCTGCTTATCTATCCGAGCCGTCGATGCCGCACGCAGGAAGGACGCTGCTCCTGACATTTAACAAAACGCTTGTCACCTATCTTAAGTATCTCAAACCCATTGAGTTACAGAATGTCCAGGTTGAAACCTACCATACATTCGCCCGAGGTTATCTCAACAACCGTGATAAAATGAGTAGGAATTGCATTTGCGATCCTGACTGCAGAAGCACTTTCATTTCCCAAGCAGTCAAAGCTGTCGAATCTGGCTACGAACCGTTAAAATTCTTTAAGAGACCCCTCGAATTTTTCTCGGACGAAATCCAGTGGATTTTCAGCCATGGGATCACTTCCCTGGAAGAATATGTGGAAGTGGAGCGCGTTGGGCGTATCGGCACAAATCTCTCCCGCAAGCTTAGACCAGTTATGTACGAGATTCTCGAAAAGTATCTCGAGATTCGAACTGCCAGCGGAAAATTGTATGACTGGGATGACATCGCGATTTCTGTACGAAAAGAATTCGAGGAGGATTCTTCGCCTCGAATTTACAAGCACATAATTGTTGATGAAGGGCAAGACTTCTCCCCAGAGATGATTCGCTCGCTGGCGGCAGCAATCCCCGAGGACGGTTCACTTTCCTTTTTCGGGGATGTTGCTCAGCAGATCTATGGACAGCGAATGAG
>Ga0209341_10004072_pt1 | contig 13545 bp, 11 predicted proteins | sample RifCSP13_2_FD_184020 | JGI IMG/M metagenome (GOLD analysis project Ga0209341, IMG submission 184020) | Soil microbial communities from Rifle, Colorado - Rifle CSP2_sed 13_2 (SPAdes) (version 2) | ecosystem: Environmental > Terrestrial > Deep subsurface > Rock core/Sediment | place: Rifle...
CGAACGCGCGGCGGTTGCCGATCTTCGTGAGCGAGTCGGTGAGCGAGAGTTGGCGCAGATCGTCGAGCAGGCGTGCATTCTCCCCGCGCAGGCGCCACTTCTCCGTCGCGCGTTGGACGGCCAGCACGACCTCGTCGCCCGCGGAAGCGTCCTTGGCGATGTAGTCGTGGGCGCCGAGGCGCAGCGCTTGCACCGCCGCCTGCGCGTCGCTCGCGCGGCTGCCGGTCAGCAGGATCACCTCGGGAGCGAGCGGGTGCTGCCTCAGGGCTGCGAGCAGGCCGAGTCCGTCCAGCCGCGGCATGTTGAGATCGGTGATCACGACGGCACTCGTCTGCTTGCGAAACAACTCCAGGGCCTCCTGGCCATCCGTGGCCTCCGCGACCCGGAATCCAGCGCTCCGCAGGCGGGCGACGATGAGCGTCCGAACGAGCGTCGAGTCGTCGACCACCAGCACCTGCGCCGCTTGTGTCTTACGCTCTTCCATGACTCACTCCCAAGGCACGCTAGTGCAAGCGTCGGGCCGTCGCGCCAGAGCAGTGCCATATCCTATAAGTCATTCATATCAGGACTGTTATGATGTTCTGGGGCCACGATGCGAAGGAGCGGGCGGGAACTTCACCCGCCCGACGGGCGGGTGGGATTCCCGGACGCCCGTTTCAGGCTTCGTCGGCGATGCCCCAGCCGCGGAGCCTGTTGTAGAGGGTCTTGGGGTCGATTCCGAGGGCGTCCGCCGTGCGCCCGCGGTGGCGCCGGTTCCGCTCGAGCACGGCCAGGATGTACTCCTTCTCCATGTCCGCGAGCGTCAGGTCGGTGCGTAGGACGCGCGGCGCGACGCGCGGTCGGATCTCCAGCGGCAGGTCTCGCGCTCCGATCGCTGGGCTGGGGCAAAGCAGCGCCGCGCGCCCGATCACCATCTCGAGCTCGCGCACGTTGCCGGGCCAGTCATAGCTCTTGAGCACTTCGACCGCGTCGGGGTCGAGCGAGCGACTTGTGCCGGCACGATCGAGGAAATGGCGTGCCAGCAGCGGGATGTCCCCGCGGCGCTCGCGCAGCGGAGGCACGCGCAACGTGACGCCGTTCAGGCGGTAATACAGATCCCCGCGGAAGCGTCCTTCCTCGACCTCGACCGGAAGGTCGCGGTTGGTGGCCGACACCACGCGCACGTCCACCTTGACCGGCCGGGTTCCTCCGACCCGGAAGAACTCCTGGGACTCCAGCACCCGCAGCAGACGCGACTGCAGCGGGAGGCTCAGCTCGCCGATCTCGTCCAGGAAAACGGTGCCGCGGTGCGCGACCTCGAACAGGCCGGTCTTGCGGTCGATCGCGCCCGTGAAAGAGCCGCGCTCGTGACCGAACAGCTCGCTCTCGATCAGGTTCTCGGGCAGTGCCGCGCAGTTGATAGGCACGAACGGGAACGTGCTGCGCGGGCTGTGCTCGTGCAGGGCTCGCGCGAGCAGCTCCTTGCCCGTGCCGGTTTCGCCGTGGACCAGGACCGGCAGCACGGCGCTCGCCGCGCGCTCGAGCGTGGCGAGCACCTGCTTGGTCGCCGCGTCGTCGGTCACGAAACCTAGCACCGACTCGTGTCGTCGCAGCCGCGTGCGCAGCACGACGTTCTCCCGCCGCAGCCGCGCCTTCTCCGCGGCCTTGGTGACGAGCACGTACAGCTCCTCGAGCCGCGGCGGCTTGGATAGGTAGTCGTAAGCGCCGAGCTTCATCGCCTCGAGCGCGGTCTGCACCTCGGCTTTCCCGGTGAGCACCAGAGCCTCGACCGGGTAGGACTCGGTCCCGATCACACGCAGCACGTCGAGCCCGCTACCGTCGGGCAGCTGAAGGTCGAGCAGCGCGACGTCGAAGGTAGCGTCGCCGAGCTGGTCGATCGCTTCGGCCACCGAGCGCGTGATCTCGACCGAATGCCCGCGGCCGCGCAGCTCCTCCTGCAGCACGCCTGCGAACGCGGCGTCGTCCTCGAGCACCAGGACCGAGATTCGCTCAGGCGCGCTCGGCAAGACCGCTCCCCCGCAATTGGGTGTGGCGCGACGGGAGCCGCAGCTCGACCCGACATCCGCGGGCGCCGCCCGGCGCGAACGTGACGCTTCCGCCGTGCGCCTCGGCGATCGCGCGGCAGGCCATCAGGCCCAGGCCCGGGGCGCGATCCGGAGGGTGCGTGGAGGCGAGAGGCTCGAACAGACGCGCGCGCGCCGCCTCGGCGAGACCGGCGCCCTCGTCGGCCACCGAGACGACGACGCCGCCGGCGTCGGCCGCGGCGCTCAGCACGACGGCCGCGCCCGAGGGGCTGGCATCGATCGCGTTCAGCAGCAGCGACAGCAGCGCGTGACCGACGCGCACCGAATGGCCGTCGATCGCGGGCAGTGGCTCCTGCAGCTGGAGCCGCAGCTGCACCTGCCCTCGCATCGCCTCGTGGTGCACGAGCCGGAGGGCGGCACGACAAAGTGCCGCGAGGTCGATCGGGCCAGGCGTCGCATCGGGCCGGCGGGCGAACTCCTGCAGCGTGGACAGCAGCAGCTTGCAGCGCTGCGTCTCCTCGCCGATCGCCTGCAGGTAGCGCGTCAGCTTCTCGGCGGGCGCCGGGCGCTGCGGGTCGCCGAGCGCCCCCTCGAGGCTCTCCGCCCGCAGGGCGATCGCGGCGAGCGGAGTGCTCATTTCGTGAGCCACCGACGGCACGATCCGGCCCACGTTTGCGAGCCTCGCGGCCTCGAGCAGGCGCTCACGCGTCTCCTCGCCGGACAGGGAAAGCTCCGGCATGCCCGGGAGTGTAACACTCATGGGACCGGACAATGCCCGCTCAGGCGCGCGGGGGTAGGCTGTCCCGGTTGGCGCGGTATTCCTCGATGAACACCCGTGCCACGCTCGGGTCGAACTGGGTCCCCGCGCAAGCCTCGATTTCCGCGAGCGCCTCGTCGACGCTCAGCGGACGGCCATTGGGCCACCGGCGCCTCATCGCCTCGAACGCCTCGGCCACGGCGACGATGCGCCCGCCCAGCGGGATCTCGCCCTGCTTCAAGCCGCGAGGGTAACCCTGGCCGTCCCAGCGCTCGTGGTGGGTGTGGATGATCGGCGCGAGCGGCCCCCACACCGAAATCGGCCGCAGAATCTCCACCCCGAGCGCCGGATGCTGCCGCACCTGGGCCATCTCCTCGGCGCTCAGGGCGCGGTCGGCGCCGAGCAGGCCAGGGCTCAAGCGCAGCTTGCCCACGTCGTGCAGCAGTGCGGCGTAATGGAGCGTGCGCCGTTCATGGTCGGGCAGACCCAGTCGCCGCGTCACCATGTCGGTGAGCGCCGCGACCGCGCGCGAGTGACCGTCGTAGTGTGGGTCCTGGGCGTCGAGCAGCCACACCAGCATGTCGGATGCGTGGGTGAAGAAGTTCTTGTAGCTCTCGTGGATCGTGGCGTTCTCGATCGCGATCGCCCCCTGGCGCGCGAGCGAAACCACCAGCGAGAGCTCCTCATCCGTGAACGCCTTTCGCCTCCCGGCGACCACGAGCGCGCCCACCAGGTTGGGACGCTGGATCGGCACGCACAGGAAGCCGGGCAGCGACGCGCCCATGTCGTCGCAGCGCGGCGAGTAGTTCGGGTGGTCCTGGGCCGCGCCGAAGCGCACCGAGGCGCCGGTCTGGGCCACCTGGGTCGCGATGCCGTCTCCGGGACCGAAAGGCCCACCGAGCGAGACCTCGCCATCCCCGTAGGCGGCGCGGATCGTCATGTCCCCGAGGTCGTTCGACTCCATCAGCAGCAGGCGCACCTTCTCCGAGCCCACGATCTCGCGTGTGGCCTCGAGCAGCTCGCCGATCAGCTCGTCCAGGTGGTGCTGGGACGCGAGCCGGGCGGACACGTCGCTCAGGATCCGGAGGCGGGCGGTCGTCTCCTGCAGGCCCGTCACGAGGCGGCGGTTCTCGGCTTGCAGCTCGCTGCGGGCGATCGCGGCGCGCACGGCGCGGCGCAGGCGGATCGTCTGCAGCGAGTCCTTCTGCAGGTAGTCGAACAGCTCGTTGCGGATGCCTTCGATCGCGGAGCTCATGTCGGCGTGGCCGGTCAGCATCACGACCTCGGTCGCCGGGTTCCCGCGGCGCAGCTCGCGGGCCAGCTCGAGGCCGTCCATCCCGGGCATGATCAGGTCCACCACCGCTGCGGCGAAGGGCGTCTGGCGCGCGAGCTCGATCGCCTCGCGCGGGTCGGTCACCGCGATCGCCTCGATGTCACGATCGAGGATGGCGTCGCAGATGCTCTGCGCGAAGGCCTTGTCGTCGTCCACCACGAGTACCTGGTGGCACGACCATTGGGCTTGGGGCGGCGTGCGGGCGGGCACTGGGGCGAATGAAATCTGGGCCATGGCTCCACTCCTTATCGGGCGACCGAGAACAAGCGTGATATCAGGCCCCGTCGCGGGGCAGCCTTCGTCCGAGACGGCGTCTGTCTGGCGACGAGCCTGGCGCGCACCGAGCGCAAGCCGTCCTGTGCCGCGCCCATGCCCGGGTCCGCGGCCAGGGCCCGGACGAACATCGACTCGGCCCGGGACAACAAGCCCTCGCGCCGGTACATGTCGCCGATCGCGGCGAGCGCCTCGGCGTCGTTCGGGTTCTGCTCGACGAGCTCGCGCAGGAGCGCGACCGCGTTGCGCTTCCAGCGAGCATCGATGGCGTAGGCGCGGGCCAGCAGCAGCCGGATGCGACGGCGCCGTGGCTCGTCGGCCTGGGTGAGCACCTCGTGCAACACCGACACGGCCTCCTCGGCATCCTGCCGCATCACGAAACTCTCGGCCGTTCGCAGCGCTTCCTCGACTCTCTCCCCCCTCGCGGCCGTGTCGGGGAGCGCCGGCGAGACGAAGGCGGCTTTGACCTGCGCCCGCGTGCCGCCAGTCGGGACCCTGAGAGTCTCCGTATCCGTTCGGGTCGCGAGAGACGACATTGCCGTGGCCATGGCTCAAGCCCCCAGCCGTTGCGCGGGAGCCTGACGCTCCTCGGCTACGACGATCACCGAACAGATGACTCCCTTGTGCAGGGCGAGGAACTCCTCGACGCCAGGTGCCCCTTCCTGCTCGGCGTTCCACAGGCCGAGGTAGGTGCGTTCGTCGTCGACGAGCTCACGCAGGCCGACGCCGCCCAGCTCCAGGCTCCCGAGATAGGCGCCCGTATCGGTCTCGACCCTCACCCGACACCAACGCCGGCGCGTGCGCCTTGAACGGCCATCCGCTGCCTCGGCCTTCGTCCGCGTCCTTCTTGCCGCCGATCGCCCCTGCATCTTCAGTCTCCGCTCGCTCCTCCCGCCGTAGCCCCCTTGCTGCGGCGGTGTTCGTCACCCGTCCCATGTGCAGCCGCCGTGCCCACCGGCGCCCATGGCTGCAAGTGATTGAGCCCGTGCCGCCAGAGGAGACTTGGGCGCCAGCCCCTGGCGGAGTGAATGCGGGAGCCGCACCCGATTGGGCGGCGTTTCTCCCGGTTCAGGCTCGGTTGGGGCGATTCTCCCGAGGGCAGGGCGGTTTGCCCGCCTTGGCGAGCCCCATGCTGGCGGCATCGAAGGCACCAGGTGATTGCTGTTCAATGGCTTGCGCAAACCGAGCGGGTCTGGCCGTGTACTTGCTACTGCCGATTGCCGAGGATGGAGGCAGATATGGGATCCGCAACCGAACGCATCCTGGTGATCGACGACGACCGCGCCGTGCTCACGTACCTGAAGGCGGTCCTGGGGCGAGAGGGTTATCGCGTCTTCACGGCGCTCGACGCCCTTCACGGTCCGATGGTGGCGCGGCAGGAGCGGCCGGACCTGGTGGTGCTCGACCTGGCCATGCCGGGCGGCGGAGGACCGGCCGTGCTCGATCGGCTCCGCATGATGCAGGGAGTCGGGGAGATTCCGGTGCTCGTCTACTCGGGCCTGTCGAAGGACCGCGTCGACGACCTGGTGCCGCCCGGCCCGGGCTTGTCGTTCATCGCCAAGCCCGGGACACCGGACGAAGTGCTCCAGGCCGTGCGCAGCCTGCTGAACGCGAACTGAGGGACGCAAGGCGATGCTGACCGGGTTGCTCGGCCGCGCGCGTGCACGCTGGGCGCGCGTGCTCGGCCGAGCCTTCGCTTACTGGGCCGTCGCCGCCGCCCTCGTTTGCGTCACGCTCGCCACGCACCAGTGGGCGGAGGAGCGGGAGCTGCGCGACGCGACCGAGGCCGCCTCGATCCCGCGCATCGAGCTCGCGCAGCGCGCGGTGCTCACCGCGCTGAGCGCCGCTCGCGCCGACCTGCACCTGCTGGCGTCGATGGGTGTCGTCGGGGATTTCCTGCGCGGCGCCGACCCGGTCAGGCGTGCGGCCCTCGCCCGCGACCTGTTCGGCTTCATGGCGACCCGCGATTGGTGCCAGCGCGTTGTCGTGAGCGCCGGCTCGGCGCGTGTCGCGGCTGAGCGGCAGCCTGGCGCGCCGGCGTGCGACACGCTCGGCGGCGTGGCGGCGGCTTTTCCGTCCAGCGAAGCCCTCCTCGCCGTCGTGAGGGTCTCCGGCTCTGTCCGGCTGTGCCTGGGGCTTCCGCTCGGGACTGGGCTGGACGGCACGCAGGCGGTGCTCATGGCCGAAGCTGACCCGCTGGCTCTGTTTCCGGATCTGCACCTGCTCGGCCCGGGAGGCGGAGGCGTCTATCTCCGTGACGCCCAGGGGCAATGGCTCGCGACTCCTGCCCCGCAGACCCGCCGTCTCGAGCTGCGTCCGTTCGCCTTGCGCTCGTGGAACGGTCCGGCTGCGGGTACCTGGCATATCGCCTATGCCCCGGACGAACGAGGCCAGAGGCAGGCCGCTTCCTCCCGTCGCCGCAGTACCAGCGTCTCGGCGCTGCTGCTGCTCGCGAGCGCGGCGGGAGCGATCGCCCTCGCGCGCGCCGCCGAAGCCCGCCGGCGCGCGGAAGACGCCGTGCGCCAGCAGCTCGAGCTCTTCCAGCGCGTGAGCGACAACGTGCCCACGCCGATCTACCTCAAGGACGTCGGGGGCCGCTACCTGGGCTGCAACGTGGCGTTCGAGACCCTGGTGGGTCGGTCGCGTGAGGCCATCCTCGGCCGTGACGTGCGCGCCCTGCTGCCGCAGGGCACGACGCGCTTGCACGAGCAGGCCGATCGCGACGTCCTGTGCGACGGCGGGTCACTGCAGTACGAGGCGCAGGTGGCGACGCACGACGGTCGCGTGCGCGACCTGCTGATCTCGAAAGCGCTCGTGCGCGACGAGGAGGGCCGTGTCGCGGGTCTCACCGCCGCGCTGCAAGACATCACCGATCGCAAGGCCGCCGAGCGCGAGCTGCGGCGCAGCCTGGAGGCGCTGCGCGCCGCCAAGGAGGCGGCCGAGGCGGGAACCCGGGCCAAGTCCGAGTTTCTGGCGATGATGAGCCACGAGATACGCACACCGCTCCACGCGGTGCTCGGCGGGACCGCCTTGCTCGCCGAGGGTCCGCTCGATGCTGACCAGCGCGAGCAGGTCACGATGATCGGCACGGCCGGCCGGGCGCTACTGGACCTGATCGACGACCTTCTCGACTTCTCGCGGATCGAGGCGGGCCGCCTCGACCTCGACCGGATCGCCTTCGACGTGCGCCGGCTCTGCGAAGACACGCTCACGCTCGTGGCCGGAAGGGCGAAGGACAAGGGGCTTGAGCTGGGCTGCGTGATCGACGACGGCGTGCCGCGCTGCGTGACCGGCGACCCTGGAAGGCTGCGGCAGGTGCTGCTGAACCTGCTCGCCAACGCCGTCGAGTTCACCGATCGCGGATGGATCCGTGCCCGCGTCGAGCTCGCTCGACGCGAGCGCACGGGCGTCGTGCTCCGCCTGCGTGTCCAGGATTCCGGAGCGGGAATACCCGCCGAGCTCATGCCGCACCTGTTCGAGCCCTTCGCCCACGCCGAGGCTTCCTCGGCGCGGCAAGGCGCCGGGGCTGGCCTCGGGCTGGCGCTCACGCGCAGGCTGGTCGAGCTGATGGGAGGCGTGATCGAGGCCTCGAGCACGCCGGGACGAGGCAGCGAGATCACATGCACGCTGCGGCTCGGCGAGGCCGCGATCGGCGACGAAGTCGAGGCGCCCGGCTCTGCGCTGCAGAAGCTCGGAGACCGTCCGTGCCACGTCTTGCTGGTCGAAGACAACCGGGTCAACCAGCACGTGACGAGCGCGCTACTGGCGCGCCTGGACTGCCGGGTGGACATTGCGAGCGACGGGCAGGAAGCGCTCGAGGCTCTCGGGCGACGCCGCTACGACGTCGTGTTCATGGACTGCCGGATGCCCGGGATGAGCGGCTACGACGCGTCGCGCGAGATCCGCCGCCGCGAGGGATCCGGGCCGCAGCTCCCGATCGTCGCCCTCACCGCCAACGCGCTGCGCGGCGACCGCGAGCGCTGCCTGGCGGCGGGCATGACCGACTACCTGGCCAAGCCGGTCGATCTCGTGTCGCTCGGTCGAGTCCTGGGGCGCTACGTCGCTCAAGACGCAACGAAACCGACCGTGGTGACGGCGCCGGCAACGACGCTCGTCGACCCGCAGGCGCTCGCCAACCTGAAGATGCTGGAGCGAGACGGACCCGGATTCCTGTCGACCATCGTCCGCGAGTTCGACGAAGGCGCTCGCCAGCGCCTCGGCGACATGCAGCTGGCGGCACGCGTCGGCGACGGTGAAGGCCTGCACGGTGCGGCCCACAGCCTCAAGGGCAGCGCCGGGATCTTCGGAGCGCGCGGGATCGCAGACCTGTGCCGGCGCATCGAGCAAATCGCGAGCGAGCGCTGCGTCGCCGAGGCGTCGCCGCTGATCGGACAGCTCCTGCACGAGCACGAGGCGCTGATGGCGGTCCTGCACGAGGCGGCCGCCTCGGCCGTGCCCGCATGACCTCGCTTGCCTGGGGCGTGACCGTCGCGCTGCTGGGCGTGGGGTTCGGGCTCTGGCAGCGCAGGCGTGGGTTGGCGGCGCTGCGCGAGACGGAGTCGCGCGGCGAGCGGCTGGAGCTCGAGGGCCAGTCGACGCTCAGGCGCGCCCAGGAGCGGCTCGTGCAGTCGCAGCGGCTCGAAGCGGTCGGCCGCCTCGCCGGCGGCGTGGCCCATGACTTCAACAACCTGCTGGGGGTGATCATCGGGCACGCCGAGCTCGCGCGCGCGGCGGCGGCCGACGACCAGGCGGTGCGAGCGCGGCTCGAGCAGGTGCTAGGAGCCGCCCAGCGCGCGGCGCAGCTCACGCGCCAGCTGCTCGCGTTCTCGAGGCGGCAAGTGCTGGAGCCGCGTGTGCTGGACCTCAACTCCGAGGTCGCCGAGCTGGAGCCGATGTTGCACCGCCTGATCGGAGACGATGTCACGCTCGTGATGCGGCTCTCGCCTGGGCTCGGGCGCGTCCGGGCCGACCCTGGCCAGATCGGCCAAGTGCTGTTGAGCCTGGCCTCGAACGCGCGAGACGCGATGCCGAATGGCGGAACGCTCACGATCGAGACCCGCGACGTCGAGCTCGACGAGGCCTACGCCATGGAGCACGTCCCGCTCGCGCCGGGCTCTTACGTCGAGGTGCGGGTCTCGGACGAGGGCTGCGGCCTGGACGCGTCCGTGCGGGAACACCTGTTCGAGCCGTTTTTCACGACCAAACCCGAAGGCGGAGGTCCGGGCCTCGGGCTGTCGACCGTCTACGGGATCGTGAAGCAGAGCGGCGGCTACGTGTGGGTCGAGAGCGCGCCAGGGCGCGGGGCGACCTTCACGATCCAACTGCCGCGGGCAGGCGGTGCCGTCGAGCCGCCGGTGGCTCCCTTGGCCGAACCCCCCGACGCCGGCACGGCGACGCTGCTGGTGGTGGAGGACCAGGACGGCCTGCGCAGCCTGATCTGCGAGATCCTCGAGGATGCGGGCTACCGAGTGCTGCCCGCAGCCTCGGGCCCGGCCGCGCTCGCTGTGAGCGATGCCTTTCGGGAGCCGATCGATCTCCTGGTGACCGACGTGATCATGCCGAGCATGAGCGGCCCGCAGCTGATCGAGCGGCTGGCCGAGAAGCGCCCACATACGCGGGCGCTGCTGATCTCGGGCTATACGCAGGACGTCATCGACCGGCGCGGCGACTCCGTGGAGCGATTTGCACTGCTGCGGAAGCCCTTCACGCGAGCCGACCTGCTGCAGCAGGTTCGCAAGACTCTCGCTCGAGCGAAGGAGTGAAGCGCCCGTTCAGACCGAACGTCGTCGCGACCTTCGAGCTGCGCCGGCGCTGACGTCCTCGGCTTCGGGGCGAGCCCGCTGCCTCGGGCTTCTCGCAGCCTACTTGCCCGCCGCCTGCATCTGGTCGGCCAGCTTGCGCAGATTGCGCGCGAGCTTCTCGGCCTCGACACGGACGTTGCTGAAGCTGTACCGGAACGAGCGCTTGACCTCGCCGAGGGCGAGAGCGCCGTTCAGGCTCGAGGTGCCGTCTGGCTGGCTGCTCACCGAGTCGATCCTCACCACGAGCTCGGCCCGTTCCCCCGGCTTCGCGAGGCGGAACTCGTCCTTGCGCGCCCCGAGGGCCGTGCGCAGCTCGCTCGTCCACTCGGCCACGCCCGGCGCCTCCTTGGCCGAGGCCTCGACCTGCACGGTCATGGGGGCGGCCTTGGCCGCGCCGGGCGCTTGCGCGACGACGAGGGTGGCGAGGGCGAGGAGGGCGAGGCTCATGACCCAGAAGCTAACACGAACTGGCGGGTCGGCGGCTCGGTCTCAGGCGATCGTCACGTCCTTGCACAGATAGACGTCCTGGATCGCGTTCAGCAGCTTCACGCCCTCGGCCATCGGGCGCTGGAAGGCCTTGCGGCCGGAGATGAGGCCCATGCCGCCGGCGCGCTTGTTGATCACCGCCGTCTTCACGGCATCGGCGAAGTCGTTCTCGCCGGACGCGCCGCCGCTGTTGATCAGGCCGGCGCGGCCCATGTAGCAGTTCGCCACCTGGTAGCGGCACAGGTCGATCGGGTGGTCGCTGGTGAGCTCGGTGTAGACGCGCTTGTCGATCTTGCCGTACGGGTTCTCCTTGGAGCTGATCGCGTTGTAGCCGCCGTTGTTCTCGGGCAGCTTCTGCTTGATGATGTCGGCCTCGATCGTGACCCCGAGGTGGTTCGCCTGGCCGGTGAGGTCGGCGGACACGTGGTAGTCCTTGTCCTTCTTGAAGCCGGGGTTGCGCAGGTAGCACCAGAGCACTGTCGCCATCCCCATCTCGTGCGCGACCTTGAAAGCCTGCGCGACCTCGACGATCTGGCGCGCCGACTCGGGCGAGCCGAAGTAGATCGTGGCGCCCACGGCGACGGCGCCCATGTCCCTCGCCTGCGGGATCTGGGCGAAGAAGATCTGGTCGAACTTGTTCGGGTAGGTCAGGAACTCGTTGTGGTTGAACTTGAGCAGGAACGGGATCCGGTGCGCGTACTGGCGCGCGACCGCACCCAGCACCCCCAGCGTCGAGGCGACCGCGTTGCAGCCGCCTTCCATCGCGAGCTTGACGATGTTCTCGGGGTCGAAGTACTGCGGGTTCTTCGCGAACGAGGCGCCGGCCGAGTGCTCGATGCCCTGGTCGACGGGCAGGATCGAGACGTAGCCGGTGCCGGCCAGGCGGCCGTGGTCGACGAGCGCCTGCAGCGAGCGCAGGACCGGCGTCGGCCGGTCGGAACCCGCGTGGATCTCGTCGACCCAGCGGGGACCGGGGATGTGCAGGCTCGCCTTCGGGATGCCCTTCGAGGTGTAGTCGAGCAGGTGGCGAGCTTCGCCGTCCAGGTACTCCTCGATCTTCGAGATGCCGCTCGTCGCAGTGGCCGTAGTCATGATTGCGGTTCCTCCGTCAATTGAGTCGTGAGGCCTTGAACTTGAGCTCGGCCACGCGCGCCGCGAGCTCCTCGGCGTCTTTCGCGCGCGGCGTGAGCGCCAGGTAGCACTCGAGGTCGTGGGCGGCCAGGCCGTAGCAGTCGAGCGCCGCGTAGAGCACGCCCCGGTCGCGCAGGTCCTCGGCGCTGGCTGGCTGGACCTGGACCAGGAGGTCGACCACGCGCAGCGCGCGCGCGCTGTCCTCGTCGCGCAGGTGGATCGCCTTCAGGTTCCTGAGCACGCGCTCGATCATGTCCTTGCGGCCGCAGGGCCGCAGCATCTTCGGCTCCAGCTTCACCTTGCCGCTGAAGATGCGGTCGAGGCGCTGCTGGCAGTCCTTCTCGGTGAGCAGCATGCCCCCGTGGAACGGGTCCACCAGCAAGCCGCGCGCCGCGGTCTGGACCCGCACCACGAAATGGCCGGGCAGCCCCACGCCCTCGACGTCGAGCCCTGCGCGTCGCGCCACCTCGATGTAGACGACCGACAGCGTGATCGGGATGCCCGTGCGCCGGTCGAGCACCTCGTTCAGGTAGCTGTTGCGGGCGTCGTAGTACTGCTCGGTGTTGCCGCGGAAGCCGAGCTCCTGGAACAGGTAGTGGTTGAGCGCCATCACGGCCCGCTCGGGCCGGTGCTCGTCCTCGAGCCTCATCCGCAGCGCGCGTCCCATCTCGTCGAGCCGGACCAGGTAGGCACGGACGTCGAGCTCCTCGTACTCCTGGGCCGCGACCAGGAGCGCGGCCTCGGCCAGGTCCACGTCGGGATCGGGCCGGCGCAGCAGCTCCTCGAGCCGTGTCCGGGGCGACTGGGGCGCTATCCGCATTCGAGGCAGGCTTTCCGTGCGCAAAAGTATAGCAGGCCGTCCGCGCGGATCTCCGGCGCAGGCCAGGGCTCAGGCGGGCACGGGGACGGGCAGCGGCGCCATGCCGAGCGCTTCGCGCACCCGCGCGGCCACGACCTCGCCGCCGCGGGTGAGCAGGCTGTCCCTCACGATCTCGTCGTCGGCCCCCGTCTGCAGCTCGCCCTTCTTCGTCATGTTCAGGACGAAGTTGCAGAGGTTCTTGGCGTAGAGCTGGCTGGCGTGGTGCGGGATCGTGGCCGCGAGGTTGAGCGGCGCGATCACGCGCACCCCGTGCACGACGACCTCCGAGCCGGGCTGGCTCGCCTCGCAGTTGCCGCCCTGCTCGGCGGCGAGGTCGACGATCACCGAGCCGGGACGCATCCCACGCAGCATCTCGCCGGTCACCAGCACGGGCGCCTTCTTGCCGGGCACCGCCGCGGCGCTGATCACCGCGTCGCTCTCGGCGACCACCTTCGCGAGCAGCTCGCGCTGGCGGCGGTAGAAACCCTCGTCCTGGGCCTTCGCGTAGCCGCCCTTGTCCTCGGCCGCGGTCGTCTCGAGCGGCAGCTCGACGAACTTGGCTCCCAGGCTGTGGATCTGCTCCTTCACGGCCGGCCGCACGTCGTACGCCTGGACCACGGCCCCGAGCCGGCGCGCCGTGGCGATCGCCTGCAGCCCGGCGACCCCGGCGCCGATCACGAACAGGCGGGCGGGTGCGATGGTGCCGGCCGCGGTCATCATCATCGGCATCATCCGCGGCAGGCTGAAGGCGGCGAGCAGCACCGCCTTGTAGCCGACCATGGTGGCGGTCGAGGACAGCGCGTCCATGCTCTGGGCGCGCGAGATGCGCGGTACCAGCTCGAGCGCGAAGGAAGTCACGCCGCGGGCGGCCAGCTGCTTCA
>Ga0209341_10004073_pt1 | contig 13545 bp, 10 predicted proteins | sample RifCSP13_2_FD_184020 | JGI IMG/M metagenome (GOLD analysis project Ga0209341, IMG submission 184020) | Soil microbial communities from Rifle, Colorado - Rifle CSP2_sed 13_2 (SPAdes) (version 2) | ecosystem: Environmental > Terrestrial > Deep subsurface > Rock core/Sediment | place: Rifle...
ATCACGACGTAGCCGTCCGCGTGGGCCATCGACGTGATCGCGCTGCTCTCCTTGAACGCGGACACGACGCGACCGTCCACGAGGCGGACCGTGTGGACCTCGACCTTCCCGCGCGGGCTCTCGATCGTCTCGCCGAGGGGAGCCTCGACGACGCGGTCCACGGCGGGCGGGAGGCGGGCCATCCGCCGGACCATGGGCCCCAGGAGGACGTACCCGTTGCTCAGGCATGACGTCGGGAAGCCGGGCATCCCGAGGACGGCGGTCCGCCCGATCCGACCGAGGGCCGTGGGCCGGCCCGGCTTGATCGCGATCCCGTGGAACCGGACCTCGTCCAGGGCGTCCACGAGGAGATCGCGCGACCCGACGCTCGAGCCGCCCGACGCGACGACGAGGTCCGCGGACGCCGCGGCCTTGCGGAGGGCGGTCCGCAGCGCGTCGAGGCGGTCCCGCACGGGGGGGCCCGGCAGCGGCTCGCCTCCCTGGTCCCGCACGAGGGCCGCGAGCGTGAGCCCGTTGATGTCGTACACCTGACCCGCCCGGAGCCTCGAGCCGGGACGGACGATCTCGTCGCCCGTCGTGAGGATCGCCACGCGCGGCTTCGCGACGACGCGCACGCGGACCGTCCCGACGGCCGCGAGGGCGCCGAGCTTCCCCGCCGTGATCACGTCTCCCGGCCGGACGAGGAGGGATCCGCGGGCGATGTCCTCGCCGCGGCGCGACACGTTCCCGCCGGGCCCGACGGACCCGAGGATTCGGACCTCGTCCCCGTCCCGACCCGTGCGCTCGACCATGATGATCGCGTCGGCCCCGCGCGGGAGGACCGCGCCCGTCGCGATCTCGATGCAGCGGCCTCGGCCCACGGCCGCACCCGAGGGATGACCCGCGTGGACGCTCCCGACGCGGCGCAGGAGGGCGGGCCGGTCGGGCGACGCGCCCCGCGCGTCCTCCGAGCGCACCGCGTACCCGTCCATCGCGGCCCGGTCCGCGAGAGGCACGTCGATCCGGGCGCGGACGTCGCGGGCCGCGACCCGACCCGCCGCCGCGCGGAGGGGGACCGTCTCCGTGCGGCGGATCGGCGAGGCCGCGTCGAGGACGAGGCGCCGCGCCGTCTCGAAGTCGAGGAGCTCCCCCATGGGTCGCATCCCGTGGTCGCGCGGATGGCCTCGGGCCGGGTGGGGCGTCATCGGGCGAGCAGCCCCACGATGTGCCCCAGCTCGGGGAGAAGGATCTCGAGGCCGAGCCGGCACGCGTCCGGCGATCCCGGGAGGCAGGCGACGAACCGCCCGTGGTACACGCCCGCGATCGCGCCGGACAGGATCGCGGCGCCGCCGACCTCCTCGAAGGACCGGGCCCGGAACCGTTCGCCGAAGCCCGGCAGGGTGCGCTCCATCATGGGCCCGAGGGTCGGGATCGTCACGTCGCGCTTCGCGACCCCCGTGCCCCCGTTCGTGAGGATTGCCTCGCACGTCCAGGAGGCTTGCTCGACCGCGTCTGCGATGGCCTTCGGGTCGTCCCTCACGACCACGTAGAACAGGACCGCATGCCCGGCCCGCAACAGAAGGTCCTTGAGGAGGCCCCCCGAGTCGTCCGTCGCCTCGGTCCGGGAATCCGAGATCGTGACGATCCCGCACTTCACGGACGCGGGGGCGTGGGCCTTGTGCTCGCGCGGGATCGCCATGGGACCGGGCACGGAAGGGCGGGGACGCAGAAAAGGCTCTCCCTCGCGGTTGTTAACCTCGTTCGAGGTTACCTCGCGGTCCGGGCCGCATGGTCCGCCGCGGAGGCCGTCCGCCGTCATCCGAAGAAGACGGCCACCATGGCCCCGAGGGCCCACCCCACGACCCCCGAGACGATGTACCAGAACGCGAAGTCGGGGAACGCGTACGGGGCCACGACGAGGAACGCGGTCCCGAACAGGAGGCCCGCGAGCCACAGGGCGATGCCGCCCTCCACGCGGTCCGGGCGCGCGCGCAAGGCGACCCGGAGGAACAGGACGGCCGCGCCCGCGGCCATCAGGATCTGGTCGCTCAGTCCCACGAGGACGTGGGCCGCCTCCGGGAGGACCCCGGCCCCGCGGGCCACGAGGCCCCCCGCGAGGACGAGGAACGCGACCGCGGTCGCGCCCCGGACGAGGTCCCACGCGGCGCGGGCCTCGAGGCGCGTCCGGAGGCGCAGGTACAGGAGGGAGGGGGACGACACGCGGAGCGCCACGACCGCGAGGACGAGGGGCGTCGCGAACGCGGGGTCCGAGGCGGCGAGGGACACGAGGGCGACGGCGAACACGCTCGCCGCGAGCATGGACGCGCCGAGGGCCGCGTACCCGACGGGCCCCGCGGCCCCGTCCCAGGCCCTCCGGACGAGGGGGACGAACAGGAGGACGACCGCGCCGATTGCGACGAGGGCCGCGAACACCGCGACGAATTGCGCCTCCGTGGCCATGGACTCGGCCCTACGACGCGAGCCCGAGGTACGGGACGATCCCCTCGGCGACCCCCGGGTCGTCCAGGGATGCCGCGACCGCGGACATGGAGGCGAACGGCCGGGCCCGGACGATCCGCGCGGCCCGCTTCGCGCCGATCCCGGGGAGCGCGGAGATGGCCCGCAACGAGGCGCGGTTCACGTCGAGCGGGTACTCGATCCCCGTGATCGAGCGTTGACCGTGGCCCGTCACCTTCACGTCGACGAAGCGGCCGAGGGACGCGTCGTACGGCAGGCCCACGAGAATCGGATACGTGCCGATCTGCCGCCCGTACGTGACGTGCCCGTCGCGCATCTCGAGGTACACCCCGCGGAGCACGGTCCCTTCCGGCACGACGCGACGCAGCATCGCGTGGTCGATCGTCGCACGGACGGTCTCCTTGAACCGGCGGAACTCCGCGTGCAGCCGGGTCGGCTCGAACCCGCGGCGCACGGGTCGCACCTGCCTAATGTTGATGCGCCGGATCCACAGGTCCTCCTCGACGATGCGCTTGAGGAACGCGAGGTTCAGGTCGAACGTGCGGGCCGTCTCGCCGTCGAGGCCCGCGACAAAGTTGATCCCGGGCAGGAGCCTCGGCATCCCGTTGCCCCCGCGCTCGCGGCCCACCTCGTTCACGATCCGGATCGCCTCGAGGCAGCCGTCCGCGTCGATGTTCAGGTTGTTCGCCTCCGTGACCGCGGGGTCCGCGCTCTCCAGGCCGAACGAGAGCAGGTTCCCCGGCGTGGACCGGCCGACGAGGAGTCGGAGCGCCTCCCGCGCCTCGTCCGGGTGGGCCGTGATCATCGCGGGGTCCCCGTTGTCCGTGTGGAACACCTTCAGGTTCGGCGCGGCGGCGCGCACACCGTCGAGCAACGAGCGGATCGCGTCCACGTTCACCTGGGGGGTCGGGGTCGAGCCCAGGCCGATGGCCTGGTATGAGAAGAAGTCCGCTTGGCCGCCGAGGCGGAAGTTTACCGCGCCGAGGGCCGCGAGCCGGCGGACCTCCTCGACCACGCCGTCCACGGGCCGGAACTTCGGCTTCCCGTACATGGGCTCGATGCAGAACGAGCAGCCCTTGTTCACGTACCGGACGCACCCCTTCGAAGTGTCGAGCTCCACGACGAGCGGATCCGGGAAGTCGGGGTGAGTCGCGATCACGTCGGCCCCCGCGACGGCCCACCGGTCCCACTCCTCCGAGGTCCGGTCCCGGTTCGACCATTCCCCGTCGCGCAGGACGTCGAACACGGCGGTGTCGATATCCCGAAGGGCGACCCAGTCGAACGGTTCCACGAGGGCCTCGTCGTAATACCGGAACCGGGCGAGCGGCCCGCCGAAGACCCGGGGCCCCTCGAACCCGGACGCGTGGTGGACAATCTCCCGCTCGCTAATCGGCAGGCCGCGGAGGTACTTGCCCGGGACGATGGGGCCGGAGATCACGGCGAGGAGGTCCCCGGACAGTGGGTGGCCCTTCCGGACCTGATCAATCGTAAGGTACGACCACTCGTGCCCGGCGTCGCGGACCGCGCCGGCTAGATACCGTGGGTACGGGGAGACGTACGGGGGCACGCCGAAGTTCGACGGCTCGTCGACGTACCCGTCCAGGATGACCACGTGCATGGGCCGCATTCCATGCCGCTGCGGCGATAAAAGCGCTTCGCTCGGACGTTCACCTCGAACGTGTTCAAGGTTGACGAGAATTCGTCCCTGACCCTCTCAGCATGACATGTTGTAGCGGCATCATGTCGGAACCATGCGGTGCCCGCCTAGGGGGCTGAGCATCGAGGTCCCCGATTTCCACTCCGGCCACGGATTCACCCGGAACGCTGCAGCGGGGACCTCGGTATCGTGTCATGCTCTATGCGCGTTCCCCGCGCGCGGCCAAGCGCACCCCCCACCTGCCGTTTGCACGGGGCAATCGCGACGACCACGACGATCAACGTCTCGATTGAATCCTTACCCTTCTCCGGCATCACACGCGGTCCTTTCTTCGGCCCTCCTACTTCACCTCTGCCTAATCTGTATGATCCCCATCAACACTAGGACCACAAGAGCGATGATTATCGCACCGAGAAGACCAAGCAAGAACCAGCCTATCAGGAATGCCACGACTGAGCCCAGTCCAACGCGAGACCATTGCACGGTTATTGCCATGCTGCCCACATCACAAAGGACCCACAACCGTCGGAAGGACGAAGCCCACGATTGCCGCGGCAATCCACACGATGACCGCAACAACGAGTGCCTTGGACCAGCCCATGCTGTAGAGACCGCCGAGGGCCAACAGCCAAACGAACCCACCGATTAGGCCCGCGTAGAGCCCCTGACCCAGGAAGAAGTACGCCAACGCGTAAATGACGGCTCCCACGAAGGCGGCCAAAAAGGCCGTTCCTATCCCTTCCTTCTGTCCGAACAGCTGCGTGACCACGTAGATGATGATCGCCGAAATGATGAGGCCGACGATGAAGAAGACCACGGTCGCGGCCAGCGATACCGACATTTCCGTCACCGCAATGTGTTCTCACGTTTTCATGATGTCTCGGCCTGTTTTGCGCTTTCGGACACGACCGCGTCCTCCCGAGGACCTCACGGCACGCCTCTTGGCCACGGTCATCCTACCGCCTCTGCTCTTCTTCGCTCGCCATCTTCCCATCCCGTCTTCGGCTCTTTGTCCTCCTGGCTGGTCGTCCTTCACAACTCACGGGGTAGGCTTGGTCACCGTGTTGGTATCCAACGTGACCGCGCCAATCCGTGCCAGAGCCCTGCCGTCCAACGTCGCGCCGGTGTTCAGCGAGATGGACTGATCCGCCATGATGGTTCCAACGAAAGTTGAGTTCGTGCCCAAGGTCGCGGAAGAGCCGACCTGCCAGAAGATGCTGGACGCCTGGGCGCCCCCGGCTAGGATGACCTGGCGACCCGATGTCACGGTGAGAGTGGACGCCATCTGGAAGATGAAGACCGCACTCGAGTTGCCCTGGGCATCGAGGGTGAGGTCCCCGGAGGAAATCTCAAGACCGGACGTGGACTTGTAAAGACCCGGGGTGAGGGTTAGTCCGCCCAGGTTCCCCGCCACGCTCACGGGACATAGGGTTCGTCCAGCGGCGTCGTTGTACGCGATGGTCAAGTTGGCAATGGCCCCGGCCGCAGCAGGATCGCCCGCGTGGATCGTCCCGACCACCGTCCCGGGCGGGAATCCCGTCACCGCGGTGCCTGGGCTCACGCCGAGATCCCCGGTGACCGTGGTCGCACCGGTGTTGGTCACCGTCGAGCCCGCGAGGACGGCGAAACCGGCGGCCGACCCAAGGGCTACTCCGCCTTGGCTGCATGCGGAGGATGACGTTGACGTCGTAAAGCTCCATGCAAAGTTACTCGCCAGAGCGTTGCCTGCGAGGTCCTTGGTCCCTGTGGTGATCGTGGCAGCATAAGTGGTGTTAGCTGCGAGAGCGCTTGCGGGATCAAAGGTCGCAGTCAGGCCAGCGTAGCTCACGATGCCGGACACAGGTGTCGTCCCTTGCTTCAGGAGAAATGTTGACCCGGTGATCGTTGAGGGGTCCATCGCCTCGTTGAACGTTCCCGAGATGTTACCGGTGACCGCCACGGCGACGACAGGGCTCGTCGAACTCACTAAGGGTGGGGTGGTGTCTGGGATTTGACCCGTTGTAAAACCCCACACAAAGTTGACGGCGAGTGCGTCACCCGACGAGTCCTTGGCCCCGGTGGTGATCGTGGCCGTGTGCGCGGTACTGACAGCGAGATTGCTCGACGGGACGAAGGTCGCGGTCGTGCCCGTATAGCTCACGGTCCCCGAAACCGAAGTCGTCCCTTTCTTCAACGTAAACGTCGACGTGGTGATCGTCGAGGGGTCCATCGGCTCGCTGAACGTTGCGAGAATCTTCGCATTGATCGGCGTACCGGTGGCGGCATAGACAGGGGATGTGAACGTGACCGTGGGCGCGTTCCCAGATGGAGTTCCGGGTGGAACGCGCGCCAACAAAATGTAGCCCGCCCCAAGGGCTACCGTCACGAGGGCCATCGCGACAATCCCAACGACCCATTTCCTTCGAACCATGGTGTTACCTTCTCCGGTGCCAGAAGGAAGCGAACCTAGTTGACATCCCCCCTCGGCTGCATGGGGCACTCAGACAGACTTAGGATCGCCTTGTCCGATTCCGCGAACGAGGCTCCTTCGATATCGAGGATGCGGCGAGTAAGAGAGCCCGTCAGCCGGACTGGCGAACTCCCGACACGGCCGGACGCGCAGCGAGGTCTGTCAATACGCGGTTGCCCGACGGCGCCGATCCCGCGAGGATGAGGGTGAGACTAGCGGACCTCTCATGGGGCGAGGGACCGGACGCCAGCAAACTTGCCGTGGCCGACGCATACGCGCCGGAGATCGTCGTCAGCGCGTTCGCCGCGACGACCGCCGTCTGTGGGGTCGGCGTTGTGTAGCCGGCCACATCTCCGAAGGAGACAGTGTACGTTCCCGGCGGCATCGACTGCCACATGCCCCAGTCGTTCCGCGCCACGTCGTTTACGAATACGGTCGCCGGCAACGCAGGGGACGTGATGACCCGCAGCGACCCGTGGATCGTGAACACTCCCTCGTACACGGTCGTCGGCCCTGTCGTCACCGTGACGGTCTGCGGAGCGGGGGGAGTGACTCCGTACACGCCCTTGAAGGACACCGTGTACGTGCCAGGCGCCAGCTTCACCCATGTGAGGCCCCACTCGTCCCGGATGACCCCGTTCACCAGGACCGTCGCCGGGACGGCCGGGGTTGTCGTGACACGCAGGTATCCGAACGTTGAGGGATCGGGCCCGGGCGCGGACGGGTTCGCGAAATAGTTCCCTGTAATCGTCGTCAGCGCCCCGGCCACGACCGTCGCGGTCTGGTCCTCCGGCGGATTGTACCCTTGGACAGCCCCGAAGTGGACCGTGTACGACCCCGGAGCCGCCGCACGCCACATACCCCAGTCGTTCGCGGGTTCGCCGTTCACGGAGATCGTCGCGGGCAGCGCTGGGTTCGTGATGACGCGGAGGGATCCGTACGGAATGTAATTCCCTACGACCTGCGTCGTGGCTCCGGGCGTCGTCGTGACGGATTGCGCGGCCGGCGTGCCGTACCCGTAGATGTCGCCGAACGCGACCGTGTGCGGCACAGGAGCGATCTTCATCCACGTGAGGCCCCACTCATCTCGAGGGATTCCGTCCACGATGATCTTGGCAGGAACCGCAGGGTTCGTCGTCACGCGGAGGAGCGCCGGCGCGAGGGTCGTCACGGTATTGGTGTCCAGCGTGACCGCGCCAATCCGCGCCAACGCCCGGCCGGCCAGCGTTGCGCCGGTGTTCAGCGAGACCGACTGATCCGCCATGATCGTGCCGCTCATGCTCGAGGTCGTTCCGAGAGTCGCCGAAGTCCCGACCTGCCAGAAGATGTTTGAGACTTGGGCGCCCCCGGCCAGGATAACCTGGCGACCGGCTGTCGTGGTAAATGTGGACGCCATCTGGAAGATGAACGCCGCACTCGCGTCGCCCTGGGCGTCCAAGGTGAGATCCCCAGAGGATATTGCTAGACTGGATGTGGATTTGTACAGGCCAGGGGTGAGGGTTAGGCCTCCCAAGTTTCCGGCCACGGTAATGGGACACAGGGTTCGTGCGGCGGCGTCGTTGTACGCGGTGGTCAAGTCGGATTCGGCCTGAGCTGCGACCGCATCTCCTGCGTGGATCGTCCCGACCACCGTCCCGGGCGGGAATCCAGTCACCGATGTGCCCGGACTCACCCCGATGTCGCCGGTCACGTTCGTCGCGCCGGTGCTGGTCACCGTTGAGCCCGCTAGGACGGCGAAACTCGCGGCCGATCCGAGGGATACGGGCGCCTGACCACAGGCAGATGAGGTAAACATCTCCGTGGGCGCGACTCCCGGTGGAGTTTCAGATGAAGTCTGTGTCCGCAAGATGTAGCCTGCCCCAAGGGCTACCGCCATGAGGGCCATCGCGACGACCCCAACGACAAATCTCGTTCGAACCATGTGAGTACCTTCTCCGGTGTCACAAGGAGTCCGACCTGGTTGACTTCCCCCTCGGCTGCATCGCGCCCTCAGACAAATCCAGATCGAATTGTCCGATTTCAACAGCGGCTCTGGGATATGCGGACTCCAGACGACCTCGATACTCGGATCATGAAATCGCACAACTACAGCTCCGTATTGAAGGTCAAGAACTCGAAGTTCAGAGCCTGCAACTTCCAGGACGGGGTCGAGGATGTATGTCGGGTACGGTTCCCTGTGCGTGACAACCGGCCCGGCTATCCCTGCGACGATCTTCGTGGACGGCGTCCCGGGGAACGATTGGGGACATGGGAGCCGATGACACCAGGAACATACAAAGGGAGATTTCGCCCCGTGCTTGGCTACACCACCCCGGTGGCTCAGACCGCAACGCTGACTTCGAGTGTGTGACGCCAGTCCACGTACGTCGCGCCCTCAGGAAAGTCTAAGTATCGCATGTCCGATTCCCCCAACGGACTTACGGTATGTGGACACCCGACGATCTCGATATTCGGATCATAAAAGCGCTTGCGTCTCCCAGCTCGTTCCAGTGGGATGCCCGGATTTCCTATGCGCACGTGGCCGCGGAACTCGACGTCGACGAAGAGACGGTCCGAAACCGGGTGAGGCGCATGAACGACGTCCGGTTCCTACGGGGTTGGCAGCTCGTCCTCAATCCAGCTCTGCTTGGCCGGGAGGCTGCCATCGTAGAGCTGCGAATCGACGACTCGGAATCCAAGCCCGAGGTGATTTCGCGACTGAAACTGATTGAAGGGGTGATGCTCATCGACGACTTCTACGGCAAGGAGCTCGCCGTGCTCACCTTGTGCGAGAACTCGTCGAGCTTGGAAAGGCAGGTTCGGCTATTCGCCTCCCTTTGCGGTGGCGCAACACCGGTCTGGTGGAAGCTCGGGTTCCCTCCTTGCGAGCTGATCCCGACGAGGACGGACTGGCGGATCATGCAGGCGCTGCGGAAGGACGGGAGGGGGAGGCTCTCGGACGTCGCCCGCGGCCTGGGACTTTCGACTCGGACGGTCAAGAGGCGCGTGACCCAGCTGGTCGATGGGAATGCCTTCTACCTCGACCCCATCCTAGACTTGGGGAACGTCGGCGGCGTCAGATGCCGATTCTGGGTCACAACCGAAGCGAGCTGGAAACAGGCGGTCGACAAGACGATTCTGTCCGGACTCCCGAGGATCGTCTCGACGCACACGGCGCCGCAGGAGTACTCCCTTTTCGTCGCCCACCTATCCAATCTGCCGGAGGTCCAGGGGAGGGTGCTATGGATGAAACAGCTGGCGGGGGTGAGGGACGTCAGGTCGACCATCGAGGTAGAACACATCCACGTTGAAGAGTGGGTTAGAGGTGAGATTGAGAAGCGACTGTCGACGCTCGCGACCTAGCTGACGGGCCTGCAAGTTGGTTATAGGGACCCGGTGATGCGCGTATGGCCTCATCATCGAGCGGGGTCGGCTGCTCAGCATCAAATCCCAACCCGACGTGGAACTCGGCATGCAGGTCGAAGACGACCGAGAGCACCTACGGCGCATCCGGACCGACCGCGCCGACTCTCTGTATGCATACAACTTGCCAGCTGTGATGAAGCCTGGCCTCTGGCCGCGCCCTCCACTTCTGCGAGACCTCATCAGTTTTCCAGCGCGACGTTTCTTGAGGTAAGGTGTTATGTCACCTGCAGGCATTGATTATTGGATTTCCTACAACCACACCGCTGATAGACCCACCACACGAGTTGCTGATGCTACCAGAATTGGTGATCACGGCGCTGTTGATGATTGCGGCAGAGTTGGTGATGTTGCCACTGTTCGTGATCGGGCCGCTGTTCGTGATCGGGCCGCTGTTGATAATAGTCCCAGCAGAGGTCACGGTACCGGAATTGGTGATGACGCCACTTTCGGTGTTAACGATGGTACCTGTGGCGCTGTTCGTGATCGGGCCGCTGCTCACAAGGACGCCAGAGTTGGTGATGTTACCGCTGTTGATGATGTTGAGACTGTTGGTAACGGTGCCACCTAGCTCATTCGTCAGGATACCCGAGGTTGGTAACGTGATGCTACCCGAGGTGGTGATTATGCCGCCGTTCTTATTGATGATCGTGCCACTGTCTGTAATGACACCCGTGGGACCGTTGGTGAACGTGCCGCTATTCGTTATGGTGCCAGCGTTCGTTACCGGTCCGCTGTTGGTGATGGTGCCCCAGTTTGTTATGGTGCCCGTAAGCGAGTTTGTGATGAGGCCGCTGCTCGTGATGGTACCCGTTAGGTCGTTCGTTACCGGGCCGTTGTTGGTTACAGTACCAGATGATGTGATCGTCCCGGTGTTGCTAAATGTGTTTGTGGTTGTGAGGATGCCTGTTGGACCAATTGTTATGGTGCCAGCGTTCGTTACCGGTCCGCTGTTGGTGATGGTGCCTAAGTCCGTGATAAGACCGATGTTCCTGAGTGTAACATTAGATGCAATTACTAACGTAATGCCAGAGTTAATCGTCAACGTGGACACGATGCACGTCGAACTAGCATTCGTCCAACTTCCGCCCAAGGCTTGACATGATGCCTGACCGGACAACGTAATGACCGCTACAGACGGCGGCGGGATGATCGCAACCACTTCGACAATTCGAGTCACCCGAGTCGCAGGATTTCCCGCAGGGTCGACTGCATCATAGGTTACGATGTACGAACCGACCACGGCTGTATCAACAGCACTCGCATTTATGATCGGAAATAACCCGACATTGTCTGGATCACTTACAATCGCACCGAACTCGATGTAGACGCCTCCGACTTCGATGACTTGAGGATTAGGACCGAGCAAGGTAATTACGGGTGGTGTGGTGTCAACTGGTGGGGTGACGCCTCTTGGAGCTGTGATCGTAACCGAAGGTCCTGTGGTGACTGCTCCATTCGACAAGATTCTTCCATCCACGCGCACAGTTGTACCTACGGTAATAGCTGCGTTACTGAGTAGATTCCCTGCGAAAACACTGTGTGCTCCAAGGGTTGTTGCACCCACCGGTACCCAGAATACATCGTTGGCTCTTGCATTTCCCGCTAGTTGGACAGTTGAGCCGGCTACGGCATCGAGTGCGCCGCCGAGTCTGAACATGAAAGCTCCATCTCCGCTAAGAGTAGTTACGGAGTTTATGGAAACGGCACCACCAATGCAATAGACTCCGGGTGTTAGTGGTTGGGGAAGACTGTCCAGGACCGTTGCCGCTGTAAGTGTTGTAGTACACGCTCCGGATTGCGTTGGGTCGTTCGCCGAAGCGATGAGCTTGGCTTGGATTGTTTTTGCTGAAATATACGTAGGACTCGTAGATGTGAAGATTGTACCATTTACTGTCGGAGGATTTGCAGGTGCGACAGTATATCCAAGATCTCCATTTAGGACGGTACCTGAGCCGGTGTTGGTGTACGTATTAGCAAGAAGGGCAAAGTTGTCGACCCCTGTAAGGTCTAAGGGACCCGATGTAGTACCAACTAGGAGTGATAGGAATACAACAGGAATTAGGCCGACCACCACAGGAAGTACCAGAATTTTTCTCATTGCGGACAAGGTCTCGGACCTCCGACCCAGAGACTGGTTGCTTTTTTTTAAACTCTCCTCTCAGCTGCATGCCGCCCTCGGACAAATTTGAGTCACCCTGTCCGACCTGCCTAGCAGGTCTGGGCTATGTGGACACCCAACAACCTCGACATTCGACATCCGCTAGCGGCCGGGCGATGTCTTGCGCGCTCGTCGTCGTTTGTTCGAGAAGCCCGAGGTCCGTCTCGTGCCGAAGACCTCTCGTGAGTGAAACACGCCATCCCTCAGCAGGCAGCGCCCCGGTCGGGATTCGACCCCGAGCACCCGTCTCGACAGGCCGGAATCATGGACCGCCAGACCACCGGGGCAGTGACGGTGGCTAAAGCTCGCGGCCTAGCTATCCTCTGCACTGCGGATCCCGTCCGGCGTCGATCAACCCGAGCGCCGCTGGAGACTCGACAGCAACGCGACTTGGAAGACGCGTGGCGAGTCCGAACCGGGACGAGTTTCTCCCGCGGTCCGGCCCACGCCTGGGTGCGAAGAAAAGAGTTTTGTCAGACCGGCGGATACCTCCGCGTGGACATTGGGGTGGACGTTGGCGGCACGTTCACGGATTTCGTGGGCTTCCGGGGTCGCGACGTCGTGACGACAAAACTCCTGTCCACCCCCGGGCCGGCGAGGGCGATTCTCCGGGGATTCCGCGATCTCCACGCGGACAGAATGGTCCACGGCACGACGGTCGCGACGAACGCGATTCTGGAGCGGCGGGGGGCCAGCACGGCCCTCATCACGACGGCCGGTTTCGAGGACCTCCTGGCGATCGGTCGACAGGATCGGCCCAAGCTCTACGACCTGCATGTCCCGAAACCCGCGCCTCCGGTCCCGCGGGACCGATGCTTCGGGGTCCGTGAGCGCGTCGACGCACACGGGCGGGTCCTCGCAGACCTTACGGAAGCGGAACTCCGCCGCGTCGCCCGCGCCGTGAAACGGTCGGGAGCTGAGTCCGTCGCGGTGTCGCTGCTCTTCTCGTTCCTCCGCCCGGAGCACGAGAGGCGGCTCGGGGCGGCGTTTTCGGGGATCTCGGTGTCCCTCAGCCATCAGGTGCTCGCCGAATTCCGCGAGTACGAGCGCGGCTCGACGACGGTCCTGGACGCCTACATCAAGCCCCTCGTCGCGCGCTACCTTCAGGACCTCCGCGACCGGATGCGACGGGAATTCCTCGTCATGAAGTCGACGGGCGGCGTCGCCTCGCCAGAGTTCGTGCAGGACCGGCCGATCGAACTCGTCCTGAGCGGCCCCGCCGGAGGCCTCTCGGCGGCCGCCGCCGTCGCCCGCCGAATGCGCGCGTCTCATGTGGTCACCTTTGACATGGGCGGGACGAGCGCCGATTTCTCCTTGGTGACCGACGGCGAGCCCAGCTGGACGACGGAGGCGGTGATCGACCGCTTTCCGATGGCACTGCCGGTCATCGACATCGAGTCGGTCGGGGCGGGCGGAGGG
>Ga0209341_10004075_pt1 | contig 13542 bp, 14 predicted proteins | sample RifCSP13_2_FD_184020 | JGI IMG/M metagenome (GOLD analysis project Ga0209341, IMG submission 184020) | Soil microbial communities from Rifle, Colorado - Rifle CSP2_sed 13_2 (SPAdes) (version 2) | ecosystem: Environmental > Terrestrial > Deep subsurface > Rock core/Sediment | place: Rifle...
CAAAGCAATCGTCCAGAGATTTATCTTAACTTTGAAACGAAAGTTTTTTCGCTTTTGGCCATTTTGGGATCCAAACGGTTGATTAGGATTCATTGACGCTCAATTGTACTATATTAACGGACCTTTGTCCCATCGGGTACTTTTCCCTGGAGCTTAAAAAGAACAGTCGGAGTTTCCTCGTCTTCCTTGGGAACGGCCATTATCATCATTACCTCTGAAAGCTCTTTTTCCGGTCCGATTTTCTTTGGTTCAAGATTCACGACAAAAGGAAACTGCTTCCCAATAAGTTCTTCCGGCTTGAAAAATTTCATAATCCCGGAGAATGCTTTCTTTTTCCCTATATCGGGTCCCAAATCTACCTCCATCCTGATTACCCAATGGCTCCAGTCCGGAACATCGGCGGAAACGACAGTCCCCATCCTTATATCAACCTTTGAAAAATCGTCAAACGAAACCGTGTCCATTTTAAATAAAACCCATTTTCTCCTTTACCTCTTTTAAGGTTTCCTGGGCGATCCTCCCTGCTTTCTCTGCTCCCCCTCTTATGATTCTATCCACCAGCGAAGGGTCTTCCTCATAGATTTTCCTTTGTTTCTGGATCGGCGCAAGCTCGCTAAAAATGGCCTCGGCAAGTTCCCCCTTAAGATCCCCGTATCTTATTCCCTCCCCCAAATACATTTCCTCGTACTTCTTTCTTTTCTCGTCTCCTTCAAGAAGCTCAACCAGCGAAAGAAGGTTTGCTACCCCTCCTTTTTCGGGGACCTTCTCCCCTTTCCCCGAATCGGTGGGGGCGGACGCCAGTTTCCTCTTGACTGTTTCCAGGTCGTCGGTGAGGTTAATGTAGCTTCCCTCAACGCTCTTGCTCATTTTTCCTTCTCCCGTTAAGGAAGGCACATATTCTCCTTTAGTCGCAAATCTTTTGGGTTCTGGGAAAGTGGTTTGGTACTTCTCGTTCATTTTCCTCGCAATTTCCCTCGCAACTTCCAGGTGGGGCTCCTGGTCAATTCCGACCGGAACAAGTTCGGCTTTATACAAAAGGATGTCCGCGGCCATCAAAACAGGATAGTTTAGAAGAGCCATGGTTACGTGTTCAGGATGCTGTTTGACCTTTTCTTTAAATGTAGGAAGGTGCTGCATTCTGGCGACAGTTATTTCGGAAGAAAGAATGTGGGCTAAATATGCGTGTTCGGGGACCAACGATTGGGCAGTGATTATTGATTTCTCAGGATCAAGTCCGCAGGCCAGGTAATCAACAATGACATTCCTGGTATTCTCGGCCAGTTTTTCCTTCTCATATGGGGTTGTTATGGCATGCAAATCCATAACCATATAAATGGCCTCGTAGTCGGGATTGTCCTGCAACTTAAGGTAGCCTTTAAGCGCCCCAAAGTAGTTGCCCAGATGCAGCCTTCCCGTGGCTCTTGTACCGGAAAACACACGTTTTTTTGCCATACCAGGCTTAAGTTTAACACAAAAAGGATGGAGTCTTAATGGTCGGAGTAACGAACACTTGAGTGACACTCGGGACACTCGAGAAGTGTGATTTCAACCAGCGTATTGGTGATATTCCCTCCCCATACCCCTCCGTCACCCAAATTAACAAATTGGGTATTCACAACTTTTCTGGGGGGTTCTGACGCGCTACAGCCCTTTTTATGTCTGAAAGATTCCGCCGCCTCCTGAAATGAAGGGGGTATATCAAGGACAACTTTCAGAAAGTTATCTATTCTTTCTCCTATCCTCTTTCCAATATTTACAAATCTTTCTTTCATTTACAATATTCTGACAGATGCCGCCCAGCGAAAATAATGTACTCCCAGATCATCCTCATACCACCTTTTTTCAAACTCGTCTCTCTTAAATTCCGTCAAGCCGGTACTCGTTCCGGGATCAAAAATGCTTATCTTATCGTCCTTTATCTTATAAACGATCCCGTAGTGCCCGTAATCAGGTTTACCAACATCTTTAGGTCCATCCCAGTTCTGGTATGCTACCAGAAGCACTCTTTCTTTTGCAAGCTCCCTCGTCAAATCGTCAAAACCCCAGTTATCCCCGATCTTTATTTCAAACTCGGGATAACTTTTAAGAAACGCGACTATCTTTACGAGATCGGTGCCGTTTTTGGCAGAGGCATCAAGATCCTTCATCAGTTTTGCGTAACTTACCCTTTGCCCCGCTCTTCTCAGAAGAAATGCGACCACGGCAACACCGCAATCCCACTCATATTTCTGGATATTTCTCCGGGCAAATTTGGGGTCTATATTCATACTTAAGTTTAACGCAGAATTCAGAGCATTAAAGGTCCCCTGGCTACTCGGTCGCTTTGGGTTTCAACGACACCCTCCAACGCTCAAAACAAACTTCTTTCCCGTTGTCCGGCCAACTGTCTACCCACCTCGCCCTAAATACCGGTATCGGTAAAATTTGCCATCCAATTCCATCCCCATAATCTTTATCCACTCCGGAATCAAGCAAATATATATACCTCTTTGACATATGTGCGACTACCGAATAATGCCCCCCCTTCTGGTTGGTTATCTCCCTCTTCGTTCCGGAACCTTGATATAAAACAATTGATAATTTACCCCTTGCCGATTCAGCACGTAGTTCATTTAAGGTGCTATTTTCCTTGCTAAACACTTCATACCCCCTGCGCTTGAAAAAAAATGCAAGGTTTTCAGGTTCTGTGCCATTGCGTCTGACAATAAGCTTACGCATTAAAAGATCATGGTTGATGCGTTTTCCCTCAAAATTTAGAATAACGGTGCCAGCCGCCCCTGCACCACAATCAAATTGGTACTCCTGAAGATAAGTCCTAAATTGCTCTTTGATCATTTCAAATATTTAACAATTCAAAGGCTATCATCTTTTAACTAAAATTCAAGACAGATCTTTTATGAATGGGGGTGGTTTGTAGATTTTTTCAGGAGGATAACTGTGCCGGCGACAGGAATCGAACCTGTGACCTTAGCGTTATGATTGCCACGCTCTAACCGACTGAGCTACGCCGGCAAAAATTGGTTACTCGTGTTGCGGGGCTGGGAGTTGAACCCAGCCTGTGAGATTATGAGCCTCACGTGCAGCCGTACACTACCCCGCATGTAAACTTGCGAAGCCTATTATATCACAGAAAATAGCTTCAGCCACTTCCTCCAGTTGGGATCGGGTAGGGCGTTTTCTTCAAACATGGACTGCGGGGCGAGGCTTTTTAAAATTTCTTCATCCGGCAAAACGACTATGGTTTCCCCCTCCTTCACCAGGCCGAGTTTGTTTCTGATCTGGCTTTCAATAAAATCCCCGGATTCCGCCTGAAGAATCTCCTCCTCAAGACGCCTGTTGTCCTCCTGAATTTTGGCGATTTTGGCCCTTTCGTCATCAATTTCAGCCTCAATCCGGGCTCTTCTTCCAACATTCTTGATAAGAGATAGTGCCAATAGGACAATCAAAACCCAGATTGCGTACCCCACTACTTTTGAGATACTCTTTTTGGCCTTTTCACCAAATTTTCTGTCCATATGTCCTGTAATATTGACTATTTGTTTTTTTGGGCTATAATTGCCGTTAGATTATAATGCTCCTGCCTTAGTATGACACAAGATACGCTAAAAAATCTGCTCCCTAAGTTTATCGAATCGCTTAAGGAAAAGGGCCGTTCTCCAGCCACGGTTCTTGCCTACAGAAGCGATCTTGGCCAGTTGGTTGATTTCCTCGTTAAAAGGGAAAAAGTTCTCCCCGACCAGGTGAGGCCGGACGACCTTGACTCGTTCCGCGACACTCTCTTGGCCGACAAATACACACCCAAGTCTGTTTCAAGAAAGCTTAATGCCGTCAAAACTTTCTTCAGGTGGATGATTGCCGAAAACATCCTCACAAATGACGTTTCTGCCTCGGTTGCCCATCCAAAAATCGAAAATGTCCTGCCAAAATTCTTAAATCAGCTGGAATATAGGGCCCTGAGGGATGTGGTCAGAAACGACACAAGAATAGCTGCAATAATCGAGCTTATACTGCAAACCGGGCTCAGAATCTCGGAGGTTGCCGGTCTTAAGCTTGAGAACTCAAAAGCCGGAAGCCTGAAGATAGAAGCCTATGCCACACAGCCGGAAAGAAATGTTCCTTTGAATAAGCCGGCGAGCGATGCTTTGGCCCTTTACCTGAACATCAGGCCTAAAGTTGATTCTCCTTATGTGTTTATAAGCAAAAACGGGAAGCCTCTGGCCGTAAGAAACATCCGCGCTTCCGTTGCCCGTTTTATGCAAAGGGCAGAGCTTCCCAACTACTCCGTCAACGATTTAAGAACAACGTTTATGGTGGAAAACCTTAAAGCAGGGGTTGATTTGGTTCTTCTCTCACAGGTTTCGGGGCATAAAAGGCTCTCCACAACCGAGCGCTATCTTGAGCTCGCCCAGATAACGGAACCGGGCAAAAAACAAACCCTCATCGAGCTTTAATGGCGGAATTTGTTGTCCCCAACCTCAATGAAATCGTCATAGGTTTTCTGGAAAAGATGCACACAAGCTCCCCGGAATTGGCTTCTAATTATTTTGGAATACCTGATGACCAGGCTACTGCGATCATCATTGGTGATATGTGTGATATGGCACCCGAAGAGATTGTTCAAAAAGTATCCGACTTACCTCTCGGATTGGGTCCCATCGAAATCACCCAGTTCATGCTTTTAGGTGCCAGCGAGGAAAAAATAAGGAAATTGTGGAATACAGAAATTCCCGATAAGGATGACGGCCCAGGCTGGTAAAGTTGGGGCGTGAATAGAGAAGCTATCTGTGGATCCTGATAGAGTCGAACTATCCTTTGGACATTATAAGTGTCCCGTCCTAGCCGATGAACGAAGGATCCAATGAGGCAATTATACCAAATGAGGCTTATTTTTTCTTGAATGCCTGGGGCATTTCTTCCCAGTCACGGTGCTTCCTTACTTTTAAATTCTTCTTCCAAATTGCTTCGAGTGCAGATACGTCTAGTTTGAGCGTCTTTGCCAGTCCCAAAATTCCAACCATATCTTTAGGAAAACAGGCTCCCCCGAATCCCCTGTCTCCGTCAGGTCCCGGAACTCCCAGGTGGGTCCCAATTCTCGGGTCTGCTTCAACTGCGGCCCTGACATCAATATAATTTGCACCAACTTCTTTGGCTATATCGTAAAATTCGTTTGCAAGAAGAACCTTGGAGGCAAGAACTAGATTACTCATATATTTTATGAGTTCTGCACTTGTGGTATCGGTAATAAAATAGGGCTGATCTTTAGGAAGTATCGTTTCGTAAAGCTTTTGGATCCTGAAACCCACGTCCTTACTTTCAACCCCAATGACCGTTCTGAATGGCCTCATAAAATCCTCTTTTGCCCTTTCTTGGGTCAAGAATTCCGGATTCATTGCAAAATTCGCCTGGGGGTATTTCTTTGCCAGTTTTTTCGTTGTTCCAGGGAGCGAGGTGGACTTTATAATCAAAATCTTTCCGGTCCCGTTCACTTTCGGGGCAATTTCCCCAACCACCTCCTCAACAATACTCATGTCCATTCCCGAGTAATCTTCGAAGATGGGTGTCGGGACACAGACAAAAATGTAGTCGCTTTTTTCTATAACTTCAGAAAGAGTGTTGGGGCTTTTTTTGTATTTGTCGTACCAAAAAATTTTGTTTTGCTTATTTGTCGCAAAGCCCTCCCCCGTTGCGCCCCCGACATACCCGTAACCTATTACGCCAATATTCATAGCAAGAAGAATATCAAAGTTTCGCGCGTCTGGCAATCTCGGCTTCAGTCAGTTTTAAGTCTCTGCCGTATTTAAGCCTGCTCATTTCCTTGATTATCTCGGCCACCCTCGGGCTTTCCATGGCTTTTATTTTTGCCAGATCCTTGGTCATGTCAACGGAAAAAGGAGGAACCGGCTCGTTGTTCACTATTGTTTTGATATAAGAATGATAGCGCTCGACATTTAATAGATCGTCCTCCCCGAATGTCGGGGTAAACTCGTGCTGAAGATAGTTTGCATCCGTCACCCCTACCCTGAATGCAACTATTGTCCCCACGTTTCCGAAAACTGCGTTTTTAACTTCTTCCTCGACCTGCCCGATAAATTGGTTTGCGACGCAAAGACCGAGACGGTATTTCCTCGCCTCGCTTAAAATTACAGCGAAATCCGGGGTGGCGAAGTTCTGGAACTCGTCAACATAAAGGTAAAAGTCCCTTCTCTCTTCCACGGGGGTATCGCTTCTGCTCATAGCAGCCATCAGAATCCTGGGGACTAAAATTAATCCCAGGAAGTTTGAGTTTTCCTCCCCTAGCTCCCCTTTCGCAAGATTGATAAGGAGGATTTTGCCTTCATCCATGATTTTCCTGAAATCAAACGAGGACTGGGACTGGCCTATGATGTTTCTTATCGTTCTGTTGGTAACAAATCTGCCGAACTTGGAAACGATATAATCAAGAACTTCGGACTTGTGGAAATCGGATGTCTGGGCAATCTGATCCGTCCAATACCTTCTTACGATAGGGTCTGTGACCTTAGGAAGGATCTCCTGAACGAACTTTGAATCCGTCAGGATTCTCATAACCTCAACAAAAGTAGATCCCGGCTCCGCCATCGCCGTAAGCATTGCATTTCTCACCGCATGCTCGAACCTTGGTCCCACAATTCCGGTTTTGTAAGGGTCGAAAAGCTTGTACATCATATTGATAACGCTCGTGGCTACAAAATGCATCTGGTCTTCGCTGTGGGCCTCAAGAAGATTAAGCCCCATGGGGCGTTCCGTGTCCGCCGGATTAAAGTAAATTACGTCCTCCGCCCTCTCGGGGGGAATAAGCTTCATAATATCCTGGAGCGCGTCACCGTGGGGATCCATAAAACAAAGCCCTTTTCCGTCCTTAATATCCTGCAATATCATGTCTTTAAGCAGCTCCGATTTCCCGGTTCCTGTTTTCCCTATTACGTAAATATGCCTCATTCTGTCCTCGGCCCCTATATAAACTGGTCGCCTTACTCCCCGATATGAACTTACCCCAAGGTAAAGTCCTTCTCCCGGAATTTGGGTCGGGGCGGGAGCGGTTTTTGCATTAAGCCAGAAAATGTGCGGGGTTGTCACCTGCTTATTGGGAAAATGAAAAATGGTGGCCAGCTCCTCGGAGTTAAGAACTGAAACATGGTTCCCGAAAACATTGAACATGGGCTGGTACCTGTAGAGAAAATCCTCCATGAATCCTCCCTTGTGCCAGACTTTTCTGCTTTTAAGGCTGTTCAGGTCTCCGGAAAACTGGGCAAAAGCGCTTCCTATATTTGTCACCGTGCTTTTAGCGGTATTTTCATCTGGGGAAACTACAACCACCCGGATTACCGTTTCAAATCCGGGTTTTGAAATTTTCTGTTCAACTGTCTCCAGGGTTTTTGCGGAGGTTGAAAACTTGGCCTTTTGGGGATCGCTTTCGGCTTTTTTAGTATCGCTTACAAACTTTCCCCCTTCCTTCTGCCAAACCGACTCCGCAGGCGAAATAACTATCTGGATGGCCGCGGCCTCCCCAGGACCAAGTTTGGCCAGGGCCGAAGTAATGGAACTTAAAGGATCCGTCGCAAGGTCCTTGAAAGTCTTTATCGGGTAAAAGTTACTCTTCCCCAACTGATACGATTTATAGGCAACTTTTCCCTCCTTGGTGAAGAGATTGTATTCGTCCACTTCATTAACCTCCGCATCCGGGTAGGCTCCGTGTACGGTTTTCTCTACCAGATCGGCAAGTTTCTTGGGGGTCCAGACATAAAACCTTATGTCCTCCTGCTTGGCAACTATTTCAAAGGAGACCGCAGGCTGAAGGTTGAATTTCTGCTTCCATCCTCCCTTTTTAATGGAATATAAAGAGGCAAAAAGCTGCTCCATGACGTCGATTTTGAATTCATTGTTCCTGGGAACCCCTACCTGAAGGAGAACCGAATCTATTGAAGCCGCCTCCCTCCCCCTGTTTTTGAAGAAGATAAAAAGGGCATATCCCAAAGCAACCAGACCAAAAATGACAATCGCAATAAAAATTGCGGTGAATATTATGCCGGTGACGTTGACTGTATCAAGAATCATTGCTTACCTGTTATTTTCCAACCAAAATGCATTGCTCTTTTAAGTATTCTAATCCAAAACATCCCCAGCCAGGAAAGGGATGAGACAATTGGGCCTTTTGCCCAGGAGGAGAGGGTTTTGTCATCCGCAGGAGGTGTGACATTTATAACTTGGGTGGGAACAGGCTGGATTAAAGACTGTCCTTTGTCACCTTTTACCTGGGCGGTGAACGTTTTTTGAACAACTTTAACACCTGTTGATCTTTCGATTTCGGGAGGAATTTCCGGCACCATCGGAACCTCCTTGATTTCAGGCTGAACTTTCTCAATTTCAGGGGAAACTGCCATACAACGTAATTGTATATCAATCCCTCACCCGCTCCAAGGATTTAAATTAACAAGGACCGAATCTCCCGCAGCCAATTTTCGACATTTAGGAACGGGGTAAATTCCAATTAATCTTCTTTAGGCTTCCAGTCAGGCTCTTTTATCCTGTTTTTATGGTTTATTTTCCTTGCAGACATAAATAGGTAATCCGAAAGTCTGTTTAAGTAAATTAAGGCCTCGGGTCTAAACCCCAGCTCAACCAATTCCCTCTCCGCTTTTCTTGCCAAAGCTCTTGCAAAATAAAGCTGGGCCGCCTTTTTGTTTCCGCCGTAGACAAGAAAATTTTTCTGTACTGGAAGCACCCCTTCGATCTTGTCAATTTCTCTTTCTAGCTTTTTGGTGGCATCCTCAGGAAGCTTTAATTTTGCCCCCGTCAATATGGCGTTAATCGTAAAAAGGTTTCTCTGAACTTCCGTTTGGCCTCCTACAATTCCGAGGAACGAATTAAGCTCGTCAATTGCTCCAATTGTTCTTATGAGTTGTGAGGATTTGGATACCCTTCTGCCGGAAAATGTTCCCGTTTTACCTTTATCCCCGGTTTTTGTATAGACTGCCATATCAGCACTCGGAATGTCCGCAAGCGTGGCACTTTGCGCAGCCTTCCTCATACACCAAGGAAGAGGCTCCGCATGAGGGGCAAATATCTCCCGCCTGATTTAGAATTTCAGCTGGAGCTACCACCGGGTCTAACTGAGGTTGCGCATTTTGAGGTGCGCCGCCAATCGCCACGACGGAAGCTCCAGCTTCATGATTATGATTTTCGCCGTTAAATCCGAAGTGCAAAGACAATGCCTTTGCAACGGCGTCGGGAAGGGATCTTACTTTATTCGGCCCGAATCCAACGGACCTCCCTCCCCCAATATTCCTTAACTGCTCCACAATTTCCCTGGCTCTTTCCATTGCAGGCAGGTGGTTTCCGAATCTTAATGTTGTTGATATCATGCGCCCCAAGGCCTCGGCCATTGCCGCAACTTCGCTTCCGGCCTTGCCTATGGTGATAAACACTTCAAAAGGATTTCCCGCAGCGTCTTGGTTAACGGTTATGAAAGCAACACCCAAAGGCGTCGGAATTCTATATGTAGCCCCGTTAACCCTCATCGGTCTTTCCAAAGTTACTTCCGCCTCCCCGTTTTTCTTTTCGTCAACTTTGGACAAAACCCCGGTTCTGCTTCCATCTCTGAAGTAGGTAATCCCTTTGCATCCGAGTTCGTACGCAAGTCTATAGAGTTTTTTAACGTCGTCAACGGTATGGGAATTGGGAGCATTCACCGTTTTTGAAATCGAAGAATCGGTCAAATTCTGGACCGTCGCCTGGACCCTGACGTGATCCTCCGGAGTCAACTGACTCGCACTTACGAAATAATCGGGAGCTTTTTCGTTCGGGTGTGTATCAAGCCAGGCCTGATACAAAGGGTGATTAACAATATGCTCCCCGGTTCTGTCATTTCTTCTATAAGTAAATTCGTAAACCGGCTCTATCCCCGAAGATACTCCGGAAAGAAGGGAGATCGTTCCCGTGGGAGCCTGGGTTAAGATAATCGCATTCCTAATCCCGTCTTTTGCAATCAGTTTCCTGATTTTTAGCGGAAGTTTCCTTATAAAAACGCCCTTAAGGTATTTTTTCCCGTCGAATCCGCCAAACGGTCCTTTTTCCTTTGCAATGAGGGCAGAAGTTTCGTAGGCGTTGTCCCTGATAGTTTCATAAATCTTCCGGATTACGGGAATGGATTCCTCGCTTCCGTACTTAATGCCCATTTTAATAAGCGAGTCGGCAAGACCCAAAGTCCCGAGGCCTGTACGCCTGATATTGAATTGGGCCTTTTTGTTTTGTTCGTAGAAGTAGTGGTTGGCGTCGACCACATTATCGAGAAATCTCACAGCCGTTCTCGCGTGCTCCCCTAAAGATTTGTAATCCATCACGCCTTCATTTACGAAAGCCGATAAATTAAGGTGTCCTAGGTTACAAACTCCCCAGGCACCGAGGCCCTGCTCTCCGCACGGATTTGTCGCAATGATCTTCTCAAAATACCAAGTATTTGAAAGTTTGTTGTAGCGGTCGATAAAAACAACCCCGGGTTCAGCCGACCTCCAAGCGGCCTCAGCAACCATTTCCCATACGGCCTTTGCTTTTACGGTTTTGTGGACAATTACCGGATACCCTTTGGATTTCCATTTTTCAAGATCTCCGTCCCATTCCTCGTCATATTTGTAATGGGAATTGTCGGGGAAAACCAAATTCCAGTCGGAATCGTTTTTAACGGCCTCCATGAATGCGTCGGAGACGCAGACGGAAAGATTGGCGCCGGGAATCTTCGTTAAATCTTTTTTGACGGTAATAAATTCCTCAAGATCCGGGTGCCAGTCGTTTAGCATGAGCATTAGAGCTCCCCTCCGGCTTCCTCCCTGCTGAATAACGTCGTGATTTGCGGTTGAATATAAAGCGGCCCAGTTGACAGGCCCGGAAGAGGTTCCGTTTACTTTTTTAACCCTTGCTCCCCTGGGTCTTAGGGATGAAAGGTTAACCCCGACTCCTCCTCCCCTTGCCTGAATCTCGACGGTCATGGTTATGTTTTCCATGATTCCTGCGCGGCTGTCTTTGGGAGACGGGATAACGTAGCAGTTATAATAGGTGACCTGATAAGGGGTGCCCGCTCCGGAAAGAATTCTTCCCGCCGGGACGAATTTGAACCCTTCCATGGCGGAATAAAATTTACTTTCCCATTCCTTTCTCACCTGCGGCTTTTCTTGCTGGGCGATTCCCCAGGCAACCCGCTTCCACATTTGCTCTGGATATTCCTCAAGGGGTTTTCCCTCCTCGTCCTTGAGTGAGTATCTGTCCAGAAACACATCCTTCCTGATACCTTCAAGAATTGTGGGATCATTGGGAACCTTGAATACAAAGTCCGCATTGGTAAATCGCTTTTTGCTCTCGCCGTTTGTGTACTTCCTCTTATTAACGGCTTTGTTTTTGCTTTTGTTTATTACTTGGGTTTCCATATTATTTTTCAATTGCCTTCTCAAAATCGCTTAAGTCCTCGAACTCAAGATAGACGCTGGCAAATCTCAGCCAAGCCACCTTGTCTATTTTCCTGAGCCGTCTTAATATCGCGTTCCCTATGATGTGGGTTGGAATCTCCGCCTCTTCCCGCCTTAACATTTCCCTTTCTACATCCTCTATCACTTCTTCCACCTGCCCTATCGAAACCGGCCTTTTAAGTACCGCCCTTAGAATTCCCCTTTTAATTTTCTCCTTGTCGAAAGGCTCTCGCCTGCCGTCCTTTTTGATTACCCAAAGGAAGTTCCCTTTAACCTTTTCAAAAGTGGTAAAGCGCTTGTCACATTTATCACACTGCCTTCTTCGTCTTATAGCTGCCCCGTCCTCGACGGTACGGGACTCCAAAACACTCGTATTACTGGTGCCGCAAAAGGGGCATTTCATACAAATTAAAAGGGCAGAAATCGGCTTTCACAAATGGAAAGAAAAAACTCTACCGATAGTGATGGAATGATTTTTAAACACTATTGGTGGACAGTCAACTACTAATTTTTATCGCTAAATGTATCAACCCACGCATACCCCGAGCCTGTCATTTTCGAAATTATTTTGCTCGCGGGGATTTTTGCGGAAATTGTCAAAAAGCCGGTCCTATAAAAAGTTTAAAAAAAGGGCGCAAATTGTCCTGTTAGTCCCCAACGAACGGGCTTTCCGGAGCGGTAAGTCCCATGCCGTTTAGGGCGTCTCTGGAGGATTTATAAATACTTTTTGCGTAATTTTCAGCTTTTACAATTTCAGGTTTGGCGTCTTCCGGGGCAATAGGCAGTATGTCTTTTTCAATCACTTCCCTGTGCTTCAGTGAGGAAGAAGCCAACTTAACAAGAAAGTCGCTTGTGTCCGCTCCCCCGCTTCTTGCCTCAGCCTCCTTACCGGCAGCCATTTCAAGGTATTTCTCACCCTTGGTCAGGACGGAAAGAGCGATATCGGGTTTGTTATTTTCAAAAAGAGTTCTGCTTGCCTCAAGTCTCTTATCGGAAAAAAGGAGGGCAAGTTCAGCTTTTTTTAACTGACCTGGGGTTAAAAAAATCCAGACTTGGTCCCTTGCCGCTTTGAATACCCAAAGGGGACTGTCAGGCAAAACTTTTCCCGGGAAGGGCATCACATAATCGATCTTTTCGGCTGACTCACCCAGAACCTTCTCCCCGAAGGGGACGAAGGCGTTGGAGGCAAATTCTGTAGTTGTTGCCCGAAAAACCGAAATAGAAAGCACAAAGAAAGCCAAGGAGAGGGCGCCAAGTGCAAGAAAGTATTTTTTCATCGGCGGTAAGGATTATGGTAATTCTCCGCTTACTCTTTGTCAAACTATCTGAAAAGAATTATCGGCCACTCCCAAAGGACGTGAAGCAAAATCGAGCCCCAAACGTTCCTGGTTCTGGCAAAAATGAATGCCGAACCTATTCCGAATATTGCGGTGAGTCCGAGATAAACGAGTGACGCGGGCAGGGTCAGCTCCCAAATGAAAAAGGCGATAGGGATATGGATCAAAACCCAAAGGGCAGTCTGGATAAAGTTGGCGGTAAGCTCATTTTTTAGGGCATAGGCAAGCCGGCTGAAAATATATCCCCTGAACGCCGTTTCCTCAGAAATCGACGTCGCAAAGGAAAGTCCGAGGGAGGCAAGAAGCGGTGTGGCTCCGATATTGGCGGCAAAATTAAAACCGCCGTATTTCAGATAATTGGTGACCAAGCCTTCTATCACAAAAATTGCCCCCAACCCAATGGACAAATACACGGCGGGGAAAAGACCCTTAAAAGTGAAGCCGAGGCTTAGGAGCGATTGGCGCTCTTTACGGACAAGGTAAATAAGGGGAACCAGCCAGAATAGGGGTTTAATGAAAAGTTCTTCGACATCCTCCGGGAATTGGAAAAGAAACCTGTAGAAAGCCCAAACAACGAGCAGGTATGCACTATATATAGTAACGTTCTTAACTACCGCAATTTTACCCAGTGGTTTGGTCATATATATATAATCTATCACTTTCCATCCGGCAATTTCCAACTCCCTTTCTCCACCCTGCACTCGACGAAAGCTTTGTCTATAGCCTTTATT
>Ga0209341_10004080_pt1 | contig 13530 bp, 14 predicted proteins | sample RifCSP13_2_FD_184020 | JGI IMG/M metagenome (GOLD analysis project Ga0209341, IMG submission 184020) | Soil microbial communities from Rifle, Colorado - Rifle CSP2_sed 13_2 (SPAdes) (version 2) | ecosystem: Environmental > Terrestrial > Deep subsurface > Rock core/Sediment | place: Rifle...
CCTGGCATTTGTGACCGCGGCGAGCAAGGTGGATTTACCGGCGTTTGGTGCGCCGACGATGCCGATGTCGGCGATCAGTTTAAGCTCAAGACGCAGTGTAATTTCCTGTCCCGGCTCACCGCGTTCGGCTATGCGCGGCGCTTGGTTGCGCGCGGTGGCAAATCGGGCGTTGCCCCGTCCCCCTCGCCCGCCTGAAGCAACGATCAGTTGATGTTCTTCGTCCACCAGGTCACCCAATACCTCGCCAGTCGTGTGGTTATAGACCAGTGTTCCCGGTGGGACCTGAAGGATCAAATCATTACCGGAACGACCGCTCATATTTTGTTTGCCGCCGCGAGCTCCATCCTGGGCTTGAAAGCGAGTCTGGTGGCGGAACGAGTAAAGCGTGTTGAGGGTAGGAGCGACCCGTAAAATCACATCCCCACCTTTACCCCCGTCCCCTCCATCCGGCCCCCCGAAAGGCACGTATTTTTCGCGCCGGAAATGGACTACTCCATCCCCGCCATTACCTGAACGCACTTGTATGATTGTCTCATCAATAAACATTAGCGAACCTGCTCAACGCGGCGAAATTATACCATTCAGCCTGTGCGCAAATCCTGGTTCGTCCTGCCAATTTTCTTGTGGAGGTTTGCACAATTGAATAATTTGTGGTAAATTTCATTATTCTTAATAATTGTAACTTTTGGGTGAGGAGCGGTGTATGGATCAAAAAATCATACCAGACATTGTCGTTGGAAGATTACCCCTCTACTTGCGCACATTACAGAGGATGTCCAACGGAGGCCAGTCGGTTACTTCATCGCAAGAATTAGGTGAACGTCTTGGTATCTCGGCTGCTCAAATCCGCAAGGATCTCTCTCAATTTGGGGAATTCGGCAAACAAGGCACGGGCTACAGCGTAGATTATTTGCTTGAACAATTGAAGAAAATCTTGAAAGTCGATCGCGTATGGGATATGGCTGTTGTTGGGGCTGGTGATATCGGCAGCGCGGTCGCCCGGTATCAAGGTTTCGCCGATCGCGGCTTCCGGGTTGCCATGCTCTTCGACAACGACCCTGAGAAAATCGGCAGCCGAGTGGGTTCGTTTATCGTGCAAGACAAAGCCACGATGGTTGACACCATCCGTGCTGCGGGTATCGTTGTCGCTATGATTGCTGTCCCAGGACTGCAAGCCCAGGGAGTCGTTGACGAACTGATAGAAGCTGGCGTAAAAGCGATCTTGAATTACGCGCCGGTAAATCTGAACGTTCCGAATGGGGTGTACATCCAAAATACCGACCCGGTCACCCACTTGCAGCGGATGACTTATTACCTGGATTAATCTTTCTAAACTGGGGGCAAATTCCGGCGGATCAATGGGTACATCGCCAGGGCGCGGGCCGCGCCTTGAGCGACGCAGGTTGTAGGATTGTCGACCAGGTAAGCCGGGACGCCCAACTCCTTAGTCATAAGTTTATCAATCCCTCGCAGCAAGGCTCCCCCTCCTGTCAGGGCTATACCCCGGTCGATGATATCCGAAACCAGCTCAGGCGGCGTTTTTTCCAGAACGCGCCTGACTGTCTCCACGATGTCACCCAACGGCTCGTGCAGCGCTTCGACAACCTCACCTGTCGTTAATGTTATCGAACGCGGCAGGCCGTTTACCTGATCCTGACCTTGTAGCTCGTAGCTCTTCTCTTCGTCCTGGGGTACAGCCGCTCCGATTTTAATCTTCACCTGCTCCGCAGTGAGCTGCCCGATGATCAAACCGTATTTTTTACGCACGTACCCAACGATAGCCTCATCCAATGAGATGCCCCCTGCGCGCAGGGTTTCCGCAGCGACAATTCCGTACATGGCTACCACAGCTGCCTGGGTTGTACCGCCGCCTAAACAGACGATCATATTTCCTGAAGGAGTGCCAATCGGTAGATCCACGCCCAGGGCGGCTGCCAGTGGCTGTTGCACCAGGTATACCTCTCGGCTTCCAGCTTGCAGCACAGCTTCGTGAACGGCGCGGCTCTCCACGCTCGTGACTCCATATGGCACTGTCACCATAGCGATAGGCCTGAAAAAACGCAGTGGACCACTAACTCGCCGCAGTAATGCGTGCAGCATGTACTCGGTGACTTCGTAATCTGCGATGACTCCATTGACCAGGGGGCGGGTTACTTCAAGGCTTTCCGGAACTCGCCCGTACATATCCTGGGCCTCTTTCCCCCAGGCGACCATTTTCTGCTCATCCACGACAATGGCAGCGATGGTTGGCTCCTCCAGGATCACTTCGCTGCCCTCTACGGCACGGGTGAACAACGTGCCCAGGTCGATACCTAATTCTTTTGAAAAAAGGGCCATGGGTTACACGCCTTCTCCATCTCCTCGTTCGTAGGGATGAGCGCTCTTTCCCCGCCTGTACCTGCGCGCAGCCTCCAGGCGCAGGTTCGAACGTCTTAAAGCCGCTTCCATTGCCAGATAAGCATCGGTATCAGGAGGGGGTCCGGATTTCAGGAATTCTTCAGCCCTTTTACGCGCTGCTTCAGCTCGCGAAACATCGATTTCTTCCACATTTTCTGCTGCATCCGCCAGGACTGTGATTATATCCGGCTGCACTTCAACCACGCCTCCTGAGACGGTGAAAACGTGCTCCTCCCCGCGAGTGCGGACCTTCAGAAACCCAAATTTAAGCGTGGATAGCAGTGGGGCATGGTTGGGTAAGATGCCCATTTCGCCATCCATACCGGGCAGAATGACAATATCGGCATCCCCCTGGTAAACTATCTTGTCTTGAGAGACAATTTCACAACGAATAGGCATTGTCAGCCAACCTTCCCTGAGTACACCGACGAGCTTCTAATCGCCCGCAGCCAGTCGCTCTGCTTTCTCACGCGCCTCCTCGATTGTTCCAACCATCATGAATGCCTGTTCGGGGAGATCATCGTGCTTGCCGTCTAGTATTTCTCGGAACCCGCGCACAGTTTCCTTCAACGACACATAGCGTCCTTCCAGGCCGGTGAATTGCTGAGCAACAAAGAATGGTTGGGAGAAGAAACGTTCGATTTTGCGCGCCCGTGATACGATGAGCTTATCGTCTTCGCTGAGCTCATCTACACCCAGGATGGCAATAATGTCTTGCAGGTCTTTATAACGCTGGAGCACTTGCTGAACCTCTCGCGCCGTGGTGTAGTGATCTTCACCCACAACCAAAGGATCGAGGATACGCGAGGTCGAAGCCAGCGGATCCACGGCTGGATAAATACCTTTCTCAACAATCGAACGCTCCAGGGCGATGGTCGCATCCAGGTGGGTGAATGTAGCTACTGGCGCCGGATCGGAATAATCGTCGGCAGGCACGTAAACGGCTTGCATCGAGGTAATCGACCCCGTCCGGGTGGAGGTGATCCGCTCTTGAAGCTCGCCCATCTCCGTCGCCAGGGTGGGCTGATATCCCACGGCTGACGGCATTCGCCCCAGAAGCGCAGACACTTCCGAGCCGGACATGCTGAAACGGAAAATGTTGTCGATGAAGAGCAGCACGTCGCGCCCGGCATCGCGGAAGTATTCCGCCATCGACAGCGCCGACAGCGCCACGCGCAAGCGCGCCCCGGATGGCTCGTTCATTTGTCCAAAGACCATCACGGTGTCTTTCATCACGCCAGACTCGAGCATCTCGCGGTAGAGTTGCGTACCCTCGCGGGTGCGCTCGCCCACACCGGCAAATACCGAGTTGCCCTGGTGTACCGTGGCGATCGAACGGATGAGCTCCATGATAATGATCGTTTTGCCCACGCCCGCTCCACCGAAGATCCCCGTTTTACCGCCCTTTGTGAAGGGGGCAATCAGGTCGATCACTTTAACCCCCGTTTCAAACACTTCAACGCGTGTGGATTGGTCGGCAAATTTCGGCGCAGGTCGGTGGATCGGATAACGCTGCTTGGCGACTACCGGGCCTTTTTCATCCACGGGCGCGCCCAGTACGTTGAATACCCGGCCTAAGGTTTCCAACCCAACCGGCACCATGATCGGCTCGCCAGTGCCGAACGCGGCGCGGCCACGCTGCAGCCCATCGGTAGAATCCATCGCCACGCAGCGCACCCAATTGTTCCCCAGATGCTTCTCAACTTCCAGGATAAGCGGGGTGCCGCCGTCTCGAGGCACTTCGATCGCTTCGTACACTTCGGGCAGCTCATCGGGAGGGAACTCCACATCCACCACGCCTCCCAACACCTGAACTATTCGACCTTTCGCCATAACTACCTCCAAGTTGTCCATCGGACCGCGCCTGCCATGCATTGCAATTCCCTGGCGCTTGCAGCCGATTATTTTTCGAATTTATTCACTTGCCCGAGCTAAGGCCTCCGCGCCGCCGGCGATATCGAGCATTTCGCTGGTGATCGATTGCTGGCGGGCTTTGTTGTATTCCAGGGTCAGCGCAGAAGCCAGCTCAGTAGCGCTGTCCGTAGCGTTCTTCATCGCCACCATGCGGGCAGCGTGTTCGCTCGCCAGCGATTCCAGGATCGCCTGGTAAACCTGCAGAGCGGTAAAGCGGGGGATGATCTGATCTAAAATCTCTACCTGTCCGGGTTCATAAATATATGCGGCATGCGGCTTGTGGGCTTCCTGACCAAATACTTCGACCCGAGTCTCTTCCTCGTCCACTTCCAGCGGTAACAGTTTTTTCATCGTTGGAATCTGGCGCACCATGTTAACAAAGTCGGTATAAACCAGGTATACCTCATCATGATGGCCCGCTAAAAACTCATCCACAGCCAGGCGACCGATGGCAGACACATCTGCAAATAAAGGCGCAGCGGGCAAGTGGCTGAATTCGGCGATGATTTTTTTCCGCCGCCGCAGCAACAAATCACGCCCTTTTCGCCCTATAGTAATGTAGCTCACTGGAACAGGATGCTGGTCAAACTTTTGGGAGGCAAAGCGTACGATGTTGGTATTGTATGCCCCGGCCAGCCCCCGGTCTCCGGTCAAGATCACTACTAGAACACTCTTCACCTCAGCTCGCCGGGTGAGTAATGGGTGCAGTGACTCCTTCGAAGGCTGACCGGCGATATGCGTCAATACCTGCCAGGCTTTAGTGGCATAAGGCCGGGTGTTCATCACGGCATGCATGGCTTTACGCACTTTGCTGGCGCTCACCGCCTGGAGCGCTCGGGTGACCTGAGCAATATTTTTGACGCTCTGAATACGGAGCCTGACTTCACGTGGAGTTGCCATGCGACAATTTCCTGCTCATTCCCAGGAATTGATAAACGCCTGAAGCGCAGCGCGCAGTTTGGCTTCATTCTCTTCGGTGATACGTTTTTTTTCCGCAATATCCTTGCCAATCTCTGGATGGGAGGTTTCCATGTAGCGAATCAGATCCTGCTCCCATTTCCGCATTCTGTCGAGGCCTACTTTATCCGCAAAGCCCTGGGTGCCCGCATAAATAGCAATGACCTGGTTTTCCAGCGGGACCGGTTCATATTGGGGTTGTTTCAGGATTTCCTGGAGGTGCTGACCCCGGTTTAGTTGGGCCTGCGTGGATTTATCCAGGTCGGAGCCAAATTGGGCAAATGCAGCCAGCTCCCGAAAAGCAGCCATATCCAGGCGCAGGCGGCTGGCAACCTGCTTCATTGCGCGGGTTTGCGCATCACCACCCACACGAGATACGGATAAGCCTACGTTTACAGCCGGGCGGATACCCGCATAAAACAGGTTGTTTTCCAGGTAAATTTGCCCATCCGTGATCGAGATCACGTTCGTTGGAATATAAGCGGATACATCGCCCAGCAGCGTTTCGATGATCGGCAGGGCGGTCAAGGAACCGCCTGAGCCAAGGCGCTTGACGATCTTGTAATCGGCGGCGTTTTCCATCGCTTTAATCGCCTGCTCGGCATCATGCAGGGATCGCGGGCCGCCATATATCTTGCCGTCAACGGCGTCTTCAGCGCTCGCTTGCTCGCCTGCAAAATCTCCAGGTACAATCACGTATTCATCCGCCAGGCGAGCCGCGCGTTCCAGCAAGCGGGAATGCAGATAAAACACATCGCCCGGATATGCCTCGCGCCCGGGGGGACGCCGCAGGAGCAGCGAAACCTGGCGGTATGCCCAGGCGTGTTTGGAAAGGTCATCGTATACCACCAGGGCATCGCGCCCGTTTTCCATGAGCTCTTCACCAATGGCGCAGCCGGCGTAAGGAGCAATGTATTGCAGCACGGCCGGTTCATCGGCAGCAGCCACCACCACGGTCGTATAATCCATGGCGCCATTGCGTTCCAGAGTCGCCACCGTACGGGCAATCGCCGCCTTTTTTTGTCCAATCGCAACATATATGCACAGCAGCTCTTTACCCCTTTGATTGATGATCGTATCGATAGCGATAGCCGTCTTACCCGTTTGCCGGTCGCCGATGATCAGCTCGCGCTGTCCGCGACCGATTGGGATCATCGAGTCGATAGCTTTTATTCCCGTCTGCACGGGCGTGTCGACGTCTCTGCGGAAAACCACGCCCGGAGCAATGCGCTCGATTGCCCGGTATTTTTCAATCTTGACCGGGCCTTTACCGTCGATAGGCTGCCCTAATGCGTTTACCACCCGCCCAATCATACCCTCGCCAACCGGGACCGAGGCGATACGCCCTGTCGAGCGCACCAGCATACCTTCTTCGATGCCAGCGTATTCACCCATCACGATCACCCCGACAGCTTGGGATTCCAGGTTGAATGCGATACCCAATACGCCGTTGGCAAACTGGACCAGCTCCTGGGCGCGCACATCACCAAGCCCGCGCACCCGGGCGATCCCGTCGCCGGCTTCCAAAACATTGCCGACATCCCGGACTTCCATTTCGGGCAGGAATGTCTCGATTTGCTTTTGCAGATCGGCTGTAATTTGACGAATTAGATCTGTCATTGGCCCTCCGAGGGCGATGAGTGTATTATTGAAAAACTATACGCCTAGCACAGAAATACAGGCCCGTCAGGGTGATTTGGTTTACAATACTTGCCTTAGCGAAATCACACCGGGGCCTGGTTGAGGTCTCAAAAAATTCATGCGGACGTCGTTCCTTTGGCTATTAATCGGTCAAATGATAATCGAAAGCACTAAACTTGTCCAGTTCTTCACGATTGGTTGGCATGGCTTCCTCAAAGTTGAGACATGTCACCCTGAGTAGGCGCCGCTCTTTGGCGCCGAAGGGTCTCGATTCCGGCTCCGTGAGATGCTTCGGCAGCAAAGCATGCCACTTCACTGCGTTCAGTGCAAGCTCTTAGGCACGATGGGAACGCTGCCTCAGCATGACACCACGGGACTTTGAGAAAGCCATAGATTGGTTGGTCGTGTGAACGTCCGCTCAGAACACATCCAGGATTACCCCCCCTCCGGAGCCTGGGCCCGGGCGTCTTTCCCCAATTCACGCGAGCGCTCATAAGCCGCCCAAATTGCCCGTGAGAGGGCGGTGCGGAAACCTGCCTTCTCTAGGTAATACAGGGCGGCTGCGGAAGTCCCGCCAGGCGAAGTGACCTGGTTGCGCAGCCGCGCCAGGTGGATGTGTTCTTCGTGCTTGGTATAGAAATCTACCGATCCGCGCACCGTTTGAGCAACCAATTGCTCGGCAATCCGTCGGGGAAAGCCAAGGTGAACTCCTGCATCCACCATGGCCTCCATAAACAAGAAAACATACGCCGGGCCAGTCCCCGAGAGCGCGGTAGCCATATCCAGGTAATTCTCTTCTTCAACAAAGATTTCCTGTCCGAGTGCGCCCAGAACCTGCCGGGCCATTTCAAGCTGTTCCTGGGCAACCGTTGGCGCTGCCGTCCATACCGTTACTCCCTCGCCAATTTGCGCCGGTGTGTTGGGCATGGAGCGCACGATGCGCTCATGGCCTATGCCGCGAGCGATTTTATCGATCGAAGCCCCGGCGACGATGGAGAGGATCACAGCCTCAGGTTGGACCGAGCCACGAATACCGGCCAACACTTTATCGAGTCTTTGAGGTTTGACAGTTAATACGACCATAGTTGCCTGGCTGGCGGCTTCGGCATTGTTGATCGTTCCCTGTACGCCAAATTTCTCTTGAAGCTCCAGTAACCTTTCCTGGCGCGGACCAGCCACCAGGATATTCCCTACCTCGGCTACTTTTTGGCTCAGTAGCCCGGCAATCATCGCCTCTGCCATCACGCCCGGACCAATAAAAGCAATTTTAGGCTGTTCAAACACAACGCCCCTCCTTTAGGGTTTAGTGAAATACTGCAAGGCTAAACGCAAGCGAGTTTCCTCATCCGGGGGAGCGTCACGTGGGATCGCCTGGATGGCGGCTTGCGCTTCCACGACGCTGTAACCGAGAGAGGTCAGCGCGGCGAGCAGATCGCTGTCGGCTTCACTGGCAATCGCCACCGGCTGCAATCCGGCTTCCAACGGCAGGCGATCCTGCAGGTGTATCAGGATCTTTTGAGCAGTGCGTTTGCCCACCCCCGGCACCCGGCTGAAAATCTCGTCCTGCTCGTGAAAGACCGCCCGGTGAATGGCATCCGGATTGAGCGTGGAAAGTATTGCCAGCGACAGGCGGGGACCTACCCCGTTTACCCCTAACAGCAGGGAGAATAGCTGCCGCCCTTCCTTCGTCTCAAAGCCATACAGTGTGAGCGCGTCCTCGCGCACGACCAGGTAAGTGTGTAAAAAGACCCGTTCCCCTGCCCTCAGCCGGTCTTTAACCTGGGAGGGAAGGTACACCTGTATCCCCACCCCGCCTACCGCGACCACGACATGATCCGGATTAATATCGATAACCTCTCCAGCCAGGCTGGCGATCATAGTCTAATCCTTTGCGTGCCAAGTGCCCTATCCATAGATCTTTAGAGTGTGTAGGCAAACCCTATATTGAGCGTCATTGCGAGCGTTTATTGCGAAGCAATCTCCCACTCAAAGGCAAAATCCGAGATTGCTTCGTCGCAACGAACGCTCCTCGCAATGACTTTGGCGGTCTGCATACAGACCCTAGTCTCAAGCAGGACCAGTCCCGCGACTCGGATTATTGTAGAGCGACTTCATCCGCGCTGAGTGCAGGTGACAAATGGCAATCGCTATGGCATCCGCAGCGTCATCCGGCCTTGGTATCTCGCTCAAACCGAGCAATGCGCGCACCATTTGCTGAACCTGGTTTTTATCTGCGCCGCCATACCCTACCACTGCCTGTTTAACCTCCAGCGGCGTGTATTCAAAAACATCCAGCCCGGCTTGAGCCAGGGCGAGCAGCGCGACCCCCCGCGCCTGGCCGACGCTTAGCGCAGTGCGCACGTTGCGCTGGAAAAACAGTTTCTCCACCGCGCCGCTCTCCGGGCGGTGGAGAGTGATGATTTCGCACAACTTTTTGAAAAGCTCCAATAACCGCTCTGCCTGGGAATCTGCCGGTTGAGTCTCGATCACGCCATATGCCACCATCGCCAGGCTGCCATCTTGATCTTCTCGCACCAGGCCATACCCGGTGATGGCGGTCCCTGGGTCGATCCCCAACACCAGCATCGCAGGCTTGCCGATCGGCTCAGGCAGCTTCCAGGGCCGCCATGGCTGCGTCCGAGATGCTCAGGGTTGAAAATACGTTCTGAACGTCATCCAGGTCCTCCAGGGCTTCGATGACCTTGAGCACCTGCAAGGTCTCCTCCGGACTGAGCTCCACCTCGTTGTTGGGGATCAGGCGCAGTTCTGCCTCCTCGAGTTCGGCGCCGGCTTTGCGCAAGCGATCGCTGATCTCCTTAAAGAATTCGACTGGGCCAATGATCGTTATGGAGTGCTCGTCAAATTCAACATCGTCCGCCCCGGCTTCGACCGCCAGCTCGAAGATGGCATCCGGGTCGTTCCCTTCTGCAAGTAGGGAGAAATACGCCGCCCGGTGGAACTGCCAGGCGACGGAGCCTAATTCAGCCATGCTGCCGCCATACCTGTTGAGGATGTGTCGTATCTCCGCAATCGTCCGGTTGCGGTTATCGGTCACGCAGGAAATCATCAAGGCGATCCCTGCGGGCGCGTAGCCCTCATAGGTAATCTCTTCGAACTCAATTCCCTCTTTGGAATCTCCGGTGCCGCGCTTGATGGCGCGTTCGATGTTATCTTTTGGCATGTTGTTGGCTCTGGCCTTGTCGATGGCGTACTGCAGGCGAATGTTGCTGCTGGGGTCACCCCCGCCCTCCCGAGCCGCGATCACAATCTCTCGCGCCAACCTGGTGAAAACTTGGCCGCGTTTTGCATCCGCAGCGCCTTTTTTACGCCGGATAGTAGCCCAATGTGAATGTCCTGACATAGTCAAATCTCCAGGAGAGGTAGTAACATCATAGTCAATAAATAAAATACGCCGATCGTCCCCGGTGGTCGAATTATACCATCCTCAACTCTCGCCCTGGATGAACGCTTCGGTCATTTCACGCGCAACGCTGTCTTTGAACTGTTTTGGCGGGGTTTTCATGAAGTATGCCGATGGGCCGATGATCGGCCCGCTCAGACCGCGATCCATGGCGATCTTGACGCAGCGGACGGCGTCGATGATGACCCCCGCTGAGTTGGGCGAATCCCACACTTCCAGCTTGGCTTCCAGGTTGAGGGGCGCATTGCCAAACGCGGTCCCTTCCATGCGGACATAGCACCATTTGCGGTCGGTCAGCCAGGGGACGTGGTCGCTGGGTCCGACGTGGACATCCTCAGCCGGGAGCTCGTAAGGCAGCATGCTGGTCACCGCGTTGGTCTTGGAGATCTTCTTCGATTCCAGGCGCTCTCGCTCGAGCATGTTCAAAAAATCGGTATTGCCCCCAAAGTTGAGCTGGTAGGTGCGCTCCAATTTCACCCCGCGATCGACGAACAGGCTGGCGAGCACGCGGTGCAAAATGGTCGCCCCGAACTGGCTCTTGACGTCATCGCCGATGATCGGCAGCCCGCGCTCTCGAAAACGCCCGGCCCAGTAATCCTGGCTGGCGATGAACACCGGAATGCCGTTCACAAAGCCGCAGCCGGCATCCAATACTTGCTCGACGTACCACTTGGTAGCCATTTCCGAGCCGACCGGCAGGAAATTCACCACCACGTCGGTTTTGGTATCCTTGAGAATGCCGACAATATCCGCGGTGGGCCCGGGAGCTTTGTTGACGATCTGGCGCAGATATTGGCCCAAGCCATCGTGGGTCATGCCCCGCGAGATCTCCACATCCATGTAGGGCACCTCGGCGAATTTGCAGGTGTTGTTGGGGAAGGCAAATATCCCCTCCGAGAGGTCCTTGCCCACCTTGGTATCCACCACGTCGAACGCCGCCGTAAATTCGATATCCCGCACGTAGTAGCCCCCCAGGTTTGCGTGCATCAGGCCGGGGATGCGAGCTTCGTCGTCCGCGTCTTGATAAAACTGCACGCCCTGCACCAATGAGCAGGCGCAATTGCCCACCCCGATGATCGCCACCCGCACCTTCTTCCCATTTTCCATCGATTTCTCCTTGATTAGATGTTTTGTGCCTTCTGCTCCCAATTCTAATCCCATCCCATCCCTTTGGGCATGCCCTTTTTTTTCCGCGTTAATCCGCGCCCGTCCGCGTACTACCCCAGGAAACCAACGTCGTCTTGCCAACCGGGGTTGGGTGGGTTATAATCCCGGAGCGTTAGATCCTCGGGGCGTGGCTCAGCCCGGCTAGAGCGCACGGTTCGGGTCCGTGAGGTCGGCGGTTCAAATCCGCCCGCCCCGACAGTAAACATAAAAATGCAGGCGACGGACGCCTGCATTTTTTGGTCTTTGGGTTGGGATAAGAGTGGAAGAGACGGCGGATTCAGCGAGGGAGATGGCTGCGCTGCTGGAGGCGCTGGCGGTGGATGCTGGGCGAGCGCAGCCAGAGGCGGAAGAGGCGCTCCCTGCTCTAGAGCAGCTCGGGATGCGGAGGTAAAGAGGGCGGTCCTTCGACTGCGCTCAGGACAGGCCAGTGGTAGTCGAGAGTGACCACTGGTGCGGCAGAGGCGGAGGTGGTCATGCGGGGTCGTTGCGGGGAGCCGGCGGGACGACCTGGGGCTGGATAGGGTCGAGCCACTCGCGTACGACCTGTCTGAGTGCGTCTTTTAATTCCTCCTCCAGCACTTCTTCAATGTTGGATGGTGGAGGTTCGAGATGTTTCAGCTCGCGCCACTCGCGGATGATAAGGCGGAGGGCGGCGGAGAAGCCTTTAGCGCCCAGTCCTTTCTCGCCGGCGTGCTTGCGCACGGTCCAGTAGTCGCTCTGCTCGAAGTTGACGAGGCGCTGGATGTAGATGCGACGCGGCATGATGTGTCCCTCCCGTGGGTGCGAGGATGTGTTCGGCAATGCAGGTACATCATAGCAGAACAAATGTTCTGGCACAAGAGGCAAAGAGGGGGATTTTTAGGGTTAAACCCGGGGGTAACCCGAAGGGGTGTATATTAAGGATATACAATGAGGAGGGTTTGAGTGTTGCGGGGTGAAGATATTTTAGGTATATTATTAGAAAACCAGAGAGGAGGTTCTAAGATGAAAGTTCTCGAATCCGAACAGGCGATCCGTAACGCCCAAAATAAATTTAAGCAGGTGACCAAACAAGAAACAGGATATTTGATCCTGGCAGACAGGGAGATCTGACACCGATTCTGAGAGAGTTGGAATTTGCGAGCGGGAAGAAGATCAAACAGGAGGGCAGGAGAATCGGGTTAGCTCTACAGTTTCTACGCCGGCTGACAGATCATGATGGGGAGCTACTTCAGGATTATGCCAGCAAGCTGTAGGATTGTAACGGTTCTAGAAACAAGTCAGAAATTAATATCGACTCCATATGAGTTGACCAGGCGATCTGTTGCCAGGAGATGAATCAACCTTTTATATTTTCTTGAAATAATGGGCGCACCATCTCCATCAAGGATTCTCTCTCTTCCCTGTCCTTTTCCTTAGCTATTTCCTGAACTGCCTCTAACTGTTTTAGCGTTGTCGCATGGGATGTTTCGAACATTCTAAAAGCGAGCCGTTGTAGTTCTTCCCTGAGTTGAGTTTGGCGAATGACTCTATACCACACAAATGAAGAACCAAGGATCATTAACAGCCCAGCCAAAACGATAACTGTTATGAATTCCGACGATTCAACCGTCGATAATTTTAGTCCGAAGAGCTCAAATTTGAGAACCATCATAAGAATTATCAAGCCACTACCAAAACCAATAAGGTATAAACTTGGTCCCCTCTCTTCTGTTACCTTAGATGCCTTCTCAACTGTCTCAATAAAGGTATTGCTAAAGCTGGAAAATTGTTTAGAGAAAACATCATCAGGTCTGTTGATTTCATCGCTCTGATTTTCAGTAGGGCTCATCTTATCCTCCAAAGGTTCGGAACCAAATAGACCGAATTCATAAGGAAAATCTCGTAATCTGATGCTGGGCTTCTTCTTCTGTTGCGATCCGTGAGGGTTAATCTTCTCTTGCATTGTAATATGTTATCGCACCTTCAAAACAGCAACATTCACTCGCCGTAATTCAGGCTGGCTCTCATATTGTTCAGAAAGCAAATCCCCTATCTCTGGTTGCCTTTTCAAC
>Ga0209341_10004083_pt1 | contig 13528 bp, 13 predicted proteins | sample RifCSP13_2_FD_184020 | JGI IMG/M metagenome (GOLD analysis project Ga0209341, IMG submission 184020) | Soil microbial communities from Rifle, Colorado - Rifle CSP2_sed 13_2 (SPAdes) (version 2) | ecosystem: Environmental > Terrestrial > Deep subsurface > Rock core/Sediment | place: Rifle...
ACCCGGGCCGCCGTCGAGGAAGGGATCGTTGCCGGAGGCGGCGTCGCCTTTATTAACGCCCTCAAGGCGCTGGATAAGAAGGTGCTGGATGGAGATGAGCAGACCGGAGTGACGATCCTGCGCCGGGCGCTCGAGGAGCCCATCCGCCGCATCGCCGCCAACTGCGGCAAGGACGGGTCGGTCATCGTCGAGAAGGTGAAGGGGCTGAAGGCCGGCGAAGGTTACGACGCTGCGATGGACGAGTTCGGGAACATGATCCAGCGCGGCATTGTGGACCCGCTGAAGGTCACGCGCTCCGCCCTGGAGAACGCGGTGAGCATCGCCGCCATGGTGCTCACGACGAACTGCCTCGTCACCGAGATTCCGGAGAAGAAGACGGCCCCGGCCCCGGCGATGTCGGACATGTACTAACCCCGCCGCCGGGTTATCAAGAAATCAACCGGAGGGGCGTGTCATGACACACCCCTCCGGCGCCCCAGTCGGGGTATACTGGAAACGCAGCCGCCCATTACGGCGCGGCGCAGAAAGGGTGAACGCGCATTGTTCACTGAGAACGGCCTCATGATTGACCTCGAAGAACTCCGCAAAGTCGTCGAGAACTGCGACGTCTTCACCGTCGGCTTCCGCCTGTTCCCGGAGCGGCTCATCGTTGACTGCCGCAGCAGTTCAGAAGCGGGACCGATGGTGGAAGTCGTGGAGCCTGTGGCGACGGTGGAGGAGCGCTTCTTCTGGCTGGGCCAGCGGCGGCCTTCGTTCGGCGCGCCGAAACAGTTCACGTTCTTCATCTGGCCACACTCGCTGCGGTACTTCGACGAGTCCGGCTTGGGTGAGATGATCCGCCATCGCGTCTACCCGGAAGATGAGAGCGGCGAAGTCGGCCGCCAGATGGCGCAGGCGATGGTGAGGCTACACGCTCTCGAAGGGCGCGCCACGTTCGACGCTATACACGGGAGGAACTACCACACGCTTTGGGAGCGCGAAGTCGAAGACACTCCGTAGCCGCGGGTTTGCCCAGGGAAGGCTGAACAATCGAGAATGGTGCCGATCTGGGTCCTAGCCATATCGGTCGCTCTTTCGCTGTCCCCCGCGCTGGTCAGCCGCCCCGCCTCCGCGCAGCCGTCTTGCCAGGCTAACTCCACTCCCACGATCCTGCATATTGATCCGCCATCAACCGAACCGTGGAGCTATGTAACGGTGTATGGCTGCAACCTCCACGGGCAGTTTCACTTTCAATGCAACGTTAGATTCAATGGCACGCCTGGATGGGTCGTCAGCGAGGTATGTAGCGACCTCATGTACGTCGCAGTGCCGATCGCGGCGACGAACGGGCCTGTCACTGTAGAAATCCAAGGGGTTTCCACGGCACCCTTCGTCTATGAAATTCTGCCCCTCTCCGTTGGTTCGGACGACATTATCCCCGGTCTAATCAGCGTGGGTATCTTAGCTGAAGCAGAACCTAACGCTATCATCGAGCAGATGGGTGGAACCATCGATGATGTCACGTATTTCTTCTGTTCCTCTTGGCGTTGCTGGTACGTGATCCGTGTTCCCGTGGGCCACGAGGTACAGAAAGCCATCGAATACTACTCGAACCCGAATGTTGTCTGGGCGAGTCCCGAACCCGTGCCGGTGCCGGCGTTGGGCGTTGGACCCGCAATCCCATCACAAGACCAACCGGTGAAGGAACTGCCCTCTACCGGCGCGCGGCGCGCAAGCGGCACTCAAAATGCCGAGACCTTCGCCGCCGCCGCGTTACTTGTCGCAGTTCTCCCGGCGTACTTCGTTGGCAAAGTGATCCGGTCGCGGCGCTGGCACGAGTGACGGCGCCCCCGCGCTTTCCTGTGTAGAGTGGTTTAATGACGGCATGACTGACCTCTATGGCGCCATCGATCTCGGCGGGACCAAGGTCCGAGCACTCGTCGCGGACCTCGACGGCAACGTCTGTGGGGAAGAGATGCACCCCACCGAGGCTGACCGTGGCCAGGACTCGGTGATCGACCGGATGATCGAGACGTTGCGTTCGGCGGCGGGGCAGGCGCAGGTTCGCGCAGAGGACCTGCGCGCCGTGGGCGTTGCCTCGCCGGGCGCCCTTGACCTCGTCCGCGGCCTGGTGTTCGAAGCGGCGCAGCTTCCGGGTTGGGACGGCGTGCCGCTGGCCCGGATCATCGGCGACCGGCTGGGGGTCCCGGCCCTGCTGGAGAACGACGCCAACGCCGCGGCGCTGGGGGAGAACCGCTTTGGCGCCGGCCGCGGGACCCGCCAGATGATCTTTTTGACGATCAGCACGGGTGTGGGCGGCGGCATCATCATCGACGGCAAGGTCTATCACGGCGCTACCGGCGCGGCCGGCGAGTTGGGGCACGTGGTCTTGAACGTCGACGGTCCGCGTTGCCTGTGCAATGCGCGCGGCTGCCTGGAGGCTTACGCGTCCGGCACGGGGATAGCCTGGCGTGCCCGCGAGCTCGTGGAGCGGGGGGAGGCCCCCGGCCTGGCGCGCGTCGTTGAGGAGGGCAGCGAGCTGGGCGCGGACGAGGTCGCCGGTACGGCGCGCGCGGGAGACAGAGACGCCCTGCGCCTGTTCGACGAGGCCGGGTTCTATTTGGGCGTGGCGCTTGCCAACTTCATCAACATCTTCAACCCCGAGGCGATCGTCCTGGGCGGCGGCGTGATGGCCGCGGCAGACCTCTTCCTCGACCGCGCCGAGCAGACGATGCATCGGTTTGCGCGCAAGGGACCGCTGAAAACGGTGAGGCTGGAGCGCGCCACGCTCGGAGACCGCTCCGGGCCACTGGGGATGATCGCGGCGCTGGGGGATATGGCGGCGGAGGAGTCTGCTTAGGCCCCGCGGGCGGCGCCAGACCGCTTGCTGCGATCGAACCGTCTCCGCGCGCCCGCGGGCCGATCAGGCGCGCCTGCGCGATCCAGCTCAGGCGGCACATTCGCCCGCTCCGTCTCGACGATAGGCTGGAGAACGTCGATCATATCTGAGAGCCGGCGGGAGACTTCGTCCGCCAGAGGCTCGCTAAGGGGACCATACGGCAGCGTCTGGTGGATGCGCGTCCAGGACGGCGTCCACTCCTCGATCTCAACGTCCGGGCCCAGACGCCCGAAGATCTCTGGGGCATGTCCGGCCATCAGTTCCGCCCATCTGTAAGAGAAATCGCGCTGGCCCTCGAAGTGGAGGCCGATCTCAATGCGGCCGGTCTTGCGGGTCAACCAGACCTCGTAGTGGACTTTCGGCGAGTGGTACCAGGCCTGGAACCAGACGGAGCGGACACGGGACGTTACACCACTCCTGAGATCTTCCGGGAGCAGAGCCAGCGCGCGCTCCTGTACCAGGGACATGAACTCAGCAACGCGCATGGCTGGCATGCCGACAGCGTGAGTGCTGAGGGGCGGGGGGTCAAGGCACCCGCCCCTCACAAGCGATACCTCAGGGCGACCACCCGCGTTTTATAGAACGGACGGCGGTGCGCCGTCTTTATCTTCGTGCCCGGAGCGCCGGAACAAGGAGGACTGGATGGAAATAATCATCGTGATTGCGGTGATCGCGGTTGTTGTCGTGCTCGGATTCATCGTGGTTGGCATGTACAACGGCCTCGTCACTTCGCGAAACCGGGTGAAGGAGGCGTGGTCGGGCATTGATGTGCAGTTGCGGCGGCGCGCCAGCCTGGTGCCGAACCTGGTGGAGACGGTCAGGGGATACGCGGAGCATGAGCGCGAGACGTTTGAGGAAGTCACGCGAGCGCGTTCCGCCGTCGAGCAGGCGGGCAGCGTGCCTGACGCGGCGGCGGCGAACAACATGCTAACCGGCGCTCTGCGCCACCTCTTCGCCGTGGCCGAAAACTACCCGCAACTCCAGGCAGCGGAGAACTTCCGCCAATTACAGACCGAGCTTTCAGACATCGAGGAGAAGATCGCCTTCGCCCGCCAGTTCTACAACACTAACGTGCTGGACTACAACAACCGGTTGCAGACGGTGCCAACAGTCTTCATCGCCGGCATGTTCAACTTCCAGCGAGAGGAGTTCTTCGAGGCGGACGACGCAGGGCGAGCTGAGGTCAAGGTGGACTTCAGCCGGGATGAGCCGGCCGCTCCTGCCGCGGCGCCGACGGAAACGGCGGACAGCCAGGCGGAACAGCAGGGGTAGCAGCCGGCGCCGCGACACGGGGTCGACGCTCCTGTGAAAAAGTGATCTGAAGCGATGACGCAGCCGAGGGTGCTGGCATACGACCGCGTCGACGCGAACAAGCGCCGGACACGACGGTTGCTGGCGCTGTTTGGTCTTGTGTCGTTGCCAGCCGCAGTATTTCTGGCTGTCTGTCTGACGTTCTTCTTCGCAGTGCTGCTCGGGATGCTGCTCGGCACCCTCACCGCAGGAGGCGCTCTCGCCGGGGACAACTGGACGGCATGGGCCGTTGCCATCCCTGTCCTGGCGGCGATCATCGCGGTGCTGACACCCGTCGCCATCTTCTGGCGTGCCGCGTACCTGGTCCTGCGCCTCTCCGGTGCGCGTGCGCTCACTGACGGCGAGCAGCCGGAGCTGCGGAGATTGGTCGAGAATCTGTGTATCGGCGCCGGGCTTCCGGCTCCGGGCCTCTACGTGGTTGAATCAAGCGCCGCCAACGCCTTCTCGACGGGCCTGAGTCCCGAGAACTCCTCGCTCGTAGTCACAACGGGCCTCCTCGATCTCCTCGACCGCCGCGAGCTCGAAGGAGTCCTCGCGCATGAACTCGTCCAGATCGGGAATTACGACACTCGCGTCAGCACTATACTCGCCGCTGGTGTCGCCTTTCTGCGCCTTCCGTTCACCGCAGTCGTGGGCGTCATGCGTTTCCTGTTCCGGCTACATTGGGCGGTAGGCGGGTTCGTCTTCCTCTACCTGGGGCTGCCGATGCTCGTGAGCATCCCGTTGGCCTTCGCGTTGGGCTTCACGGTGGTTGACGAGGACCCAGAGCAGGCGGCCGTACTCTGGGTGACCATGTCTATCCCTCTATATTCCCTGGCGGTCGCGCCCCTGCTCGCCGAATTCATTCGCGCCGGCGTGTCTCGCCAGGGCCAGTTCCTGTCCGATGCAGACGCTGTCCTCCTTGGCCGCAGCGCTGAGCCGCTGGCCATCGCGCTAGTCAAGATGCACGCTGCCGGTATGGCGGGTCTCGACGCTGCCCGCTCCTCGGCCCATCTCTGGGTCGTCGACCCGCTGGCCGAGCGGCCATGGTGGGAGCGGATCTGGGCGGACTATCACCCGCCGGTAGAGGAACGTGTGGAGCTGCTGGCCCGCATGGGCGCGGGGATCGCCGATTCGGACCTGGAGCGGGCCGCCAGCGTGGGGACGCAGTTTCGCGCCGCGTCATCTAAGGCTGCCCCTCAACCGCTGGATAGATACGGCGAATCGCTGGCAGCAGAAGTTGCGTCTGTGCTTCCGGAACAGAGAGCTCCCATCGCGTACCGGCTATCTGCTCCTGATACGACTGTTTGGGAACGGGCGGACGTGCACTCGCCGGAAGTCGCGCGACTGGCCGCTGGGTCGCTTGTCGCCATTCACGGCGAGGAGGGTCGCTTCCTGCACGTCATCACTCCCAACGACGCGTTTGGCTATATCGAGGACTCAGCGCCGATGACGCCGGTCGACCCTCCGAGGGATGATACGGCGACCGAAGGACAAGATGGAGCCTGAGAAAACCGCGCAGGGACTGGCAGACGAGGGCCGCCGCGGGTTCCGGTTGACCACCGAGACTCGTCTACACGAGTCGGCGGACGCGGCGTCCGGGGTGAAGCGGGTGCTTGGTCCCGGGGCGCTGGTCACGGTGCGCGATGATGCGGGGCCGTTCTTATACGTCATCACCGCGGAAGACGAGTTCGGGTACATCGCCGACGAGACGCCCGTGACGCCCCTGCAGTGGACGCCGCCGGTAGAGCGGGCGGAGAACCCGGCCCTCGCGCCCGCCGCCGCGCAGCCTGCGCGGCGCTGGATGGATGACATGGACACGTGGAACACGCCGGCGATGGCTGCGGTGCAGGCGCGCTCGCGCAGCGTGGAGGACGACTCTTTCCTTCCGGCCGCACCGCCCACCCCCGGGGAGCGCATGCTCATCTACGACCGAATGGGACAGAACAAGCGGCGGACGTTCATTCTGCTGGTGCTGTTCACGCTGTTCCTGGGCGCGTTCTTTGCCGCCGTGGGCATATTCCTGGGCTCATACACGACCTACACCGGCGAGATAGACCTCAACATCTCGATACGGATCGGTATCGCGGCTGCGCTGTTCGCCCTGGGCATCGGGGTTCTCATGTACTACACGGCGCCGTCGGCGGTCATGGCGATCTCGGGCGGACACGAAGTGACCAAGGAAGAGGAGCCGGTGCTCTATCGCATCGTGGAGAACCTCAGCATCGGCTCCGGCCTGCCCATGCCCAGGGTGTGGGTGATCGAGGACAGCGCTCCCAACGCCTTCGCCACGGGACGGAGCCCCGAGGGGGCGCACGTGGCGGCGACGCGGGGGCTGCTGGACAAGCTGGATAAGCGAGAACTGGAGGCGGTGATGGCCCACGAAGTCTCGCACGTTGGCAACTACGACGTGCGGCTGATGACGTTCCTGGCCGTCGCCGTTGGGCTGATCGCGATGATTTCCGACGTGCTGCTGCGCTTCACCCGCTTCGGCGCGGGCGTGCGCGTGAGCAACCGAGGGAAAGGCGGCGGGGCACTGGCGCTCATCATCATTGTGGCGGCCGTACTGATGATCGTTGTCACGCCGATCGTCGCGGGGATCATCCGGCTGGCGCTCTCACGGCAGCGGGAGTACCTCGCGGACGCTTCGGGGGCGCTGCTCTGCCGCAACCCAGATGCCCTGGCCGACGCGCTGGAGAAGATCTCCGCCGACCCGGAGCCGTTGGAAGCGGCGAACAAGGCGACAGCACATCTCTACATCGCAAACCCGCTGAAGGGGCATGAGAGCTTCTTGAACGGACTCTTTGCAACTCACCCGCCGGTGGAGGACCGGGTCAGGATACTGCGGGCGATGTGAGGCGAGTCGAGGTCGCCCGAGCCCCGTTCTGGTCGCTTCGACGTTGAGAGCAGGCGAGCGGACTCTGCGAAACAAAGCGGCGCGGCGCGCGTCTAGCAATGCGACTGGAGGTTCCATGGCCCTGACTCAACCCGAGACCCTGCCTGACACGCCGGTCGTGACGCCGTCCGGGCGAGAGCGGCCGGCGATAACTGCTCTCGCCATTGCCGCCGTCTCCATCGGCTGGGTCTATGGCCTGGCCCAGGAGACGCAGGACATGGGCCTTGCGGCCTGGTGGGCGTTCGTCATAGGCTCGATCGTGGCGGTTGCGGGCGTCATTGCTTTTCGTGAGTCCAGCAGCTTCCGGTCAAAGCTATGGGCTGTGCCGGTCCTCGTGACTGCGCTCGCCGGGCTGTCCGTGGGTGATTTTACGGCCTACGCCCTCGAGATCGACGGCCGCAGCCTCGATAACTACAGCCTGAGTATGGCCTGGCAGTGGAATCTGCTGGTCACCCTGGTGCTCGCCGTTCTATTCGGAGCGCTGTTGGGGTTTGTAGCCGCCATGTTGTCACACACGATGAGACTTGCGGTGGAGCGGTCCCACGAAGGCTAGGGCACGACCTCCACGCCCGCTCCCTCGGTGACCTCCCCCACACCCCACACGTCGAGTTGCGCCGCTTTGAACCGCGCAACAACTTCATGGGCTTTGTCCTTTGAAACGATTAGCAGGAGGCCGCCCGAGGTCTGCGGGTCGAACAGGACATGTTCCAGCGGTTCCGGAATGCCTCCCGCGATCGTTACTTTGCCCTGGAGGTACTTGCGGTTGCGCGCGGCGCCGCCGGTGAGGATGCCCTCCGAGGCGTAATCAAGCGCCCCCGGCAGGAACGGGACGGCTGAGGCGACGACACGCAGCTTCGCGCCGCTCGCCGCCGCCACCTCATAGGCGTGTCCGAGCAGGCTGTAGCCGGTGATGTCCGTCAGGGCGTGGGCGCCCACCTCTCGCGCTATGTGCGATGCGTGCCGGTTTAACGCGGTCATGCTCTCGACAGCCGCGCGAATGTGGTCGGGAGAGGCCTGGTCCTGCATAGCGGCTGTTGTCACGATGCCGGTTCCCAGCGCCTTGGTCAGAAACAGGACGTCGCCCGGCTTCGCTCCGCCCTTCGTCAGCACGCGGTCGGGGTGCACAAGGCCGAGAACTGAGAGGCCGTACTTGGGTTCGGCGTCGATGACTGTATGGCCGCCGGCGATCACCCCACCCGCTTCCAGGACCTTGTCGGCGCCGCCCTGGACGATGCGGGCGATAGTCTCGGGCGCCATCTGCTCCGGGAAGGCAGCTACGTTCAGGGCGAATAGCACCTCACCGCCCATGGCGTAGACGTCGCTCATAGCGTTGGCGGCGGCTATCGCGCCGTAGTCGTAGGGGTCGTCCACGAGCGGCGCGAAGAAGTCCACCGTAGCCACTACCGCCTGTTCGTCGTTCAGGCGGTAGACGGCTGCGTCGTCGGGTGAGGCGAGGCCGACGAGGAGGTCGGGGAGCTCGCCCGGTATCTGTGCTGAGAGGTGGCGCAGAACCTGCGCTAAGGCTTCAGCCCCGGCTTTGCCGGCTCAACCGGCGCACGAGGCCAGCTGCGTCAGGCGCGCCTGCTCCTTGGCCACGAGACTCCTTTCCGCCGTCCTTCCACCTTGGGAGGGGGCTACGGCGTCCAGTATATCTCGCGCCGACGTTCGTCTGGCCCTAACTACTGAATGCGGCCCAGAATGAGAGCGATGAAGCATCCGCTCGTAGCCCCGCTCCTGGTAGCCGTCCTGGCCGCCGCCGGCTCGTGCGGCGGCGACGATTCCGCCGAGGACCCAGCGGTGGAGGTGATCATCGACGAACCCGCGTCCGCTACTCCAGGCCCTAACGTGCTCGACGCACAGGCGACCCCTCTGCAGTCCCCGGCGGGCCCGTTGAGAACACCGGCCGTAGTGTCGCTTGACTGGCTCGCTGGCAACGCCGCCGTGCCGGAGCTTCCCCCCTTTGCCCCAGCCCACCTGGACCAGCCGCTGATCGACGCTGTGCGGGCAGCGTTGACCGGCGCGCCCGGCCATAGCTCTGTGGTCGTCCATAACCTGCGGGACGGCCGTTACGCGGCGATCAACGAGACGGACGTCTACTACGCGGCCAGCCTTTTCAAGATGGGCATCATGCTCGAAGCTTACCGGCAAAGGGACGCGGCAAAGCTGGACTTCGCGAAGCTACTGACGCTGGAGGAGAAGTACGTCCAGTACGACCTTGGCACCCTGGACGAACTGGAACTGGAGGCAGGCGACATGCTGACCGTAGCCGATGCGGTGAAGGCGATGACGGTGCTGAGCGATACACCCACGGCAGTGCTGTTGCAGGACACGGTTGGCTGTTCGACGGCAGATCAGACGCTGGTCTCCCTTGGCATCACGGACACCAAGTTCTGCAACCGCGCTCTGCCGGCGACGGCGGCAGATATGGCCACGCTCATCGAGGCGGTGGCCTCTGGAGCAGGCGTCTCCAACGCCTCGCGGCTGGAGATGCTCTCGCTGATGTCGCAGGAGCAGTACCGGCAGGGCGTGATAGCTGGCGTACCAGCGGGTACCGTCGTCGCCCACAAGAGCGGCAGCTATACCAACGCCACCCACGACGTCTCCCTCGTCTGGGGGCCTGCTGGGCCCTACGTGATCGTCGTTCTCACAGACCAGCAGTTGAACTGGGCGGCGATCGCGAACGTCTCACTGGCGGTCTGGTCGCACTTCTCCGCCTACCCGGGCCCCTAGGTGTGTCGCCCGTGAGCCGCACGCGGAAGACGCCGACTCTCAGCCCCGGCGAGGTCGTCCGGCGGCTGTCGCCGCTCTACGGAGAGCCGGTGTGGCGCCCCCACGGGGACCCGATGAGCGAATTGGTCCTGACGATCCTCTCGCAGAACACGTCGGACTCGAACTCGGGCCGGGCCTTCATGCGTCTGCGGCAACGATTTCCGACGTGGGAGGCGCTGCGCGACGCACCGATCGCAGAGATCGAGCAGGCGATCGCAGTGGGGGGTCTGGCGCGGATCAAGGCGCCGCGCATCAAGGCTGCGCTGGAGGCCGTTCACGAAAAGCGCGGGTCGTTCGACCTGGAGTTCCTGCGCGACCTGCGGCTGGACGAGGCGAAAGCGTGGCTCCGCGAGTTGAAGGGCGTGGGACCCAAGACGGCGGCGTGCGTGCTGATGTTCGCGCTGGGGCGGCCGGCGCTACCTGTGGACACGCACGTGCACCGGGTGGCGCAGCGGCTCGGCTTCGTGCCTGCGAAGGCGACGGCGGAGCAGGCGCACGGCGTCCTGGAGGGGATGCTGGCGGAGGACGAGAAATACGCCTTCCACATCTCGCTGATCAAGCATGGGCGCCGCCTCTGCCGGGCGCAGAGGCCGCTGTGCGGGGAATGCCCGCTGCTGGATGGGTGCCCGGCGGGACAGACGCTGGGAGCAGACCGAGCTTGACATCGGAGGTGGCGAACCAATATCGTATCGGCATCATGACGAGAGCCACCGAGCGTGCGCCGCGGCGGCCCCGACCATTGAGCGGGGGGCTCGCGCGCGCCATCCGGTAGCAGCGTCAACAGAAGTACGGCGACAGAGCAGCCCCACCGCTAAACAAGTGGTGGGGCGATTTCATTTTTGATTGACACGCGCACTATCAAAGAAGGCGCCGCGCCGAAAATACAGAACATGCCAAACGAACTCGGAGCGCGAAAGGAGGAGCAGCCATGATCAAGGTTGGCATCATCAACGTCACCGGCTACGCGGGAGCCGAGCTGGCGCGGCTGCTCTACAATCATCCGGAGGCCAAGCTCGCCAGCGTGACAGGCCGCAGCGAGGCTGGCAAGCCGCTTGCCGCTGTGTTTCCGCACCTCGCCTGCTACGACCTCACCGTCGAGGCCGAACTGAGCGGCGGTGTTGAATTCGTGTTTTCGGCGCTGCCGCACGGAGCGAGCGCCGAGGCCTGCACGCCTCTTGTCTGGGCCGGCATCCCACTCGTTGACCTGAGCGTTGATTTCCGCTGGCGGGATGCCCAGATGTATGCCGAGTGGTACAAGAGCGCGCACCCTGCCCCGGACCTGCTTCCGCAGGCCGCCTACGGACTGACCGAACTGAACCGCGAGGCGGTGCGTTCGGCGAAGCTCGTGGCCAACCCGGGGTGCTACCCCGAATCTGTGCTTCCTGCGCTTGCTCCAGCCGTCAAGGCCGGCATTATCAGCCCCGAAATCATTGTTGATTCGAAATCCGGGGTCTCGGGCGCCGGACGTGGCCTGGCGCTGAACCTGCACTTCGGCGAGGCGGCCGAGAGCGTGTCCGCCTACGGGTTGGACGGGCACTTCCACTGGCCCGAGATCGTGCAGGAGCTCGCCGCGATGTGGCCGCCGGCGGAGGCGCCGCAGCCGGAGAAGCCGAAGGTGACCTTCACGCCGCACCTGGTGCCGATGACCCGCGGCATTCTGTCCACGTGCTACGCCCCGTTGCTGGCCGGCCGCGTGTCCGGTGGCGAAGCGGCGAAGAAGGCGGTCCGCGACCTGTACCGCGAGGCTTACGACGGCGAGCCTTTCGTCAAGGTGGTCGACACACCGCCTTCCACCAAGCAAACGCGCGGGAACAACATGTGCCTCTTGTACCCCACGGTTGACGTGAGAACGGAACGGCTCGTGGTGATCAGCGTGCTCGACAACCTGGTGAAGGGCGCGGCGGGCCAGGCGGTACAGAACATGAACGCAATGCTGGGTATGCCCGAGACGATGGGTCTCGACGCACCCGCTGTGTACCCGTAGGAGAACAGACATGGAGACTGTGACTTTGAATGATAAGCTGGAGATCCTCCTGGACGGGAGCGTCACCACGCCGCGCGGTTTCACGGCCGGCGCCGTGCACGTGGGCGTGCGCACGGACTGGGACAAACTGGACGTGGGGATCGTCGCCTCGGAGGTGCCCTGCGTGGCTGCGGCCACGTACACTCGCAACCGCGTACCGGGCGCCTCGCTCGTTGTCAGTAAGCAGCACATCGCTGCCGGGCCGGTGCAGGCAGTGGTCGCGAACGCGGGGTGTGCGAACGCGGCTACGGGAAAACAAGGGATGGGCGACGCGGCCGAAATGTGCCGGCTGACGGCGAAGAAGCTGGGCATCGACTCGGAGGCTGTGGTCGTCGCCTCTACCGGCGTCATCGGCGCGTATCTGCCTATGGGCAGAATCGGACTCGGCATAGAGAAGATCGAACTGTCAGCCGATGGGGGCCTGGACTTCGCGAAAGCGATTATGACTACAGACACGCGCCCGAAACACATTGCGGTGCGTCACGGCGGCTGGTCGATCGGGGGTGTCGTCAAGGGCGTGGGCATGATCCATCCGAACATGGCGACGATGCTCTGCTTCGTCACAACGGATGCTGCCGTGGCACAGCCGTTCCTCCAGGCGAGCCTGAAGGAGGCCGTCGATTCTTCGTTCAACATGATCGACGTGGACAGCGACACAAGCCCGGACGACATCGCGCTGGTAATGGCGAACGGGCTGGCAGGCGGCGACGAGCTTCACGAACTACACGTCGGGGCGGGGGCATTCGCCGCGGGTCTGAAGCACGTTTGCACTCACCTGGCGAAAGCGATGGTCGCGGATGCCGAAGGAGCGTCAAAGGTAATCCAGGCGACGGTAACAGGCGCGGCGTCCCTCGGGGACGCCCGGCTCGCTGCACGCGAGATCATTCGCTCGGTGGGCGTGAAGACGGCGATCTACGGCCTGGACCCCAACTGGGGGCGGATCCTCTCGGCAATCGGCAACAGCGAAGCTGCTGTGGACGAGTACCGCACGAAGCTGTCGTTTCTGGGCCCAGATGGCTCCGAGGTGTGCGTGTTCCGTGATGGAGCGCCGATGTCGTACGATGCGGCGAAAGCGAAAGCGTGCCTGGAGCCGAGGGACGTTATGATCCGGGTTGATATGGGGCTCGGCGAAGGGGCCGCCACGGCCTGGGGGTCCGACCTCACCGAAGAGTTCGTGCGCTTGAACAGCGTGTACACGACTTAGCCATGAGCGACATTGTAGTAGTCAAGATCGGGGGCTCCACGCTCGGCAGCCAGGACACGACGGTGCAGGATATCGTAGATCTGCACAAGCGGGGGGACTGGCCGGTGGTGGTGCACGGTGGAGGCGCGCTAATCACCGAGTGGTTGGAGCGGCTGGAAGTGCCGACCCGGTTCGTGCGCGGCCTGCGAGTCACTGAGCGCGACTCGCTTGAAGTGGTGGTTGCCGTTCTGGCGGGGCTGGTCAATAAGCAGATCGTGGCTTCCCTCCAGGCGAAAGGCGCCCCGGCAGTAGGCCTGTCCGGAGCTGATGGAGGCATGCTGCATTGCCGTCTTGTTGATGAGAAGCTCGGCTTTGTCGGGGATGTCGAAAGCGTCGATCCGGGATCGCTGATACGCGTGTACCTCGCCGGCTCCATCCCGGTGATCGCGCCGATCGGACTGCTCTGCGAAAACAACGTCCCGACCGGAC
>Ga0209341_10004084_pt1 | contig 13527 bp, 10 predicted proteins | sample RifCSP13_2_FD_184020 | JGI IMG/M metagenome (GOLD analysis project Ga0209341, IMG submission 184020) | Soil microbial communities from Rifle, Colorado - Rifle CSP2_sed 13_2 (SPAdes) (version 2) | ecosystem: Environmental > Terrestrial > Deep subsurface > Rock core/Sediment | place: Rifle...
ATCTCGTGCTCGGTCGCGCCGTCGAACACGGGCGTTGCGAACGGAACGCCGTTCTCGAGATTGCGCCCGAGCTCCATCACTTCATCGTCGCTCAACGAGTCGATGTCCTCGGTCCGCCCGCTGCCGTTGTAGATCTTGTTGAGGAACTTCTTGAGTTCCGCGGCCCTGGCTTGCGTCCGCAGCAATCCCCCGATCTTCAATCCCAGCCCTTTCGCCGCCCATCCGAGATGGGTCTCGAGGATCTGGCCGACATTCATCCGTGATGGCACGCCCAGGGGATTCAACACGATGTCGACGGTGGTGCCGTCGTCCATGTGCGGCATGTCCTCGACCGGCACGATCTTCGAAATCACACCCTTGTTGCCATGGCGGCCGGCCATCTTGTCCCCAGGCTGCAGCCGGCGCTTCACCGCGAGGTACACCTTGACCATCTTCTGCACACCCGGCGGCAGCTCGTCACCCTCCGTCAGCTTTTTCTTCTTCTCGTCGTACATCTTGTCGAAGAGCGCCTTGGTCTGCGCCAGGCTGTCCTTGAGCTGCTCCATCTGCGCCGCGACCTTGTCGTTGGCGATGCGGATGTCGAACCAGCTGTGGCGCTCGACTTCAGCGAGATACGCCTTGGTGACCTTCGAGCCCTTGGCGAGCTTCTTGGGCCCGCCGTTGGCCGTCTTGCCGTTGAGCAGCCGCTCGAGCCGGCTGAACGCGTCGTCCTCGACGATGCGCAACTGGTCTGCAAGATCCTTCTTGTAGCGCTTCAGCTCGTCGTCAATGATCTGCTGGGCGCGCTTGTCGCGCTCGATGCCTTCACGCGTGAACACCTGGACATCGATCACGGTGCCCGACATGCCTGAAGGCACCCTGAGGCTGGTGTCTTTCACGTCGGACGCTTTCTCGCCGAAAATCGCCCGCAACAGTTTCTCTTCCGGCGTCAGTTGAGTTTCGCCCTTGGGCGTCACCTTGCCGACCAGCACGTCTCCCGCCTCGACTTCGGCGCCGATATAGATGATGCCCGACTCGTCGAGACTGGCGAGCTGCGATTCGGACAGGTTCGAAATGTCGCGCGTGATCTCTTCCGACCCGAGCTTTGTGTCGCGCGCCACCACCGACAGCTCCTCGATATGGATCGAGGTGAAGCGTTCGTCGGCGACCACGCGCTCGGAAATGAGGATTGAATCCTCGAAGTTGTAGCCGTTCCACGGCATGAACGCGACCAGCATGTTCTGCCCCAGCGCGAGTTCGCCCATGTCGGTCGAAGCGCCGTCGGCCACCACGTCGCCCTTGGCGATCGCGTCACCAACCTTGACCAGCGGCCGCTGGTTGATATTGGTGTTCTGGTTCGAGCGCTGGTACTTGACCAGGTTGTAAATGTCGACGCCGACCTCACCGGCCGAGGTTTCTTCGTCGTTGACGCGCACCACGATGCGGCCCGCGTCAATATAATCGACCACGCCGCCGCGGCGCGCCTGCACCGCGGTACCGGAGTCGACTGCCACCGTGCGCTCGAGCCCGGTGCCGACAAGCGACTTCTCGGCGCGCAGGCAGGGTACCGCCTGGCGCTGCATGTTCGAGCCCATCAGCGCGCGGTTCGCGTCATCGTGCTCGAGGAACGGGATGAGCGACGCGGCGACAGACACCGCCTGGGATGGCGCCACGTCCATGTAATCGATGCGGTCGGGGGTCGCCAGCGTGAATTCGTTGCGGTGGCGGCTCGACACCAGTTCATCGCTGAAGCGGTTGCCCTTGTCAAGGGCGGCGTTCGCCTGCGCGATCATGTACTGACCTTCTTCGATCGCCGACAGGAAGTGGATCGCGTCGGTGACCTTGCTGTCGCTTACCTTGCGGTACGGCGTCTCGAGAAAGCCGTACTGGTTGGTGCGGGCATACAGCGCCAGCGAGTTGATGAGCCCGATGTTCGGACCTTCCGGCGTCTCGATCGGGCACACGCGGCCGTAGTGGGTCGGGTGCACGTCGCGCACCTCGAACCCGGCGCGCTCGCGGGTAAGCCCTCCCGGGCCGAGCGCCGACACGCGCCGCTTGTGGGTAATTTCCGACAGCGGATTGGTCTGGTCCATGAACTGCGAAAGCTGACTCGACCCGAAGAACTCGCGGATTGCCGCCGATACCGGCTTGGCGTTGATCAGGTCGTGCGGCATCAGGTTTTCCGATTCGGCCTGGCTTAAGCGCTCCTTCACCGCGCGCTCAACGCGCACCAGCCCGGCCCGGAACTGGTTTTCGGCGAGTTCGCCGACCGAACGCACGCGCCGGTTGCCAAGGTGGTCGATGTCGTCGATCTCGCCTCTGCCATTCCTGAGATCGACCAGGATCTTGATGACCGCGACGATATCGCCTGCCGAGAGCGTGCCCGGCCCTTCGAGCTCGTTGCGACCCACGCGACGATTGAACTTCATGCGCCCGACCGCCGAAAGATCGTAGCGATCTGCCGAGAAGAACAGGCTGTTGAATAGCGTCTTCACCGCATCTTCCGTCGGCGGCTCGCCGGGGCGCATCATGCGATAGATCGCGACCTGCGCCGCTAATTGGTCGGCGGTCTCGTCGATCCTCAACGTCTGCGAAATGTACGGTCCCTGGTCGAGATCGTTGGTGTAGATCGTCTGGATCTTTACCACGCCCGCCTCCCTGAGCTTGGCGAGCAGCTGGTCCGTGATCTCCTCGTTGGCGTTGGCGATCACTTCCCCGGTTTCCTTGTTGACGACGTTCTGAGCGAGCGTGCGGCCGATGAGGAAGTCTTCGGGGACCACGATGCGGTGCAATCCGGCCTGCTCCATCTCGCGCATATGCTTGACCGTGATGCGTTTGTCCTTGGCGACGATCACCTTGCCGCCCTTGGCTGTGATGTCGAAGCGTGCGATCTCGCCGCGCATGCGCTCCGGGACGAGTTCGAACTCGACGCCATCGCCGCCCAAATGGAAGGTATCGAATGCAAAGAATTCGCTGAGGATCCGCTCCGGCACGTAACCCAGCGCCTTCAGCAGGATCGTCACCGGCATTTTGCGGCGGCGGTCAACGCGGAAGTAGAGATAATCCTTGGGGTCGTACTCGAAATCGAGCCACGAACCGCGGTACGGTATGACGCGCGCGGAAAACAGGAGTTTCCCCGACGAATGCGTTTTGCCGCGATCATGCTCGAAGAACACGCCGGGCGAGCGGTGCAGCTGCGACACGATCACGCGCTCGGTGCCGTTGATCACGAACGAGCCAGTGGGCGTCATGAGCGGAATCTCGCCCATGTAGACTTCCTGCTCCTTCACTTCCTTCACCGTTGGCTTGGACGCCTCCTTGTCCATGATGGTAAGGCGCACCTTGGCCCTGAGCGGCGCGTGATAGGTGAGCCCGCGCTGCTGGCACTCCTTCACGTCGAACGGCGGCTTGCCCAGCGCGTAGCTCACGAAATCAAGACGCGCATTCTTGGAATGGCTCTCGATCGGGTAGATGCTCCTGAACGCGGCCTGCAAACCCTCGCTCTTGCGGGTGTCCGGCGGCACGTGCTCCTGCAAGAACGCCGCATAGGACTCGAGCTGCGTGGCCAGCAGGAACGGCACCGGCAGCACGCTGTCACGCTTGGCAAAGCTCTTGCGGATACGCTTCTTTTCGGTAAAAGAGTACGCCATATCGACTCCGGGAAGAGTTAGTTAGCTAACGAAAGCACAGGCCACAGCACGCCCTGCGGCGCGCCGCATGACGTGTTGGGACATGTAACCTTTTCAAAAATGGGAATGGCTGGCGGTCGTCCGCCAGCCAGATCTCCATGCAGCGGTTACTTGATTTCCGCAGTCGCGCCAGCTTCGGTAAGCTGCTTGGTGATTGCTTCGGCATCGGCCTTGGAGATGCCTTCCTTGACCGCCTTGGGCGCGCCGTCCACCAGGTCCTTGGCTTCCTTGAGGCCAAGCCCCGTCACCGCGCGCACCACTTTGATGGTGTTCACCTTGTTGGGGCCGGCGCTGTTCAGCATTACGGTGAACTCGGTCTGCTCTTCCGCTGCTGCTGCGGCGGCGCCCCCGGCCGCGGGAGCGGCGATCGCTACTGCTGCTGCGGCGGCGGATACACCGAACTTTTCCTCCATGTCCTTGATGAGCTGGGAGAGCTCAAGGACGGTCATGTTTGCGATTGCATCGAGAATTTCAGCTCTGGCAAGTGCCATTTCTAACTCCTGTTAATTCGAAGATTGATGATGAAGGGTAACGGTCAAGCGACTACGCAGCCGCCCTCTCTCTCTGTTCACGCACGGCGGCTATGGTCCGCACGAATCTGCCCGGCACCTCGTTCAAGGTGCGAACAAGCTTCGCGACCGGTGCCTGCATCGTCGCCATGAGAGTGGCGAGCAGTTCCTGACGGCCGGGCATCCTGGCGAGGTCCGCCACTTCCTTCGGCGACATCACCACATTGGGCATGGCGCCGGCCCTGATCACGAACTTCTCGTTGCCCCTGGCAAACTCGTGCAGCACCTTGGCCGCCGCCACCGGATCGCTGGATATGCCGTAGGCGAGCGGGCCGACCATTTTTTCGGCAAGCCCCTTGAACGGCGTATCCGCGACTGCGCGGCGCGCAAGCGTGTTTTTCAGAACGCGCAGGTAAACGCCCGATCTGCGTGCTTTCTTGCGCAGTTCGGTCATCTCGCCCACCCGCAGGCTGCGATATTCGGCCAGCACGACCGCTTGGGCATTCGCCAGCTCGGCGCTGATTTCAGCCACTACCGCCTGTTTCTGTTCAAGATTTAGACCCAAGGTCGACCTCCAGATAACGTTTAAACGATGAACGATGAATGATGAGCGATGAACAAGAGCCAAAATCCGCGCTGCGGCTGTTCGTTCATCGTTCCGCGTTCTGCATTCATCATTCCCCTACCGGCGACCTTTGATCCAGGAGTCAAACATCACCACGTATGACCTGTTTCTGGGTGCACCGTCTGCGTAGGACATCCAGGAGTGAGGATTGAGGATCGAGGATTGTGCAACTGCCCTAAGACAGCCTCTGACCCCTGAACCCGTGATCCGTTCCCGAAAAATTAAACCTCGCGGCTCCTACGGTCTTTGACAACGCGCCAGGGAAAATCCCCGGCGGCCCAAAGCTCTGCCCCCGCCGTCAGGCGGGGGACAAATTCTTACTGCAACAAACTCGACTGATCGATGCGCACACCCGCGCCCATCGTGCTCGATACGCTCAATTTCTTGAGGTAGATGCCTTTCGTGCCCGACGGCCTGGCCTTGTTGACCGCGTCGACTAGCGCTTTCAGATTTTCCGCCAACGCCTCGACACTGAACGAGGCGCGGCCGATCGTGCACTGGACGAGGCCCGCCTTGTCGGTGCGATACTGCACCTGTCCTGCCTTGGCGTTCTTGACCGCGGTCGTCACGTCCTGCGTGACCGTGCCCACCTTGGGGTTCGGCATCAGGCCGCGCGGACCCAGGATCTGGCCGAGTCCTCCCACCACGCGCATCGCATCCGGCGTGGCGATCACCACGTCGAAATCCAGCTTGCCGCCCTTGATCTCGTTGGCGAGATCCTCGAAGCCCACGATGTCGGCGCCGGCCTCCGCAGCCTGCTTGGCGCGGTCACCCTGCGCGAACACCGCTACCCGCACCGTCTTGCCCGTGCCCTGCGGCAGCACAAGCGAACCGCGCACCGATTGATCCGACTTCTTGGCGTCGATACCGAGATTCATCGAAACGTCGACCGATTCGTTGAACTTGGCGGTCGCATTCTCCTTGATGATCTTCAGCGCCTCCTGCACCGGATAAAGTTTGGTGCGGTCGACCTTGGCGCGTATTGCCGTGTAACGCCTGGAAGTGTGTGCCATTTTACAGGCCCTCCACGTCGATGCCCATGCTGCGGGCGCTGCCGGCGATGGTCCGCACGGCCGCTTCGAGATCGGCGGCGGTGAGATCCGGCATTTTCATCTTGGCGATTTCCTCAGCCTGGGCGCGCGTGATCCGGCCGACCTTGTCGGTGTGCGGACGCGGGCTGCCCTTCTCGATCTTTGCCGCCTTCTTGATGAGCACCGCCGCAGGGGGTGTTTTCATCACGAAGGTGAAACTCTTGTCCTGGTAGGCGGTGATCACCACGGGCACCGGCAGACCCGGTTCCATCTTCTGCGTAGCGGCGTTGAACGCCTTGCAGAATTCCATGATGTTCAGACCGCGCTGGCCGAGCGCGGGGCCGATGGGCGGAGACGGATTCGCCTTGCCCGCCGGCACTTGCAACTTAATGAGTCCGACTACTTTCTTCGCCATGACTACTCTCCTGAAAACGGGTACTCGCGGGACTGACCATCCCTCCCCAAATTACTGTAATCGGTAAACGGTGAACGGTGAGCGGTCAAACGGTCTTGCCGCTTACTGCTTGCCGCTTACTGCTGACCAATCAGGCCTTTTCCACTTGGCCGAACTCCAATTCGACCGGCGTCGAGCGCCCGAAGATCGTCACCGACACGCGGAGCTTGCTCTTGTCGTAATTGACGTCCTCGACGTTGCCGTGGAAGTCCGCGAACGGCCCATCCTTGACCCGTACCGCCTCGCCGACCTCGAACAACACCTTGGGCCGCGGCTTCTCCACGCCCTCCTGGATCTGGTGCAGGATGTTCTGCACCTCCTTCTCGCTGATCGGTGTCGGCTTGGTCGCGGTGCCGCCGACGAAGCCGGTTACCTTGGCGGTGTTCTTGACGAGATGCCAAGTCTCGTCGGTCATCTCCATTTCGACCAGCACGTAACCGGGGAAGAACTTGCGCTCGCTGATGTTCTTCTGCCCGCTCTTCATTTCCACGACTTCCTCGACCGGTACCAGGATCTGCCCGAACTTGTCCTGCATGCCGGCACGCTGAATGCGGTCCTGTAGCGCTCGCTGCACGCTCTTCTCGAAACCCGAATATGCGTGCACCACATACCACTTCTTGCTCATTAATCACCCTGACCTATCAGCTTTTTGACCGCCCACAGCAGACTCGCGTCCACCAGCCACAGGAACAACGCCATGACCACCACAAACGCGAATACGATACCGGTCGTCTGCAGCGTTTCCTTGCGGGTCGGCCATACGACCTTTTTCGTCTCGACAATCGACTCCTGGGCGTAGACGTAAAACTGCTTGCCTGGCTCGGTCGTCCAGAACACGACAAAACCTGCCGCCAAGCCCGCCAACACGGACGCGACGCGAATGATGGCCGCGCTTTCGCTGAAGTAGTAAAAGCCGGCAAGGCCCGCCACCACCAGCAGGGCTGCCACCACAATCTTGATCTTGTCCGCCATTTAACCTGTTCCGGGTTCAGAGTTAAGGGTTGAGTGTGAAGATCCTCTACCCTCAATCGATCGCCCTACCGTTGACACCGAACTCTCAACCCTCGACTCTCAACCGCCCATGTGGCAGGCCAGGAGGGTCTCGAACCCCCAACCTTCGGTTTTGGAGACCGACGCTCTGCCAATTGAGCTACTGGCCTTTAAAGTCAGGATTGAGTTTTCAGGATTGAGGATTGAGTCAAAACCTCGATCCTCGATCCTCGATCCTCAGTCCTCGTTATTCGATAACCTTCGCTACCACGCCGGCGCCCACCGTTCTGCCGCCCTCGCGGATGGCAAAGCGCAAGCCCTCTTCCATCGCAATGGGCTGAATCAACTGCACCGTGATCGACACGTTGTCCCCCGGCATCACCATCTCCGTGCCCTGCGCCAACTCGATCGAGCCCGTCACATCGGTGGTGCGGAAGTAAAACTGCGGCCGGTAACCATTGAAAAACGGCGTGTGCCGCCCACCCTCCTCCTTCGAGAGCACATAGATCTCGGCCGTGAACTTGGTGTGCGGGGTGATCGAAGCGGGTTTCGCCAACACCTGCCCCCGCTCCACTTCCTCACGCTTGGTGCCCCGCAAAAGAATCCCCACATTATCCCCCGCCTGCCCCTCGTCCAACAGCTTCCGGAACATCTCCACCCCGGTGCACACAGTCTTCAGCGTGGGCCTCAGCCCCACAATCTCGATCTCCTCGCCCACCTTGATCACCCCGCGCTCCACCCGCCCGGTGACCACCGTGCCCCGACCCGAAATCGAGAACACGTCTTCCACCGGCATCAGAAACGGACCATCCACCGCGCGCTTGGGCGTCGGAATGTAGCTATCCAGCGCCGCCGCCAGCTTCATGATCGCCTGCTCGCCCAGCTCCCCCTTGTCCCCCTCCATCGCCTTTAACGCCGAACCGATCACGATCGGGGTCTTCTCCCCCGGAAAATCATACTTCGACAAGAGCTCGCGCACCTCCATCTCCACCAGCTCCAGCAACTCCTTGTCGTCCACCATGTCCGCCTTGTTCATGAACACGATAATGTAGGGCACCCCCACCTGGCGGGCGAGCAAAATGTGCTCGCGCGTCTGCGGCATCGGACCGTCCGCAGCCGATACCACCAGTATCGCCCCATCCATCTGCGCCGCCCCCGTGATCATGTTCTTGATGTAGTCCGCATGCCCCGGACAGTCCACGTGCGCATAGTGACGCTTCTCGGTCTCATACTCCACGTGCGCCGTGTTGATCGTGATCCCGCGCGCCTTCTCCTCCGGCGCCGAATCAATCTGCTCGTAGGTCTTGACCTCCCCACCATACTTCTTCGACAAAATCATCGTCATCGCCGCCGTCAGCGTCGTCTTGCCATGATCCACGTGTCCAATCGTCCCCACATTCACGTGCGGCTTGGTGCGCTGAAATTTGCTCTTGGCCATAATGGTTCCCTTCCTTGTTACTTATTACTTCTTACCCGAACCTGGATGGTTCTTATCGGGGTTATCGCGGTTGATAATCCCGTCTGCGATATTCTTCGGCGCCTCGGAGTAGTGCTTGAACTCCATGGTATAGGTCGCGCGGCCCTGCGAGAGCGACCTGAGCGTGGTGGAGTAGCCGAACATTTCCGCGAGCGGCACTTCGGCGCGAATCGCCTTGCCGCCGCCCGGAATGTCATCCATGCCCTGGATGGTGCCGCGCCGCGAACTGAGGTCGCCCACCACGTTACCCATGAAGTCCTCGGGCGTTTCCACTTCAACCGCCATGATCGGCTCGAGCAGCGTCGGACTGGCGCGGCGCAGGCCTTCCTTGAACGCCATGGATCCCGCCATTTTGAATGCGTTTTCGTTCGAATCGACTTCGTGGTACGAGCCGTCAAAGAGCGTGACCTTGACGTCGACCACCGGGAAACCGGCGAGAACGCCAGTGGAAACGGAATCGGCAACGCCCTTCTGCACCGCCGGGATGTACTCGCGCGGCACGGCCCCGCCCTTGATGGCGTCAACGAATTCGTAGCCCTTGCCCGGCTGGTTGGGTTCGACCCTGAGCCAGACGTGGCCATACTGGCCGCGGCCGCCTGACTGCTTGATGAACTTGCCCTCGACCTTGTCGCAGGCCTTCTTGATGGTCTCGCGGTAAGCCACTTGCGGCGCGCCGACATTGGCTTCGACGCCGAACTCCCGCTTCATGCGATCGACGATGATCTCGAGATGCAGTTCGCCCATGCCGGAGATGATGGTCTGCCCCGATTCTTCATCGGTGCGCACGCGGAACGACGGATCCTCCTGAGCCAGGCGATTGAGCGCGATGCCCATCTTTTCCTGGTCCGCCTTCGTTTTCGGCTCGGCCGCCACGTGGATCACCGGCTCGGGGAACTCCATTTTCTCGAGCGTGATGATCTTCTCGGGATCGCACAGCGTATCGCCGGTGGTGGCTTCCCTGAGACCGACTGCGGCTGCGATGTCGCCGGCGCGCACTTCCTTGATCTCCTCGCGCGCGTTGGCGTGCATCTGCAGCAGCCGTCCGATGCGCTCCTTGCGACCCTTGATCGGGTTGTAAATCGTGTCGCCCGAATTCACCACGCCGGAGTAGACCCGGAAGAAAATCAACTGGCCGACGAACGGATCGGTCATGATCTTGAACGCGAGGCCGGAGAATGACGCGTCGTCGCTCGGCGGGCGCTCATCCGGCTGGCCGTTTTCCTTGATGCCCTTGACCGGCAGAATATCGACCGGCGACGGCAGATAATCGATCACCGCGTCGAGCATCGCCTGCACGCCCTTGTTCTTGAACGCCGAGCCGCACAGCATGGGGAAGATCTCGTTGTTGATGGTGCGGCTCCTGAGCCCCTGCTTGATTTCGGCCTGCGACAGTTCCCCGGTTTCCAGGTACTTGTTCATCAGATCTTCGCTGGCCTCGGCGGCGGACTCGACCAGCTTCTCGCGCCATTCCCTGCACTCGTCGAGGAGATGCGCCGGAACGTCGCGCGCCTCGAACTTCATCCCCTGGGTGGAATCGTCCCAGTAGATCGCCTTCATCCTGACGAGGTCGATCACGCCTTCGAACTTTTCCTCCGCGCCAATCGGCAACTGGATCGGCACCGGAGTCGCCTTGAGCCGGGTCTTGATCTGGTCGAAGACGCGCATGAAGTCCGCGCCCTGGCGGTCCATCTTGTTGACGAAGAACAGCCGCGGCACTCGATACTTGTTGCCCTGGCGCCATACCGTCTCGGTCTGTGGTTGCACGCCGCCCACCGCGCACAGCACGGTGCACGCCCCGTCGAGCACGCGCAGGCTGCGCTCGACCTCGATCGTGAAGTCGACGTGGCCCGGGGTGTCGATGATGTTGACCCGGTGCTCGGGATAGTTGCTCTCCATCCCTTTCCAGAAGCAGGTCGTTGCCGCGGACGTGATGGTGATGCCGCGCTCCTGTTCCTGCTCCATCCAGTCCATGATCGCGGTGCCGTCATGGACTTCGCCCAGCTTGTGAGATACGCCGGTGTAAAACAGTATCCGTTCGGTGGTCGTGGTCTTGCCGGCATCGATGTGGGCCATGATGCCGATATTGCGATACCGTTCGATTGGAGTCTTGCGTGGCACTGTTAAGAACCCATTAGAATCTGTAATGCGCGAACGCCTTGTTCGCTTCCGCCATGCGGTGCACTTCCTCGCGCTTCTTCATGGCGACACCGCGACCTTCTGCGGCTTCGGCCAGTTCGCTCGCAAGCCGCGCGCCCATCGATTTCTCGCCGCGGCCGCGTGCCGCATCGCGCAGCCAGCGCATCGCCAGCGCCACGCGCCGCACCGGCCGCACTTCGACCGGCACCTGATAGTTGGCGCCACCGACGCGGCGGCTTTTCACTTCAACCATCGGCTTCACGTTGTTGACCGCCAGATTGAACACTTCAAGCGGGTCCTTTCCGCTCTTCTTCTTGACCTGCTCCAGCGCGCCGTAGATGATGCGCTCGGCGACCGACTTCTTGCCGCGCGTCATCAACACGTTGATGAATTTGGCGACATCCTGGCTGCCGTATTTCGGATCCGGCAGCACTTGGCGCTTCGCTATTTCTCTACGACGTGGCATTCTTACCTCAGTTCTAAGTTTTTTACTGTTGAGTTTTCAGTGGATCAACGGACCTGCGCACCCGTTCCAGATCGGCTCAACACTTGACGCTGAACATTCAACACTGCCTTACGCGGCTTTCGGCCGCTTGGCGCCGTACTTGGAACGTCCCTGTTTGCGATCTTTTACGCCCGCGGTGTCGAGGCTGCCGCGCACCACGTGGTAACGCACCCCGGGCAGGTCCTTGACGCGGCCGCCGCGGATCAGCACCACCGAGTGCTCCTGCAGGTTGTGCCCCTCACCGCCGATGTAACCAATCACCTCGAAACCGTTGGTGAGCCGCACCTTTGCCACCTTGCGCAGCGCCGAGTTCGGTTTCTTGGGCGTCGTGGTGTAGACGCGGGTGCACACGCCGCGCTTTTGCGGGCTGCCAGCAAGTGCAGGCACTTTGCTCTTGGTGCGGGGCGCCCTTCGCGCATTCCGTACCAACTGGTTGATCGTTGGCATATCTCGTTAATTCCAGTTTGTTTTTCCGGGCAGCGCGGATTGCGGTTGCTCTCGCGCCGGCGCTATTTCCCGATTCCAAAAAAGCGGGGACGGCGTCGCCACCGTCCCGGCCTGAAACTGTCGTTTTGTGCCGCCACCCCCGTTCCGGGGCGATCCGCGGCTAAAAAAACTGTAGATTTTATGGGGTTATCACACTTCTGTCAAGCAACCTGCTCCTGGCTTTCCGCCCCGACGGCGACTTCTGCGGCAGGCTCCGCGCCCTGCGCGAAATCCGCGGCGGTCACCTGTTTGCGGCGGATCCGGTGGTAGGCGAGGCCGGTGCCCGCCGGAATGAGTCGCCCGACGATGACGTTTTCCTTCAGGCCGCGCAGTTCGTCACGCTTGCCCATGATCGCGGCTTCGGTGAGCACGCGGGTGGTCTCCTGAAATGACGCCGCCGAGATGAACGAGTCGGTCGACAGCGATGCCTTGGTGATGCCGAGCAGCATGTATTCGTAGACCGCCGGCTGCTTGCCCTGGGCATCGACGCGCTCGTTTTCTTCCAGCACTTCGGCCCGCTCCAGCTGCTCGCCGGTGATGAAGCGCGTGTCGCCCGGGTCGACGATCTGCACCCGGCGCAACATCTGGCGCACGATCACTTCGATGTGCTTGTCGTTGATCTTCACGCCCTGCAGGCGATAGACGTCCTGCACCTCGTTGCAGATATAGCGCGCGAGTTCCTCGACGCCCAGAAGCCGCAGGATATCGTGCGGATCGGCCGGGCCGTCGACGATCATTTCGCCCTTGTTTACCACCTGGCCGTCGTGCGCCATCACGTGCTTGTCCTTGGCGATCAGGAACTCGTGCGCCGCTCCGTCGAGATCGGTAATGACCAGGCGCTGCTTGCCCTTGGTGTCCTTGCCGAACGATACCGTGCCGGTGATTTCCGCGAGCATGCCGGCATCCTTCGGCGAACGCGCTTCGAACAGCTCCGCCACCCGCGGGAGCCCCCCGGTGATATCGCGCGTCTTGGAGGTCTCCTGCGGAATGCGCGCCAGCACCTCGCCCACGCCCACCTCCTGGCCGTCGCGCACCGTAATGATCGAGCCGATCTGAAAGGTGATGTTGACCGACTGGTCCGAGCCCGCGATCTTGATCTCGTGGCCCTGAGCATCGAGCAGCTTCACCTGCGGGCGCAGGCCCTTCGCCTGAACGCCGCCACGGCGCTTCGGATCGACCACGACCAGCGTGGACAGCCCGGTCACCTCGTCGACCTGTTTCGCCACGGTCACGCCTTCCTCGACGTTCTCGAACTTGATGCGCCCGGCGTATTCGGTGACGATCGGGCGCGTGTGCGGATCCCAGGTCACCAGCACCTGGCCGGCCTTGACCGCTTCGCCGTCGCGCGCCATCAGCATCGCGCCGTACGGCACCTTGTGGCGCTCGCGCTCCCGGCCGTTGTCATCATGGATGACCAGCTCGCCGTTGCGCGAGATCGCAACCAGTTCGCCACGCGAATTAGTCACGTAACGCATGCCAGCGCTGTAGCGCACCACGCCATTCGACTTGCTTTCGACCTGGCTCACCACCGCGGTGCGCGATGCCGCGCCGCCGATATGGAAGGTGCGCATGGTGAGCTGGGTCCCGGGTTCGCCGATTGACTGCGCCGCGATCACGCCGACCGCCTCACCGACGTTCACCGGCGT
>Ga0209341_10004085_pt1 | contig 13526 bp, 11 predicted proteins | sample RifCSP13_2_FD_184020 | JGI IMG/M metagenome (GOLD analysis project Ga0209341, IMG submission 184020) | Soil microbial communities from Rifle, Colorado - Rifle CSP2_sed 13_2 (SPAdes) (version 2) | ecosystem: Environmental > Terrestrial > Deep subsurface > Rock core/Sediment | place: Rifle...
CACCACCTCTCCGAGCGCGATCAGGCGGCCCCGCGAGACGGCGTAGACGAGGCCCGAGAGGATTGGCGCGTCGCGGCCGCGGATCAGGACCGCTTGGCCGCGTGCGAGACACTCGGCATCCGAGGGGCTTACGGACAGACCCGGCAGGCCTGCGAGCACCCGCTCGATCGGCTGCAGAAACGCCAGCAAGGCCTCGGCGCCGCCGGTCCCTGCCGCCGCCTCGAGCGCGACGAGCGTCACTGCATCCTCCTCGCCGAACGGCCCGACGCGCGTGCGCCGAAGTGCTGCGACGTGGCCGCAACAGCCGAGCGCGCGCCCCATGTCCCGCGCCAGCGCCCTGACATAGGCGCCCTTGCCGCAGCGGGCCTCAAAAATCGCGGTATCGGCGTCGGAAAGCTCGACAAGACGCAGAGCATCGATGACCACGGGCCGCGGGGCAAGCTCAACACTCAGCCCGTCGCGGGCCAGGTCGTAGGCCCGGCTGCCCCCGACCTTAATCGCCGAGAAGCGTGGCGGAACCTGCATCACCTCGCCGATGAACCGCGCCAGGACCGCAGTGATCTCGGCCTCTTTGGGCCGGGCCGTGCTGGTCGCCCCCACCTCTCCCTCCGCATCGTCGGTCGTGCGCTCCTCTCCCCAGCGCACGCTGAAGCGATAGGCCTTCGCGCCCTCGACGGCGAAGGAGACGGTCTTGGTCGCCTCCCCGAGCGCGATCGGAAGCACGCCGGTCGCCAGAGGGTCCAAGGTTCCGGCATGTCCGGCTTTTTGCGCCGCAAAGAGGTGCTTCACGATGCCGACCGCCCGCGTCGACGTCATCCCGAGCGGCTTGTCGAGGACCAGCCAGCCGTGGATCGGATTGCCTTTTCTGCGCCGGGACATCGTGGCTCTCTGATCCCCTCTCCCCAACCCTCTCCTTCCTCGCTAGACCATGATCGCGTCAGACCCTATCAGTCTGACGCGTGAACCATGGTCTAAACTTAGGAATTAGAGCGTGGTTCACGTCTTTGATTGATTCAATCAAAGACGATCACGCTCTAGGGGAGCAGGGGGTGGGCCTACTCCTTCTCCACGTCCTGGCGAACCTTGGGGCTGGCAAGCAACGCATCGATTCGACTCGCCTCGTCGAATGTGTCGTCGAATCGGAATCGGACCTCCGGAGCAAACTTCAAGCTCACGGCGTGCGCGACCTCGCCGCGAATGAAGCGCTTGTGCCGCTCGAGCGCGGCAAGTACGGCCTCTCTGTCCTGTCCGCCGAGAGGCATCACAAATACCGTCGCAAGCCGCAAATCCGGCGACATGCTGACCTGGGGGACCGAAACGACGTGCGCGGCGAGCACATCGTCATGGATCTCGCCGCGCGTCAGCATGTCGGCGAGCTTGTGGCGGATCATCTCGCCGACCCTGAGCTGGCGCTGGGATGGTCCGGGGCTTGGAGACTGACGGGGAGCGTGTTTCTTCATTCTTCGCCTGCGACCGGGATTCAAGTCGCGAATGCCCAGCTGCGAAATGCCAAAGGCTTATTTGATGACCCGCAGCAAGGCGAGAATGATTGCCGGCGTTGATCCGCCGATCAGCCCCCCCATCCACTTGATCAGTTCCACCTTGAGCTCGGCGAGCTTCGCGTCGAGGTGGTCCCTTGTCACGAGCCGCACTTCAAGATCGGAAATGACCTGCGTCTCGAGCACAGCGGTCAAGCCGTAGGCCTGCTTGCTATCGAAGCCGGCCTCTTCGAGCTTTCTTTGTACGACCGTCGCTTGAAAACCCATGCCAATCTCTTACCGCTGGCCCGCCCGCCTCGATCGTGACTAAAGCGTCCGCTTGACGGTCTCGACGTTGAAACACTCGATCGTGTCGCCGGCGCGGATGTCCTGATAGCTGGCAAACGCCATGCCGCAGTCTTGTCCCGCCGGAACCTCGCGCACCTCGTCCTTGAAGCGCTTCAGCGTCGACAGCGTTCCCTCGTGAATGACGACATTGTCGCGGATCAGGCGCACCTTGGCCCCGCGCTCGACTTTGCCGTCGGTGACGACGCAGCCCGCGACCTTGCCGACCTTGGAGATGTTGAACACCTCCTTGATCAAGGCGTTGCCGAGGAACAGCTCGCGAATCGTCGGCGCGAGCAAGCCGGACATCGCCGCTTTCACATCGTCCACGAGATCGTAGATGATGTTGTAGTAGCGGATCTCGATGCCCTGCTGGTCGGCCATCTGCTTGGCTTGCACGTTGGCGCGCACGTTGAAGCCGACGATAATGGCCTTGGATGCGTTGGCGAGCGCCACATCCGATTCGGTGATGCCGCCCACGCCCGCGTGGACCATGCGCGCCTCGACCTCCTCGGTGCCGAGCTTCTTCAAGGCGCCGGCAATGGCCTCGACCGAGCCCTGCACGTCGCCCTTGACGACCAGGGAAAATTCCTTCTTCCCGGCCTCCTTGAGCTGCTGCATCATCTGCTCGAGGGTGCGGGCGCTGCCCGCGGAGCCGAGCGTCTCGCGCCGCTTTCGCGCGCGATAGTCGGTGATCTCTCGCGCGCGCCCTTCGTTCTCGACGACGGCAATCTGATCGCCCGCCTCGGGAGCCGAGTCGAAGCCCAGGATCTCGACCGGAACCGAAGGCCCTGCCGTGGCGACGTTCTGGCCGCGATCGTCGACCAGCGCGCGTACGCGGCCCCAAGCGGTGCCCGCGACGACGATATCGCCGACACGGAGCGTGCCGCGCTGGACGAGCACGGTTCCGACGGGACCGCGGCCGCGCTCGAGCTTCGCCTCGATCACGATGCCTTCCGCCGAGCGGTCGGGATTGGCCTTCAAGTCGAGAATCTCGGCCTGCAGGTGGATCGCCTCCAAGAGCTTGTCGAGATTGGTCCTCTTGAGGGCCGAGACCGGCACCTCGAGCGTCTCTCCGCCCATGCTCTCGACCACGATCTCGTGTTGCAGGAGCTCGGTCTGCACGCGCTTGGGCTCCGCCTGCGGCTTGTCGATCTTGTTGATGGCGACGATGAGCGGCACGCCCGCCGCCTTGGCGTGGTTGATGGCCTCCACCGTCTGCGGCATGACGCCGTCGTCGGCGGCGACGACGAGCACGACGATGTCGGTCACCTTGGCGCCGCGCGCGCGCATGGCCGTGAATGCCGCGTGGCCCGGCGTGTCGATGAACGTGACCTTGTCGCCCGAAGGCGTCGTGACCTGATAGGCGCCGATGTGCTGGGTGATGCCGCCGGCCTCTCCCGCAACCACGTTCGTCTGGCGAATGGCGTCCAGGAGCGAGGTCTTGCCGTGGTCGACGTGACCCATGATGGTGACCACGGGCGCACGCGGCTTCTGCGCCGCATCGGTGTCCTTCTCGCCGATGAAGCCGGTCTCGACATCCGCCTCGGACACTCGCTTCGGCGTGTGCCCGAACTCGGTAACGATGAGCTCGGCGGTGTCGGCATCGACCACGTCAGTGATCTTGTGCATCGCGCCATCCTTCATCAGGAGCTTGATGAGGTCGACGGCGCGCTCCGACATGCGGTTCGACAGCTCCTGGATGGTGATCGCCTCAGGAATGATGACCTCGCGCACGATCTTGTCGCGCGGCTGCTGGATGCCCATGGCCTTGAGCTTCTCGCGCTCGCGCTTGCGCTTGAGGCTCGCCAGCGAGCGCTCGCGCTGCTGCTCGTCCAAGGCGTTGTTGATGGTCAGCTTGCCGCGCTCGCGCTTCTCGTCGACCACTTTGGTCGGCGCGCGCAGCACCTTGCCACCGCGCTTGCCGCGGACTTCCTCCTCGTCGGCGACCTCGGCGACTTGCGGGCGGCCGCGCTGCTCCTTGCCTTTCAGGGCCTCGGCGCCCCGATCGAGCTGCTGGGCCGGCTTTGCACCCGAAATCTCGATCGGCTTCGGCTTGCCGCCCGGACGCGGCATGAGCGCCCGATCCGAGCTCGGCGTCTGCCTCGGCCTGAGCGCGCCCGACTGAGGTTCGCCCTCCGCTGCGCGCCCGAGCTCGGAAAACGCGACCCCACCCGGCGCGGCCGTCGATTGCGGCACATGCTCGGCCGCCACCGTTGCCCCGGCCGATAGCCCCGTATCTTGAGTGGCTGCGCCCACTCGCTCCTGCTCGACCCTTTGCGCCTCCTCGATCACGGCCTGCTTGCGCGCCTCGACGAGCGCCCGCGCCCGGGCGTCGCGCTCCTCGGGGCGAAGAACGTCGGCCCTCGGCGTCTCGGGTTTCGGCTCGCCGCGCGGCGCGGCCTTTGCGGCAACCTTAGCGCCGGTTTTTGCGGCCGGAGGGGCGGCTTGCGGGATGGCCGGGGGCGCTTCCGCCTCGGGTTGCGCGCCCGGTGTTGCGAGCTTGCGCGTCTTGCGCTTTTCGACCACGACCGATTTCGAGCGGCCATGGCTGAAGTTCTGCCGCACGTGGCCGGACTCGACCGTCCGCTGCAGGGAGAGCGGCTTGCGCCCGGTCCCGTGGAGGGTCTTGTCGGCAGTATCCTTCGTTTCCGTCATGCGTTTCCGTTAAACCTCTGAGATTCAAGGCGGACAGGCGATTCCAGATGCGTTCGAGCCCGACCGGTAGCGCTCCATGCGCTCGGTCTCGCTCAAAAAACGCTCCGTCGCTCCGCCGGGTTTGAGGGCAGCATGTACCACATTTGACCGCCCCATGGCCAAGCTCAATTGTTCGATTGAAAGGCCGGTGACGATCCGGGGCCGGGGCCCCTCCTCGCGCGCGGCCGCGACAAACTTGCGGTCGAGCTTCTCCCGCCCTCCCTGGGCCGCGCCGGCGCCGTGGAGGAGCGCCGCCGCGGAGCCGCTTTCGATCAGTGCTTCGGCTTGTGCAAAGCCCGCCGTGACCAGCCCGGCCTTGTTGGCCATGGCGAGCGCCTCCAGCGCCCGTTGCACGAGCAGGCCCTCGACCCGTTCGGCCAGATCGGCCGCGACCGTGACCTGGCGCTTCAGGCTCTTGGCGAAGATATTGGCCTTGACGGCCTTTGCTACAATGGCCTTGTCGCATGCGATCCAGACGCCGCGGCCCGGCAGCCGGCGCGCGAGGTCCGGCACGATCTCACCGGACGGGGCGGCAACGAAACGGATCAGCTTCTCCGGCGGCAGCCCGGAGCGCGTGGCCGCGCAGAGCCGCAGCGAGCCCTCGGCCTCCCGCTCGCGCTCCGAACGATGACTTTTGCGCCGCACGCGAGCCACGCGCCCTCCGCAGCCCTGGTCCGCGCTCAGCCACTTGTTTCAGCGTCGGCGGTCTCCTCCGCCTCGCCCGGCGGCGGCTCGGGCTCAGGCTCGACGAGGTCCTCGGCCTTCACCCAACCGGCGAGCACGCGGGCCGACATGATGATCTCCTCGGCGTCCTTGCGCCCGGTGTCGAAGCCATCGAGCACGCCCTTGTGGCGAATGGGCTCGGCATCCTTCTCCTTCTTGCGCTCGGTCCAGCCGACGAGGTCGTCGGTCGCGCAATCGGCGAGATCCTCGAGCGTCTTGATGCCGGCCTCGCCGAACGCGACCAGCATCGCCGTCGTGACCCCCGCGACCTTGGTGAGATCGTCGGAGACGCCGAGCTCGCGGCGCTTGGCGTCGCGCTCCGCCTCCTGCTTCTCCAGATACTCGCGCGCACGCGTCTGGATCTCGCTTGCGGTGTTCTCGTCGAAGCCCTCGATATGAGCGATTTCGGACAGATCGACGAAGGCGACCTCCTCGACGGAAGCGAACCCTTCGCTGACGAGCAGCTGCGCGATGACCTCGTCGACATCGAGTGCGTCCATGAAAATCTGCGAGCGCTCGGCGAACTCCTTCTGCCGGCGCTCCGATTCCTCCTGCTCGGTCATGATGTCGATGTCCCAGCCGGTGAGCTGGGACGCGAGGCGAACGTTCTGGCCGCGCCGGCCGATGGCGAGCGAGAGCTGGCTTTCCGGCACCACGACCTCGATGCGGTTGCTGTCCTCGTCGAGTACCACCTTGGTGACCTCCGCCGGGGCGAGCGCATTGACGATGAAGCTCGCCGCGTCCGGGTTCCACTGGATGATGTCGACCTTTTCGCCCTGCAGCTCGTTGACGACGGCCTGCACGCGCGCGCCGCGCATGCCCACGCACGCGCCCACGGGATCGATGGAGGAATCCTTCGAGATGACGGCAATCTTGGCTCTCGATCCCGGATCGCGCGCGACCGACTTGATCTCGACCACAGCATCGTAGATTTCCGGCACTTCCTGCGCGAACAGCTTCGACATGAACTCCGGGCGCGCGCGCGACAGGAAGATCTGCGGGCCCCGCTGCTCCCTTCGCACATCATATATGTAGGCGCGGATGCGATCGCCGTAGCGCACATTCTCGCGCGGGATCATCTCGTCGCGGCGGATGATGCCCTCGGCGCGGCCGAGATCGACGATCACATTCCCGTACTCTGCCCGCTTCACCGTGCCGTTGACGATCTCCCCGATGCGGTCCTTGTATTCGCCGTACTGGCGCTCGCGCTCGGCTTCGCGCACCTTCTGCACGATGACCTGCTTGGCGTTCTGGGCGGCGACGCGGCCGAAATCGAGGGGCGGCAGCTGCTCTGCGATGAGGTCGCCGAGCTTGGCCTCGGGGTTGCGCTTCTGCGCGTCCGCGAGCGAAACCTGCGTCGATTCGTTCTCGATGTTGTCGACAACCGCGAGCACGCGCGTGAGCCGCGTCTCGCCGGTCTTGGGATCGATCTCGCAGCGGATATCGTTCTCGGCGCCGTAACGGGACTTGGCCGCCTTCTGGATGGCGTCCTCCATGGCCTCGATGACGATCTTGCGATCGATCGATTTCTCGCGCGCAACCGCGTCCGCGATCTGCAGAAGCTCGAGGCGATTGGCGCTAATGCCGGCAACGCCCACCATGGTCAGTCACCCTCCACGTCAAATTCGCTGCCGGCCTCGGACCCATCGCCGAGACCGGCTCTATTTCTTCCCTTGGCGCGGCGCAGCGCCTCTCGAACAAGCGCTTCCGTCAGCACGAGCCTGGCCTCGGCAACGAGCCCGACCGGCAAACCAATCGTGCGCCGGCCAGCTTGATCGAGATCGACCTCGATCCTCACTTCGCCGGCCTCGAAGCCCTCGAGAACGCCCCGGAAGCGCCGCCGGCCGTCGATGGCCTCAATGAGCTCGATTTTGGCCTCGTGGCCGGCCCAGTCCTCGAAGTCCGACGGGCGCACGAGCGGCCGGTCGATCCCGGGCGACGACACCTCGAGCCGGTAGCTGCCGCTCATGATGTCGTGCGCGTCGAAGAGCGGCGAAAGCTCGCGCGAGATGGCCTCGCAATCGTCGATCGTGATCGAGCCGCCGGGCCGCTCGGCCATGATCTGCAAGGTCTTACCGTCTTGGCCCGAAATTCTCACACGCACAAGCCGGAAACCGAGGTTCTCGAGCACGGGCTCCCCGAGCTCGGCGACCTTTGCCGCCAAGCCGGTCTCATGAAAGAAGCGGGCGCGCGAAGCCCCGTCCTCTTTGCTCTCGATATGCACCGAAATCCGCGCCGTCCTTCGCCGCGACCCGCGTTGCCAAAACAAAAAGAGCGGACCCGGCTGGGCCCACTCTCAGAGTTGAGATGATCATGAGCGAAATACTATTACGCCAAGATAACAGGTGTTGCAAGGGCGCTTTGGCGGCCCTTTGGCGGCTCCTCGGGCCTCAGGCCCGGATGAAGCGAAAGTAGTATCTGTGCCGGCCCTCCTCGAGCGCCTTTTTCTCATAGCGCGTCTGCGGCCAATCGGGGCCGCGCTCGCGCCAGTCGGCGGGGGAGGCCGCGGGCCAGCGGAAAGCGCAATGCCCGAGAACGCCCGCCAGGATCGTGCGCGCGTAGTCGCCGACATCGGTCGCAATGCGCAATTCAGCTCCGGGTTTCATGGCCCCGGCCAGAAGACCGAGCAGCGGCCCGGCGACGAGGCGGCGCTTCACGTGGCGCTTCTTCGGCCAAGGATCCGGAAACAGGATGAACACGCGTCCGAGAGAGGCTGCCGGCATCCACCTCAGCACGGGGCGGACGTCGTCGGGATGGATGAGAACGTTGTGACGTCCTTGCTCCTCGAGCGCTGATAGCGCCTTCGCGACGCCCTCCCCAAACGGCTCACAACCGATGATCCCAATCTCCGGGTGCCGGCTCGCCTGCCAGATCATGTGCTCGGCGCCACCGAATCCGATCTCGAGCCACACCTCACGAACTGGTGTGCCGACCCCCTCGGGGGGCCCCTTGCTCCGCGGGACAGCGTCCGGTTCGCCATGACTTGCGGCCATCGGGAGCAAGCCGGCCGGTGACGCGGGAGAGGCGGTTGCGATCGGCAGGCGGGACGCGCGTCGTGATCGCGCCGCCTCGGAAAAAAGATCGGTGAGCGGCTCGGGAGGCGGATCGGACAGGTCGAGCGAAAGAGACGGCAGGCGCTCGCGGACGAGCCGCTCCTGGCGCGCGGAGAATTTCCTGCCGCGCCGGCGCCCGAACGAGCGCAGCTCGAGCTCCGGCCGCCTATCCTCGATCCGGCGCATTGGCCTGCCGCGCTTCGTCCTGTTCAAATAACCGATCATCCGCAGGTCGGCGCGCCCAGTGCGGCCGACGTTCGGCCAGCCCGATCAGAGAGCGGCTTTGATCTTGTCGGCGATGTCGATCTTTTCCCACGAAAATCCGCCGTCGTTGTCTGGCCTGCGGCCGAAATGGCCGTAGGCCGCCGTGCGCGCGTAGATCGGCTTGTTCAAGTCGAGTTGCATGCGAATGCCGCGCGGGGTGAGATCCATGGTTTCGCCGAGCGCCGTTTCGATCCGTGCCTCCTCGGCTTGCCCCGTGCCATGGGTATCCACGTAAATCGACAACGGCTTTGCGACACCAATGGCATACGAGAGCTGGATCGTGCAGCGGCCGGCCACGCCCGATGCCACGACGTTCTTGGCGAGATAGCGCGCCGCATAGGCCGCCGAGCGATCGACCTTGGTCGGATCCTTGCCCGAAAAGGCCCCGCCGCCGTGGGGAGCCGCGCCGCCATAGGTATCGACGATGATCTTGCGCCCGGTGAGGCCGCAGTCGCCGTCGGGACCGCCGATGAAGAACTTGCCGGTCGGGTTGATGTGCCAGACCGTGTCCTTGCCGATCCAGCCCTCGGGGAGCGTCTTTCGCACATATGGCTCGATGATGTCGCGTACTTGGCGCGAGGACAGATTCTCGATCAGATGCTGATGCGAGACGACGATCTGCGTCACACCGACAGGCTTGCCGTCTTCGTAGCGCACGGTCACCTGGCTCTTCGAGTCGGGGCCGAGTTGCGCCGCATCGCCGGCCCTCGCCTTGCGTGCGCGGGCGAGATCCTCGAGAATCTTGTGGCTGTAATAGATCGGCGCCGGCATGAGATCCGGGGTCTCCCGGCAGGCATAGCCGAACATGATGCCCTGATCGCCCGCGCCTTCCTCCTGGTTGGTCGGCTGGTGAGCGTCGACACCTTGAGCAATATCAGCGGACTGGGGATGCAGGAGAACCTCGATGTTGGCCTTCTCCCAGTGGAAGCCCGCCTGCTCGTAGCCGATGTCGCGAATGGCCATGCGCGCGACGTGCGCGATCCAGTCCCTGGTGACGGTCTCGGGGCCCCTCGTCTCGCCGGCGATTACGACCCGGTTGGTGGTCGCCAGCGTCTCGCACGCGGCGCGGATGACCCACGGATCGAGGCCCGCCTTGGGGCCCTCGCGGTAGAAAAGATCGACGATCTCGTCGGAGATGCGGTCGCAGACCTTGTCGGGATGGCCCTCGGAAACGGATTCGCTCGTGAAAAGATACGATTTGCGTGCCACCCTCAACCCCATGTGCCGACGCTGGAAACCCGCAGGTTTCTTGCCGCCTTATCTCGCTGGGGTCAAGGCCGCGGCAGTGGCAAGGCCGCTATGCCGAGCGGTCCTCGATCGGGCCCAAAGCCGCCGCCGCGCCGATCGGATTGCCGAAGCCGGTCCGCCGGCTCAGGCCTTGTGATCCTCGCCGGCCAGCGCGCGCACAAGCTCGACGATCGAGCGGCGCACGCGGGCGTCGCTGAGTTTGACGAAAGCTTTGTTCAGCTCCAAGCCCTCGCGGCTGGAGAGGAACTCCACGACAAAGCTTTCGGTCGGGCGTTCCGCCAAGCCATGAGCGGACACATGCTCGGTGACCCCGACCGGCGCATCCTCATAGAAGAACTGCACCGGGACGCCGAGCACATGAGAGAGATCGAACAGCCGGCTCGCCCCGATGCGATTGACGCCCTTCTCGTATTTCTGGACCTGCTGGAAGGTGAGCCCCAGATGCTCGCCGAGCTTCTCCTGGCTCATGCCGAGCAGCATGCGTCTCAGACGCACACGGCTGCCGACGTGCGCATCAATCGGATTGGGGCGTCGTGAGTTCTTCTCCTCCGTGTCGCCATCCTCCTGCGCCTCTTCGTCCTTGGCCATATGTTAACCATCCGATGGAGCAAGCCGCGGTCGGGCGCTCAATTCCTAGGAGCACGCGACCCATGCGTCAACATTGACTCCAATACACTATTTCCAGCTTCGAGAGGCAATGCTCCTTGTGCTGCCTTTCGCGAGCATGCGCCGGGCGCATTCCGGAAGGCTGGCCGGCCTGTCATGCCCGTCGGCGCGCAAGTCCCAGGGCGAGGCCTGCGAGTATCAGCGCGTTGGCGACGAAAACCCAATCGCCCAGGCGAGAATAAACGGTCGCCGGCCGGGCAGCCGGGATACCCGTATCGATGACCCCGCGCTCGTTGAGCCCGAGCCTCCCTAAAACCCTACCGTCGGGATCAATAATACCAGAAATACCATTGTTCGCCGCACGAACCAGGGGCAGCCCTTCCTCGACGGCGCGCACGCGCGCCTGATGAAAGTGCTGGTACGGTCCGGTCGTGTCGCCGAACCAGCCGTCGTTGGTCACGTTGAACAACGCGCCCGGGCGCTCACGACCTTGAACGACGGCGCCTGGAAAGATGGCCTCGTAGCAGATGAGCGCACCCACGGGCGGCAACCCGTCAACCGGGAGCAGAGGACGCGGTGCGCGGCCTTGCGAGAAGCCGCCGCGCATGTTGGCGAGCTGCTCGAGGCCGATCGCCTCGAGCGTCCTTTGCAACGGCAGGTACTCGCCAAACGGAACAAGATGGATCTTGTCGTAGACGGCGGCAAGGCGACCGCCGGGACCGAACACCATGAGACTATTGTAAGCGCGCCACGCGCCGCCCGCCCCCGGCTCGACGCCGCCGCCCGCGCTCTCGCGCCTGAGCGCGCCAGTCATAAGGTAAGTCCCGCCGCCCAAGAGCCCGCCGATGGCCTCGAGCGCCTCGGGATGCTCGAGCGGCAGGAACGGCATCGCGGCTTCCGGCCATACAAGGTGGGTGATCGCGTCGAGGTCGTCGCGGTGTCCCCCCGCATCGTGGCGAGACAGCTCGATGTGATCGCGGAAGATCGGGCCCTGCTTCTCGGGCCGCCACTTGTCGCGCTGCGGCACGCTCGGCTGAACGATCCTCAATCGTACACCGTCGAGCATCGGCACCGGATCTGCGGCCAGTCTCGCGGCGCCATAGCCGGCAAGCGCGATCAGCGGCAGAGCTGCAAGCGTGAGACCGGCCACTGCCTCTCGGCGTCGGTTGCCGGGCGGTGCATCTCCGGCCCCGACCAAGGGCGCCGAGAAGATGACGACCGACCACAGCGTCAAGCCATAGATCCCGAGCACCGCCGAGCCCTGCATCAGGGCCAGCGGATACGTGAGTGCGTAGCCGAGCGCATTCCAAGGAAAGCCCGTCAGGATATGACCACGCAACCACTCGGCGAGCGAAAGGGCGATCGCGAGAACGATCACGCGGGCTAGCCCCGGCCTCCAGACGAGGCGGGCGGCGGCCGCGGCCGCTGCGTAAAACAGGGCGAGTCCGGCCGGCAATAGCGTCACGGCGAACGGTAGCGCCCAGCCGAATTTCTCGCGCTCGACGAGGAATGCCGCGCCGACCCAGAACAAGCCGGCGAGAAAATAGCCGAAGCCGAACCACCAGCCTGCGACGGCCGCGGCACGCACCCCTTCTCCCGATACGGAAGGCGCGCTTTCAACGTGACGCGAGGACGGAATGGGGCACGACCCGTCGATCAGCCACACGAGCACGGGGAGCGTGAGGAACAGTGCCGGCCAGGCGTGAAAGGGTGCGAGCGCCAGCACCGAAAGGGCGCCGGCGGCGAAGGCGAAACCGGCCCCACGCCAGCCGCGAGCCCCTGTTACGAGGGCCCGCAAACCGCTCAGGAAATCCGCTCGCGCGAGCTCACTCTGGAGTCGGAGGCTATGCTCTGGTGCCACCTACACCTCAGCTCTGGGTCGCACCCGGCGCAGCCGGTCCTTCGGCGCCCGGGCGCGGCTTGTGGATCTTGAGCTTTTTCACCCGCCGCAGGTCGGCGTCCAGCACCTCGAACTCGACGCCGGAAGGATGACGCACGAGCTCGCCGCGGGCCGGAACCCGGCCGACTATCGCGAATACGAGGCCGCCCAACGTGTCAACTTCGGCTTCCTCCTCGGGCTTCAAGAGCTTCAAGCCGAGGTGCTCCTCGAGCTGCTCGACGGGCGTTCGAGCCGAGGCGACCAGTCCGAGCTTCGGATCATTGGTGATATGGGCGGCCTCGGCTTGATCGTGCTCGTCCTCGATGTCGCCGACGATCTGCTCGACGAGATCCTCGATGGTGACGAGGCCGTCGGTGCCGCCGTACTCATCCACCACGAGCGCCATGTGGATCCGCGTCGTCTGCATGCGAATGAGAAGGTTGGTGGCCGGCATGGACGGAGGCACATAGAGCACCGGGCGGCGGATCTTGGCGACCGTGACCGGGCGCGTTAGGTCGAGACGCTCGACTTGCGGCCGCGTGAGATCGACCTCGCTCTTGACGCGCTCGCTGTCGCGGGCCTCGGGGCGCGCCTCCCCGCGCCGGCGCGGTTCGGCCGGGGGCCGGCCCGCTGCCTCCGCCGTCAGCCAGCGGAACAGGTCCTTGATATGGATCATGCCGCGCGGATCGTCGAGCGTGTCGTGGAAGAGGGGAATGCGCGAGACGCCAGCCTCCTCGAAGGTGAGAACCAGCTCGCGCAGCGGCGCACTCTCGTCGACGGCGATGATGTCGGCACGCGGCACCATGATCTGCTCGACGCGAGAGGCGCCGAAGCGCAGAAGCCGCAGGAGCATTTCCCGCTCCGCCGCCGAAAACACGCCGGCAGCCCGCGCTTCCTCCTTCAGCCCATCCTCGAGCAAGTCGCGGAGGCTCTTGCGCCCCTTGAGCCCGAGGCGACCCCGTAGCATGGCGAGCCAAGCGGCAAATCTCGAGCCGTGCTGGCTAGCGGCGGCGGTGAAGTCCGGATTTCTTTGTGAAGGTACGGTCTCCATTCGAGCTCAGGGTCTAGTGTGGCGGTTCAGAAATTCCCGTTTCCCTCGCGGCAGGGGCGTGAGGGAACTTCTGAACCAAAGCCACACTAGCAAGTCCATGATTCTAGTGTCCCTTATGAACCCGAAGCTCGCGAATGCGAGTGCCGCCAAGTGTATGCGAGCTTCGGGTTCGGGACACTAGT
>Ga0209341_10004087_pt1 | contig 13525 bp, 8 predicted proteins | sample RifCSP13_2_FD_184020 | JGI IMG/M metagenome (GOLD analysis project Ga0209341, IMG submission 184020) | Soil microbial communities from Rifle, Colorado - Rifle CSP2_sed 13_2 (SPAdes) (version 2) | ecosystem: Environmental > Terrestrial > Deep subsurface > Rock core/Sediment | place: Rifle...
AGGTTATTTAACATCGAGGAACGCGTAAAGCGGGCTAGTTGAGCAGCGCTATAAAAAGCCAGCACAGTCACCGGCATAATGCTTTGCTTGACTTGAACGATAAAACTAGACCAGTCTGTGACCTTATGGGTGGTGTTATACACCGAAGGGAACCATCCCAGGTTGACACTGAAAATGACGATCGCCACCAGACCGGTAAAGAAAGTCGGGACGGAGAATCCGACCATGGAGACAAACGTCCCCACCTGGTCAAAGATGGAATACTGTTTCACCGCCGAGATGACTCCGATTGGAATGGCGATGAGAATAGCGAGCAAATAGGATAGACCAACGACCCAAAGAGTTTGGGGCGTGCGTTCGATGACCAAGTCGATCACCGGGCTGCGGGTTGCATACGAACGCACACGAAGCCGATTTTCCGAGTCACCTATCTTTACGTCAAAAACCTCTTCGATAAGATTAAGTGGTTCGTTGATAAAAAATTGTTGCATCCATTTCACGTAGCGAATGTGGAAGGGCTCTCCCAGGCCGAGTGATTCCCGAATTTTGGCACGTACTTCGGCTGGGATCGTTAAGGGTAAATTTCCAGTGGGATCATTAGGCGCCAGGTCGAGGATGGCGAAAACCACAAAACTGATGACCAGCAGTGTTGGTATGGCAGTCAGTAAACGGCGAATGATATATTTTCCCATACACACCTTGCCCTCAGTATGATGATAATAATGAAAAGCGGCCTGCGGTCATTATCGGCCGCAGACCGCTTTGTCATTGTGATATGCGTGCCATAGAGTTATATCAGCACCATATCCTGCGGCTTATAAGTTATTGGCTGGCGCGTGACCAGTCAGCGACGTTCCACAGTTCCGAATCCCAAACGTTGAAACGCACGCCCAGGAGCGTATTGTTGATGGCCGAGACACTACCACGGTGAACAAGCGGTATGAGGACGTAATTTTGCATCAGCAGGTCGTTCAGTTTCTTCGCAATCTCAGCTCGCTCCTCCAACGCGGCAGTCCCTGCCATCTCGGCTACCAACGCTTCGTACTCTGCGCTGCACCAGCGCGAGTCGTTGTTGCCGATCCATTGATTAGCGGGTCCGGAAATTTGATCGCACGTCCAGATGCCCATGTATCCTTCCGGGTCGGTGCCGGGGAAGTCATTCGTGTACATCTCGACATCGGCGTAGAACTTTCCGTAGGTGTCCGGGCTGGCCGGATCACCGCCGAAGAAGACAGCTGCGTCGATATTGCGTAGCTCGGTCTCCACGCCAATCGCCTCCCACATCTGCTTGATCAGCGCCTGGGTGCCCTGGCGCACTGAGTTGGTGGAGGTCTGGTACAGGATGCTAAGACGGACGCCGTCTTTGGCACGGATGCCATCCGTACCGCGCACCCAGCCAGCTTCATCCAGCAGGCGATTCGCTTCAGCGACGTTTTGAATCAGACACTCGTCGTTTGCGGTAGAAGCGTAAATCGCCGGCGCGGCCAATACGTTACAGGTCGCCGTTCCCGCTTCACCATAACCCACCTGGACGATGATATTGCGGTCGATGGCCAAGGACAGAGCCTTGCGGACATTGGGATCCGACAGGAATGGATGTGGATTATCCGCGACGAAATCACCGTCAGCATCTTCATAGACTGAACGGAGGTCGCCCAGCGCTGGATCGGGGTTGGTGAAGTTAAGCAACAGACGCTCTACAGCGGTACCGTAAGCGCTGACGACCTTGCCCCTACCTGCAGCTTCCATTGCCCGCAAGATCTCCGGCTCGACTTGCAGATTCCAGGCGTAGTCCGCCTCGCCAGTCTCCAAAACAGCCCTGGCAGCCGAAGCTGCATCGCCACCGCCTTTGAGAATTACCTCAGCGAAAAAAGGCTTGTTCGGATCGCGGTAATTTGGATTGGCCTCGTAAATTACCACGTCATTGGCTCGGAATTCTTTGACCATGAAGGGACCGGTGCCAATGGGGCCGAAATTCTCCTCTGTGCACTCCTGGGCTTTTGCGCCCTGGCAGTTCTCAAACTGCGCCTTCTGAAGAATCGCTCCATATTGTGCGCCAACGAAGGGCAGGTAAGGGAAAGGCTTGGCGACAGTGAAATTAACTCTGACGGTCGATTCGTCGAGCGCTTCAAAGCTTTCTATATCGGAATACGCAGACAGAGCATTGCAACCCATATCCGGGTTCAGGCAGTACTCCCCGGTGAAAACGACGTCTTCTGCGGTCAAGGGTGTGCCATCGGACCAAAGGATACCTGGTTTCAGCTTCCAGGTGATGCTGGTCAGGTCCTCGGCGACCCCGCCATTATCGACTGTGGGAATCTCCACTGCCAGCCAGGGCACCAGATTGCCAACCTCGTCATATCGCGCCAAGGGCTCCAAAACGAGCGAAGAGCCGTGGATATCCTTGGTACCACCTGAGAGGTATGGGTTCAACGTCGATATGGCCTGCCAGTACAGGATGGTAACTGTGCCGCTCGTGCCGCGCGCGCCGCCAGGGACCTCAACCTCAACCTCCTGAGTAACGATCACCTCTCTTTCCACTTCTTGCGTGACGATGACCTCTCTCTCAACCACCTGGGTTTCGATTATCGTCTGTGGCTGGCAGGCAGCGACCAGGATGGTGGCAAGAACGAGCACCACAAAAAGCTTAGCATTTCTATTCATTTTTCTCTCCTCCGGGTTGTAATTGACAGATTACACGATTTTGGGCTAGGTCGTTGATTGATTATTGAGGATAATAACCACCTCCTTTGGCGTTCTTAAATTATACCGGTCAATCATGTAGATTTATTCCGCCAGGTGACAGGCAACCCAATGCCTGGGCCTGAGCTCTCGCCAGGCAGGAACTTCCTGCCGACATAAATCCACTGCAAGTGGGCAGCGCGTATGAAATGGGCAGCCAGGCGGAGGGTTTGCAGGGCTGGGAACATCCCCTTTGAGGATGATCCGGTTACGCATCTCTTCTATCACTGGATCAGGTGTTGGGACGGCTGAAAGCAAGGCTTGGGTATAAGGGTGAAGCGGGTCTTCATACACATTCTTACGGCTGCCCAATTCCACGATGCGACCCAGGTACATCACTGCCACTCGTTGAGATATGTGACGGATCATGCTCAGGTCATGCGAAATGAACAAATAGGTGAGCCCAAATTCAGCCTGTAAATCTTCAAGCAAATTCACTACCTGAGCCTGGATAGACACATCCAATGCTGCAATAGGCTCATCGCAAACAATAAATTCGGGGTTAAGTGCCAGAGCGCGGGCGATACCGATCCGCTGACGTTGCCCACCAGAGAACTCGTGCGGGTAACGGCTGGCATGGGTTGGACTCAGCCCAACCAACTCTAATAATTCCTCGACACGTTTTTGTAACTTCCTGCCGCGCAAAACGCCATGTTCAATGATGGGCTCGCTAATAATGCTCCCAACCGTCATGCGCGGGTTGAGTGAAGCGTGCGGATCCTGAAAGATCATCTGCATCATGGGACGTAATTTCCGTAGCGCTTCGCTATCAAGCTTCGCCAGGTCTTTGCCTTTGAAAATAATCTTGCCAGAAGTAACCGGGTATAACTGTAAGATCACACGTCCAGTCGTTGATTTACCACAACCGCTTTCTCCAACGAGACCGAGTGTTTCTCCTTTGTAGACATCGAATGAGATGCCGTCCACTGCCTTGATATCTCCAACCTTACGACGGATCAAGCCGCGCATAATGGGGAAATATTTCTTCAGGTTCTCAACTTTCAGTAAAACCCCGTCGTTGTTGGTCATGAGGTTCCGTTCATTCTTTGATTTCCAACCAACAGGCAACTTTATGATTGGAACTGATCGGCCACAAAGCGGGATTTTCTTCCAGGCAACGCTCGAATACGTACGGACAGCGAGGCGCAAATGGGCAGCTGGTCGGCTCACTAAACAAGTTTGGCGGCTGGCCCTTTATATTCGTCAACCGCTCCGCCATCCGTTCTTCAAGGCGAGGTAAAGAACCCAGCAATCCCTGTGTGTAAGGGTGTTTGGGGTTAGCATAAAGTTCTTTTACCGGGGCCTGTTCGACGATATAACCACCGTACATAACGATTACTCTGTCTGCAATGCCAGCCACTATCCCCAGGTCATGGGTGATCCAGATGATGGACATACCTAGTTCCCGGCGCAATTGTTTTATCAAGTCAATAATTTGGGCTTGAATGGTTACATCCAGGGCAGTTGTGGGTTCATCGGCTATAAGAACCTGAGGGATGCAAGACAGTGCAATGGCGATCATCACGCGCTGACGCATTCCACCAGAGAATTGATGTGGGTAATCGTCAAGCCTCGCCTCAGCCATAGGGATGCCAATCATCCTTAATAATCTTATCGCATCATCTCTGGCTTCGTCGCGAGATTTTCCCAAATGGGCGCGAATTGGCTCCATGATTTGCTGACCAATGGTCATCACTGGATTCAATGAAGTCATAGGGTCCTGAAAGATGAAACCGATTTGATGGCCTCTCACATGGCGAATTTCATTCGCACTCATGGCGATTAAATCACGTCCATGAAAAGTTGCGCGTCCATCCACAATCTCTCCTGGTGGAATGGGTATAAGCTTCAGGAGTGACATTACGGTAACACTCTTCCCACATCCGCTCTCCCCTACAATGCCCAATAATTCCCCCTCCTTTAATTCGAAACTGACCCCATTTACTGCATGAATAGTTCCATCATGAGTATGAAAGCGAGTTTTCAGGTTGTGGACTTCTAGAACATTAGCTCCATTCTTCGCTAACATCTCAACCAACTATTACCTCAGGGATTCAGCTTGGTGCATTAGCATAAATCAGTATAGCTATATTGGATGTGGTTCGAAAAAGCTGCAGGTGCGAGGTTGATTTGGGATAATGATTACTGATTTTACCACTTTTATCTGACCTATCCTGGTGTTCCATCTGGGATCATTGGAAATCCGTTGAGAGTTTGAACTCCACGACATTACCTGATGAGGTCATCGGGCTGCCTGGCGGGGATAGCAGAGCCGACGACTATTGGATCCTGGTTACATGTAATACTGAAAACGAAGCGCTTTGGTTTGAAATACTTTTCAATCACTGTAATTGTACTGATTTATGGGACTTTACGATTTTGTGAGCACCTTTGACATTCTGCCTCGCCAAGGCTAAAATGGGTGTATGTCCAGTCGAGCCGGTTTTTGGAGGCAGACATGAGCGCCTGGCCTGGCAAGTATGTGATCGGGTTGACAGGCAATATCGCCACGGGCAAGAGCATCGTGCGCCGGATGCTCGAACATTTGGGCGCCTATGGCATCGATGCCGACGCGCTGGGTAATCGTGCGATTGCCAAGGGCGCTCCGGGATACCAGCCAGTGTTGGATACTTTCGGCACCTGGATACTCGGCTCGGACGGTCAAATCGACCGCACCAGGCTGGCGCGCATTGTATTCGCGGACCGAGATGCGCTAAAACGCCTGGAGGCGGTGGTCCACCCGTTGGTGGGTCAGGGTGTGGATCTGCTGGTCCGCCGCTCGAGACAAAAAGTGATCGTGGTGGAAGCCATTAAATTGCTGGAGTCAGAGCTACGCTCCAAGTGCGATACGGTCTGGGTGACATACGCCCCCCAAAATCTGCAGATCAGCCGCCTCAAGAGTAAGCGAAATTTGAGTGAAACAGCCGCGCGCCAGCGCATAGCCGCACAATCACCCCAGGAGGAAAAAATTGGGGTAGCGGATGTCGTTATTCGTAATGATGGCACTTTCGAGGACACCTGGCAGCAAGTAATCGCCGCCTGGCAGAAGATTTTTCCAGCCGCGCGGCTCGAACCAGTTGAAGAGAAAAAGGCGGCGAAAGGCAGGCTGGTTGTGCGCCGGGCCGGTCCCCGCCAGGCGGAGGAGATTGCGGCTTTCATCTCCCGAGCAAGCAAAGGTGCGCTGGATGTGCGCCGCGAGGACGTGATGGAAGCGTTCGGAGACAAAGCTTTCCTGCTGCTTAAGCGGGATGGCAGGTTGATGGGGTTGGCTGGATGGCAAGTGGAGAACCTGGTCGCTCGGACAGACGATATTTTCTTCGAGTCCGGTTTGCCATTTGATGAAGCCATGCAGGCGCTTACCCTGGAGGTGGAAAGAACCTCACGAGAGTTGCAATGCGAAATCTCGCTCCTGTTCTTGCCTGGCGGCTTTGCACGCCAAGATGAAATCCTGAACAACCTGGGGTATCAGGAGCGTTCGCTCCAAAGCCTGAAGGTAGCCGCTTGGCAGGAAGCAGCCAGCGAGTCAATGCCGCCTGGGTCGGTGATGTATTTCAAACAATTGCGCAAGGATCGAGTCTTACGCCCGGTTTAGGGGATTTTCTCGTTAATTTGGGATAAGTCCTACTATAATTAAGTCCAGGACAATGGAACCATATTCGCAATCGATTATTCACCTGTTGACCTTTATCTGGTTGGCAGGGGGGCTGGGCTGTGCCTGAACTATTTGACCGTTTACTCAACAATATCTATTTTATATTCCAGCGTCTTGATTGGTTGAACCTGGTCGACTTAGTCCTGGTTACGCTGGTGTTTTGGGGTATTTTGCTCTTGCTCCGCGATACGCAGGCGATGGTGCTTATCCGTGGGGCATTACTTTTGATTGTCTTGATCAGCTTGTTGACCTCTTTGGAGGTGCTGCCGGCATTTTCCTGGCTGGTGCGCAACACGCTGCCAGCGCTGGTATTGGCGATCCCGGTGATCTTTGCGCCTGAGATTCGCCGGACCTTGGAACGCCTGGGAAGGGCGGGGACACTGGTGCCAACGGGTAAGCCTTCGTCCACCACACTGCTGTCAATTGCCACGGTGGTCAGCGCAGCCTCGCGCCTGTCTGACCGGAAACATGGCGCCTTAATCGTCATGAAACGAACAGACAACCTGGATGAATATGTCAAGACGGGTGTCCAGCTTGGGGCCGTGCTCACCCCGGAATTGCTGCTGCAGGTGTTTTACCCGAATACCCCCTTACATGATGGCGCCGTGGTGATTTCCGGCGGGAATCTGGTTGCAGCTTCTTGTGTCATGCCGCTGTCCTCCAGTGGTGTGCTCACTCGCTCTCCGGAGCGCCAGATGGGCCTGCGCCACCGGGCAGCCCTGGGAATATCCGAGGTCAGCGATGCCGTGGTAGTGGTGGTTTCGGAAGAGACGGGCTTTATCTCGGTGGTGCATGGTGGGCGTATGATCCGGCGGCTGGATGCAGAGCGGTTAGAAAATATCCTCATGGCATTCTACCGGCCAACTGAAGAAAAAAAGGGCCTGGGGGGAATGCTGGAACGGTTTTTCTCTCGCACCGGGCGCGCCGGCCGGGAGGAGAGCTAGATGTTGCGCTGGTTCGGCCGAAACTTGAGCACCCTGGTCCTGGCTTTCATCCTGGCGCTGTTTGTCTGGGTCGCTGCAGTTATCTCAACCGACCCCAATATAGAGCAGGTGTATTCACGCTCGATCGATATTGAGATCATCGGACAAGATCCTGGTTTACTGTTGGTGAGAAACATCCCGAGCCAAGTCCGTCTGACCCTCAATGCCCCGCAATCGATTTGGAACCAGCTCGAGGCAGACCCCGAGCTGCTGAAAGCCTGGATTGATCTCTCCGGCCTGGGAAAGGGTGACCATACTGTGGAGGTCAAGACCCAAATCGCTCTGGCGCCGGTGATTGTGGTCGATCTCGACCCGGTTGAGATCGAGATATCCCTAGAGCCAGCGCTGACGCAAACATATTCCGTTGAGCTCAGGGTCAGCGGCGATCCAGCCCTGGGATACCGGCGAGGTACGGCAACCATCGAACCAGCCCAGGTCAATGTTTCTGGGCGCGAATCGCTCGTCAACCAGGTCGTGGGTGTCCGGGCTTTTTTGGATATTACCGGGGCAAACGATTCGGTTCGCAGATTGGTGTCGGTTCTACCGATCAATGAAAATGGGGAATCGGTCAATGGGGTTACACTGACGCCGACTACGGTATCAGTGACGATGCCGATAAACCTGCTGGGTGGCTATCGCAATGTGGTCGTCAAAGTGATCACGACGGGGCAAGTGGCTGAGGGCTATTGGTTAACGAATATTTCGATTTCGCCCTCCAATGTAACGGTTTTTTCCTCCAATCCGCAATTTGTGAATGCATTGCCGGGATACGTTGAGACGCTCCCGCTTAACCTGGATGGGTTGAGCGATGATGTAGACATCCGGGCTTCATTGAATTTACCCGAGGGCGTCAGCCTTGTAGGCGAGGAGAGTGTGCTGGTGAGGTTGAGCATTGCCGCGTTGGAAGGCAGCCTCCCGATCTCTTTGCCGGTCGAGGTGATTGGTTTGCCGCCTGAATTGGAAGCCATCGTTTCGCCGGAGACGGTTGACCTGCTGTTGACTGGCCCCACCCCAATTTTGAACAATTTGAATCCGGCAGGTATCCGGGTCTCTGTCAACCTCACCGGATTAGAAATTGGCGTGTACCAGGTCACACCGGTTGTGGATTTGCTTCCTGCCCAGGTAAGAGTAGCCTCGATTCTGACCCCGGCTGTAGAGGTCACCATCCAGATCGCCTCGACGCCAACGCCGACGTCTATTCCTGGGGTGACGGCGGTGCCCTAAGGTAGAGCAGTGCCCAGACCGGTCGTAGCGCTTGTGGGGAGACCCAATGTCGGCAAAAGCACACTGTTCAACCGCCTGGCTGAAGAGCGATTGGCTGTGGTTGACAATGTGCCGGGTACGACTCGGGATAGACTCGTCGCCCAGTCTGATTGGGCTGGGGTGGTATTTGACATTATCGATACAGGGGGAATCGATCCTACTCAGGTGAGCCCGGGCGAAAAGCGTAAGCCTCTCTCGGTTGGCTCGGTCGATTATATCGATCAAATCCGCGTCCAAGCCGAGATAGCCATACAGGAGGCAGACGCGGTGCTTTTCATCACCGATGTCGAGAGCGGGGTCACCCCGGCGGATATCGAAGTAGCCCAAATCTTGCGCCGCCGCCAGCGAGAACAGGATGGCAAGCTCGTACCGCCGGTGCTGCTGGTGGTCAACAAAGCCGACAGTGAAGCGCGCCGCCAGCAGGTGTTTCAGTTCTACGAGATCGGCATGGGGGAGCCTTATCCCATCTCTGCCCTGCACGGCACGGGCACTGGAGATTTACTTGACGCCCTGGTGAAGCTCTTGCCCGGTGTTGGGGAAGAGGAGGCAGATGAAGCCGTCAAAGTAGCGATCGTGGGAAAGCCAAATGTCGGCAAGTCCAGCTTGCTGAACCGACTGGTGGGCGAGGAGCGGTCTATCGTCAGCCCGCTCGCGGGGACGACCCGAGATGCCGTGGATACCCGGATCACCTATAATGACATCCCCGTCACCTTGATCGACACCGCTGGCATCCGCCGGCGCGGCCGAATCGAGCCCGGGGTGGAGAAATACAGCGTGATCCGGGCGATGCGCGCCATTGAACGCTCGGATGTCGCTTTGCTGGTCCTGGATGCGACAGCGGGGCTGACCGCTCAGGATGCCCACATCGCCGGCTTCATCCTCGACGCCTGGAAGAGCGCAGTCGTCGTGGTGAACAAGTGGGATGCGATTAAAAAAGATACCCACACAATGGATGAGTTCACTCAACGCGTGCGCCAGGAGCTCAATTTTATGAATTATGTGCCGCTGCTTTTTATCTCTGCGAAAACCGGTCAACGCGTCGAGCAGGTTATGCCGCTGGCATTGCGGGTGCAGGGAGAGCGTCTGGTCAGCATACCCACCGCGCAATTAAACCAGATACTGCAACGGGCGCAGAGCCTGCACCCCGCCCCTTCCCATGCGGGTCGCCAGTTGAAGATCTACTACAGCACGCAAGTCCGCAACGACCCGCCCACGTTCCTGCTGCATGTGAACGATCCCAAGCTGGGCCATTTTACCTATTATCGCTACCTGGAAAACCGCATACGGGAATCTTACCCATTTATTGGTACGCCTATCCGCATCGTCATGCGTCCACGGCGTTGAACATGCAAGATAATATCAATCAACACCTGGTCGAGCACATTGACCCTGCGCTGCAAGCGCCCTGACCACGCGGGCCATTCTCCCGTAGGCACCCAGATATTTTTCACCTGGGTGGCTTCGTGCAGGAATTCGTGTCCCGCACCTTGATGCGGGTCAAGCCAATCGCGCCCGATGCCGTAACTGACCCAGGTACGTTTCATGTTGGATGCGGACTCATATTCAACGAAATAACTACCCTCAGCGTTGCCAAAATACCAGACGGCGTCCACATCTTCATGTTGAATCAAGGTGTTTACCAGGTGGTCGCGGTCACCAGTGACGATATTGACGACCCCCGCGGGCACATCGGAGGTGTCCAGGACCTGATAGAAATCCGTCGCGCTGAGGGGGTGCTGCTGGCTGGGAATCATCACAACCGTGTTGCCGCGGGCGATTGCCGGGGCCATGAGGGAAACGAATCCCAGGAGCGGGTATTCATCCGGGCAGGCGATGCCAATGACGCCGATCGGCTCGTTGATCGCGACCGTAATCCCGCGCAGGGTTGTTTCCTGCACCACGCCGCCGTGCTTGTCAGCCCAGGCAGCCCAGGTGAACAGGCGCTCGATCGCGGCCTGGACTTCCGCCTGGGCGGACTTGTTCGAGCGCCCGGTCATGGCGGCGATTCGCTCAGCAAATTCATCCCGGCGAGCATCCAAATTCTCAGCGATGAAATAGAGGATTTGAGCGCGGTTGTAGGCGTGGCGCATCGCCCAGCCCGGTTTGGCGGTGTGCGCAGCATGGGCGGCTTCAACCGCGTCGCGAATATCCTTGCGGTTGCCGTCGCCAACCTGACCGACCAGCTCCCCCCGGGGTCCGTGAATGGGGCGCGTGTAATGCCCATCCGGGCGCACCTGCTTGCCGCCGATGTACATTTTCGGTGTACGATCGATCCGGCTTGGCCTTCTTCCATCCATGCCATTGCCGCTGGGAGGTGCCAGGCGGGCGGGTGTATACGCGCCCCAGGCGGATTTCCGCTCGCTGGCTGCGTTCAGATCGAACTCCGGTCGCGGGCGTTCTTGCCAGGCAGGGCGCAAATATTCAAACAGGCCTTCTTTGCCGCCCTCACGCCCGAAGCCGCTCTCGCGATAACCGCCAAAACCGGAGGCGCCGTCGAAGAGATTGGTGCAATTGACCCACACCGAACCGGCTTTCAATCTGCTGGCTACATCCAAGGCGAGGTTGATGTTTTCACTCCAGACGCTGGCAGCCAGGCCGTAGCGGGTGTTGTTTGCCAGCTCAATAGCTTCTGACGGCGAGCGGAAAGTTAAGGAAACTAATATCGGCCCAAAAATCTCCTCCTGGACCGCCTCGGCTGCCGGCTCGAGATTGGTGATCAGGGTGGGCGGGTAGAAAACCCCACGTTTGGGGAGGTCGATGTCCGGCTGGAAGATCTCGCCTCCCTCACGGATGCCAACCTTAACCCACGAATCGATCGTATTCCATTGGGATTGGTCCACAATCGCACCCATATCGATGCATTTGTCGAGCGGGTCGCCCACACGCAGGTGCCCCATGCGCTTTTTGAGCTTGTTGAGGAAGCTCTCGGCGACGTTTTCCTGCACCAGCAGGCGCGACCCGGCGCAGCATACCTGGCCCTGATTGAACCAAATCGCATCTACCACGCCCTCCACCGCGCCGTCCAGGTCGGCATCTTCGAAGACGACAAACGGGGATTTGCCACCCAGCTCGAGGGAAAGTTTTTTGCCCGACCCCGCGGTCTGGTGGCGCAAGATGCGCCCCACCTCGGTTGAGCCGGTGAAGGCGACTTTGTCGATGTCCGGATGGGTGACGATCAAGGTGCCCGCCTGGCTGCTGCCGGTGATGATGTTGATCACGCCAGGGGGCAGGCCAGCTTCAGCCACGATCTCCGCAAAAAGCAAAGCGGACAGGCGCGTGTAAGAGGCGGGCTTGAGCACGACGGTATTTCCCATGGCGATCGCTGGCGCGATTTTCCAGGCCAGCATCAGCAGGGGAAAATTCCAGGGGATGATCTGCCCCACCACGCCGACTGGCTGGTAATCTCGCAGCTCGGTCGCCATTAATTGCGCCCAACCGGCGTAATAGTAAAAATGCCGGGCGAGCAAAGGCACATCGATATCCCGCGATTCGCGGATCGGCTTACCGTTGTCCATCGATTCCAGGACTGCCAACAGGCGGTGATGCTTCTGGACGTTGCGCGCAATCGCATAAAGATAGCGGGCGCGCGCCTGTCCCGGAGTGTTGGCCCAGGCAGCGAAGGCCTGGCGAGCGGCGGCCACGGCTGCATCGACCTCTGCCTGCCCTGCCTGAACCGTGTCGGCCAGCTTCTCTCCGCTTGCCGGGTTGTAGCTGGGGTAGTATTGAGGCTCAAGCGGGGTCACCCATTGATTGTTGATAAAGAGCCCGAACTTCCTTTTGTGCTCATCCAGCCAGGCTTCCGCAGCCGCAGGTGATTCAGGGGCGGGTCCATAATCCAATTGTTCGAAGGTCTGTAATACGCTCATATCTCGCTCCGTTTGTCCGCTCGTATGACCTTAACCCATCGGCATGTGATGGCGGGCTGCGTAATGTCCGGTAATGTAATGGTAGAGCTGGCGCTCCAGGTCGGTCAACAACCCGCTTGCTCCGATGCGAAACAGGTCTGGCATCAGCCAATCGACGCCCAACTCTTCTTTCATTAAAGCCTGCCAGGCCAGGACTTGCTTGGCCCTGCCGATGCCCCCAGCCGGCTTGAAGCCGACCTTGTAGCCGGTGCGCTCCCAGTATTCGCGGATGGCACGGGTCATCACCAGGCCGAACTCCAGAGTGGCGTTGACGGATTCCTTACCCGTCGAGGTCTTGATGAAATCCGAGCCAGCCATCATGGCCACCAGGCTGGCCTGGTAAACTTGTTTGAGCGTCGCCAGTTCGCCCGTTGCCAGGATAGTTTTCATGTGGGCGGCTTCGCCGCAGGTCTGGCGAAATTGCCGGATTTCATCGTAGAGAGCCTGCCAGTTGCCGGTCAGAACATGGGTGCGGGTGATGACAACATCGATCTCTTTTGCGCCGGCCTCGATCGCCTGTTCGATTTCCGCAATGCGTTGGGGAAGGGGTGTTTGTCCGGCTGGAAAACCCGTCGCCACCGAGGCTACGGGGATATCTGTGCCTCTGAGCGCTTCAACCGCGTCTCTGACCCGGCTGGGATATACGCACACTGCGCCGACATGGATGGTATGGTCGGAGACCTGCAGGGCGGCAAGCATGTCTGGACGAACCGGTTGCCTGGCCTTGGCGCATAAACGTTTGATCCTGCCGGGAGTATCATCTCCTGCCAGAGTGGTGAGGTCAATGCACGTGACGGCACGAAGCAGCCAGGCTGCCTGCCAGTCTTTTTTAACCGCCCGCCGTGTGGGAAGAGCAGCAACACGCCGCTCCACTGCGCTACGGTTGACACGGGCGCGCATTACCCAACCCAGGTCAAGCGGTATCGTTTGGTTGCGGGTATGTTTGGTTTGCATAAAAAGTTCCTCGTTCAGGTGTACGC
>Ga0209341_10004088_pt1 | contig 13524 bp, 32 predicted proteins | sample RifCSP13_2_FD_184020 | JGI IMG/M metagenome (GOLD analysis project Ga0209341, IMG submission 184020) | Soil microbial communities from Rifle, Colorado - Rifle CSP2_sed 13_2 (SPAdes) (version 2) | ecosystem: Environmental > Terrestrial > Deep subsurface > Rock core/Sediment | place: Rifle...
CGACTTCGAGTGCATGGGCTGGTACACGCCCCCGCCGGGGTGGAAGAAGCCCCCGGAGACGACCTTCCTGAAGGGATTGGGCCGGGGGGAATGACGGGAGAAAGGGCATGAAGACTTTGGAGCTGGCCTACAGGATCGAGAGTGGACGGGCCGATTACGCGCCGGAGCGGGACGTGTGGCTCGCCAAGGCATGCTTCCTTCTCAACATCATGCGGTTCACCGGGAGGGAGACGGTCGCCCGAGAAATCCTCAAAGTCCCGGAGCACAAGGCCAGGACCGCCCTCCTCATTTGCATGCTAAGGCAGGTCGCGAAGGTGGATCCGGAGATCGCCGATAAGATCATCCGCAAGGCGCACACAGAGCTTATCCTTACATATGTCCGCACTCTCGTTTCCCGGTTCCTCTACCTCAAGGAAGGGGAAGACGCGGTCAAGGTGACGGCGGACGGGGTTCCGGCCAGTTATTTCGGGGGGTAAGAGTGAACCTTAAGAACACGGCGAACGCCATCATAGCGAGCGTGATGGGCTCGCCGCAGCTTGAGGACGCCGACCGGGATATCGTCCTCCGGCAACTCCAGGAGCTCCACCGTGCCTCCCTTGAGGAGGCCGCGAAGCTCGTCTGCCTTCACTGCCGGAAAGGGCTCGAACGGAAGGTTCCTGAACTCGTCAACGACCCCGGACTAAAGTCCGGGGCTTGTCGGAGGGGACTCCGACAGGCCCGCGTTGACTAGCGGACGCAGTTGGAGGACCAATGCGTAGACGTTCGAGGGAGAGCCGAAAGACCGACGCCGGGGTGCCCGCGACCAGCTCCGGCCTCTCGAAGCGGGTGGCTAAACAGTCCCGGGAGGTAGGGACCGTGCGCCCGCACACGGCTGGCCTCGAACCCCGCGAGGTCGCCCCGACCGCGGGAGCCCGCAAGGGCGACCGCGAGGTTGCCGGAGAAATCCGGCGTTTACCCAACCGCGTATTCGTCCTGGACGCGGAAGGGAAACCTATGGCACCGTGTCATGCGGCCAGGGCGAGGGAGCTTTTGGACCGGGGAGGAGCCCATGTCGAGGAGACGTGCCCGTTCGCCATCCGGCTGACGAGGGCCGTGGCGGAGCCTGTTGTGGACAAGGCCACGATCAAGCTGGACAGCGGGGCCAAGCATCTGGGATTCGCGGTCATGGGCGAGACCGGCATGGTGCACCTGATGGGCCAGCTCGACTACCGGACGGACATCAAGGACAGGCTCGACTGGAGGCGGGCCTGCCGGCGGAACCGGAGGAGCCGCAAGACGCGGTACAGGAAGCCCCGGTTCGACAACCGCAGGCGGCCCGAGGGCTGGCTGCCCCCCAGCCTGAGGCACCGGGTGGAGACGGCGGTGAAACTGGCTCGTCGGCTGGCGAGATTCTTCGTCGTGGACCGGATCGTCGTCGAGACGGCATCGTTCGATACGCATCGCTTGATGAACCCGGAGGTGCATGGGGAGGGCTACCAGAAGGGCCCGCTTTACCGGATGGACCTTCGGAGGTATCTTTTCGAGAAGCACCGGGGAAGGTGCGCCTACTGCAAGGACGACCTCGGGGACCGCTGGGAGGCGGACCACGTGCAGCCCAAGTCGCGCGGGGGATCGGATCGGCCGTTCAACCGCGTGGCAGCCTGCGCGAAGTGCAACCAGGAGAAGGGGAACCGGACGGCCGAGGAATTCGGGCATCCGGAGATGGAGGCGGTAGCCCGCGCGTCCTACGCGCCGGCGGCGATCGTGACGAGCCTCAAGACGGCGCTGGTCAAGGAACTGTCGGAGATCGCCTCGGTCACGGAGACGGACGGGGCGACGACGGCGAGGAACCGCAGGGCCTTGGGGATTCCGAAGAGCCACGCGAACGACGCGGCGTGCCTCCTCGAAGCACCCAAGGAAACGGCCATGCCCGAGAGGGAGATCTTCTTCGTGGCCCGGGCCGCCGGATCAAGGCGGCTGGTGAATGGCCCGCGAGGGGAACACCGGATCCGGCTACCCAGGACGGTCAAGGGCTTCCGGCAATGGGACGCGGTCCGGTGGAACGGCCGGACGGTATACGTCAAGGGCCGCCGGAAGACCGGATCGTTCCTGCTGTCGGACCTCGAAGGGAACAAGGTGAAGGACGGAGCGGGGGCGGGCCGCCTGAGGCTGGTCCGGCGATGCGCGCCACTTCAGGGAGAGCTGAGGAATGTCACCACATAGAGTCCCATATAGTCGCAGGAGGCGCCGCTTCCTCCCCGGACTGAAGTCCGGGGTTTCCGCGGCGCAAAGATTATGAGCGAAATCTACGTGCATCCCGTTGGGTTGGACAACGAAGATATCTGCCTCGCAAGCGCGATCTGGAAGTTCCTGGAGGGGGAACGGCCATGAGCCTGTGGAACGTCATCCCGGTGGACGAACGAAAGGACTTCCACTGGTTCTTCGCGGACGATACGGGCGCGGAGGCATTTATGAAGCGCTGGGCCGGGAAGCCCAGGGATTTCGAATACGTCCAGAAGCCCGCGGAGGAAGTGTGGGTCGACGGAGGCGGGGCCGTCTCGGCCGGGGAGCCAAAGGCCTCCTGGGAGGCCGGCGGGGGCCGGTTCGCCTGCTACCTGAGGCAGGTGCCGTTCATCCTGAGGGCGCTCGAGGAATGCCCGGAGAGCGAGCTCCCCGGGTGCATCGCCTTCAAGGGCTGGCTGCGGACCTACATCTTTTCTCATCGGACGCGCACGGAATGCGTTACGGAGCTTCGGCGAATCTTGGAGCGGGAGGGCCAGGCCATCAAGGACATCGAGCGCCGGCACGCGGACGCAGTCGGTTCGATGCCCCATTCGGTCTATGCAGGCAAGTGCTCCTGCCTGTCCGGGAAGCCCTACGTGGAATGCTGCGGGAGGAGGATGACGTGAACGAGGCGAAAATCAAGCTTCCGATGTTCGAGTGCCTGCGGTGCGGCCACCGATGGTACCCGAAGAAGCCGGAGCAGCCCAAGTGCTGCGGCTTCTGCAAGTCGCCGTACTGGAACGTGCCGAGCAAGGACGCGTCCCGGGCGCGCCGGCGCCACACGAACCTCTGCGGAAACTGCCGGGCTTGACTTTGAGTTAAACCGGATATATGCTTTGAGGTGTGACGAGGCCGTGGTCAGAGACAAGTGGGATCCTGCTCTTGAGGCGCTCATCGCGCGCTTCCGCGCCATCGGCCCGGCCGGGACGCCGTTTGAACTCCGCCCCGGATTCACGGTCACGGATCCGGCCATGTTCCACGCGGCCATCGAGGCGGACATCCAGAGCGGGCCCCGAGGCCCGCGGTCACGGCAAGGAGGAGGCTTAAGGAGCGACCTGGAGGAATTCCTGAGAGTTCATGGAGTGAAGTCGGAAGGAGGGGGCCATGGAAGCGACGACCGAGCAGCCCAAGGAAGTCCAGCCGGTCCTGTACTGGCCGGCGAGGTGGATCGCGACGGTCAGCGAGGACACGCTGGAGCTGTGGAAGCGGGACCTGGAGGAAAGAGCCACAGCGGCCAAGGCTGAACTCGACAAGCTCCGCGGCGGCGTCGCCCAGATCGACGCCGAGTACCGGCGCCGCGCCGAGGAACGGAAGAAGAGGAGGGCCGGGAACAATGGCCATTGAATGGCTGGCGAGGAAGTGGCACTGGTCCCAGTCCATGGGCGTGGGCATGATGTTCGGCTCGGGGATCCAGATACCGTTTTTACTCGGCGGCGGGGCCTACCGTGGAGCCCTCTTCGCGGCCGCGCTGTTCCTCCTGAGTCTCGCGTTGTACTTTTCGACGTGGATCTACGGGAAGATCGCCCGGAAGAACGTCGTACTTTGATCCTCAAGAACCCTATGAGATGTGCCGGCGGATTCGGGATCGGTGCCCGTGACGCAGGGGAAACGGGCCTCGGGCTCTGCGCCCTTTGCGGGGTGCATCACCGTCAAGCCTGCGATGAAGCCGGCACCGTGGGGCGGCACGCGATCGATGCGGTGGCAACCTGGCGTGGAACCCGCCGCCCCGGGTTCCCGCCTTTTAAGGCGGTGCTCCTGGAACTGGTCTCGGGTAAAGGCGACGGCCGATTCCGATGACTCTGCACGACGGTGCAAGAGGGAAGGATGGCCCGAGGCCAGCTCCGGGATCATCAAGACCATGCTGATGCGCAACGAATGTCCTCACGGGATCGTCGCCGGCACCTGCACGTGGTGCATGGCAGAGCAGCTCGAAGTCGAACAGAAGGCCATCGAGGAGATCAGATCGGCTGTACGTGACCGGGAAGATAAAGAAGCGCGGAGACGGGTACTCGAGAACCGAGGGGATCATGGTAGATAAAAACGCGACCCGCAAGGACACCGTGAACGTCTTCATTCCCCACACCCGGAAATGCAGGCTGTGTCAAGCGGAGTTCTTCGTGGCATCGGTGTGGAAGGAATCCCTGTACTGCGAATACTGCCTAGCAAATGTCCTCAAAAGGCTCGATTACCCCATGAAGACCATCCTCGAACATCTGCTGTCCAGAATCGAGAGCCTGGAGAAGAAGCCATGAAGATCATCCTGAACGGAAAGCTCGTGACCGTGGACCGCGAGACGCTGTCTTTCGACGACTTCCGGCAGCTCGCGGGTATGCCGTTTGCGGACACAGTCACGTACCACAATGGGGCCGCCCCAGAGACCGGAACGCTGACGCATGGGGAGTACGTGACTGTGAAGGATGGGACGATCGTCAACGTGGCGATGACCAGTGGCTCATAGAGGGGAAGCCGTGAAGATCACAGCCGTCGATCTTTTCTGTGGCGGCGGTGGGACGAGCTCCGGACTCGCCCTCGCCTGTCGCGCCCTAAAGGCCGAGTGCGAGCTGATCGCCATAAACCACTGGACCATCGCGATCGAGACGCACAAGGCGAACCATCCCTGGGCGACTCACTATTGCGAATCCGTCGAACGGCTCGACCCGCTCAAGGTCGTTCCTTCCGGCCGGCTCAAGATTCTGGTCGCCAGTCCGGAGTGCAAGCATCACAGCGTGGCGATGGGAGGACGCCCTCTCAACGACCAGACGAGGGCCACGGCTTGGCACATCCTGAAGTGGGCCCAGGAGTTGTATGTCGAGAACATCTTGATCGAAAACGTGAAGGAATTCAAAAATTGGGGTCCCCTCGGCGCCGATGGTCGGCCGCTCAAGAGCCAAGCCGGGAAGACCTTCGACGCCTTCATCCAGGCGCTCGAATCCTTCGACTACCGCGTGGAACATCGGGTTCTGAACGCCGCCGACTTCGGGGACGCCACGAGTCGGGAGAGACTCTTCATCCTCGCGCGGAGGCCGGCTCATAAGAGGATCGTCTGGCCGGAGCAGTCCCACGCGAAGGACGCGCGCGCCCCGGATCTCTTCAGGAAGGTCAAGCCCTGGCGTGCGGCCAAGGAGATCATCGACTGGTCCCTCCCCGGGGAGTCGATCTTCAGCCGCAAGAAGCCCCTCGCCCGGAGCACGATGGAGCGGATCTCCGCCGGGCTCAAGAAGTTCTGCGGTGCCGCGGCGGAACCCTTCCTGGTCATCCTCCGCCAGCACATGGGCGGGCGGTCCATCAAGGATCCGCTCCCTACGATCGCCGCCGGCGGGCAACACATCGCCCTCGCCGAGCCCCAGGCATTCCTGGTGTCTGCCACCCACGGCGGCGGGACGGGGCGGAGGGCGCACTCGGTCAAGGAGCCCCTGAAGACAGTCACGAGCGCGAAGGAATTTGCGCTTGTCCAGCCACAGGCTTTCATCCTGCCCCAGAATTCCTCGAACAAGCCGCGGAGCACCGATGCACCCCTCCCGGTCATCACCACGACCAGCCGGGGGATCGGCGTCGTCCAGCCGTTCATCGTCGGCGTCGGCGGCCCCCAGGGGGCCGGGAAACCGAAGAGCATAGAGCGGCCCCTCGGCACGGTCATGGCCGAGGACCACAAGGGGATCGCGGAGCCCTTTATCATCGGGATGGAGCACTCCGGGAAGAACGGAAACGGGCACCACGGGAAAGTGGCCTACCTGATCCCAGTCCACCACGGAAAAGGCGACCGGCGGTCCTTCTCCCTGCACCGGCCGATGCCGACCATCACCACGGTCGACGCCTGGGGCTTGGTTGAGCCGTACCTCGTGAAGTTCTACAAGGACAAGAAGAGCCAGAACCAGTCGATCCACGAGCCGCTCCATACGGTCACCTGCAAGGACCGCCACGGACTGGCCCAGCCCCGCATGACAGAGGTCGGCCTGGACATCCGGTTCCGCATGCTCCGGCCGCACGAGCTCGCGGCCGCCATGGGCTTCCCGAAGACCTACAAGTTCGCCGGCAACAGGGAGGAGCAGGTCCGCCAGGTGGGGAATGCTGTGGCAGTGAAAACAGCTCGGGCCCTGTGCAAGGCGATGATCGAGGATTGAACGTGAAGCACCTCAAGACGGTGTTGAAGGTGGCGGTGATGCTCCCCATAACGGTGCCGAAGGCGTTCCTCTACGACCCGCTACGGTTCATCTGGAACCTTCTCACCCTTCCCCTGTTCCTGGCGCTGGTTCCGGTGGCGGCGGTTGTCTCCCTCCGTACTCGTTGCGACGTCTTCCCCAAGGCCTATCAGTGGACGCACGCGATCCTCGCATTCGGACACCGCTGGAGGCCGGATCACTGGATCACCGAATGGGACACATGCTGGTGCGGGGCGACCAGAATTGCCCCGAATGTAGAGAGGCATTTTGGGGTGGCAAGGGGAAACCTTGCCCGCGCCCCGGGGCCGATTGCTCAATATTTGGCCGCGAATTTCTTCGGAGGACACCCCAGTCTTTTCACTTTGAAGGCGTTCGCATCTCACCCGGAACAGGAAATGGAGATCCCGCACTTGAATGATTGCGTTCTCTGTCAGGCGGTGGTCGAACACTTTAAGGCGGGGAAAAACTTATGAGCCCCTGGCAATTCAAGGTCGGGCAGCTGGTGGGGTACGGGCCTCGGGGAACGAAGTGGCGGGCCCGGGTCACGGCGATCGAGCGGGACGGGAAGCCGTTCCTCGCGGAAATCCCCGTGGTGGACGAGAACGGGGAGCCGATCCGCTACGACGACCCCCCGGCCGTGGTGAACCCCATCCTGGACTACGAAAACTACTACATCGTCGAGGACTTGAAGGGCAACGCGACCGAGCCCTGGCTGGCCGCCAGGCTCGACCACCAGGACCTCGGCGCGGCCTGGAAGGCCCTGGCGGAGCGGATCGGCGTCCGGGAGCCCTACTACCAAGCCCTCGCGTCCTTGATGGAGCGGTGGGCGCCCGTGGAGAGCCGCGGGGACCTCCTCGACGACCTCCTGGTGCTCCTCCACGCCGCCTGGCGGGCCGGCGCGGGAACGGAGAATGCCGAGTGCGCGCGGTTGCTGGAGAAGCACTGTCGGGACCGGGGCGTGATCTGCCTAGCGAGCTGTACCCATCCGGACGACGCGGCGGCCATCCGGGAGCGGATGAGGCCTTTGGCCTGAGGTGCGCCGATGGAAGGAGAACGCAAGGTCGAGTCAGAACCCCAGAAGCCGGTGCGGCGACTCGGGTTTCCCGGGGGAATCTGCCGCATCTGCGGGCGCCAGGATGAGACCTATTGCCCCGATTGCCACATCGCACTCTGCCTGAGTCCGGAGTGCGACAAAGCCCACGCCGTCCAATGCGAACCGAAAGAACGGATTTTAATCAAGGGAACCGATTAACCACCGGAGGCAACGATGTGGGGGGCCAAGTTCGTGGGACAGGACGTGGAGATCGCGGATGTGGGCGGGCCCTACGGCATACCGATCAAGATCACGCGGGCTCCGGCGGGCTTGCCGGGATGGAAGCTCACTCGCTATTTTAAGACCAAACAGGAACAGGTTATCGAATCCATCTTCATTCCCGCGCCGATGCTCAGCACACTTCTGGCCATCCTGAAGGACGAGCTTGTCAGGTGGGAGCATCCGCAGAGAAACGTGGACGGCTAACCAATGCACATGAACTACCTGGAATCGGCCGCCCGGAGGAAGCTGAAGGCATCGCCGGAGTGGCGGGCCTTCAAGTTCGAGGCCATCGAAGACTGGTACCTGATCGAAGGAAAGATTCCGGAGGGTGCATACGCCAGCGGTCCCCGAAAGGGACAGCCCAAGTGGGGCGCTGGGGACGGGCAGAAGACCATCATCACGGCGGAGGACGTCGACGAGGAGATGGAACTCTACGAGAGAACAACCGGGCTCTGCCGGGACTGCTTCGGGAGCGGGAAGGTCATGTTGGGTTGGAGCAAAGAAAAGGGGAAAACGTTCAGGCGGTGCCCTCGATGTGGCGAGAGCGGAAAGGCGGCGAAATAGATCGGGGTGCAACGGGGCCGTGCTCGGGATGCCGCGTATGCGGCAAACCGAACCGTCCGGGGAGCCTAAACGTGAAAACGTCGGGCATGGAAAGGCGGAGCCGGGAGATAACACCCAGAAGGCCCGGTCACGGCCCCGTTGTGCTCCGCTGGCAACTCGGATTCGGTCTCAGGGAGACCAAGGAGATCGTGGAGCGAATCAAGAGGGGAGAGATCGACGTAGAGGCGGGGAAGCCATCGAAGCCATGTCCTCACTGCAAAGGAAGCGGAGTCGCACAAGATTAGAAAGAGGCAACCGATGAGCGAAGAACGGCGTGACTTTCAGGTGGGAGGAATGTGGGAGGATCGGGAATGGTATGTCCTGTTTAACAAACCCTCTAACGAGTCGTGTCCCCATACCATTCCCTGTCCCGAGGACAAGAAAAGGGTGGGGAACATGAACTACCGGTTTATCTGCCCGCGAGTCGTGATGGCCGAAAACGAGGGAGGATATAACTCCACGGGCATCTGCCTGGACTGTATTTTAGATGCCGCAGTTACCTTGCGTTGATGGAGGACATATGTGCATAATTTGTACGGAGCGAAAGTCTGGCTTCAGGCCCGACAAAACAACCGCATGGGCAATAGCCGGGGAACTAGACAAACTGGAACACTACTACATAGAAATGGTAACGGGAAGGCTCGACCCACATGGCTCGAAGGCTGTGGAGATCGCTAGGTTGGCGCGTCATGTTATCCGCCATTTGGTTGAGGAGTGGATTTAGCGCGATAGTGAGGAAAAGTGGAATGCTATGAAATTCGAGAAACCGAACAGAGAAAAGGTGTGGGAGATTACTGGACTCATCGATAAGTCTGGTAGGGCAATCCGCGAAGGCGACATCCTCCTGGAACCATTCAACGCGGTATATGGGGATGTTCCATCGGTCGTCTACTGGAATCCCGAGTATGGATCGTGGTGTTCTCGGGGAGACTTCGCGGGTGGAGGGAGCCACAGCTCCCAACATGGAGGCCATTTCCGCAACTGCCTCAAGATAGGAACCATCGACGCCGACCCCGGATTGTTCGTCCCGGCAAAACCGATAAGACCCTAATGCTAGGATGTGAGAAATGAGGATTGCGCATCGGCCTAAGTGTCGCGAATGTACTCATGGGGTGGGTTTTCGTGGGAACGTGGTTCCTTACCGAGAAAACGCCTGCCAGTGTCGTTGTCACTGGCGACGCTGGGATGGTAACAAGGCCCCATGGAAGAAGGCGGGGTACGTTTAAGCTATGAAGGAGGAGATATGTTGATGTTCGTGGTCGGGTGTGGCGTCGGGTTCATATTCGCAATTCTTTTGGGCATCGCCGGAGAGTTGTGGGCAAAGAACCACTTCATCCCGTTTCGCTAAATAGATATAAGCGGACAAGATGGACAAATTAATACGTTGTCGGAAATGCTTAGAAAATCCAGGTGCCGAATATACTTCCCCCGATGGTCTGCGATGGATTAGCGAATGGTGCGGAAATTGTATCGAAGAATACATAGATGAGGTGGATGAAATGGATTGGGAACCTCCAAGATTACATGATGTCCCATAATGGTGGTGATATGACCAATATAGATTGGTTCTTCCTGACGCTGGGGTGTGTGGGGATTGTCGGGTATTTCATCTGCATGATGATCAGGCAGTTCAAGAAGAAGTCCTAATATGAGGGATACGAGCATGGGCCGGGAACGGGTTGCTAAGTTCTGTCTCCAGCCGACCAAGTCGTACCCGGACGGAGCCCCACAACGCGAGAGTTACTATAGCGATGGGGCGTACTTCTGTGCCTGTGATGCCTATGACGTTGAATGGCGACACAAATATAAGTGCCAAGGGTGCGACGACTGCTGTTGCCCTCAGTGCGGAAAGCACGCCAAGATACAACGGTGTCCCAATTCAGGCGTGAGGCAAAAGTGAGGGCAACGCGCATGGCTCTTGAGCCGATGTACGGCGACATCGTGCGGAAAACCTGTTTCCGTTGCGGGAAACGCCGCTTGTGTAGGATTGACAACATGAATCGCTACTACACGGCGGAAGCCTCTGGGAAGTTGATCCCGGTGTGCCTACAGGAATGCAGCCGGTTCGAGGAGGACCGCAGGCGTAAGTACCCTTATTCAGGCGTGAGGTGAACCATGACGCACTCTAGTTCTTTTTCGCCTTGCGACCCAGCGGCCGAAGGAACAGCCGCTTGCCCGTTTTGCGGAGCCGATTATTCGCATCTGCGGATAATGTGGGGGGCAGCCTCTCCCAGCGAGAGCCACTATTATGTTACCTGCTTTCAATGCATGGCGGCTGGCCCGACGTCCATATCCCGACAGGTTGCCTTAACCAGGTGGAACACTGCCTTTGCGATTTTCTCGGACTTGAAGAAGAAACAGGCGTGAGGTGAGATATGCCGGAAGGTAAAGAGAACTGGAGATCGGTGACGAGGCTGTTAGAAAGCGAGGCCGCAAGGCTACGCCAGAAAAGACCCGACGTGGAGGCGTTGCTTGGGATGGTCGAAGAACTTATTGAAGATTTGTCCGAGATCAGAGATCAACTCATGAGACAAAAATGATGGCATGATGGCAACGAGAACGGGAGGGATAGGGAAATGCGCCGACTGCGGCCGTAAAATGGCGGTCGGCAGGTGCGATTACTGGACGAGGACCGAAGCCGTCCTTGGTGTCACTAAAAGCGTGTGAATCATGGGATTCCTGAAGCGACTGGTTCTCTGGTTCGCCCCCTGGCTCTGCCGCTGGCACAAGGGCGAGCCCGCGGTTACCTACGACCCAGAGGGCGAGGCAACCCCAGCTTATTGCCCCGAATGCAGCCGGATGCTCGACACCAAGGAGTGCGCCCGGTGTGGGAAGTCCTTTATCGACTGGGAAAGCCAGCAACACGACGACATTATGGCCGGCGCGATGGTGAGCGACGGCGGCGATGTCTGCTGCGCCGGCTGCTACGTCCCGGAGGGGAACGCGGACCAGGAGGGGGCTTTCGATGAGCCTGACGTGGACTGACGTCAAGGATCGGATCGACCAGCACCGGCAGAAATACCCGGGATCGAATATCCGGTGCCCCCCCGCGGGGGAGTGGGACAGGATGCTCATGGACAAGGGCAAAGAGGGCATGAACCGCTGGTACCAGGACTTGATCGGGGAGATCGTGAACGAAGAGCGCGTCCTGACGCCCCGGATCAGTGTCGTTCGGAAAAAGAAACCAAAGCAGGAGGGTCTGACTCAATGAAGTGCACCGTCTTCGGCTGCGACCTCCCGGCCGGCTATTGCGCCAGTCACGTGGACCACTACAAGAAGGCCTTGGTCGACATCAAGAAGGAGCTGGAGCGGATGTTCCCGAAGGAGTACCTGCAGGGGCAGGACGACGACGGCAACCTGGCGCGGTTCATCTACAGGGTCATCCGGGAGGCTTTGGAGCCAATCGTTCCGGGGAGGCTGACGTGACCAACACATGCAAGACGTGCGGGAGGCCGCTCGCAGATTCCCTTTCCTGGCTCTGGGATGAATGCGAGCCGTGCCGGGCCAAGCGCGACAGGAAGCACATGCGGATGGCTGGTTGCTTTCTTGTGCCCCTGTGGTTACCCTTCTGGGCAGCTGGAAATCTCATCGGCCTCGCCTTCGGCGTCTTCTGGAAGGGCATGGATGCGGGCATCGACTCGGTGAAGCGCTTCACGGACGCATGGAAGCACAAGGAGGAATAATGGACGACAGGACGCGCCTGACGCTCGTGCGGTTGCACAATTTCCAGCTTGAGACGCTCAAGCTGCTGAAGGAGATAATGGACCGTGGCGCGGGCCAGGCGTGGATCTTCAATCCCCGGGTTGACGAACTATCCAAGCGAATACAGTTGGACCGGGAACTTGTCTTAAACCCGCAGGAAGGAGAACAGAACCATGCCTGAGCTTTTGAATTGGCCGCCTTCGCGGGGACCGAACCCGCATACCCACGAGTGGACGCTGATCTCGGACGTGACGCGGAAGGAGCTCCCGGCGCCGAAGATGCGTGAAGGCACCCTGGTGGAGAAGAAGCTCTGCGAGGATCTCCTGGTGGGTAAGCTGCCGGAGGGCCATTGGCGACCCCCCAAAAAAGCCATCAAGCGTTCCATGAAGAAGCCTCTCCTCGAGGGCTCCTGGAAGGTCTGGTACCAGGTCGAGACCGTCGCCAAGCTCACCCTCGAGCAGGCCGACAATTTGGTGATGGCTTGCCAGGAAGACGGCAAGGCTTCGCTCAGGGAGCACGTCGACACTTGGTTGCGATACGAACCCCGGCCGCTGTGGGTCGATCTTACGTACCCGCTCACCCGCGGCGTCCGGCTCCTGGTGAAGCCGTGCGTGAGAGCATCCAGCCCCTGCAAGGCGTGCGAGGCGAAATGCGGCCCAGAGAAGCAGGACCGACGGTTTTTCATGTCGCCCGGCTACTTCCTCTGGGTGATCGCCAAGGAGTACGAGCACATCTATGCCGAGCACGAGCGGTACGGTGTCTGGGGACACGGCATCGGGGACCTCGGGTTCGAGCGGATCACCATTCGGAAGGATGGCGTGGTGGACCTATTCATCGGTTCCTAGCGAGAGATAAAAATGGTATGCGAAAAATGTTCCAAGGAACACGATCCTGAGATTACGTGTGCCGCCGCGGCCATGAAGGACTTGCAGGAACGGATCGACTATGTAGCCCCTGGATGGAACCGGTTCGAAAACAAATCCGACCAATCTTCGGTCAAATGCGCCCTGTGTCATGACCGAGGACGGGCAACAAGCTGGACCGTCTGGTGTCCGGATTGCCAAATTCCGATAGAGACAGGAAACCCATTGGGCACCCTCGTAAAAGGAATGCCGGAGAAGCTGAGACGGACAGCTTGTAAATGTGGCCGGGCGTTCAATTTGATCGAGGATCTCGAAGTCTTCGAGTCTCCTTGTCCCAATGGGTGCGAGGCGGCGCAAAAGTGGATCGAAGAGGCGATCACCGGAATCCGAGCAACGGATGGCCCGTCCATGAAGCCTTGATCTACTCATAGGAGGCGAATCATGGCGTACTACTTCATCGGGGCCATGGTGGCCATCTTCAGTTTCGTCGTGGGCGCGCTGTGGATGGGTGCTCGCCTGCGCCGCAAGCTCTTCGCCTTGTTGTCCAACGACCCGTCCAATCCGATCTTCCAGGCCATGTTCCACGCGGTCGTCATGCCGACGATAGACGCGCTGGCTA
>Ga0209341_10004089_pt1 | contig 13517 bp, 14 predicted proteins | sample RifCSP13_2_FD_184020 | JGI IMG/M metagenome (GOLD analysis project Ga0209341, IMG submission 184020) | Soil microbial communities from Rifle, Colorado - Rifle CSP2_sed 13_2 (SPAdes) (version 2) | ecosystem: Environmental > Terrestrial > Deep subsurface > Rock core/Sediment | place: Rifle...
GCATCCCGAAGATCAGCTCGCGCCGCGCGACGTATTGCATCTGGTCGATCATCGCCCGATAGCGGTCCTTGGCGGTGATGCGCTGGCGCTCGAAGAGGCTGAAAGGGTGCGTGCCGGCCGAGCCCACGCGAAGTCCCTTCTCCCGCGCAACGTCCGTCACATATCCGCGCAGCCTGACGAGCTCGCGCAGGACATCTCCTGCAGTGCGGCAGATCGGCGTCGTGATCTCGATCACCGACTGCATCAGCTCGGGGTTGATCCGGCCCTCGAGCTCGTGGCCGCTCACGGCCGCGAGCATCGTGTCGATGTGCTGGACGAGATCGAGCGTCCGGACGTCGAGGAGCTGGTATTCCTCCTCGACCCCCAGGGTGTACGGGTCGCCCTTCCCGAACGCGTGGTCGAGCACGCTGCCGGTCTGGACCGCACCTTTCCCTGTGATCGACGGAGGAAAGGCCTGCTTCTCGCTCATAGGCCGACCTTCGGCCTATGAGCGTGTGGAAGGGGTGTGGGGGAACCGGGAGGTTCCCCTACGCTCTTGAAGAAGAAGGGGGTACGTGGGGGAAACATGGTTTCCCCCACGACCGCGAGCCGACGGCGAGCGGTGGTCACGGCAGCACCGCGTCGACGTCGATCTCGACCTTCCAGGCAGGCTCCATGAGCGACGTGACGACGGTCGTGTTCACCGGGCGGATCTCGGAGAAGACCTCGCCGTGGGCGCGAGCGACTCCCTCGAAGTGCTCCGGGTCCGTCACGTAGACGCGCGTTCGTACGACGTCCTCGAACCGAACGCCGGCCTGCGCGAGCGCCCGCCCGATGATCTCGAAGCAGAGACGGGCCTGTTCATAGGAGCTCTCGGGCGGCGGCGAGCCGTCCGCCGGGATCGGCGCGGTGCCGGCGACGTAGACGTTGTTTCCTACGACGACCGCTCGCGAGTAGCCCATGACGGGCTCGTAGGGCGAGGTTCCGGAGATCAGGCGCCGCTCCATGAGGCGGCTAGTATGGCCCGGCGTGCGGGCACTGCGCCAGATCGACGGGTGGCCGGTGTCCTTCGCAGCAGCGGGTGTCATCCGGGCTGACGGAGCGATCTCCGTCCACGGTGATCCGAGCCGCGTGGTCTGGCTCGCCTCCGTCTCGAAGCCGGTGGCCGCGCTCGCGGTTCTCGCGGCCGCAGAGGAAGGGGTCGTCGACCTCGACGAGCACGCCGGGCCACCCGGCTCGACCGTCCGCCACCTGCTTGCGCACGCCTCCGGCCTCCCCTTCGAGGGCACGACGCCGATCGTGCCTCCAGGACGCAGACGGATCTACTCCAACGAAGGGTTTCGCGTGCTTGGGAGCCATGTGGCTGCGGAGGCACAAATGCCGTTCGCAGCGTACGTCCGCGGAGCGGTCTGCGATCCACTCGGGATCGGCCTCGATCCGGGCGGCGATCCGGGCTCGGGGATGCACGCGTCTCTCGCCGACGTCCTCTCCTTCGGCCGGGAGCTGCTCTCGCCGTCCCTCGTTGCCGGCGAGACGCTCGACGAGATGACGACCGTCCAGTTCCCGGGCTTGTCGGGGGTGCTTCCCGACTTCGGTCGCTTCGACCCGCTCGACTGGGGGTTGGGAGTCCAGCTCTCGAGCGGCGGGCCGTCATGGATGGGGACGAAGGTCTCTCCACGCGCCTTCGGCCACTTCGGCGGCTCGGGGACCTTCCTCTGGGTCGATCCCGAAGCGGGGGTCGCGTGTGCGGCGCTTACAGACCGCGAGTTCGGACAGTGGGCGAAGACGGCCTGGCCGGCACTATCCGACGCAGTGCTCGAGGAGCTGTCCTCGCTGTAGGGGCCGGGCATGCCCGGCCCTACGCCCCTACCCGTCGTCCGCGAAGAGTGGGCGCAGGAGCTCGTCGAACGTGGCTGTGTCGCAGCTTGCCACCACGCACGGAGTCATCGCGGTCACGGTCGCCGTTCGCGGGACGTGCATGGCCAGGGCGACTTCGCCGAAGAACTCCCCCGCCCTGAGGACCCGACGGTCGCCGAGCGAGGACTGAGAGACCGTCGCGAGCCCCGAGAGGAGGACGAAGAAGCGATCGCCCGGCCGGCCCTCGCGGATCAACACGGTCCCGGCCGCGACCTCGTCTCGTTGCATGCGATCGGCGAGCTTCCCGAGCGTCTCGCCGGGGAGCGAGGCGAAGAGGCCCACGCGCGCGAGCTCGGTCACGCTGGCCGGCACGTGTCGCGGAGACACGCGGGTACGGTACCCGCGTGGGTGTCCTCGACGGCTGGCGCGTTCCGATGGCTGGCTCCGAGGCTGGGCTTCGGGAGCCTCAAAAAGCCCCGAAGGGCCGATGAATCGGCCCTTCGGTTAGGGGAGGGGGAGGGGGAAGCCTCGAACGAAAAACTTCCTGCAAATACTTCCTATCAGGATACGCGCCCGAACGGAAGTCCCGGAGCGAGTTCTATGCGGCGAGTCCGAGCGAGCGCTCGAGCGCCGACTTGGGCTGTGCGCCGATCGCCGCAGCGGCCGGCTCGCCGTCCTTGAAGAGGATCATCGTCGGGATCGACATGACCCCGTAGCGAAGGGAGAGACCCTGCTCCTCGTCGATGTTCACCTTGACGAGCTTGAGCTCGTCCTTCCGCTCCTCGGCGATCTTCTCGAGCACCGGCGAGACGGCGTGGCACGGCCCGCACCACTCGGCCCAGAAGTCCACGAGCACGGCAGTGTCGCTCTGTAGAACCTCCTGCTCGAAGGTCGCCTCTGTCACGTCGATTGCCATCTGACCCTTTCGATCCTTTCTACGAGGTATGAGGAATGCTTAGAGGCTAACGCGGGTCTTCCGGAAACCCTTCCCTAGACTTACCCGGTGGCGCACATCTTCTCTCGTCTTCCTGACAAACCGGATCATTACACCCTCGAGCTCGAGATCCTCGAAACCTGGGACCGGGAGGGGACGTTCGAGAAGCTCCGCGAGCAGAACCGAGGCGGGCGCCGGTTCAGCTTCATCGACGGGCCGATTACGGCGAACAACCCGATGGGCGTCCACCATGCGTGGGGGCGAACCTTGAAAGATGTCTTCCAGCGCTACAAGGCACTACGGGGCTACGAGCAGCGCTACCAGAACGGCTTCGACTGCCAGGGCCTCTGGGTGGAGGTCGAGGTCGAGAAGGCCCTCGGGCTCAACTCCAAGCGAGAGATCGAGGAGTTCGGGCTCGCCGAGTTCGCGACGCGCTGCCGGGAGCGGGTCGCCCACTACGCCGAGGTGATCACCGAGCAGTCGAAGCGCCTCGGCATGTGGATGGACTGGGATGCGGACTACTACACGTTCACCGACACGAACATCGAGTACATCTGGCGCTTCCTGAAGGCGGTCCACGAGCGCGGCTGGCTCTACCAGGGTCATCGCTCGACGGTCTGGTGCCCCCGCTGCGGAACCTCGATCTCGCAGCACGAGGTCTTCTCCGGGGAGTACAGGGAGTTGGAGCATCCGTCGCTGTACCTCCGCTTGCCGCTGAAAGGACGGGAAGGAGAGAGCCTCGCGGTGTGGACGACGACACCGTGGACGCTGCCCGCGAACGTCGCCGCCGCCGTCAACCCCGATGCCGAATACGGACTCACCGACAGCGGCGAGTGGTGGGCCGCCGCGCTCAAGCCGGACGAAGCGTTCGTCCGCAGGGCGCGCGGGGAGGAGCTCGTCGGGCTCGAGTACGATGGGCCGTTCGACCAGCTGTCGCCCCAGCAGGGCGTGCTGCACCGGGTCATCCCCTGGGACGACGTCTCGATGAGCGAGGGGACCGGGATCGTGCACATCGCGCCTGGCGCGGGGGCGGAGGACTTCGAGCTCTCACGGATCCATGATCTGCCCGTGCTCGGGCCGCTCGACGAGTCCGGGCGGATGCTGCCGGGATTCGGATTCGACGGTCTCTCCACCGACGAGGTCGAGCAGCCAATCACCGACGACCTCGAGCGCCGCGGTCTCCTGCTCGAGGCCGGCCGCATCGTGCACCGCTACCCGACCTGCTGGCGCTGCGGGACACCGCTTGTGTTCCGCGTCGTCGACGACTGGTTCGTCTCGGCGGAGGAGATCCGCCAACCGATGCTCGACGCCAATGCGACGGTCGAGTGGACACCCGCCTTCTACTCGAAGCGCATGGACGACTGGCTTCGAAACATGGGCGACTGGAACATCTCGCGAAAGCGCTACTTCGGCTTACCGCTGCCCTTCTACCCGTGCGGCGAGTGCGGGACGCTGACGGTCATCGGCTCGCGCGCGGAGCTCGAGGAGCGGGCCCTCTCCGGCCTCGAGCAGCTCCGGGAGCTGCACCGTCCCTGGATCGACGAGGTGCCGATCGCGTGCTCGGGCTGCGGCGCCGAGGTTCGGCGCATCCCTGAGGTGGGCGACGCCTGGCTGGACGCCGGGATCGTTCCGCTGTCGACGCTCGGCTGGGAGAGCGTGGAATACGTGCCACACGGCTACGCGACGGGCGCCGGAGAGGGGCTGACGAGTGCCGATCTTCCCGATCACTCGTACTGGGAGCAGTGGTTCCCTGCCGACTGGGTCTCCGAGATGCGGGAGCAGATCCGCCTCTGGTTCTACTCGATCTCGTTCATGTCGGTAACGCTGACGGGGCGGTCTCCCTACCACCGGGTGCTGACCTACGAGAAGCTCCTCGACGAGACCGGGCGCGAGATGCACCGGTCGTGGGGCAACGCCATCGAGGTGAACGAGGCGCTCGACCGCATGGGCGCGGACGTCATGCGCTGGCAGTACTGCTCGCAGCCGCCGAGCCAGAACCTGCTCTTCGGGTTCGGCCCGGCGTACGAGATCCGGCGAAAGCTGCTCACGCTCTGGCACTCGGCGAAGTTCCTCGTCGACTACGCGAACATCGAGGGCTGGAAGCCAGAGTGGGGCGATCTCGTCTCGGGCCCCGCCGGGGCTGCAGAGCCTCTCGATCGCTGGCTCGTCGCGCGCACGAATGCCCTGGTCGAGGAGGCGACGGCCGCGTACGAGAGCTGGCTAACGGTGGACGTCGTCCGCGCCTACGAGGCGTTCGTCGAGGACGTCTCGAACTGGTACATCCGCCGGTCGCGGCGACGCTTCTGGGACGGCGAAGAGACGGCGTTCCGGACGCTCTGGTACGCGCTCGTCCAGGGACTGCGCGTCGTCGCACCCCTGATGCCGTTCCTCACCGATCATCTCTGGCGGCAGTTGACTGCGCCCTGTGCGGAGGCGCCCGAGTCGGTTCATCTCGCCGGCTGGCCAGAGGTGGCCTCTGCCGATTCCGTGCTTCTCGAGGAGATTGCCGAGCTGCGTCGCGTCGTCGAGCTCGGCCGGCAGGCGCGGGCCACAGCCGGGGTGAAGCTCCGGCAGCCGCTCCGGACACTCGTCGTCGAGGGCGCGGTTCTCGCTCCGGCGCATGCGGACGAGCTCGCCGAGGAGCTGCGGGTCAGGAACGTCACCTTCGGCGAGGTGGACGCGAGCGAGCTGCGCGTGAGGCCCAACCTTCCCGTCCTCGGGCCGAAGCTCGGGCGCGAGCTCGGGGCCGTGCGTGCCGCGCTCGAGTCGGGCGACTTCGAGGAGCTCCCGGGCGGCTGCTTCCGGGCTGCGGGACACGAGCTCGGGCCGGACGAGGTGCTCGTCGAAAGCCGCGGCAAGGAAGGGTGGGCGGTTGCCGCCGCCGACGGCGTCACCGTCGCCCTCGACGCCCACCTCGACGAGGAGCTCGAGCGAGAGGGCCGCGTGTACGACCTCATCCACACGGTCAACACGATGCGCAAGGAGGCCGGTCTCGAGCTGACCGACCGGATCCGGCTCACCGTGCCGCAATCGGACGCCGACCTGCTCGCCTACTCGGACTGGATCGCCCGCGAGACGCTCGCCGTCTCGGTCGAGGCGAGCGGATCCGAGCTCGCAATCACGAAAGCCTGACGCCCTGCGCCGTCCTCCCGTCTTCTGGCTGAACCTCGCGGTCAAGGCGGCGCTCGTCGCACTCCTCGCGTTCGGCGCCTTCTCCGGGATGGAGCAGTTCGAGGGGAAGGCGTTCGGGTGGCGGCTCGTTCTCTACCCGCTCTCGGCGGTGATCGTTCCGATCGGCTGGCGTCTTGCCGGGCGCCCAGCTCCCTATCCCTACGCGATGGACATCCTGCTCGTCTCGCCGTTCCTCGTCGACGTCCTCGGCAACACGTTCGACCTGTACGACTCGATCACGTGGTGGGACGACCTCAACCACTTCGTCAACTGGGCGCTGCTCTCGCTCGCTGTCGGGCAGCTCGTGCTCCGTCTGCGGCTGCCCAGGCTCGAGGTGTTCGTGGTCGTCGTCGGCGTCGGAGCGGTCGCGGCGATCCTCTGGGAGCTCGGCGAGTACGTGGCGTTCATCCGCGACTCGGACGAGCTCGACACCGCCTATACAGACACGCTCGGAGACATGATGCTCGGCCTCGCTGGTGCCACCGTCGCGGGGATTCTCAGCGCGACGATTCTCGGTCGCGACGACTAGTCGGGTCTGGCGAACCAGACGCTGTGCCGGGGGCAAGGCTGGATCGCCGCGAGGTGGCGTCCCCGGCCGCGGCAATATGTTCGATATTGCGGCGGTGTCGCTCGACGGACGGAAGAGGCGGCGCGGCTTGCCGCGTTCATCGCACCCGGCCCGGAGCGGTGCCCGAGCGTATTCGACGAGCTGCGCGCCCTCGTGCGCCGCTGAGCTTCAGCTCTGCGCCGCGAGCTCGAGCTCGCGGCGGAGCTCGACCGGAAGCCGGAAGGTGACGTCCTCCTCGACGAGCCGGTAGGCCTCGATGTCCGTCACGCCGCGCTCGCGAAACCAGTCGCACACGCGGCTCACGAGCTTCTCAGGAGCGGACGCGCCCGAAGTGATGCCGACGGTCTCGGTCTCTTCGAGCCAGGCCTCGTCGATCTCGCTCTCGTCATCGACGAGGTATGCGCGCGTACCGCCCGCACGGGCTGTCTCGACGAGGCGATTCGAGTTCGACGAGTTCCTCGAGCCGATCACGAGCAGGAGGTCGATCTCCGGGAGCATCTCCTTCACCGCCCACTGCCGGTTGGAGGTCGCGTAGCAGATGTCCTCCTTCCGCGGTGCGCGGATCCCGGGGAATCGCCGTCGCAGGACTTTGATGACCTCGCCCGTCTCGTCCACCGAGAGCGTCGTCTGCGTGACGTAGGCGAGCCTCGTCTCGGGGGGTAGGTCGAGTGCCTCCGCCTCCTCGACGGTCTGGACGAGAATCGTCGAATCCGGTGCCTCGCCCATCGTGCCGACGACCTCCTCGTGCCCCGCGTGCCCGATGAGGACGATCGTGTAGCCCTCGTCCGCGTAGCGGCGTGCCTGGACGTGGACCTTCGTCACGAGCGGGCAGGTCGCGTCGATGACGTTGTGCTGGAGCTCGCCCGAGTTCTCGTACACCGTGGGCGCGACCCCGTGCGCCGAGTAGACGACGGTCGCGCCCTCGGGAACCTCCGTCTCCTCGTCGACGAAGATTGCTCCGCGCGCCTCGAGGTCACGGACGACGTGGATGTTGTGGACGATCTGCTTGCGGACGTAGACCGGCGCGCCGTAGTGCTCGAGCGCCCGCTCGACCGTGTCGACGGCGCGCTCGACCCCTGCGCAGTAGCCACGCGGAGACGCGAGGAGGACCCGCTTGACCATCGGGCACAGGGTACCGCTCCAGACTTTGTGGCTCTGAGCCACAAGGCGGATCAGCAGAGGCCGGGCCTGCCCGGCCCCTACCGCGCCGTCTGGGCGAGGAAGATGCCGGCGAGCACCACGGCGCCTCCGACGAGCTGTGCGGTTCCGAAGGTCTCTCCGAGCCAGAGCCAGGCGACGACCGTCGCGAGCACGGGCTCGAGAGTGGCGACGATCGACGCGCGCGTCGCACTCACATGCCGGAGCGCACCCGTGAGGAGCGAGAACGTGATCATCGTCCCGACGATGACGATGAATCCGACGAGGAGGTAGACCGGGGCCGTGTACTCCGAGAGGTTGCCCTGGAGCGAGACGGTGTCGTCGAGCACACCCCACGGGAACTGCCAGAGCGGCTGGACGACGGCCCAGAAGAGCGCAGCGAAGAGGAAGCCGTAGAACGAGAGCGAGACCGCGTCCCGATCGCGGCGCTCGTGCTCGGCCATCAGCAAGTACGCGGTCAGCCCGAAGGCTCCGCCGAGCGCGGCGGTGACGCCCACGGTGCTGAAGGCGACGCCTGCCCAGACCTCCACGACGAGCGCGAGACCTGTTATGCAGAGCGCCACTGCGACCCAGATTCGCCGGCGGATCAGCTCCCGGTAGACGAAGCGCGCGAAGAGGGCGACGAAGAGCGGCGCCGTGAACTCGATCAGCAGCGCTATGCCGACCGGGAGGTTGTGGATCGCGACGAAGTAGAGCCATTGGACGAGCGCGACGCCCACAACCCCGAAGGCGAGGAGGAAGAGAAGCTCCCGACCGGTCACGCGAAGGTTGGGCCGCGCGAAGGCGAGCAGGAACGCGAGCAGACCGAGCGCAGCGCACGATGCCCGGATCTGCGCCAGGTCGACAGACGAGAGCCCGGAGTCGAGCACGACCTTCGATACGCTGCCGTTGACTGCGAATAGCGCCGCGGCGGTCGCGACCATGGCGTACCCGAGTCTCGCTCGCTCGTCGGTGCGCCCCTCCGGCAGCAGCGTGGGCGCATCGACCATCGCAGCAGGCTATCGCCCTACACTGTGGAGCTCCGGGGCGTAGCTCAGCCTGGCAGAGCGCCTGCTTTGGGAGCAGGAGGTCGCGGGTTCAGATCCCGCCGCCCCGACTCGTGAGGAAGTGGATCGGCCTCGCGGCAGCGCTCGTGGCTGCCGCTGCGTTGATCGGAATCGCTCGGGCGAGCGCGGCGCCGATCCTGTTTCGCGGCGACATCGCGCGGATCGACGCTGCGCAGGCGAAGCGGATGACCGGTGTCTCGTGGCGCCGAGGCTGCCCGGTTCCGCTACGAGACCTGCGCGTTCTCACGATGTCGCACTGGGACTTCGACGGGCGCGTACGAACGGGACGCTTGATCGTCCACGCGGCCGTCGCGCGCGACGTGCTCAGCGTCTTTCGCACGCTCTACGCGGCGCGGTTCCCGATCCGCCGGATGGTGCCGGTGGATGCCTACGGTGGGAGCGACTTCCGCTCCATCGAGGCCGACAACACCTCCGGGTTCAACTGCAGGTTCGTAGAGGGAACGCGCCGCTGGTCCGAGCACGCGTACGGCCGCGCCCTCGACGTGAACCCAATCGAGAACCCCTACGTGTCCGGCGGGCGCACCGCGCATCGCGCGAGCGTTCGGTACGTCGACCGCTCGCAGCGACGGCTGGGCATGGCCTACGAAGGAGGCGTCCTGGTGCGCGCCTTCGACGCGATCGGCTGGGGCTGGGGAGGGCGCTGGGCGTCGCCGAAGGATTACCAGCACTTCTCCGCGAGCGGCCGCTAGCGGGAAACGGGCAGCGCGCTGCGCGTTTCCACCGATGCCCTTCGCGGATCGGTGAGCGACGCTCGGGGTGACAGAGGAGGTAGTCGATGTCGGCTACGCCGAGTCTCACACGGGCGCCGGGGCCGGGTCGGCGTCTCTTCGCGCTTCCATCCACGCGGCTCGGCTGGGCATCGCTCGCTCTGGTCGGAGGCTTCTTCGCCTTCATCGGCGTGCAGGCTCTGCTCGTGGCTTCCGGTCAGGAGGGTGGAGACGAGCTCTGGTCGAACGTGCCGCTCCTGCTCACGGGTCTCGCGTTCTTCGCAAGTGCGATTGCCGCCGGAGTGACTGGCGCCCTTGCCGTCGTACGAGGAGAGCGGTCCCTGCTCATGGCGATCCCGACGCTGCTGGGGCTCTTCTGGCTCATGTTCTTGCTGGGCGAGTTTCTCTCGCCGCACTAGCGAGACGAAGACGTGGTGGTCCGGTGCGCTCTCGGATGCGTTTCGCGGGAAACCACTCATCCAGAATTATCGATTAGTGGCTAGGCTGACTGAGATGTCCCAGGCGTCTCTGATCGAGTGCTGCAGCCCGCTTGTGCGGTCGACGCTGACACAGGCCGATGCGGCCGAGTTGGAGCAGCTGTTCAAGGCGCTCGCCGACCGGCACCGTGTGCGAATCCTGAACCTGCTCGCCAGCGCCGAGGACGCGGTCTGCGTTTGCAAGCTGATGCCGGCGCTGGAGCTTGCCCAGCCGACCGTCAGCTACCACTTGAAGCTGCTCGTGGAGACGGGTCTGCTGGAGCGCGAGCGGCGCGGTCGCTTCGGCTACTACCGGCTATCCCCGGGGGCGCTCGAGCGGCTGGGAGAGCTCGTGCGCGGTCCGGCTGCCGTTGAGGAACGGGCGGCGTGAACGTGCTCGTCCGCGTCGCCATCGAACGGGTGCTCGCCGACGTGCGGGAGGACGAGACGAGATATGGCTGTAGCTGAGCGCAGACGCACCGAGGTCGCGGCCGACGAGCGCGCAGTGCTGACCCGCCTGTCCCGGCTCGACCGGTTCTTGCCGCTCTGGATCGCGCTGGCTATGGGCGCCGGCCTCGTCCTCGGGTCGCTCGTTCCAAGCTTGAACGACTGGCTTGGCAAGCTGCAGGTCGGCACGGTCTCGTTGCCGATTGCCGCGGGGCTGCTCCTGATGATGTACCCGGTCCTAGCGAAGGTTCGTTACGAGGACCTGGGCCGGATGAGTGACGACGGGGTCAGCAACGGGCGTTTCTTCGGCGGCTCGCTCTTCCTCTCGTGGGTGGTAGGGCCTGCCTTGATGTTCGCTCTCGCTTGGATCTTCCTCGCGGGCGAGCCCGCTTACCGAACGGGTGTGATCATCGTCGGGCTCGCCCGCTGCATCGCGATGGTGCTGGTCTGGAACGACATCGCGCTTGGCGACCGCGAGCGGGCTGCGATCCTTGTCGTCTTCAACGCGCTCTTCCAGGTCGCCGCCTACTCGCTTCTCGGCTACTTCTACCTCACCGTCCTGCCCGGCTGGCTCGGCTTCGACACGCAGGGATTCGAGGTCGGAATCTGGGAAGTGGCCCGCACGGTGTTGATCTTCCTCGGCATTCCGCTGGCCGCCGGCTACCTGACTCGGCGGGTCGGTATTCGCCGTCGCGGCCGCGACTGGTACGAGCAGCAGTTCATCCCGCGTATCGCGCCGATCACCCTGTACGGCCTGCTGTTCACCATCGTGCTCCTGTTCGCGATCCAGGGTGACGAGATCACCTCGCAACCCCTGGACGTCGCTCTGATCGCTCTGCCGCTCCTGGCGTACTTCGCGCTCATGTGGACAGCCGGCTTCGCCGCGGGCAGACTCATGCGCTTCCCCTACCCGCAAACGGCCAGTCTCTCGTTCACCGTCGCGAGCAATGATTTCGAGCTCGCGATCGCGGTCGCCGTCGGCGTCTTCGGCGCGGTCTCGGGTCAGGCTCTCGCCGGCGTCGTGGGGCCGCTGATCGAGGTGCCCGTGCTCGTGGCACTCGTCTACCTGGCGCTCTGGCTGCGCCGCCGCCTCACCTGGCGTGGCGGCCCGGCGGGGGAAGTGGCGGTCTCTCAGGTCACGACCTCCTTGCGCGCGCAGAGGAAGGTCCAGATGGCGCCGCCGATCACACCGCCCGCGAGCGGCCCGAGTAGGTAGATCCAGAGATCGCCCCAGTCCTGGTTGTAGAGCACGGGGTCGAGCGAGCGAGCGGGGTTGAACGAGCCTCCCGACGCCGGGCCGACCGCGGTCGCCGCGGTGAAGATGAAGAGCCCGATCAGCAACGGCGCCATGACTCCCTTCCAGGCGGCGCGACCGTCAGTGGCGACGGTCAGGATGACCATGACGAAGAGCGCCGTGGCGATGATCTCCAGCACGAGCGCGGCCCAGCCGTCGATTCCGGGCCCCGGCGTCGTGTCCAGCGCGTTCGTCACGTCGCTCGAGTAGACGAGCGCCATCACGAGCACCGAGACGAACCCTCCTACGAGCTGGGCGATCCAGTAGGGAACGACATCCCGACCGGGGAATCTCCCCGCGACGGCCAACCCGGCGCTGACCGCGGGATTGAAATGCCCGCCAGAGAGCTGACCGAACGCCGTGATCGCCAGTGTGAGGCCAAAGCCGAAGCCCGCAGCGATGCCGAGGGGGCCGATCGCCTCGAAGCCGAAGCTGACGGCGACGGCGATGCCGCTGAAGCCCAGGAAGAAGAAGAGGAATGTTCCGAGCGCTTCCGCGCCTAGACGTACGCTGAGCGGCTGATCCATTTCTGACCTCCGACGTAATCGCGTTCGCCCCGGATTCGTCGTCCGCTCGTCGTCTCCTAGTCTCCTGGCATGGACCTGGGTCTCGTCGTTGCCGTCGCGCTGGCGTTCGCCTTTGCCTTCACGAACGGCTTCCACGACGCCTCGAACTCGATTGCGACGCTCGTTGCGACACGCGCGGCGCGCCCGGGCCCGGCGCTCGTTCTCGCGACGGCATGCATCCTCGCGGGCCCGTTCCTGCTGGGCTCCGCGGTCGCGGACACGATCGCCGGGATCGTCGACGTCGAACCGGATGAGATGGTCGCGGTCGTCACGTCCGCCCTCCTGGCCGCCCTGACCTGGAACTTCGCGACCTGGTACCGAGGTCTTCCCTCGAGCTCGAGCCACGCGCTCGTCGGCGGTTTGGTCGGTGCGGCGATCGCCGCGGCCGGCCTCGACGCCGTGAACTGGGGTGGCTTCGACGGGGCGCAGCCCAGCGGTGTCGTCGGCGTGCTCGTCGCACTCGCGGTGTCGCCGGTTCTCGGCGCCACCGCCGCCTTCCTCGTCCTCAGGCTGCTTCGGCGCGGGCTGCGCCGCGGAACGAGACGGTTCGGTGGGCCGGTACGCGACACGCAGTGGCTCACGTCGGGACTGCTCGCGCTGAGCCAGGGAGCGAACGACGCCCAGAAGGCGGTCGGGGTTATCGCCGCGGTGCTTCTCGCCGGCGGTGTGACGTCGTCACTTGCCGCGCCCGTGTGGGCGACGTTCGGTGCGGCGCTGGCGATGGCTTCGGGAACCGCTCTCGGCGGCTGGAGGATCATGAGGACGATCGGGCGGCGGATCTACGAGCTCCGGCCGCTGGACGGGCTGGCGAGCCAGGCGGGGTCGGCAGCCGTCATCTTCGGCGCGTCCGTCGCGGGAGCCCCGGTTTCCTCGACTCACGTGGTCGCATCGTCCGTGGTGGGCGCCGGCGCGGGCCGTGCGCGCTGGGGGCGGATTCGCTGGGCCGTCGTCCGCGAGATGGGGATAGCCTGGGTGACGACGATTCCGGCGACCGCGGCGCTCGCCGCGTCCGCGCTCGCGTTGTGGAGGTGGCTCTCGTGAAGGTACAGCGCTGGTTCCTTCCCGAATCGCCCGACGTGATCGGGATGCTCCGGCGTCAGCTCGACGTGACGACCGAGGGGGTCGATGCGCTCGTCGAGTGGGCGCTCGGGGACGCCTCCAAGGCGGACGTCGTTCGGGCTTTCGAGCATCGAGGTGACGAGCACAAGCGCGAGCTCGAAGCCGCGCTCACGACCGCCTTCACAACTCCGCTCGAGCCGGAGGACCTCTACACCCTCTCGCGCGGGATCGACT
>Ga0209341_10004090_pt1 | contig 13517 bp, 14 predicted proteins | sample RifCSP13_2_FD_184020 | JGI IMG/M metagenome (GOLD analysis project Ga0209341, IMG submission 184020) | Soil microbial communities from Rifle, Colorado - Rifle CSP2_sed 13_2 (SPAdes) (version 2) | ecosystem: Environmental > Terrestrial > Deep subsurface > Rock core/Sediment | place: Rifle...
GGGAGGGTTCATGTCGTCACTGAGGGCCACCCTCGATGGGAGCATGCGCTATCGAGGGCACGAGGGTCAGCTCAGTTTCTTGCTGCATCGTCTGAGCGGGCTGGGCACGCTCCTCTTCCTCACCATTCACATCCTCGACACCGCCACGGTCTACTTCTTCCCCGGCCTCTACCAACACGCCATCGCCATCTATCGCAGCACGGCCTTCATGCTGGGCGAAATCGTGCTGGTCTTCCTGGTGATCTTCCACGGAACCAACGGTCTTCGCATCGCCCTCTTCGATTTCTTCCCCCGGCTGTGGCAACCCGCCCCCGAGAAACGATCCGTCGGCTGGGTGCTGGCGATCAGCTTCCTGCTCTGGCTCCCGGCGGCGTATTGGATGGGCCGCAGCCTCGTCATCCACAACTTCTCGGGCGGATAGGCCGGCATGACGCTTCCCCCTCCCGTCGAACGCCGCGCCCCCGTCCCACTCAATTTCGAGACGCTCGCCTGGCTCTTCATGCGCTACAGCGGCGTCCTGCTCATCCCGCTCGTCTGGATCCATGTGCTCATCCAGGACGTGCTCATCGGCGTCCATGCCATCGATCTCGACTATGTGGCCATGCGCTGGGCCACGCTCGGCTGGCGCCTGTATGACATCGCCCTGCTGGCCTTCGCGTTCGCCCACGGGATGAACGGCCTGCGCACCGTGCTCCATGACTTCATTCATCGGCCGGTGCACCGCCGCCGAGTGGACGTCCTGTTGCTCACAGCCTGGCTTCTCATATCCGCCATTGGGGCGGTCGCCATCGTCGGAGGAGTCAGGACGCCATGACAGTGACGGTGATCGGCTACGAGGGGATCGGTTACGCGGCGGACGTGATCGGTGATCAGTGATCGGTAGGGGGTCCGCTGATCCGCGGGTCCTGATCCCCTCGCAACCGATCACCGATCGCCCCTCCATGCGGAGTTGGTACATGCCAGAAGGGCACCAATACGAGGTGGTCATTGTTGGAGGGGGCGGCGCAGGGCTGATGGCCGCCCTGTATGCCTCCCAGGAGGCTCGCACCGCCGTCCTGAGCAAGCTCCATCCCATCCGCTCGCACACCGGCGCGGCGCAGGGCGGCGTCGGCGCCGCTCTGGGCAGCGAGGAAGAAGATCGTCCCGAGTGGCACACCTTCGACACCGTCAAGGGCAGCGACTACCTCGGCGACCAGGACGCCATCGAGTTCATGTGCAGCGAGGCTGTCCCGATCGTTTACGAGCTCGAGCACATGGGCCTGCCCTTCAACCGCACGCCCGACGGCCGGATCGCTCAACGTCCCTTCGGCGGCCACACCAACAACCAGACCGGCAAGCCCGTCCGCCGCGCCGCCTATGCCGCCGACCGCACGGGCCACATGATCCTGCAGACTCTCTACCAGCAATGCATTAAGCGCCGGGTGACCTTCTTCGACGAATTCCAGGTGCTCGACTTGATCGTGGAGGATGGGGCCGCCCGCGGCGTGGTGGCCGTGGAGCTCGCCACCGGCGAGCTGCACATCTTTCACGCCAAGGCGGTGGTGTTCGCCACGGGCGGCTACGGCCGCGCCTGGGAGATCACCTCCAACGCCCATTCCTACACCGGCGACGGGATCGCCATCGCTATGCGGCGCGGCGTGCCGGCGGAAGATATGGAGTTTTTCCAGTTTCACCCCACCGGGATCTACAAGATGGGGATCCTCATCACCGAGGGCGTTCGCGGTGAAGGCGGTGTGCTCGTCAATGACAAGGGCGAGCGCTTCATGGAGCGCTACGCGCCTCGGGTGAAGGATCTCGCCTCCCGCGACGTCATCAGCCGCGCCATGTACCTGGAGATGAACGAGGGCCGCGGGATCGGCGGGCGCCGCTACCTGCATCTCGACGTCAGGCCCGAGACGGTCAATCGCTATGCCGAGGTGGACGGACGCACCCGCCCCGATGGCACGCCCTACCAGGTGACCGGCGAGGAGATTCTGGCCAAGCTCCCCGACATCATCGACTTCTGCCGCACCTATCTCGGCGTCGACCCGGTGACCCAGCCCATGCCCGTTCAGCCTACCGCTCACTATGCCATGGGCGGGATCCCCACCGACATGCACGGCCGTGTGGTTCTCGACGAGAACGGCACGGTCATGCCGGGCTTCTTCGCAGCCGGCGAGTGTGCCTGCGTCTCCGTCCATGGCGCCAATCGTCTGGGGACCAACTCCCTGCTCGATATCCTCGTCTTCGGAAAGCACTCCGGGCTCCAGGCCGCGGAGTGGGCCCACCGCAGCGACTACCTGCGCCTGCCGCCGGAGCCGGAGGGCCTTGTCCGACAGCAGCTCGAAGACCTCCGCTCAGGCCGGGGAGATGAGCGCCCGGCAGAAATCCGGCGCCTGATGCAGGAGGCCATGTCGGAGGGCGTGGGCGTCTTCCGCACCGAGCCCGGGATGAGCAAGGCCCTTTCCATGCTCCAGGAGCTCAAAGACCGCTACACCCGCGTCCGGATTGACGACCGCGGCCGCGTGTTCAACACCGATCTGCTGGAAGCCTGGGAGCTCGGCTGCCTGCTCGACTGCGCCGAGGTCACCGCCAGCTCGGCGCTCCATCGGACGGAAAGCCGCGGCGCACACGCTCGCGACGATTTCCCTCAGCGGGATGACGACCTTTGGCTCAAACACACTCTAGCCCACCTCGAGCCCGGTCGGATCAGCCTGGCCTACAAGCCGGCCCGGATCACGCTCTTCCAGCCGAAGGTCCGGGCGTATTGAGGCCGCCGGGGTGGGCATCCTGCAGCTGTCGCCGAGACCCCCGAGCGTGGCAACCATGGACCGGTAGAAGAAGGACCCATAGACCCCTGGTGCCAGGAGATCTAGAATGCAGGTGACCTTGCGCATCCGGCGCTTCAATCCCGAAACCGATTCGCGGCCGCATGTCGAGACCTACGTGGTGGAGGCCGATCCCAACGATCAAGTGCTCGACCTGCTCAACCGCGTGAAGTGGTATCACGACGGGACGCTCGCCTATCGGCGCTCCTGCGGGCATGGGATCTGCGGCTCCGACGCCATGCGAATTAACGGCGTCAATGCTCTCGCCTGCAAGGTGCTCGTCAAGGACATCGGCGACCGGATCACCGTCGAGCCCCTCCTCGGCCTGCCGCTGGTGAAAGACCTGATCGTCGACATGGAGCCCTTCTTTTCTCACTACCGATCGGTCTTGCCCTTCCTGGTGAACGACGAACCCCCGCCAGAACGCGAGCGCCTGCAAAGCCCCGAGGAGCGCGCCCGATACGACGATACGACCAAGTGCATCCTATGCGCCGCCTGCACCACGTCTTGCCCATCCTTCTGGGCTGACGGCGAGTATGTCGGCCCGGCGGCGATCGTCCAGGCCCATCGCTTCATCTTCGACAGCCGCGACCGCGCCGCGGCGCCGCGCCTGAAGGTCCTCTCCGAGCAGACGGGCGTCTGGCGGTGTCGCACCGTATTCAACTGCACCGAGGCCTGCCCGCGCGACATTCAAGTCACCCAGGCGATCGCCGAGGTGAAGAAAGCAATCACCAGCGGGCGTCTCGACTGAGCCGGATCCGCCGGGCCTCAGCCTCCGCCCTCGGGGGACATGGGATGGACCTCACCACCATCTTCGGCCGGCCCCCCCGCATCCTTGTGGCCGATGATGACTGGCTTAATCGAGATCTCCTCCAGGCCTACCTGACCACCTCCGGCTGTCAGGTCTGGACCGCGCCCGATGGTCTGGCCGCTCTCCAGCTCGCTCAGGAGAACCCTCCCGACCTGGCTCTGGTGGACGTGCAGATGCCGCGCATGGACGGCCTGAGCCTTTGCCGCTCTCTGAAAGCCAGCCCGGAGACGCGCTTTGTCCCGGTCGTGATCGTCACCGCTCTCGACAGCGAAGACGAGAAGCTCAAGGCCATCGACGCCGGCGCCGACGAATTTGTCACCAAGCCCTACAACTCGATCGTCCTTCTCACCCGCGTCCGCTCGCTTCTGAACCTCAAGAAGCTGCACGACGAGCTGGAGGCCCGCAACCGCCTGATGCGGCAGGTGCTCAACCGGTATGTGGCCGAAGAAGTCGCCGAGACCATCCTCACCGATCCCGAGCGCTATTTGCATCTGGGCGGCGAGATCCGGCCCGTCACTGTGCTCTTCGCCGACATCCGGGGCTTCACCCTCTACACCGAGCGGCGATCCGGCTCAGCCGTCGTCGAGACGCTCAATCGGATCTTCCCGATCCTCAGCCAAGTGATTCTCACCCACCGCGGCACGTTCGATAAGTTCCTCGGCGACGGCCTGATGGCGTTCTACGGAGCGCCCGTCGCCGGCGACGACGACGCGCAGCGCGCCGTGCGCACGGCCCTCGAGATGCAGCACCGCTTCCGCGATCTCGCCGCCGGGTTCCCCGATATGGCCAGCCTGAGCCTGGGCGTCGGCCTGCATAGCGGCGAGGCCATCGTCGGCAACATCGGCTCGGAGAAGCTGATGGACTACACGGTCGTCGGAGACACGGTCAATGTCGCCAAGCGGCTGCAGGAGCAGGCCCTGGGAGGCCAGGTGCTGATCAGCCGTGCCACCTACGAGCAAGTGAGCGGGATCAAGGCCAAGCGCCTCAAACCCCTTCAGCTCTTCGGACGCCAGGAACCGATCGAGGCCTTCCTCCTCGAGCCCTGATCACGCCTGGCTCCGTGGGCTCGATCCAGAATGACGTCACAAAGACATCGCCTATCGTTCGGCTGGTGGCGAAAGAGCGCCCCGCGAACAGTCCTTCATCCAGAGCTTGGTTTGCTCTCCTTGAGTGCAGGCGTCTGGAAGGGTGAGATCCCCTACGGCCACTCAACAGTCGGCCTGTTTCTCGGGTCCGCGAATGCAGAACCCGAGGACGACATCCTGGGCCTCGCACTTGAGGCCGTCCGAGGCCTCGATCGTTTCGTACCCATCGCGCAGGGCTATCTGGCGTTGCAGCCGGCGTACCGGGGCACGACCGACTTCCTCGTCCCTGTCGGGATCTCAGTGACGAGGCCGGATCCGGCTCTGATTCTCGCCAGACTGGCAAGAGAGGGGAGCGTCCCGCTCCGATTTGCTCCGCAGGGCCAACCGATGTGGGGTCTTCAGTTCCAAGCTCCTGGAGGGAACGACGTCCTGGAGGTCTTCTTCTTCCGGGGGATTCCGATCTTCGCGGATTACCACTAGATTGAACCGCAAGTCTGGCGCCGCGACACTGGAACCGGCGGTATAATCCCCCGCGGGCCCCAGTAGCTCAAAAGGATAGAGCAGGGCACTCCTAAGGCCAAGGTTGGGGGTTCAATTCCCTCCTGGGGCACAGACCGTCGGCACGAGACCACGCCGGCGGTTTTCGTCCTTCCCCACTATGCTTCCCCGAGCCCCCCACATCGTGGACGATTGCCTCATCCGGCAACGAATAGCATCGGGCGGTCAGGTTACGAAGAGGAGAGGGGTCACCCTCCCGCGCCGACGGTGGCAAGAGCCCCGGCTGAAGCAGGTTGTCTGGACCACTCCATTTCTGGTCGTCAGGTCCCCCTTCCACCAGTCATCGGTTTGCTGTATACTACGCCGCACAGGCAGACATCTGGGTGCCCCCCTCACCTAGATGTCTGTCCTGTACTTTAAGGGGGAGGTGGTGGGCGAGGGTCCGTCGGGTGATCGGTGATCGGTGGGTGCTGGCGGTGAGCGCAGTGAGCGGGCGGCCGGGGCCGGCCGGGAGCGATGATCTTGGAGCACGCGGTGATCGGTTATGAGAGGATCGGTGGAGAGGCTCCCAGTCGTAGGAGGTCTACTACCGATCCCCTCTCACCGATCACCATTCCTCACCCTAACGCCCCCTCGCGATCTGCCCCATCGCTTCCCCCAGCCTCTCGACCTCGCCCAGCGTGTTGTAGTGCGCCATGCCGACGCGCACCATCCCGCCGCTCTCCTCCAGGCCCAGCCGTTCCGTCACGGCCAGCGCGTAGTAGTTGCCGTCCCAGACGTAGATTCCCCTCTCCCCCAAAGCCTCGGCCACCTGACGGGGCGTTCGGCCTTCCAACGTGAAGGAGACGGTCGGCACGCGGCGGTCGATCATCCGGGGCTCCGTGATCCCCCAGATCCTCAAGCCTGGGATCCTGGACAGAGCATCGATCGCGGCGCGCGAAAGGCCCATCTCGTAGTCCCGTACGGCCTGCATCGCCTGCGTTAGATACCGTCCGCGGCCACGCGCCTCGCCTTGGCGCCGCTCGCCGTGCTCGCCCCCGAACGTCTCACCCAACCACTCCAGGTGCTCGATCGCCCCCAGCGCGCCGGCAATCCCCTCGTGGTTTTGGGTCCCGGTTTCCCATTTCCCCGGGGGCCGATCAGGCGCCGGCCGCACCTTGTAGGCGGCCAATCGCTCGAGATGCTCCCGGCGGCCGTAGAGCATACCGATGTGAGGCCCGAAGAACTTGTACGCCGAGACCACCATAAAATCACAGCCGAGCGCCTGAACGTCGATCGGCCCGTGCGGAGCATACTGCACGGCGTCGATGAAGCACAGAGCGCCGGCCTCACGTGCCAGAGAGACGATCCTCTCCACCGGGTTGATCGTGCCCACCGCGTTGGAGGCGTAGCCCACGGCCACCAGGCGGGTGCGCTCGCTGAGCGCAGCTTCGAGGTCTTCCATACGCAGGGTGCAATCCTCCACGTCGAAATCCACCCAGCGGATGGCGCAGCGCCGCTCCTCGGCGATCCGGACCCAGGGCGCGATGTTGGCGTCGTGGTCGAGGCGGGTCACCACGAGCTCGTCCCCGGGCTGCAGCTCATGCGCCAGCGACCGGCTCAGGGCGAAGGTCAGAGTGGTCATGTTCGGCCCGAAGACGATTTCCTCCGGCAGGGCCGCCCCAAGGAAATCGGCGGCCGCGCGCCGGGCTTCCTCGATCCCCGCATCCGTCGCGGCACTGGTCGCAAAGGCTCCGCCACGGTTGGCGTTCTTCGTCGCCAGGTAATCGGCCATGCATTCGATCACCCGTCGGGGAACCTGCGTACCCCCGGGGTTGTCGAAGAACACCGCTCCGCTCTTCAGCGCAGGGAATTCATCTCGGATCCGTTCGGGATCAAGGGGCATCGTCATGCCTTTCGCCGGAACCCTCGCCGGCCATTCGCCGCTCGGCCTCCGCCAATTCCTGCCGCGTATTGACATTGAAGAAGGTGAGGCCTTCCGGATCGAAGACCGACCATTCCGGCTCTTCCACCGCGACCACACGCACCCGCGGGAAAAAGCTGATCATCCGCCGCTCGCCCGCCTCCAGGGCGGCCTCCACCAACCCAAGGCACCGTTTCGCGTACACCGCACACAGCGGTTCATACTCGCCCTCCCGCCGGGGGATTACCACGTCGGCCTCCGGCGCGCGCGAAAGCAGGTGCTCGAGCAGCGGCCGGGAAGCCAGGGGCATGTCGCAGGCCAGCACGAGGACGGTCTCGCCGCGCGCCGCGGAAAGCGCGGTGTGCAGGCCCCCCAGGGCGCCGGCACCCGGGCGCGTGTCGCCGACGAGGCGCACGCTCGCAAACCGATAGTCTTGCGGACTGTTGGTGGTGATCAGGGTCTCGTCCCCCAGCCCCTCGATCCGGTCCAGCAGATGCCGCACCATCGGCTTGCCGGCCAGGGGGACAATCCCTTTGTCACGCCCCATCCGTGAGGAAGCGCCGCCCGCTTGAATCGCGATCGTGACCATCGTCTCATTCTACTCCCGTCGCCCCGGATATCCCCCCACTCCGGGTGTTATAATCGCCTCAAGCGATGAGCACTCTCGCCGAACAAATCGACGCTATGACGGTGGAGGGGGATCTCTACGAGCAGCTCCCCGACGGGGCGGTGCGCTGTTTCGCCTGCGGCCACCGCTGCCTGATCCGCCCCGGCAAACGCGGTATCTGCAAGGTCCGCTTCAATCAGGACGGGGTGCTGCGCGTCCCGTGGGGCTATGTCGCCGCCCTCCAGTGCGATCCCACGGAGAAGAAGCCTTTCTTCCACCTCTTCCCCGGCTCCGAGACCCTCACCTTCGGGATGCTTGGATGCGATTTTCATTGTGTTTATTGCCAGAATTGGGTCACCAGCCAGGCCCTGCGCGATCCACTCTCCGAGGCCTACGGCGCATCGGCCCGCCGCGTCTCTCCGGGCGAGCTCGTCAACTACGCCGTCGGAATGGGCGCCCAGGTCGTGGCCTCCTCCTATAACGAGCCGCTCATCACCTCGGAATGGGCGGTGGCGGTGTTCAAAGAGGCCAAGAAGGCCGGCCTTCACTGCGCCTTCGTCTCCAACGGCAACGCCACGCCCGAAGCCCTGGAATACCTTCGGCCCTATCTCTCGGCCTACAAGGTGGATCTCAAGACGATGCAGGACGCGCAGTATCGCCGTCTGGGCGGCGTTCTGACGAACGTCCTCGACACCGTCCGCCGCGCCCACGATCTCGGCCTGTGGGTGGAGGTCGTCACCCTCGTCGTCCCCGGATTCAACGACAGCACCGATGAGCTGATGGACGCGGCTCGCTTTCTGGTCTCGGTCTCACCCGAGATCCCCTGGCATGTCACCGCGTTCCATCAGGACTACAAGATGACCGAGCCCGAAAACACCACGGCAGCCGGGCTGATCCGCGCCGCTGAGATCGGCCAGGAAGCCGGCCTGCGCTACGTCTACGCCGGCAACCTCCCCGGCCGCGTCGGCGCCTACGAAAACACCTCCTGCGCCTCGTGCGGAACGCCACTCGTCGAACGCCTCGGCTATGTCGTCCTCGGCTATCACCTCACCTCCAGCGGCACCTGCCCCAAGTGTGGCGCGCCCGCTGCCGGCCTGTGGCCCGCCGATCCGGGGGCCGTCGCTCGCGGTTCCGTCAGCGACCTGTTCTCGCGACGCCCCAGGCCCGTGCGCTGAGGCGCCAGCCGTGTGAACGTGGACGCCAGCCCCGTTCTTCTTCTGCTCACGTACGATCCCGTCCCTGAGCGGCAGGAGGCGTATTTCCGATATGTCTTGGGAGAGTTCGTCCCCACCCTTGAACGCATCGGCCTCAGCCTGCAAGGCACCTGGCACACCGCCTACGGCTCCTACCCCCTCCGCCTGGCCACCTTCAGCGCTCCCGATCTCACGACCCTGCGCGGAATCCTGGCCTCCGAAACTTTCCAGCGCCTCGAGACCCGGCTTCAGGATTACGTGGTGAACTACAACAGGCGCATTGCACCCGTTCGCCGCGGTTTTCAGTTTTAACTGGACCCGACTCGTCGGTGCTGCGGCCGCTGGCCCTCCGTCTCTCTCGCCCAAGACAAAATACGACCTTCGGGTGATCCCTCCAAGGCGAAGGCGCGGCCACAAGGCGCCGGGGCATTCACCCACCTCGTGCCTGGGCGCCCGATCCCCGAGCAACCGATCACCCATCATCGCCGTGATGCCGGATCCTGGGCTGGCGAAGATCCTCTGGTTATGCCGCGTGACACATTTCACAAATCGCAGTAGAATCTCGCAGCCCCGGCCCTCGCACCTCCCGGCTCCAAAGCAGCTTGCCCTCACCGTCGCCAGGCCGGGGCTGCCCTTTCCCGGCCCAAATGTCTCCAGCGCGCCATGACACTTGGCACTACAGGGGCGGCCCGCTGCGACGTACAGTGGGAACGCACACCCGAGGAGGTGAGCCATGGCGACCGTTGTCTGGGAGCCAGTCAAGGGCCAGATGTGCGACCGGATCGGGGAGTGGGTCAGCCTCGAGGTGAGGCTGGTCTACCCTGCCGAGCTCCTGCCAGACCAGCCCCCGCGCGCCACCGCCAGGCGCTGCTCCCATGCCCTGGTGTGCAATCCGACCGATCGCCCAGGCTGCACCTGGTCGGGCACCTGGCCCGGCCACGACCCCCTGCACTAGCGCTCCCCGCGCTCACTCCGCCGGCGCCCCTCGTCCGACGTATCGCGATCGGGCCCACGCATCGGCGTCGGCCCGTTGATCACGATCCCCTTGGCGCACGCAACAGGGCGCCTATTCGTCCACCGAGCGGCCGCGCCCATCGACGTCAAAGAGCCTATGAACTAATCCGACCAGAACCCTTCTCTTCGACTGGCGCGTCCCAATGGCACCCACCCCGTTCGCCCTGCGGGCTGGCCCCCGCACACCTGCCCCGAACAGCACAGCTTGTGAACGAATCTCCGAGCGATCCTTGGGATCCTTCTCCGCGGTTGAGGCATCCTAGGATTGCCCCCACCCCGTTCGGGCCGCGAAGCCCTGGCCCGCCGGGGCGAGACGGCCCCTGCCCCTCCCCGGCAGTTGCCTGGATTCAACAACCTGAGGCGGACATGCCGGGGGTGGGGAGGTTGATCTAAGGAGGTAGGGGGCGGCCGGGCCGCCCCCTACCTCCTTAGAACCTCGTCCCCCTCTCCGCTTTCGATCCGCGCCCAGGAAGAGGCGTGACAAGCGGAGAGGGGGGAAGGGGGTGAGGCGGAAAGCTACAGGACATGAAGGGAACCGCATCGGTGCGATTGGAGACGAGGGATGCTTGCGCATGGCCTCGTCCGATTCATTCACAGCCCCTTAGATCACGCCCAGATCCTTCCCCACCCGCTCAAACGCCGCCAGGCCTTGTTCCAGATCCGATTGCGAATGCGCGGCCGAGATCATCACCCGGATTCTCGCCTTGCCCTTGGGCACCGTCGGATAGCCGATGGCCATGGCAAAGAGACCTCCCTCGAAGAGCATCCGGCTGAATCGCTGCGCCAACGGCGCCTCGCCGAGCATGATCGGCGTGATCGGGGTCGTGCTCTTGCCGGCGTCAAAGCCGATCGCCTGAATCTCCCGCTTGAAGAACTCGGTGTTGGCCCACAGGCGGTCGACCAGCTCCGTCGAGCCCTCGAGGAGATCGACCGCCGCCAGACAGGCCGCCACATCCGGCACGGTCATCGCCGAGGAGAAGAGGAAGGGCCGGCCGCGCTGCCTGAGCCAATCGACCACCTCGGGACGTCCGGCGGCCACGCCCCCCACGACGCCAAAAGCCTTCGAGAGGGTGCCGATCTCGATATCTACTTTCCCATGAAGCTGGAAGTGATCCACGATCCCTCGTCCCCCTCGCCCCAACACCCCCTCCCCGTGAGCATCGTCCACCATCAGCAGGACGTCGTATTCATCGGCAATGGCGTGGATGCGGTCGAGCGGCGCCACATCCCCATCCATGCTGAATACCCCGTCGGTGACAATCAGCGCTCGACGGAACCCAGTGCCCCTGGCCTCTTCGATCGCCGCCCGCAGCGCCTTGGGATCGGCGTGGCCGTAGCGCACGATCCGGGCGCCCGAGAGGCGGCTCCCATCGATGATGCTCGCATGGTTGAGCTCATCGGAGAAGATCACGTCGTCCTTCCCCACAAGGGCGGGGATCACGCCCAGGTTGGCGCAGAAACCCGATTGAAACGTGATGGCGGCCTGCACGCCCTTGAAGGCCGCCAGACGACGTTCGAGCTCCAGGTGCAGGGTCATCGTCCCCGCGATCGTGCGCACGGCCGCCGGCCCGATGCCGTAGCCATCGATAGCCTCCTTGGCCGCTTGAAGAAGACGGGGATGGTTCGCCAGCCCCAGGTAGTTGTTGGAGCAGAAGTTGAGAACTTGCTTTCCGTCGACCACCAGCCAGGCCCCTTGAGGCGATGAGAGGGTGCGGATGTGCGTGAAGAGGCCTGATTGCCGCAGGCCCTCCAGCTCGTCGAGAATCCACTGGGTGCGCTGCGCAGGTGTCATGGAATATCCTCGGTTCGTTGGCGATCAGGTCGGTTGCAGCCCGAAGGAGATCAGGGCCAGCTTGCGACGGCGGGGGAGGGCCTTGAGCGCCCTCTCGCGGCGCATGGCGGCCGATCGGTCGGCAAGCGTCTCCACGTAGGCCAGACGCACCGGTCGCCGCGCTCGAGTGTACTGGGCCCCCCGGCCGGCGTTGTGCTCCCGAAGCCTTCGCTCCGGATCGGTCGTCCACCCGGTGTAGAACGTGCCATCGGCGCATTCCACGATGTAGCAGTAGGAGACGGGCACACGAAAGATTATACGACGGCGGGCGCGAGCGGAAAACATGCCCCCGCCTGGGCGGCTCCACTCGGGAACGCGCGGCTCGCGGTCCGGTGATCAGTGGGAGCCGGCGATGAGGCGCAGTCAGCAGGCGGCCGGGCCCGGCAGGGGCCTCGATGTTGGAGCACAGGGTGATCGGTTACTCAGTGATCAGTGGAGAGGCTCCGTGTCGTAGGAGACACACTACTGATCACTGATCACCGATCACTTCTTTCCCTATCCTTCTTTGCCACAGCCCGTTATCATTGCCCCACGGGCGGGTTCCGCCCCCGGAGTCGACCCATGGCCTGGTCTCAGGCAATCTGCGCATCGTTGCTGGTTGTGTTCGGCGTGGGGGCGCTCACCTATGGCGCTCGCGTGATGGCGGGGCGGGCGCCGCTCCCGTGGTCATTCTTCCTGCGCAAGCCTCCCGTTGCCCCCTCAGCCTCCCAGCCTCAAGAGACGGCCATCGCGGCGATCCTCGGGTTCATGATCGCCACGATCAGCATCCTCGGGGGCATCGGCCTGCTGGTTGTCAGCCTGCTCTAGAAGGCAAGGCCAGGAGCGGATCCTCGCCTAAGGCCGCGGCTGGCTGTCGCGACGCTGGTCTTTGGCGCGCAGGCCGCCAATACCCAAGAGCCGGTCGAGGATTCCGCCCTGAGGGACCTCGACAGGGGCAATCTCCTCCTGAGCCCAGTCTCCGCGCGAACGGGCGGCCAGCCAAACGTAGTGGGCCTCCACAGCCTCCGCCAATCGCTTCTCGAGCCCCTCTTCATCGCCCCTTGCGATCAAGGCCCGCAGGGCCTGCAGCTCCTCGATGGCGGTGTCGAGCCGGGTGAGCACATTGAGCCGGTTAAGTGACAGCCCCGCCTGGAGCTCACTCGGCGCCTGGAGGGCGCCCACGATGGCGCTGGCGGCGAACAATCGGCCGGCCATCCGCCGCGCTTCCCTCCATCCCGGGCTCCGCACCGCCGCTCGCATCAGAGCCGCACCGAGCAACACGGGCAGGTCTTCAACCGTGGCGGTCACCGCATCCACCTCAACCGGGTCGATGAAGAACGGCTCGGCCCCGAGCCACGACGCCACCTCGAGGGCCAGATCCACCGTCGCCTCCGGCGTGCGCGCCGGGATCACCAGGGCGATGAGGCCGCCCTCGAAGAGGTCGGCGCGCGGTTGGCTGGCGCCCAGGGCGCCGCTGTGCAATGCGCCCGGCGCCACGCTGGGCACCGCGCCGATGTAGTAGCGGCCCTCGGGCAGGAACTCCGCCGCCCATCCCATGGCCGCGCCCTTCAGCCAGGAGGTGTCGAGCACGAGCGCGCCCGCCTTCAACCGCGGACCGACGGCTTCCAGATAGCCGCGCACTTGCCCGGAGGGCAAGGCCAGGATCACCAGATCGGCGGCCCCCACGGCTCGCGCCAGCCCCAGCGCCAGCTTCTCGACCGCTCCCGTCTTGCGCGCCGCTCGGGCGGTTGAGGAATCGGCATCGTAGCCGGTGCAGGTGACGTGGCGG
>Ga0209341_10004096_pt1 | contig 13496 bp, 13 predicted proteins | sample RifCSP13_2_FD_184020 | JGI IMG/M metagenome (GOLD analysis project Ga0209341, IMG submission 184020) | Soil microbial communities from Rifle, Colorado - Rifle CSP2_sed 13_2 (SPAdes) (version 2) | ecosystem: Environmental > Terrestrial > Deep subsurface > Rock core/Sediment | place: Rifle...
GGGGGTCGATGCTTATGTCGCGGTTATGCGCGCATACGTTGGCATCGATGTCGTGACGCGTTACTCCGTCGCGGCGCAAGGTGCCTCCGGCTTCGTGACCAACCTGCGCGACACTGCCGCATATCTAGTCTACGCGCTGTACGCGGCGCTGCCGCTGCTCGCTTGGGCGATGGTGAAGGGATTTCGCCAATGGCGGGCGCTCCTGCGCGATCTCAGACTGCCTGCGTTTGCCCTGCTCCTAGCGCCGCCGGCGCTGTTCCTCCCGTTCATCCATGTCGGCGACCCTGGCTACGTCTTCACGCTCCTGCCGCCACTACTGCTGCTCGCTGCGCAGGCCTTGCTTCACCGCCTACTCCAACCCTCGTCACCACATTGGCAGGCTTGGACAATACTCGGTCTGGTGGTGCTGGCAAACTCGGCCATATTCCTTGACCGCGAGCGGCCCCTGACCGCCTGGGGCTTACACCGGCACGACCAGGCGCTGGGTGAGACCATTGCGTTTGTTCGCGACTGTTGCCCACCAGAAAGTACCATCATCCTCACCTATGAGTCATTCAAGCTGGCGCTCTACTACCTCCCCGAGTATCCGTGGCTCGTCTACAGCGACCTCACCTCGACCCAGGGACAAGGCGTCGATCTGCCCGCCGGCGCCACTCGATTGCTTCTGCTCGACGAGAGCCTGTTCCCACGGACTCGAAGTCTCACTTTCGAGACTTGGGCTCTCGATACAGGTCCGCAGTTGGGCGTGGCGACAACCGGGAGCCAGCGCCGCCTTGTCTATGGGTCCGACATATACCTGGAGCCATAGACACGCGCCCATGCCCCGCCTATCATGAGTCGTTAGAGCAACGAGCGATCAGGAGGGAGATTCTTGAACAAGGCGAAGCGCGAGGCGTGGAAGAGCCACCGAAAACGCGAGAAGAAGCTGAAGGAGCAGCGTAAGGCGGCGCGCGCTGCCGCGGCTAAGTAGAGCTGAAGTACCGGATCGCCACATCGATGCCGTAGTAGCCCGCGTAGGCGATCGCGAGGAACTTCACCGCCTTCCCCAGAGCACAGAATACGAGGAATCGTCGCACGGGGTAGTCCATGCTCCCCGCGGCGAAGCCGATGAAGTCGAAGAACGGGTTCGGGATCAGGGCGAACAGGAAGATCACCAGGCCCCCCCTGTCCTGCATCCAGCGCTCCACCTGTCTCAGCAACGGGATCCGCTCGATGGCCGGCTCAGCGCCCATTCCGGCAACAAATCCCGTCAGCTCTCCGAGGGTCGATCCCGCAGCGCTGGCGAGCCCAACCAGCAATGGCGGGTAGAACTTCCCCGCCACAAACGTCGCCAGTACCCCGGGGACCGGCAGGACGAAGGTGCCGCTCCCAAGCAGGTTCACGGTGAACACGCCGGCCAGTCCAAGACCGCTGAGGTCCTCGATACGCTGGCGGAAGAGTAGTACGGCCAGGCTGAGCACCGCGATCGGCACGAAGGCAAGGACCGTAGGCAGCCAGCGGTGGCGCCGGAAGAGAGCGAGCGCACGCTCCTTCCAGCCTTGGATGACCACCATACGCTTCGTCGCCGTGTTCCGCGTCCGGAGCGCTGCGCTGACTTCCTAGTCGACCGCAACCACGACAGGCCCCATCAGATGAGTCCCGCTGTCGACGAAGATGGTGTTCCCGGTGACGTACCGCGATAGGTCACTCACCAGGTACGCGGCCGTGTTGCCGATGTCGATCGGCATGACATTGGCTCGCATCGGCGCGTGCTCCTCCGTCCAGGACAACATCTCCCGTATTCCACGCACGGCCCGGGCCGACAGCGTGTTCACGGGTCCAGCCGATATGGCGTTCACTCGGATCCCGCTCGGTCCGAGTTCGGCAGCCAGATACCGCACCGCCGTCTCGAGCACCGCTTTCGCCTCGGCCATCACGCTGTAACCGGGCACCACGCGCTCGACCGCATTGTAGGTCAGCGCGAGGATGCTGCCCCCGCCTGCCGCCTCCATGAGAGGTCTTGCCGCGCGGGCCACCGCCTGCAGCGAGTAGCCGCTCACCTCCACCGCCACCTTGAACCCCTCCCGCGACACCTCCGAGAACGGCCTGCTCAGGTCCTCCCTACCCCCAAAAGCAATGCAGTGGGCCACAGCCTCCAGGCCACCCCATCGCTCTTTCAGCGACTCGAACACCTCGGCGATCTGCACATCCTCACGAACATCACATGGCTGAACAAGGAACGAATCCGCTGGACCTAGGCTTTCCAGGAGCTTCTGCAGGTTGCGAAGGGGTCTGTCTCTGGGATCGGGCTGACAGGTGAAGGCCAGCCAGGCGCCCTCCCTGTGCATCGCCTGGGCGATCCCCCATGCGATGCTGTGCTCGTCGGCGACGCCCATGATCAGGGCTCTCTTTCCATCCAGGATGCCCATGTCACCTCCTTCGGCCAGTAGTCCTGGCTTATTCTACGCTGAAACGCCACTGGAAGTGGCAAGACACTGACCGAAGTCAGCGCATATCACGAGCACAGTCGTCCTGGATAGGCTTGCACTTCTCTTGGCAGCGCTTCGAAATCGGCGCTGAATCCAGATGCGCTGCTGAACCTCGCGCGGTTCTCGCTAACGAGCATCATCCAACCATTGTCGTAGGGGTTCCCCCAGCCTCCGGGCGGATTCCCGGCGCCGTCTGAAAGCGTGGGGGTGGCCTTCCACCAGCGGCCGTCGAAATACGTCCACTCAATGCCACAGTGTGTATAGAGCCTGTAGTCGTAAACAATGCCTGTTGCCACACCCTTTCCGCACGGAGGCTCTAAGAGCTCGGCAGAGCAATGGATGCGTGTACCCGTTACAGATATCGGCGTAGGTCTTGCCGCTACAGGCCCTTGAGTGCATCCCGCTAGTGTCAGGCCTAGCAGCAAGAAAACAAACGGCGACGTCAATCTCAGCAGAGCTAGCTCGGACGGCTGAATCGTCGCTGCTACATCCTCGATTTCAACCTGTCGCAAGAGGATTAGAAGACCGGTGTAAAGCCCATCCGGCCCAGCGCTTTATCGCGCCCCTGCTGCATGCAAGAACTCCTGCAGCGAGCCGAATCGCAGGTACGGGTTCGTGGCGTTCTCGTGTGCGATGGTGCTCGTGGCCCGGTCGCCATAGTCGTGGCCCGGAAACACGATGGTGGCGCCGTCCAGGCGCGCCAGGCGCATGAGGCTGTCGTACATGACGGCGGCATCGCCCCCAGCCATATCGAAGCGCCCGCAGGCGCCGACGAAGAGTGTGTCGCCGGTCACGATGGCGTCGTGCACCTTGAAGGTGATGGAGCCAAGGGTATGACCGGGCGTGTGCAGGAACCGCACCGGCGTCTTGCCGATCGCAATCTCCTCCTCTGTCTCCACCGGTCGTAGGTATGAGTCGAAGCCCTGACCCTGCAGTCGATGCACATCGCCTTTGTGGATGTAGACCGGCGCCGACACCTTCTCCAGCAGCGGCGCCACGGCGTTGATGTGGTCGAAGTGATTGTGCGAGAGGAGGATGCTGGTGATCTTGAGGTCATCTTCCGCGGCGGCATTCAGGATGGCTGACACGTCCCAACCGGCGTCCACCACCGCCGCCTCGCGCGTCTCGCCGTCGCCGATGAGGTACACGAAGTTCTGCATCGGCCCCAACTGGAGTTGGCGCACGATCAACGGCGCCTGCACCTGCGTGAACTGGCTCACGCGCTCTCTGTCGGATGTAGGGGCACAGCATGCTGTGCCCCTGCGGGACTTGCCGCCGAGGACGCCGTAATCAGCTGGCTGGCCGTCAACCTGATGCGCCCGAACACATAGGCGTATCCCCACAGCGCCACCCCAGAGAGACTCTGCTCCTCGACCAGCCTCTCGGCTTGATCTAGCAACCCCTGCGGCACGTAGAGCGCGAACGGGGCGCCCAGGCGGCTGAGCCCGCGCCACGTCGCCGCCTCCTCGAGGCTAACGGTGCTGGCGGTCTCCACCTCGCCGACGAGCAGGATACGAGGTTCGCGTCTCGCCTCTGGAGCCGGAACCCGCTCCTTGACCACAATATCGGGGTAGGCGCGTCCGACCGCCGCCTGTCGGGCGTTGCCAGGGTTGGTCAACACGAGCCTGTCGTACCCAAGATACAGAAGGGCGATGTCCTCGATAGCGCGGTCATGGTCCTGCTGTTCCTTGGTAGAACGCGCCATGACTGACATCGCTTCCTACCGCACCGCGAACACGCGGTCGCGCAGCTCGCGGAGCGTGTCCATGTTCGGCTTGTCTGGGCCGCTCTTGCCATCCATGCCCGGCACCTCTAGGAAGAACGGCACCTCTGCGAAGGCGCGGTGCGACAGGATCGTCTCGAAGCCCTCGCGCCCGATGTGCCCGTACCCGATGTTCTCGTGGCGATCGACGTTCGCGCCCAGCGGCACCTTCGAGTCGTTCGCGTGGACAGCGACCAGCCGCTCAAGGCCGATCTCCCGCTCGAACTCGGCCAAGGTCGCCTCCAGGCCATCGCGCGTGCGTATCTCGTACCCAGAGGCAAGCGTGTGACACGTATCGAGGCACACCTTGAGCCGCGCGCTCCCCACCTCTCGCATCATGCTCCCCAACTCGCTGAAGCGCGCTCCCAAGTTCTGCCCCTGGCCGGCGTTATTCTCCATGATCAGCCAGACGTCCTCTGGCGTCTCCGCGATCACCTCGGCCATCGCGCGCGCGGCCTGGTGGAGCACCGCCTCGAATCCTGCGCCGCGATGGCTGCCGACGTGGAAGATGACGCCCAACGCGCCGATAGCGGAGGCGACGCGCATGGCCAGCTTAAGCGAGCCGGTCCCCTTCGCCAGGTTCTCCGCGTTGTCCGTCGCCAGGTTGATGAGGTAGATGCCGTGGATGGCGACCGGCCCGATGCCGGCGGCGACCGCCTTCTCCCGAAAGGCGCGCACCATGGCGGCGTCCGGCTCGCGAGCGGCCCACATCTGGGGCGATGAGGCGAAGATCTGGATGCACTCCGCCCCCAGCTCCTGGGCCCGGTCTATCGCCTTGGCCAGCCCCCCCGCCGTGGAAACGTGGGCCCCGATGCGCATGCACCCTCCCGCGAGATTCTGGCGTTACTCTAGCATGAGTTGCGTCGTGGCTGGTAGCGCGTGGCGGCGGCGGAACGCCTGCTCTATAATCCCAGAGATTCGTGCCCCTGACCAATAGGAGAAACGATGCCTGAACTGGACGGCGCCTTCCCCGCGCCGGAGCTCCACGGCAGTCTGTGGCTCAACAGCGAGCCCCTGACCATCGCCTCGCTGGAGGGCAAACCGGTCTTGCTGAGTTTCTGGGACTACACTTCCGGCCCTTCCCTGAGGGCTGTGCCCTACGTCAAAGAGTGGCATACGCGCTATGCGCCACATGGCCTGGTCGTGATCGGCGTGCACGCCCCCGAGTTCCACTTCGGATTCGAGACCGAGAACGTCCAGCGCGCCGTCATGGACCTGGACCTCCACTATCCCCAGGTGCTCGACAACGATCTGGTGATCATGAACACGTACGCCGCGCGCTCTCGGCCCTCCACATTCCTGGTCGACCGAAAAGGGAATCTCCGCTACTACCAGATCGGCGAAGGGGCCTACGGCGAATCCGAGGCCCATATCCAGCGCCTCCTGCAGGAGGCCCAGCCCGACCTCACCCTACCACCCGTGATGACGCACCTCAACGACACGGACCAGCCTGGGGCTGTCTCCTATCGCACGACTCGAAGAGTGGACATGGGCTACGAGCAAGGCATTCTCGGCAACCCGGAGGGCCATCATCGCGATGAGCCGCTGGTCTATCGTGACCCCGGCGTTCATGCCGAGGCGTACCCTTACATAGAAGGCGAATGGTACGCCGGCCCGGAGCAGGTCGTCTACACTGGCAAGACAGGCGCCGGCGGCATGCTTTCGATCCGGTACACCGCCAAAGGCGTCAACCTCGTGATGGGCCCGATCATGGACCCGTGTGCGCTCCACGTGTACCAGGACGGGAGACCGCTTGCCGCCGAGGATGCGGGCTACGACCTGCGCCTCGACGAGGGCAATCGACCCACGGTCTCCGTCGACCACCCGCGCATGTACTCCCTGGTCGACAACCGCTCCATCGGCACCCACGAGCTGCAGCTCTTTACCGTCTCGCCGGGTCTTGCTCTCTACTCGTTCACCTTCACCACAAGTGTCGTTCCCGCTTTGTCGGAAGGAAAGGAGCCCAAGCTATCATGAGCATCGTCCGCTATCGTTACCCTGAAACCACCGTGCCAGGAGCGCCGCCGCCTGCTCCAAGGCGAGGGCTTCCAGAGGGAAGCTCCCCTCTGGCGGGGGTCTGGGAGCCTGTCCTGAGCCTGCCGAAGGAGTGTCCCCCAGTTCCGCCTAGCAGGGCGGGTGGGTGGGACAATCAACGTTCGAATCGTACTAGCGGCGGTCGGCCATGAGCCTGGAAGGGCGTGTCGCCCTCGTCACCGGTAGCAGCCGCGGCCTCGGCAGGGCCACGGCCCTTTGTCTGGCGCGCGACGGTGCCGACGTCATCGTCGCCGCCCGCACTGAAGCAGCCGGCGGTCGCGCCCCCGGCACAATCCACGAGACGGCTGCCGCCATCGAGGCCCTCGGCCGCAGGGCCCTCGCCGTGCGCTGCGACCTCAACGTCGAGGCGGACGTCGAGTCCCTCATCGAGACGGCCCTGGCGAGCTTCGGCAAGGTGGACATCCTCGTCAACAACGCCGCCGCCCGTGTCCAGACTCCCTTGCTCGACACGCCGCCGGCTCGCTGGGACCTGATGATGAACATCAACCTCCGCTCCTCGTACCTGCTGATGCGCGGCCTGGTGCCCAAGATGCTGGAGCAGGGCTGGGGCCACCTCGTCACCATCTCACCTGCGCTCAGCGCTGAGGCTGGGCGAGGCGCCATCGGCTTCAACATCTCGAAGCAGAGCGCCACCATGCTCACGCTGGGCCTCGCCCGCGAGCTGGCCGGCAAGGGCGTCGCCGCCAACTGCCTCCAGCCCCAGGGCCAGCGGGACACCTGGTCGACGCGCTTCACCGGCAACTTCGATCCCAGCCGCCTCCTCAGCGCTGATGTGATGGGCGACGCCATCGTCCACGTCTGCAACCAGGACCCGAACACCTACACCGGGCGCGCCCTGAGCGACCTGGACGTCCTCAAGGAAGCCGGCATCACCGACCTCGCACGCTACCGGGTGGAATCTTAGCCAACAGGCCCGTGTTGCACCTCAACGAGGAGTGGACGGCCGAGCGGGTCTCGCGCAGCATGTGGCTGCCGCTGGGCGTCCTGGGTCGCACCGCCGCGGAGCTGCGGCTCTGCCCCCACTGCGAAGGGACCTACTACCGCAGCAACGCCGGCGCCTGTCCCCGTTGCGGCGGGTCGGTCGCGCAAGAGCCGCCTGAAACCGTCAACCTTCACTTCGGCCTAGTCTGAAGGGAAGACGCTATCCCGTGACAGCTACGCCTGCCCTTATCGTCGCCGAGAGAGACCGATCGATCGGGGTATCCCGAGAAGCCGAAACTGCCCATCCCGAGCGTGCCTGCCCTGAGCCTGTCGAAGGGTCGAAGGATGGCGGGGGCTTTGGGGTGTCCCCCAGTACGCTCCTGGGCGGGCGGGTGGGAAGACCCAGGAGCCAAGGCCTGATGAGCCGGTGTCATCATTTGCCCAACGACCATCAGCGCGACATCCGAGAACCTGCACCGTGGCCTAGTCTGAAAGGAGTCATCCCATGGCGGTCGAGGTTGGCCAGCCGGCCCCCGACTTCTCCCTGCCCCAGACCCTTGCGCGCGAGCGGCTCACATTGACCGAGCTGCGCGGCAAGAAGCTCATCTTCGCCTGGCACGTCGCCGACTTCACCGGCGGCTGAGAGCGTCAGCTCCGCAACTTCGAGCGGGACTACGACCGCTTTGCGGAGAAGAACGCTCAGATCGTGGGCGTAAGCGTCGATCCACTGCCCTCCAGCCGCGCCTTCGCCGAGCACTGCTCGGTCACCAAGTTCGCCCTTGCCTCCGACTTCCATCCGAAGGGCGAGGTCGCGAGCAAGTACGGCGTCTACAACGAGGAGCGCGGCACCGCCCGTCGCTCCGTCTTCATCATCGACGAGAACGGCGCCCTCCGCTGGAGCAAGGTCTACACCGAGGGCATCCCCGACAACGAGGAGCTTCTAGCGGAACTGGACAAGTTCTAAACCATTCATCTTCCGGCATTGAGAATAATGTCACCCCCGACACTCGCTGGAACGATGGCCTACGACCGTGACTCAGATGTCCATCAACGACATCCGGTCAGCGCCGCGCGTCAGGCCGACTGATGAGACGAGGAGGAGATGGGGCGTCGGTGCAGCTGCGACAACGGTGTCTTGCTAAGCCACCATCGCTGCGTCATTCTGTTGGAAATGCAAAGGACTGTGATTCAAACAGCGATTCCCTATCCTTTGATTTGGCGTGAAGGAGAACTCGTAGTTCGTCTGGGTAATGAACTTTTCAGCGTTCAGTTCAAACGCACATACGGCCCTCCGCCAGGTCAGGAGAGTGGAGTGCCGAGTGCTATCGCATCCAATAACGTGGAACTCCGCTATGACCGGCTAGCGCGAGTCGCGCATACAGCATTACAAATCCTTCTTCCCACTTATGTAGAAGACCACCGAGAATTGGTGGCAATTATTCATCGGTTAGTAAACCGAATCATCGAGGTTTACCGTTTAGCGACCGGTGAATTTTACCTTGACACAATTCCAAAACACGAACTGTGGCCCTATTTGACGAGAACCGTAGATGAAGAAGGCATGCTCTCCCCAGAAATAACGTATAGCAAAGATTTTGGCTATGGTGTCACTTTAGCTCGCTTTGCTTCCGTTCCTGATGACGCTAGACAGCTTCTACTCTCTGGCTCAGAAGTTCCTATCCCTAGCATCTTGTTTCTAAATGCCCGTAGAGAAGAGCTATTCGAGAACTTTCGCCTCGCTGTTGTAGAAGCCGAAACAGCGTTTGAGACATTAGTTGAGAACATAGTAGCCAGATATTACAGGAAGGCTGGCCTTTCGGAGCCTGACATTGATGCGAAGCTGAACGCTGGCTTGAAAAATCTCCTAAAGGACCACATTCCTAGCTGCTGCGGTGAGGTTTTTGTCGGCACACAGGAGCACACAGATTGGGAGACAGATCTCTATGATCTACGTAACGCCGTTGTCCACTCTGGAGCATCAGCGGATGCTGACAAAGCGGCACGAGCCCTGGCTGCCGCAGAAAGAGCTTTGGATTGGTTATCGAAACGGATGCCCGTCTAGCACCTTAGCACGCGTGCCTCTACGTGAATGATTTCAAGAACACGTCCGCAACCAAACTATCTCCCATGGTCTGTCCTGACAAGCCTTAACTACGGGAGACAGCTGCGGAAGTCGCGTATCTTGGTTCCGGTGGGCCCGTGCCTCCAAATCCACGTAGCACTAGCGCTCCAAGATCTGCCGAGGCGACTGCCTGGTACGATCAGACTCCCTGTTAGCTCTCTGCCGCGAGTGATGTAGCTTCCGGGAAAGGCGTTGACTGTGTAGATTTCTGTTCCGCTGTCGTAAGTCGCCACATTCACTTGCAGCTCGTCCACGTACCAGTCTGAGTCATCTCGGACGCGCCAAGTGAATACCCAAGTGTCTGCTCCTGCTTGAAACGGCTGTTCAACACGACAGTAAAGAGCAGTGTTAGGGGGAGTTGGGGGTCTCGTCGCTGTCGGCTGCGGCGCCGCTGCAGGAGGCTCACCGCGTCGCAGATTCTCGACGCGCACCCACGCCTCTCGACCTGCACCGAACTGGACAAGATACCAAGTTCCTCCAGCCGTACCCGTGCAGGCATCCCTTAGCGTCACACGTGCGAACTCGGCTATGCCACCTGAATACGGGCTATCTTCCTTCGGCAGCGATCTCGCCCTTACTCCGATACCTTGCCCAGTGAACACGTAATGGGGATCGCTCGCCGAAGTGGGAAGCGACCCACCCTGCATACAGCCAGTGCCACCGACACCGCTTGAAGGCGCTGCGGTCGGAACAGGAGTCGTGGAGCGCTGCACGACTCCCTGCTGTAGTAAGGGCAAAACGCGCCCAATATCTTCACCGGAGAGTGCGAACGCCAACCCCTCGAGGGCTGTTGTTCGGCCTTGCAGCCGAGTCTGCAGGACGCCGATCACTTCGCCAGCGTCATTGAGTAGCGGACCGCCACTATTGCCTGGGTTAATTGCGGCGTCTGTCTGGACCTCCTGGAAGGCATGCCCAGGCACGGAGCGAATGGCCGACACGATGCCACGCGTGACCGTCGGCGCTCCTTCAAGCCCGACAGCGTAGCCAATGGCAACCGCTTGCGTGCCGACGTTGGGCATCGAGCCCAGGGCAAGAGCTTTCCTCTCTAAGCTCGGGGCCGTAATCAGGGCCAGGTCCGCGTCAGCGTTCGCTCCGAAGAGCCGTGCTGTATGCTTTCTTCCGTCGGCTGTCACGAGAGTCACTTGGTCCGCTGCCTCAACAACATGGTAGGCGGTCAACACCTGACCCACTGCGACGACGAACCCGCTACCGCTACCAAGCGGTGTCTCAACTCTGACAACGGATGCTACTGCGTCCTGAAGCCAACTGAGCTCGCGGCTAGGAGCGGAAGTGAGTGTCTCAGAACCTGCTGGCGGAACAGTCGGTGTTGGCGTTCGGCCGCTTCCCCAAGAGCGGCCAAGCAACGTCCCCACGGCAAGAACCAACAGCCCAGCCCCCAACACGATGAGGATGACGAGGTACCCAGGGTATCGGCGCAATGTTGCGGCCTCGTGCGGAACGCGGCGGATGGCGTGGGAAGCGTAACCGCAGTTTGACCTAACGTCAAAAGACGGGGCCTCTGTCTCTCGCGGTTGCCCGCCGAACGCCGCCAGGCAAAACGACACGCCGTCCGGCCGTAGGGGCGAGGTTCCCTCGCCCGCTCTTGCAGGCACCTCTTCCCCGCGCAGAACACCCGTGCTATAATGTCCTCGCAGCAGTTCAGCCGGCACTTCGCATCCAGCAGCCGCCCGCTACAAACAATCAAGAACCTCAGCAAACTCACGAACGAAAGTGCCCCAAAAACGTCTCTTTTTTCTTAACAATCAAAAACTCCGCTGGCGCTCTTGACGCCCGTCACCCCCGCCGCCTACACTCCTACCAGCACCTCAACAACCAACGACCTCCCCGGGTGTCCGCCTATGGCGGATGAAACGGGAAGTGCGGTGTAAAGCCGCCGCGGTCGCGCCACTGTAAGCGGTAAGCCTGCCGGCAACACGCCACTGGTTGAAAGACTGGGAAGGCGCCGGCAACCCCTCGGCTGTAGAGGCGAGCTCACCTCGCCCTTTCCGAGGAGCCGCGAGCCAGGAGACCGGCCCAGGGAGGACAAGTAGCGGCTCTTCGCGGTCTGGGAGCGCCTACCGGCTCATCGCCTGTGCTGTAACGCAAAGGCCCCGACTCCGAAGCGTCGGGGCCTTATCCTATGCAGACAGCGACGACCAATCCGACAGCGGCCACCACTTACCGCCCTATCGGCGCGCGTCTGGCAGCGGCTACCGCCTTCCTGGCGCCGCTCCTCGTGGTCTCTGTCCTACTCGCCACTTCGCTTGGGCCCACCCGCATCCCCTACGCCGCCAGCGCGGCGATCCTGCTGGAGCGCGTCGGGCTGCGCCTGAACATCCCGTACACCGACCTCCAGCAGCGCATCATTATGCAGGTGCGCCTGCCGCGTGTGCTGACCGGCGCGCTTGTCGGCGCGGCGCTTGCACTGTCTGGCGCCGCACTACAGGGCCTCTTCCGCAACCCCGTCGCCGATCCTGGCGTGCTGGGCGTCTCCAGCGGCGGCGCGGCGGGGGCGGTCGCGGCCATCGCCCTGAACCTCCAGGCGCTGCACCCGCTCGTGCTGGCGGCGGCGGCCTTCGTTGGCGCCATGGTAGCCGTAACGCTCGTCTATGCCACGGCAGCCGCCGGGGGACGCTTCTCGCTCGCCGCGCTGCTCCTGGCCGGCCTCGCCGTGTCCTCCTTCCTCGGCGCCGTGACCTCCACCATCATCTATTTCTCGGCCCGGGACGCCGAGGTGCTGCGTGAGATCTTCTTCTGGCTCCTCGGCGGCCTCGACGCGCGGAGCTGGGCCCACGTGCGCTTGGCCGCGCCTCCAATCCTCCTGGGCACCGTTGTCCTGCTCGCCTTCGGCCGCGACCTTAACCTCCTCCTGCTCGGCGAGGAGCAAGCCCGCTCTCTCGGCGTCTCGGTGGCCTGGGCCCGTCGTATCCTGCTGGTGACGACCGCGCTGATCACCGGCGTCGCCGTGGCCGTCAGCGGCACCATCGGCTTCGTGGGCCTCATCGTGCCGCACCTGCTGCGCCTCGTTGTCGGCCCCGACCACCGCGTGCTGCTTCCGGCCGCGGCCTTGGGCGGCGCCATCTTCCTCGTCCTAGCGGACACGGTTGCCCGCGTCGCCCTGGCCCCCACCGAGATGCGCCTCGGCATCATCACCGCCTTCCTCGGCGCCCCCTTTTTCCTCTTCTTGCTCGTCCGCGCCTCGCGTCAGGGCGCGCTACCCTAGACCGGAGGTATCCATGCGACTCGCCACCCTGCTCCTCAGCCTCCTCCTTTTTGCCTGCGCCCCAAGCGGCACGCCCGCGTCGCCGGCTGCGGAGCCGCCTTCGCCCGCCCAGATCGCCGTCGAGCCGACCCCCAGCGGCCCAACCCGTCAGGCCCGCATCCTCGACCCGGGCAACCACGGCTGGCCGCGCAAAGTACAAGGCGCCGACGGACGCGAGGTCACGATCGCTCAGAAGCCCCAGCGCATCCACACCCTCTCCCTCGGTGCCGACGAGATCAGCATACGGCTCGTCCGCTCCCAGCGCATCGCCGCCATCACGACCTTCGCCACTGACCCCAACATCTCGAACATCGTGCAGGCGAGCGCCAACATCAAGAAGGTGGCCCGCGACGCGGAGCAGATCCTGGCCGTGCAGCCGGACGTGATCGTTGCCAGCCCCTTCAGCCGCCGCGAGTTGCTGCAGCAGCTCGTGGACGCCGGCATCCCCGTGGTCGTCAGCGACCTGCAGAGCGCCTTCGGCGCCTACGAGGAGGAGATCCGTTTCCTGTCCTACCTCTACGGCGAGGAGGAGCGTGGGGAGGCCCTCATCCGCGAGGTCCGGGAGCGGGTGTCACGCATCGACAGCGTCGTGGCCGTCAAGCCCGCGGCGCAGCGCCCGCGCGTCCTCATCCTCTCCGGCGTCTCGGGCGGCGGCGCCTACTCAGTCGCCGGCAAGAACACCACCCGCGACGGCATCATCCTGCGCGCGGGCGGCATCAACCCGGCCGCCGAGATCGGTCTGGAAGGGGCCAAGCAGGTCAACATCGAGACGGTCATCCAGATGCGCCCCGATGTCCTCATCTTCAACGATGTCGACGTGGCAAGTCCGAACATCCGCACCGAGGTGCTGGCAAATCCGGTGCTCCAAGACCTACCTGCCATCAAGAACAACCGCATCTACACCCT
>Ga0209341_10004100_pt1 | contig 13489 bp, 7 predicted proteins | sample RifCSP13_2_FD_184020 | JGI IMG/M metagenome (GOLD analysis project Ga0209341, IMG submission 184020) | Soil microbial communities from Rifle, Colorado - Rifle CSP2_sed 13_2 (SPAdes) (version 2) | ecosystem: Environmental > Terrestrial > Deep subsurface > Rock core/Sediment | place: Rifle...
GGAAGGAATATGAAGATGACGCAAAAGAAGCACTTTTGTGGCTAGGGTTAAGTTGGGACAGCTTTTACCGCCAATCGGACAGAAAAGAAATCTATGCTGAATATATAGAAAAGATGTTGGAAAATGGCTCGGCATACGTCTCAAAAGAAGTGGAAGGAAATTCAAAAGAAGTAATAAGATTCAAAAATAAGGGCGGCCCTGTAAAATTCGACGATATTATAAGGGGGCAGGTTGAAGTCGACACTGAAGATTTAGGCGATTTTGTAATTGCCAAGGACACACAAACACCCCTCTACCATTTAGCTGCCGTTCTTGACGACGCGTTAATGGAAATTTCCCACGTAATACGTGGAGAAGACCATATTTCAAATACCCCGAGACAGATATTAATTCAGCAAGCACTTGGGTGTCCGACACCTAAGTATGCGCATTTACCATTGATCTTAGGGGAAGATAGGTCAAAACTTTCCAAGCGCCATGGGGCCGAGGCGCTTTCGGAATATAAAAAACTTGGGTATCCCCCGGAGGCAATGTTTAATTTTTTGGCGCTTTTGGGATGGCACCCTGAGGATGACCGGGAAATTTTATCGAAAGAAGAACTAGTAAGCGAATTTTCGTTCGCACGGGTGCAGAAAGGGGGTGCTATTTTCGACAAAAGGAAACTCGATTGGATATCCAGGGGATACATTAAGAAACTAAGTGAAGGCGAAATTATTGAGAATGTGGCCCAGTTTGTCCCCAAGGAATGGGAGGGGGGAAAAATGGGTAAGGCTGCCAAGCTTTTCCGCGACCGCATCTCAAAATTCTCTGATTTTAAGGAAGAAGCGAAGTTTATTTTTGAGCCTAAAGATTACGAGGCCGGGTTATTGATCTGGAAGAATGCGTCAAAAGAAGACACCAAAAAACACTTGGAAAAAGTTTGCGAGCTGATTTCCTCCGGCGGAGATATTATGGTGTATGCCCAAAAGGAAGGGAGGGGAGAGGTACTGTGGCCGCTCCGAGTTTCCTTATCAGGGCTTAAAAATTCGCCGGGCCCCCTCGAGATTATCGAGGTCTTAGGGAGTGAAGAATCGCTAAATCGAATCCGCCATGCAATTTCTAAACTTTAGATTCGGGATTTTGGCATTGATTGGAATTTTGTTTTTATCGTTTGGCTTTTCCCAAGCTGCAACGGTCGACAACCTTAAATCTCAAATAAAAAACAGGGAAGACCAAATAGCGGCCATCGAGGCGGAAATCGCGGAGTACCAGAAACAGATTGACGCCAAAGTTTCTGAGGCAGGAACGCTAAAAAACCAAATATCATCGCTTACCGCACAGATCGGGAAGCTTAACGCCGAGATTCGCCTCACACAGGGGAAAATTTACGCATCTGAACTTAATTTAGAAAAATTGGGACTCGAGATCAATAAAAAAAATAGCGAGATAGGGGACAAAAAAGCTTCGCTGGGGGAAATTATGCGCGCGATAAACGAAGCAGACGACGAATCGCTTGTCGAGATTTTATTAAAACACGGCGAACTTTCGGACTTTTTTACGGACGTCAAAAATATCGAAAGCCTGGATGAGGCGGTTAGAAAAGATTTACTCGAATTGAAAGATCTCAAAGTGGATTTGGAGGCGAGGGAGGAGGAAGAATCGTCGGTCAAGAAAGTGCTTGTTAATTTGGCGTTTGAGCTTTCGGATAGGAAATCCGTCGAAGAAACTTCGAAAAAGAAGAAGGACCAGCTTTTGCGCGATACAAAGAATAAAGAAGCGGAATATCAAAAACTTGTCAGAGAGCGAGAAAAGCAGCGATCGCAAATTTTGGACGACATAAGAAAAATTGAAGACCAATTGCGCTTGCTAATCGACCCGGCCTCTCTGCCCCCGTCGCGTCCCGGAGTTTTAGGTTGGCCGTTGCGCGACCCCAAGATTACGCAGAATTTCGGCAAAACGGATTTCGCGAAAAATACGGACGTATACAACCAAAATTCGCATAATGGAATTGATTTGCGCGCATCAGTAGGGACGCAAATTATGGCGGCGGAAGACGGTGTTGTTAAAGGTTCAGGAAATTCGGATATAGCTTGCCCCGGAGGATCGTACGGAAAGTGGATATTAATCGAGCATCAAAATCATCTTTCAACCGTCTACGCGCATTTATCGGTTATTAAGGTGTCCCAAGGCGAAGCGGTAAAGCGGGGTGATCTTATAGCGTATAGCGGGGACACTGGATATACGACGGGACCGCATCTTCATTTCACCGTCTATGATGCCCGCACTGTGCAGATGAAATCATCCCGTGTGTGCGGTATATTGCCATACGGAGGCTATTTGGACCCGATACTTTATCTATAAATATTAAGGTTTATAACCTGCCTGCCGGCAGGCAGGAAAAGAAAAAAGGCCTTGCAGTAGAATTAGTCACTTTTGGCTCGCTCTACCGCAAGGCCTTTAATTAATTCTCCCTCCTTATAGAGAAAAGAATCGTATTATTTTTTTGTAAAAGACGGTTTTAACCGCTAATTAAAGAACAGCATTCGATCGAAGGTACCTCCATAAGAACTCTACGGCTTATTCTTATGATACTAGGAAACGCAAATATGTGTCAATATGTTTATCCACAAATCGCCTTTAATGGTATACCGGTATGGTATATTATTAGTAGTAGGGAAAAGAAGCGTCTTTGCCCTATTTTTTTGTTCAAAAGACGAATATGAATTTAAACTTTGGGAGAGAAAAAATACAACGCTGCGGATATAACCAAAAAATTGGGCCTGGGAAAGACCACAATTTTGCGTTGGGAAAAAGAGGGGAAAATACCGGAGGCCAAGCGCGATCAGTTGGGGTGGCGATATTGGAGCGAAAAGGAATTTAATGACATTCTTGCTATCGCCGAAGGGAGAGTTGTGGAGAAATCTCCGCAAGCAGAGCTAAATCTAGATATTCGCCCGGCAGAGGATAAATTTTTACGAGCAAGGCTTTTGCCGGAGCTTTCGAAAGATAAGGTGATTACCGAAGCGAATGTTCTCGCGAAATACAACGGGAATAATTTTAGGGAAGTAAAATTCGGGACTGTAGCCATTTTGGCCGCACTTGTCTTTTTTGGATCTTCGTCTGCGGCCAGTGTTTTTGCTGACGGATTTAAAAATTCCTGGTTTGCGTTTGAGCGTGGGTTCGAATTTTCCACGGCTCGCCTGGCTTCATCCGGAGATTTTTTAGGAGCCAAGCTCACGCCTCTACGCGGACAGGGGAAGATAATCGATGAATGGGTTTTATACTTTTTCAGAGGCAGCTCCAATTTTTTGGCACAAAAAGGATTTGAGATAAAAAGTTTTTATAAAGAGGGAGGTATGGGCCTTTGGGAGGGATTTTTTGTTTTACGCAGGAAGGCTGTCAAAGATTATTTTGAGTTTGGGGAAAATATCAAATTAGCGCAGGCGCGCTCGGCCGAGGCGAGCGAAATTTTGGCGAATTTCGCGAGAGATTCGTTGAATGCCGATTTCGCGTACGCGGAGGATGGAGCTCCAGATATGCTTTCGGCGGCGGCGGGAATAAATTTTTCTTTGGGGGGTCTTATCGGGAATTCGAAATTCGTACGTGAATTGGTTCTTGATTGGGAATTTATAAAGCCGGACGTAAAAGCTCTTCCTTTGGGGATTTTTAATTTCTATGCCGAGCGCATAGGGGACGCCATTTTTGCCGCGGGGGATCTTTTTGAGATCGGCTCTTATCTAGCAATTGATGTAGCTCAAAGAGGCACATTTGCTTTCAACAATCTTGGTGGTAAATTGGCTCTTGCCCAACCTTACGCTGTGGTAGAATTTCTTATAGGGCAATAAATAATATGACTATGAAATATAAATTTATTTTAGTTATTTTGGTGTTGGTATTGGCCGTAGGCGGCGTTTTTTGGTATTTAAAGGGCGACAAAGGCTCTGAGACCACAAAAAATGGGGACCAAACTGAGGATTATCCTTTCACCAATCCTGATTTAAAATTACGCTATAAAGACCCCGCTCTAGGCTTTTCTGTTGATTATCCGGAAGGATTTATCGTCAACGATACCGGAGAAGACAATGTTAAAATCTTGGTTTTTAGCAAAACGAGTTCAGAAGAGTCGTTCCAAATATTTATTATGCCGTACGACGAGCTGGGACCGATAACTCAAGAAAGAATTCTCATAGACCAGCCGAAGATAGTGATTAAAGACCCGCAAACAGTCGAGATAGCGGGGGGAGAAGCTTTAGTTTTTTTCAGCAAAGATACTGATATCGGAGACGTTCGCGAGGTCTGGTTCGTTCATCAAGACCGCCTATATCAAGCCTCTACTTACGCGAAATATGATGAATTACTTTCGAAAGTAATGGCAACGTTTAGATTTAAATAATTTAAAATTCAAAAATCAAAATGGAAAATGACAAAGCAAAATTTAAAAATGAGTTTAAGACTAGGCTGTATAGCTGGGTTCTTCGATTGATAAAGTTCATTGATAAATTGCCCAGAGATTCAACATGCTCTGTCATGGGAAAACAGTTATTACGTAGCGGAACGAGTGTGCTCGCCAATTATGTTGAAGCAAATTCGGCCAGCTCTAAAAAAGATTTTATCAATTTTTTCACGCATTCGCTTAAATCCGCCAATGAATCAAAGGTTTGGTTGGCGTTGCTACGAGATACTGGGAAAGGAGATTTGGAAGAGTTAAAATGGCTATTAAAGGAGCTTGAGGAAGCGGCGAAAATATTGGCTTCTAGTATATTAACTATGAAGGGAAAAAAGTAAATGCAAAATGTAAATATCAAAATGCAAAACTACACTGTTAAATCTAAAATTTTAAGATTTTTAATTGTCATTTTTATTTTTGCTTTTTACATTTTCAATTTTAATGCTGCCGAAGCGGCATTGATCGTTCAGGCCCCCAAATACATCGGCCTAAATTCCGGCCTCGTCGGGTATTGGAGTTTTGACGGAAAAGACATGGCCGGAGTGAAGGCGTATGACCGAAGCGGTCAGGGAAATGACGGGACATTGACGAATGGCCCGGCATCCGCCATAGGGCGGATCGGCCAGGCGTTAAGTTTTGACGGGGGGGAGGACTATGTCAGAATTCCAAGCAAAACTTATTTTCAAGGCAACCAAAATTTGACGATTTCGCTTTGGTTCAAGTATGAAATCAAAGGCACGGGATTTTTTGAGCAAGATATAATCACAAAGAAGTTTGACGCTGAGTCAAAGGACTATTCATTGCGTGTAAATGAATCCACGGGCGCTGTACTTTGGGGATCTGAGGTTGCCGACATTCCCTATTCCTTATCATCTGCAGATACGGTCGCATCTCCTAATACCTGGTATCATTATGTTGCGATTTTAAATAAAACTGCTGACGTGCTGACGCTTTATATTAACGGCGTGCAAGTCGCTCAAGATACGACATTTGGATCAAATTCAGATGCAACATCACAAGATATTGCAATAGGAAGTACGTTATTCACGCCTAATAATTTTAACTTTGTCGGTTCCATCGACGATGTCCGCATCTACAACAGGGCGCTCTCGGGGGATGAAATCAAACGCCTCTATAAAATCGGGGCGACGCTGAAAGTTAATACTTCAATTTCAAACGATTCTTTGAAAAAAGGATTGGTGGGGCATTGGTCTTTCGACGGGCCGACCGTAATCTCAAATGCGAACCAAACTTACGTAGAAGACTTAAGCGGACAGAATAATAGGGGGCAGTTGATGAATATGTCCACCTCAACCGCGCGCGTCAAAGGCAAAATCGGCCAGGCGTTAAGTTTTGACGGGAGTAATGATTTTGTTGTTAATGATGCGTCAAATATTCCTAAAGTAACTATTTCTGCATGGATAAATATTCCCAATTATCCTGCAAACAACTCCCTCGTTGCCGGGTTTTCGAACGATATAGGGAATAATTTTAACGATAAAATTATTTATGTGGGTACCGATGGAAAAGTATATTTTTATGTATTCGACGGCGGAAGCAAAACCACATCTGCTCCAGCAGCCGCGATCTCACCGAATACTTGGCACCATGTCGTAGGGACTGCAAATGGAAATAACGCATATAGTTATGTAGACGGAGTGCTTGTCGGCAGCGTTACGGCCGGGAATACTTATACCTCCTACAGCACGCCCAAAATATTTATTAACGGGGACATAGGCATTGTAAATCGTTTTAGATATTTAAACGGCAAGATCGACGACGTCCGCGTTTACAATAGGGCGCTGTCGGGGGATGAGATCAAACGCCTCTACAAAATCGGGGCGACGCTGAAGGTGAATACTTCCATAAATAATGATTCATTGAAAAATGGCCTTGTCGGGTATTGGAGCTTTGACGGAAAAGATATGGCGGGGGTTACAGCCTATGACCGCTCCGGTAACAGCAACAACGGCACTCTCACTCCGCCAGCTGGCGGAGGCCCCATCCGCGCCATCGGCAAAATCGGGCAGGGATTGAGTTTTGACGGGGTGGATGATTATGTGAGCGTGGGAGATAATGACAGCCTGGATATTACAGGTTCTATAACGGTTGCTACATGGGTGCGGGCGACCTCATTTGGAGTTGGCTTTAATGAAGAAAGGCTCGTATTTAAGGGTACGGGTGTCAGTACCGCAAATATATATACACTGGGCATTGCAGATAGTAAGGCAATGTTCTCTCTGCACCTGGCGGGTTTTGGGGCGAGCGATTGTCTAGGAAACTCGCCCTGCATTGTAAGTAATACCACATTGGTGACAGGACGATGGTATCATGTCGCGGGTACTTATGATGGAGCAACAATTAGAATTTATGTTGATGGTCAATTGGGTGGATCACAAAGTGTCGTGTCAACGGGTACCGCCGATGCTAATCCAGTATTGTTTGGATCAAGGTCCGACGGCCAGGATTCGTTAACTGGCTTTCTAGACGACGTCCGTCTTTACAACCGCGCGCTGACACCTGCCGAGATTAAGAGACTTTACAATATGGGAAGATAGCGATATTATCAAAATATGACAACTGTAACATTATTACAAAAATCTAGCGCAAGAAAGATGAGCATAGAGATTGATCTTAACCAATGGGAAAAATTGGCTGACATTTTTGGTTTTTATAGTCCCAATTTCATCAAAACTATAAAGAAATCTTTAAAAGAATCGCGTGCTGGCAAGGTAAGGAAAATTAACTCATTGCGGGATCTCGAAAAATAACCGCTTTTATGCTGGATATTTTTGTTACGGAAACGTTTGTTAAGTCCTATAAAAAACTTCCAGAAGCAGTTCGCAGAAAAGCGGATTCTAAAGTAAGAATTTTTAAAAATAACCCGTTTCATCCGTCTTTACGCACAAAGAAACTCGAACCACATCATGAGGAAGTATGGAGTTTTTGGATTGACAGAGATCACCGAATTAAATTTCGCTTCGCAGATTCGACGCAGGCACATTTTTTATTTATTGGTAACCGAAAGGATATTTATCGTTGATACGGCTCCATCGACGATGTTCGCATCTACAATCGCGCGCTCTCCGCAGATGAAATAAAGAGATTGTATAATTTAGGCCGATAAATTATCAATCTTTATCAAAGTGGTATACTTGACTCTTTTGGATCATGAGTTTTAATGTTTTGGTTTAAATATTTACTGAGTTACTCACAGATGTGATTCAATTTTTATAGTATAAATAGATTAGAGAAGAAGAATCGGAAATCCGTATTTTGCGGGTCCGATTTTTTATTTTGAGGTCAATCGTATGGGAAATGATTTAAATAATAAAAACAAACCAATGAGTTTAGTAAATGATACTTTTAGAACTCTCAGGAACGATGTTGTCGTCGTCGGCAAAGCACGCGTGCGCTCGTGGCACGCCTGGCTCGCGATAGGTCTTGCAGTTGGCGTTTTTGCGGGAACTATATTCGTTGCAAACCGTTCGGGAGAATTTGATCCGATTCTTGCCCAACTTGCTCCGACCACCAGTCTCGTTGCCCACTGGAAGTTTGAAGGGAATGCCAACGACTCGGCAGGAACAAATAATGGAACTCTAGTTAACGGTCCAACCTTCACAACAGGCAAAATAGGCCAAGCCCTCTCTTTTGACGGACAAAATGACCGCGTAAGCATCGGAAGCCCGGCTACCCTCGACAACCTAAACGCCAAGACAATAAGTTTCTGGATGAACTTTACCAACGCTCCTCAAGGAGCAGCTATGCTAATAGACAAGCAAGATTCAGGAACTTCAGGATGGACACTTTGGGCTCAAGCTATCATCAGCGGTACGGACTATAGATTTGAGTATGAACATAATTTTTCTACAACCAAAGGCCTCTGGCGTTCAGGAGCAAGTACTGTGCCAATTGGCGGCTGGCATCATATAGCTCTGACATACGACCGCACGAGCACTTCTAATGTCCCGAGTCTTTATGTTGACGGCTCCAAGATAGCTTTCGGCGCACTTACAAATCCTGTCGGCACCGCCGCAGATGATTCAGCGGTTAACCTCAACATTGCAAACCGCACCGCTTCAGACCGGACATTAAACGGTTCATTAGATGAAGTCCGCATTTACAATCGAGTTCTTTCGGCGCAGGAAGTTTTAGATTTATACAATAGTGCAAGTGTAACTACGACCACATCTCCTACCCCAACCCCAACTCCCACCCCGGCAGTTTCCGGTCCCCGAATCGGAGTATCCGGCGATAAATTCACAATCGACGGCCAGCAGAAGTTCCTCCTCGGCGCGAGCTACTACCATGCTCTCGGATGGAAAGTCTCGGACCTCGACGCCCTTAAGGCACGCAAGTTCAACCTGATACGGACCATCATGGGTTGGGACTACATTCCTGCCAACACCTTTGATATCTCCGGAAATCTCGATCCGGCCAAGGGCACAACCGTACTCAATCTTGTCCGTGCCGCCGCCGCCCGCGGATTTATCGTAGACGTTACTATCTTATTGGGATGGAATACCGAAGGCACCATCGGAAGCGTACCTAACTTAACTGCAGCCAAGAACGCTATCCGTAACGCAGTAACTCTTTTGAAGAATGAGCCCAATGTGATTTTTGATCTTGTTAACGAACATAACCTTGTAAGCGGATCGCAGAGTCACACGGTAATCCAACAGCTCGTCAACGAAGCGCGCGCAGTCGCCCCCAACGCCGTAATCTTTGCCTCAAATTTTCAAGAACTTATCACATATGACTCTGTCTCTGGCACAAACCAGACGATGATCAATGAGGAAGCAAACACGCTGAAGTTTAATCTTCTGGCCCCGCACTTTTTCCGGACAGCGGATTGGTACGATAAAACTGACGTGCGGATAGGCGCAATCAAAAGCTATCTAAATCAGATCGGCAAAGTTATCCCAATCTATCTTCAGGAAGAGGCGCGGAGAGACACAAGCCAGTTAATGCCGACCAAAGATCAATTCCTCCAGGCCGTACTTGAGGCCCGCAACACGGGAGCTGCCGGCTGGGTATTCCACACGGAGGCCGCCTTTGATCTTTCCGGAACAAAAACTTTCTTCGGAAATCTTGACCCTGACGGAAGCGGCGTGGAACTGGCGACGGTAAACGCGCTGGGCGATGCGGTTTACGGAATTACCCCCACACCTACACCAACCCCGACACCTACACCAACCCCGACAATTACGGCGACGGGAACAAATCCATTCACAAACAATAAACAGGCGCTTCTAAATTATCTTGCAGGGCTTCCGGCCAAACCTGACAGCCGTGTTATTTCGGGGCAGTACACCGGTGCGTTCACCGCCAATCAAGGTAAAGACCCTATTCAAAATATATTTGATCAAACCGGCATCTGGGTGGGCATTATGGGCGTAGAGGCATATACCGGATGGGGTGGCACTTCAATTTTGCCCAGTGCAAACCCTGCAATAATCGATTATTGGAATAATGGAGGACTGGTAGTTGTGCACCAGATTTTTAATAATCCGGCTACGGGGGGAAATCAAAGCGATAAAACTATATATCCTTTCCCGGCCGCTTATACGCCCGGCAACGCCACTTATACGAATTTTGTAAGCGCATTGGACCAAGTAGCCACAGGGTTTAAGCAACTTCAGGATGCAGGCGTTGTTGTTATTTATCGTCCGTTTCATGAAATGAATGGCGGGTGGTTTTGGTGGGGTTCCGTAAACCAAAGTGATTTTATAAACCTTTGGAAATTTACTTACAATTACTTCACTGTAACCAAAGGCTTAAAAAACATACTTTGGCTCTATAATCCGAATTACGTGTACGGAGCTCTTAAAGGAGCGCTTTATTATTATCCTGGCAGCCAATATGTTGATTTGGTAGGAACAGATCTCTATTGCGATGAGCTTAGTTCCTGCGCCGGAGGATATTCAGACTTAATTACTACAAATAAGCCGTTTTTGCTGGGTGAATTCGGACAAACGCGAACAACTTGCACATCCAACTGCGGTTATGATTTTCGGCGCCTGATCAATTCAATAAAACAGACAATGCCAAAAACCACTGCATTCGTGGTGTGGACAGGAATTAACTGGGGATTAGATATTAACAGCTATGTGCCGGAATTGCTTAATGACCCCTGGATATTGAACCGCGGAGAGTTTGGTGGCACCGTAACCCCCACCCCCACTCCCACGCCTACCCCAACCCCAACACCGACTCCGACACCAATCACCACCTCATCAGGCCCCATCTCCTGGTACAAATTCGACGGCAATGCCAACGACTCGGCAGGAACAAATAACGGAACTCTTCTCGGCGGCCTCACCTTCACAACAGGCAAACTCGGCCAAGCCCTCTCTTTCGATGGCGTGGATGACAATGTAAGCCTCGGAAACCCCTCCGCACTTCAAATAACCGGCAACCAGACGATCTCAATGTGGCTTAAGCCTAATTCTTTCTCGGCAAGGCGCAACCCTTATGCCAAAGCTTACGGAGGAGAGGGAACTATTACCCAGGAAACCAACGGTACCATCAATTATTACTACGGCACCGGAGGAGGCAACGCCACTCCTTACCAGGGCTTTAATATGACAAGCCCCCTCGTTCTTAACGAATGGACTCATGTTGTAATAGTCCGCGACCTCTCTAACATGACCTTAAGATGGTACAAGAACGGAGTACAAACGAACCAGGTTGCCGCGTCATATTCTTCGGCAGCAGCTTCAAGCTTGAACGCCTATATCGGCAAGGGTTATGTAAGTAATTATTCCGGAACTATCGACGATGTCCGCGTCTACAACCGTGCTCTTTCCGCAACCGAAGTTCAAGCTGTCTATAATGAAGCGGGAATAACACCAACTCCTACCCCAACTCCTACACCAACTCCTACCCCGACTCCTACCCCTACCCCGACGATTACCACAACCGGAAATATTTACTACGTGGCGACCACGGGAAACGATGCGAATACCTGTACACAGGCCAAAAGCACTGCGACGCCAAAAAAGACCGTGAATGGCGTTCTCTCATGCATTATCGCCGGTGATACCGTGCTCATCAGAGGCGGGAGTTATCCGGGTTTCCGTCTGACGGAAAAACATTTTAACTCCGCGGGGTGGGTGACGTTTAAATCCTATCCGGGAGAAAAGGCAATAATTGACGGAGCGCTTGGGCAGGTCAATGCCATCCGTATATCGGGCGCAAGTTATATTATTTTTGAGGATTTGGAAACCACTAACTCAAGCATCAATCATTCATACAGCTGCGATCTAACACTCGCGACATGTCAGCAAACTGCGTTAAATATATCGTCAGGCCACGGCATTATTATGGACGCTTCGTCTAACGCCGCTTCGGCAAGCCACCATCTTATCTTCCGGCGGATGAATATACACCACAACGGCGGTTCAGCTATCCTCGGAGGATCTGACGGGCTGTTTTCTTTTACCGATATCCATATTCTTGATAACGAAATCCATGATAACGGCATAAAAGGCCTGGCCGAGGGATACGGCACCTATGTAGAAGGGGATAAGTTTATTATCAGTAACAACAAAATTTACAACAACTCAGGCGAAGGTATAAGAACCGGCAATGTTTTGGAAGGTTATCACCTTACCAACTCTCTCATTGAAAAAAATCTTGTCTACAATAACGGCGGAATCTTTTGGCATTCTTCCGGCCATATAATTTATGGCGGCGCCGGCATTGTTGTTTGGGGCGGTTCTAACAACACCATAAAAAATAACGTAATCTATACGATGTATCCGCAGGAAAGCATCGGTATTCAGGTTTCTTCATACCCGCCAGACAACAATCGCATTTACAACAATACGATTTATGATATTGCGAACGTCGGTATTAGTGTCACCGGTGGCGGCGATACGACATGCCCGGGGACGATCGTAAAAAACAATATTCTCTACAAGACCGGGCAGATGATCGGAGGTACGGATAAGCAATATAATTGCGCGGCGGATATTACGGATTCCAACAATATCGTGGACGTTGACCCGCTGTTTGTGAATCCGGCGGCCGGCGACCTTCACCTCCAATCGGCATCTCCAGCGATTAACGTTGGCGCAACAATTGCGGAAGTTGCCTCGGATTTTGACAGGAAAAAACGCCCCATCGGTTCAGCTTACGATATCGGCGCGTATGAGTACGGAACCGGCGCGCTTGATACATCTTCTCCGTTGCTGCCTCCGCCGATGTATTTGTCTCCGCAAAATGTTGATCCCGTCGGCTATTGGAAATTTGACGAAGGAAGCGGTCAGGCCGCGGCGGACTCATCAGGCTTTGGAAACAACGGCATGCTCGGCACCACGGCTTCGGCTGAAAGCAATGACCCCGCATGGGTTTCAGGCAAATCAGGAAATGCGCTTCGCTTCAACCGTGCCGAAGGCGATACCTTAAGAGCAACCGATCTTGATATATTAACCGGCGGTATTACGATAGCGCTCTGGGTCAAGCTGGATGCGTTCGCTCCCGCGGGTTATATTTCAGATTTTGTTGATAAAGGCACTTGCAGCAATTATTGCTTTGCGGAAGTAGATAACGGAAAGCTTAAATTCTCCTTCGTCAACTTCGCGGGTCAGCCGGAATGGAAAACATCCGTTCCTGTTCTTTCGCTCAATACCTGGCAGCATGTGGCCGCTACCTTTGTCTTCGGAACGGGGCCGAGTATCAGGGTGTATTTAAACGGTAACCTGCTTTCGGGCGCTTGGGCCTCGGGCCAGACCGGCACTTATCTGAATTACATCTACTGGGGCAATGATTACCCACTGACTATCGGTTCAAGCAGAGTGTTAGGCGACGGAAAAACCACGGCCGGCTCCATCGATGAAGTCCGTATTTATAAGCGCGCATTATCTCAAACCGAAATACAATCTATTTATAGCGGAGTAACACCAACCCCAACCCCAACCCCAACTCCCACTCCTACACCAATAGTCTCAACCAAATTCCTAATCAACGACCGTGTTCAGGTTAACGCAGGATCCCTTAACGTCAGATCTTGCGCTTCTATTTCTTGCGGTACAACCGGTGTGGCGCAATCATTTGGAG
>Ga0209341_10004101_pt1 | contig 13488 bp, 12 predicted proteins | sample RifCSP13_2_FD_184020 | JGI IMG/M metagenome (GOLD analysis project Ga0209341, IMG submission 184020) | Soil microbial communities from Rifle, Colorado - Rifle CSP2_sed 13_2 (SPAdes) (version 2) | ecosystem: Environmental > Terrestrial > Deep subsurface > Rock core/Sediment | place: Rifle...
CGAAGCACTCGCGCTCGTGGCATCCGTACGGGATCATGCGCGGCGCCGGACTGTTCGTGCGCCGCGGGAAGGCGGAGCCCGAACGCGCCCCGGACCGGGCGAAGGTCCAGGAGGAGGTCCGGCGCGTCGTCGACGCCGTCGCGCCCGAGGGGAAGCTCAATGCCCGCTCCCTGACCCACCTACTGCGCGCGGTCGAGATGATCGGGACAGAGTCCGGGAGCGACGTGGAGGCGCTCGAGATCCTCTCCCTGGTCCTCGAGGAGTACGGCCTTGAGCGATGAACGAAAGCTCGGCGCGGCGCTCAAGGCGGTCGTGTCGGAGGCGTACGAGTCGGAATCGCACGCGGCCGCCAAGAGCGCGCTCATGAACGAGAACCGGAGGCGGGTGTTCGAGTATCTCGCGTGGCACCCCTGCTCCACCGGCGCAGAGATCGCTCGGGCGCTCGCCGTGTCCGGACCGACCGCCGCCTGGCATCTCGCAAAGCTCGTCGAGGCCGGATACGCCATCGCGGCTCCGCGGGGCAGAGACCGGCGGTACTACGCGGCGGGCATGGGGCTCGCGGATCCCGAGACCGCCGCGTTGACGGCGCTCGCGGATCATGATGCGAGTCGCATCTTCCTCGAGGCGATCGCGACGCCGGGGTTGACAGGGACGCAGCTCGCGCGCAGGCTGAACCGAGAGAGCGTCCGCCGCGCGATTCGGGGCCTCGTGGAGGCGAATCTCCTCGTGGCGGTAGACGACGGTCGATACCGACGGTACTATCCTGGCGGCGCGGCCTCCGCGCTCGAGAAGAACGCCGCAAAGCGCCTCCGCGACTTCCGGAAACGACTATTGCGCCGGATCGAGGCCGACGGACTCTCGCCCGAGGTTCGCGCGGCCCCAGGCGATTTGGTGGAGATCGACGTGCGGTTCGGCGATGAGCGGGCCACGGTGCGCCTCCCAGCAACGAGCTTTCTCGCGGGCCGCTTAGGTAGGATTAACTAGCGCCCACAGGATGCGCGGCGCGCGGGGGTAGCCAAGCCCGGCCAACAGCGCGGGACTTAAGATCCTGTCCCGAAGGGGTCCGCAGGTTCGAATCCTGCCCCCCGCATCCTCAGAAGAAGTCGAGAGAGATGGAGGCGGCGACGTCGGAGATGCGCCGGACCTCCGAGTCCGAGAGCGACCATCCGGCCGCGCCCGCGTTCTCCTCTGCCTGCGCAGGATTCTTTGCACCTGGGATTGGGACGACAGTCCCCGGCTGGCGCAAGAGCCAGTTAAGCGCGACCTGTGCCGGCGTCTTTCCGAACCTGCCCCCCATCTCTCGGAGAGCGACGACGAGTTTCTGCACTTCCACGAGATTTTCGTCCCGCCAGATCTTGCTGTTCTTCCGGATTTCATCCGTCGGCTTGTGCCCGGGATGGTATTTCCCCGAGAGGGCGCCCTTGTCGAGCGGACTCCAGGCGAGGACCGCAATCCCCTCCTTTCTGCAATATGGGACCGTTTCCTCCTCGACCGTCCGGTGAAGCAGGGACCAATAGACCTGGTCCTCCACGATGTCCGTGCGCGAGAGTGCGGACCGGGCTTCCTCGAGGTCGCGCGCGGCGAAGTTGCTCACGCCGATGTGCCGAATCTTCCCCTCCCGGTGGAGTGCTTCGAGCGCTTTCATGGTGTCTCTCAGGGGAGCTTGGTCCCACGGGTCCGGCGCGTGGATTTGGTAGAGGTCGATCTCGGAGATTCCGAGGCGGCGCAAGCTCGCCTCGCACGCGCGGGCCACCAGGTTCGCCCTCAGGTGTGCCCCGGAAAGTTTCGTCGAGATCACAAGCTCGTCGCGTCCAATCTCTCGGATCGCGCGGCCCACGACCTCCTCGCTGTGACCCTGCCCGTACGCCTCCGCGGTGTCAATCAGGGTGACGCCGAGCTCGTGCGCGCGGCGCATCGCCGCCATGCACGCGTCATCGGTGACGTCCGCCCCCCATGCGATCCCGCCCGCCTGCCACATGCCCAGCCCAATCTCGGACACCTTGGGTCCGTTCCGCCCGAGCGTTACGTACTCCACGAGACCACCGCCAAATCAGGGAATCGTGGCGCGTAGAAAAAGGTCCGCGGTCAGTCCCTCGGTCGTCGCGCGTCAGGGTCCATCTCGAGGAGCGGCGGAGGTTCTGGCGGCAGACGGAAGCGTATGAACGGTTTCGCGAATCGATCGTGGTACGTGTCGGAACCCTCGATTGCGCCGCGGTACGCGGCGTCGAACGAGAGCCAGTCGGCGGCGGCAATCGCCGCCGAGAGCGGCTCCATGCAGCCACGCTCGAACTCCGCCATCCCCTCCGCGTATTTCGGTCGCACCACGGGGACGATCTTCCCAAGCTTCGTCATCTCGGAGTGCATGTACCCCGCGAGCGCCCAGTTGCCACCCTTGGCGGCGTAGTACATCGTCCAGAACCTCTGCGCGTACTCGTCCATGAGGCGCGCCATCCCAGGCTGCATCTCCGCGAGCTGCTCGAGCGTGATCGCCCCGTGCTTCGTCGGGATCGCGCGTTCGGCGGCCATAAGGCAAGGAAGGACGGGCGTCCCTCTTAACCGCGACGGGGCCGAGGATCCCGGGGTGGGGACAAGCCCTAAATACTCCCCCGACGGTCCCACGGCGGGGGCAACTCGAATGAGCAACCTCGCAACAGAACTTGGACACCTGAAGAACGACGTGATGTATCCGGCGGACCGGAAAGCCATCTTGGCGGCATGCAATAACATGTCGGACTACCCCAAGGAGGACCGCGACTGGTTCTCGAAGACCCTCCCGGAGGGCAAGTACACGAACGCGCACGACGTCCTTCAGGCGCTCCTCGCGAAAGTCTGAGGGCGCTTAGGCCTTGCGAGCGGGCGTTCGTGCCCGCAACCCGTGCACGGGTGCGATGGCTTAATCCGAAAACCGCATAGGTTTATATCGCGCGCCCAGTATCCGCACATCGAGGACAGATGATTAAGCCGCTTTCCCTCCTCAACCAGAGCATCAGTCAGAACGTCATGGTCGAGCTGAAGGGAGGCCGTGGGTACCGCGGCATCCTCGACGGGTTCGACCCCCACATGAACCTCGTCCTCAAGAACGCGGAGGAACTTCTCAACAACGAGACGACGCGGAAGGTCGACCTCGCGATCGTGCGGGGCGACAACGTCATCTACGTGTCCCCCTGAGGTGAGCCCGGATGTCGAAAGGCACCGCTGCCCTCGGGAAGAAGGGCGTCAGGAGCACGCATATCCGTTGCCGGAGATGCGGGCGGCACTCCTACCACATTCGCCAGAAGCAGTGCGCGTCCTGCGGCTTCGGGTTTTCTGCGAAGCGTCGGAACTTCACGTGGGCAAAGAGGCATTGACCATGCCGGCCGACCGCGCGGACGGTTGGGCGGCCTTCAAACCCGCGGAAAAGTGCGGGATCATCGGGATCGCGGGGAAGACCGATGTCGCCCCGAACCTGTACTACGGACTGCGGATCCTGCAGCACCGCGGCCAGGAGAGCGCGGGCATCGCCGTGTTCAACGGCGAAATGAGGGCCCGCCGCGGGATGGGGCTCGTCCACGAGGTGTTTTCCCCGCCGGACCTCGAGGAGCTTTCGGGCCACGCGGGGATCGGCCACGTCCGGTACTCGACGACCGGATCGTCCGTGCTGGAGAACGCGCAGCCGATCTCGTGCCAGTCGAGCATCGGGGACATCGCGCTCGCGCACAACGGCGACATCATCAACGCGATGGACTTGAAGACGGAGCTGCAGCGGAAGGGCTGGGCGTTCATGTCCTCGTCCGACAGCGAGGTCATCGTGCGCCTCCTCGCGAACGAGATCGCGCGGACGGGCGACCTCGAGCGGGCGCTCAAGGAGTTCACGTCCGTCCTCGTGGGCGCGTACTCCCTCGTCCTTCTTATCAAGGACACCGTGTACGCGATCCGCGATCCGCTGGCGGTGCGTCCGCTATGTGTGGGCGAGATCGACGGCTCGTATGTCGTGGCCTCGGAGTCCGTCGTGTTCGACACCCTTGGCGGCAAGTTCATCCGGGACCTGAAGCCCGGAGAAATCGTCCGCCTGCGCCCGGATGGGTTCGACTCGATCCGCATCCCGCACCCGACGCACACCGCGCACTGCATGTTCGAATGGGTGTACTTCGCGCGGCCGGACAGCGTGCTCGACGGCCGCCTCGTGTACGACGCGCGCGTGAGGATCGGGCAGGAGCTCGCACGGGAGCACCCCGTCGAGGCGGACATCGTCGTCCCCGTCCCGGAGTCGGGGCGTGCGCAAGCACAGGGGTACTCGCGCGTGTGCGCGCTCCCCGTGGTGGAGGGCCTGATCAAGAACCGGTACATCGAGCGTACGTTCATCATGCCTGAGCAGACGGACCGCGAGGTCTCCGTGCTCCTCAAGCTCAACCCCATCCGGACCGCGGTGAAGGGGAAGCGCGTGATCCTGGTGGACGACTCGATCGTCCGCGGGACCACGATCAAGAAGATCGTGGGCATCCTCAAGGACGCGGGCGCGAGGGAGGTCCACCTCCGCATCGGCTGCCCGCCGATCCGCGCGCCTTGCTACCTCGGCATCGACATGAAGACGCGAGACCAGTTCATCGCGAACGAGCGGACCGTCGAGGAGGTTCGCGATTTCGTCGGGGCGACGAGCCTCGGATATCTCAGCCTGCGCGGTCTGATCAAAGCGCTGAGTCACCCGCGCGAGGACCTGTGCCTGGGATGCCTCACCGGCGAGTATCCCGTCGACGTCCCAGGCGAGAAGGTGCGCGGAGTCCAGCGCCTCGAGATGTTCGGCGACGAGAAGCGGGTTGCCCGTCCTTCACGCCGTCACAAGAGCGGCGATGAATCAGAGAATGCGAATCCCGCCACTCCGAATTCCCCGCCTACGCTGCCTCAGGACCCGGGCAAGACGAATCGCGAATCGAAGCGCGCCGCCAAAGGGTTAAGCTAGGGGGCATCATCCGCGCGAACGCGGGCCGGTAGATCAGTTGGAAGATCGCTACATTGGCATTGTAGAGGCCGTGGGTTCAAATCCCACCCGGTCCACTGCTCTTCCCTGGGAAGGAGTCCCCCCAGGAGGCACGTGGTGTCAATGAGGACGGCTCACCGTCGTCGGGTTCCTGATCTGATCGACCTAGCGTACTCGGCTAGCGCGTGCTTGCTCGAATACCAGGTTCGACCAATTCGCACTCCCTCGAGCGCTCCCTGACGAACCCGCAACGATAGGTATTCCTGGGAGTACGGAGTGCCGCGGGCCAACTCCTTCAGCGGCAGCAGTGCGCGTCCCGGCAGAACCGCGGAGAGGAACAGCACGAGCCCTTCGTCGACGGCACGGAGGACGAAGGTGGCGAAGGGCTTGTACCGTCCAAAGTCGGCCTCTTCGAGGCCAGCGTAGTACCGCCGCCGATCTTCGACCCTGAGGACGATGGGTGGATATCCAGCGGTGAGCAGGCAGAGATTCGCCACAAGTCGGGTCGTCCTCCCATTGCCGTCGAGAAACGGGTGCACGAAGACGAGGCGATGATGCAGGTAGATGCTCCGCACGACGGGATCCTGGATGCGCGGAAGTTCCTCAAACATTTCATCGAGGCGCCCGGGGACTTCCCGCGGAGCGGGCGGGACATGCGCGGACCCGCCGATCCAAACCTGTTGTCGGCGGTAGCGCCCTGGGTCCTCGAGGATGCCACGAGTCACCAGCTCATGGAGTTTCCTCAACAGGACGTGGTCGAAGCGGAGCCGCGGGCGAGCCGTCTTCCAGATCCAGTCGAAGCCCCCTGCATTGTTCGTCACTTCCAGATGCTCGCGCAGACTCTTCCCACCAATCGTAATCCCCTGCTCGAGAATCAGCCGGGTCTCCTTCAGGGTAAGGGTATTGCCTTCGATGGCATTGCTATGATAGGTGTGATAAAGACGGATTTGCTGACGCAGCCGTTCCACAGCGTCCTTGGGGAGAGGTCGTCGGGATTTCAGAATCGCCAGGTTGGACTGGACCCGCCGCCAGATGGTCGGAGGGAAGTCAGTCGAGGATATCGGTATCGGCATGTTTTCCTTCCATCCGATACCGGCGCACCTATATATCGGTATCGGGGCGAACACGGCTTACCCGATATGCCGACTTAGCTCGGGACACGCGCGGATTCAGCCGGAGTCAGCGGTGCGTGAAGTCCGAAGACTCGTGGGTCCGTCGGCAAACCTTATCATCCGGCGACCGTACCGACCGTCGATGGATCAACACCCGACCTTCGAGCAGCTGGGCCTGGACCCGATGTTGCTCCGCGCCGTCCGCGCCCTCGGCTATGAGTCGCCGACGCCGATCCAGAGGGAAGGAATCCCCCCGATCCTCGCTGGGCGGGACGTGATCGGGACCGCGCAGACGGGATCGGGCAAGACGGCCGCCTTCCTCCTTCCAATCCTTCAGCGGATCCACGGCCAGCCGACAGGGCGGACCCGCGTCCTCGTCCTCACGCCCACCCGGGAACTCGCCGCGCAGATCGAGGAGGCCCTCCACGATCTCGCACGAGGGAGCCGAATCCGCGGGAAGGCCGTTTACGGCGGGGTCGGGATGGGCCCGCAGGAGGACGCGCTCCGGGGCGGGGTTGACGTCGTGGTCGCGACGCCGGGACGCCTCCTGGATCACATGGGGCGCCGCAACGTGGACTTCCGCGGCCTCCAGGTCCTCGTGCTCGACGAAGCGGACCGGATGCTCGACATGGGCTTCCTCCCCGACGTGCGGCGGATCGTCGACGCGCTTCCCCGGGAGCGGCAGACCCTCCTGTTCTCTGCGACGATGCCCCCCGAGGTCGAAGGCCTTGCGCGCGGCATCCAGCGGAACCCCTTGCGCATCTCCGTCTCGCCGCCGCACCGGCCGCCCGCCGCGATCCGCCACGAGGCGTTCCCCGTGCCCCAGCACCTGAAGACCCCGCTCCTCATGCGGCTGCTCGGGCGGGAGGACATGATGTCCGTCCTCGTGTTCGTCCGGACGAAGCGTCGCGCGGACCGCGTGGCCCGCCAGGTCGAACAGGCGGGGCTCTCCGTCGCGCGCATCCACGGGGATCGCAGCCAGAGCCAACGGGAGGCCGCGCTCGGCGGGTTCCGCGAGGGGCGCCACCAGATCCTCATCGCGACGGACGTGGCGGCGCGCGGGATCGACGTGCTCGGGATCACCCACGTGATCAACTACGACGTCCCGATGGTGGCCACGGACTACGTGCACCGCGTGGGGCGGACGGCGCGCATGGAGGCGGAGGGCGAGGCGATCACCCTCGTGGCGCAGGAGGAAGAGGGGGACTTCCGGTCCATCGAGCGGACCCTCGGACGAACGATTCCTCGCGTCACGTTCCCGGATTTCGACTATCAGGCGCCACCGCCGCCAAAGACCCGAGGCGGCGGTCCTCGGTCCGGCCCCGGCCCTCGTCGGGGAAGCCCGAGGGGTCGTGGCGGTGGGAATCGCTGGCGAGGTCGAGACCGGCGCTAGCTCCGTCCGCAGTCCGCGGGACTACACTCTGAAGGCGCTGCCCACAAACCGCGCCTCGGAGGTGGGCTCGAGCAGGTGCGGGCAGAACACGTTGGCGGGGTCGTACGCTGCCTTGAGGCGTCGGAGAATCTCGTGTCGGCTTGCGGGGCCGTCGCGGAAGAGCGCAAGCCCGAGCCCGTGCTCCCGTCGGTCTTCCGTCGTGAGCTCCGGCCGCAGCACCGCCTCGCGAAGGCGCTGGTTTAGGGCCCACGCCTCCTCGATTGCCGCGCGCTCGACCTTCGCCTGCGGGCGGTAGTGCACGACGACGCCCTCGGGGTAGTGATGGCCCACGGGTCGGCCCTCAGCCCCCGCGACGACCGCGAACATCGCCGCCAACACTTTCCCGAACAGCGCCGGGTCCTGCACGATGAAGTCCTCGCATCCTGGGACGTTCAACCGTGCGACGGACTTGCCCGTCGCCGCCGTCCGAACGCGCATCATCGCCTGGAACTGCGTGTACGAGAGTTCGCGGAACGCGACCTCGGGGAACTCCTTCGCGATCCCGGGGAGCGCCGCCATCGCGTCCGTTCGCCCGCGGTACAGGATCACGATGCGCCGACTGCCAGGCGTGGGCACAAAGTAGGCGCCGAGGACAGTGTCCTTTCGAATCGGGTCGTCCGGGCGCACGATAGCCCCGTCGATGAACAGGAACTCCCCCGCGTAGTACCGGCAGGACGACGCGACCCGCTTCATGAGCGCTCCCGCCGTCGCCCCGATGTGCTCCGCATCCGACGACTCCATGGAGAGGACCGCACACAGCATGTCCTCCGCCCGGAGGATCGGAGCGATGCGGACGTCGAGTTCCGTGACGAGGCCGCACAGGCCGTGGTGGCCCGCCAGCGCGCGGATCTCGGCGCGGTCCTTGACTTCAAGGACCCGGGCGCCCTCGGGGGATGAGGCGACGATCCGGATGCGGTTCACCGCCTCTCCGAACGGGCCGTACGCGGGCGTCCCGCTCCCGCGCGCGTTCGTCGCGAAGTTCCCGCCGAACGTGCTGTAGCCGCTGCTTGGGGTCACGGCGACCGTCCACCCGAGGGGACGGAGCGCGCGGTTCGTCTCGTCGCTCGTCCGCCCGGCACCGACGCGGACGTACAGCTCGTCGTCCGGCGAGGCCTTCGTCAGGTCTGCGGGCTCTCCCCGCGCATTCACGAGGTCCGGGGCGAACAGGCCCCGGCGGTGGCCGCGGGCGTCGCACGCACCGACCCGCTCCATGTCCACGAGCACCGCCCTTGGCGGCGCGATCGCCTGACCCGCGGTTGAGGACCCTGTGCCGCGCGGGACGAGCGGAGTGTCGTGCTTCACGGCGACGTCCACGAGCGCGACGCACTCCGCCTCGTCCTTCGGGAAGACCACGAGGCTCGGGACTCCAAGGGTCAGGAACGATGCGTCCGAGGCGTACCCTCGGAGCTCCCCGCGATCGCAGGCGATGCCGCGCGCCGCCAGGATGCGCTCCATCGCGACGTGTTCCACCTCCGCGACCGCCATCGCCTCACCCCAGCGCCTGCGCCGCGAGCACGGTCAGATCCACGATCTTGAGCGTGGGCAGCGGGTCCACCGGCTTCCCGTCCACGTAGCAAGAGAAGTGGATCCGGCAGTGCGGGCATGCGGTGACGAGGTGGTCCGCCTTCGACGCTGCCTCCTCGAGGCGCTCCTGCTGCATGAACTTCGTGAACGCGTCGCAGTTCGAGTACGCGCCGACGCCGCAGCACATCGCGTTCTCCTTCACGCGGTCCATCTCCACGAACGTGACTCCGGGGATCGCCTTCAGGACGGCGCGCGGTGCCTCGTACTCCTTCGCGTGACGGCCGAGCCGGCACGGGTCCTGGTACGTGACCTGCGCCTCCACGGGACGGGAGAACTTCACCTTTCCCTCCTCGACGAGCCGTACGATCAGCTCGGACATGTGGAGGACCTCGAGGCCGTCCCACGGGCCGACGACCTTCGGGTACTCGTACTTCAACATGGAGTAGCACTCGGCGCACGTCGTCACGAGGCGCTTCGCCCCGCTCCCGCGGATCCAGGACGCGTTCGCCTTCGCGAGGGTCTCGAACGTGGCCTGCTTCCCGTTCCAGAGGGCGTCGTGGCCGCAGCACCGCTCCGCGTTCGCGACAACGGGGACGATCCCCGCCGCGTTCATGATCCGGATCGCCGCCCGGCCGATCTCCGCGCTGTCGCAGTAGGAGAAGATGCCGTCGAGGTAGGGCATGCAGCCCGTGAAGTAGATCGTGTCGCCGGAATCTGCGACCTTGAGCCCGTCCGTGATCCACTGGCGGCGATCCTGCTTCAGGTTCGGCCTCGCCATGATCTCCGCGACGATGTCCTTGAACCCGCCGTGCTTGCACGGGGCGCCGCGCTCCATCGCGTCCCTGAGGTCAACCCGTTTCGCGCGGATGAACGCGGGATAGGGGACCTGCGTGGGGCACGCCGCCTGGCACTCCCCGCACGTGAGGCACGCCCACAGGTCCCGCTCGTTCACCGCGTCCGCGCCGCCGAGGTACGCCTGCAGGATCACCTTCCGCGGGGAGAAGAGGACGTCCACCCGATGGACGGGGCACGCGAAGGTGCACTTGTTGCACTGGATGCACCCCTCTTGCGCGAGGATTTTCAGGGCGGCATCCGGGGAGGTCGCCTCCTGCGAAATCGGAGCGGCGAGGACCGGCACGGCGTTCGTCATCGCGCCACGACCTCCCGGATCGGGTTCGGCCCGAGCTTGCGGAGCTTCTCGGAGAACGACCGGGCGGCCTCCGCGAACACGTTCCCCTCGGCGGCGCTGGCGGCGGTCATCGTCACGCGTCCGTCCAAGCCCAGCGCGCGCACGATTTGCTCTACGCGCTCGACCTGCTCCCTCGCCTGCACGTTCCCGCTCTTGTAGTGGCACGACCCGACGTGGCAGCCGACGACGAGGACTCCGTCGAACCCACGCTCGAACGCGCGAAGGACGTAGTACGGGTCCATCATCCCCGTGCACAGGAGCCGGACGATCTTCACCCCCGACGGGTACTCCATCTTCGCGGCGCCCGCCTGGTCCGCGGCGGAGTACCCGCACCAGTTGCAGCAGAACGCGAGGATCTGCGGCTCGAACGTCATGGGGCCACCGCCAGCGGGGCGAGCGCGTCAATCGCAGCCACGATCTGGGGCTTCGTGAACTGTCGCACGCTGATCGCCGCGGTCGGGCAGACGACCGTGCACTTCCCGCACCCCTCGCACGCGGTCTCGTCGATGACCGCCACGAGCGACTGCGGGTCCACGCGCACGGCGTCGAACTCGCACACCTCCGTGCACCGGTCACACGCGCGGCACAGGGCCGGGTCGACCTCCGCGACGAGCGGGTTCAGGGTCATCTGGCCCGAGCCGAGGAAGACGGCCGCGGACATCGCCGCCGACCCCGCCTGCGCGATCGTGTCCGTGATGTCCTTCGGCCCCTGCGCGCACCCGGCGACGAACACGCCCTTCACCGCGGTCTCCGTCGGATTGATCTTTGCATGGTACTCCTTCACGAACCCGTCCGGCGACTTGTCGAGGTGCAGCGCCGCCAAGAGGTTGTCCACGGGCATCGGCTCCATCGCCGCGCTGAGGACCACGACGTCCGCGGGGAGGGCGAGCCTCCGGCCCGAGTTCATGTCCTGCACGTCGACGAGGAGCGTCTCCCCGTCCGCGCGGACCCGGCCCGGGAGGCCGCGGACGTACTTCACGCCAATCTCCATGGACTTCGCGTAGTACTCCTCGAATCCCTTCCCGAACGCGCGCAGGTCGTTGTACAGGATGTACACCTCAGCCTCGGGCCGCGCCTTCTTCAGGAGCTGCGCGTGCTTCACGGCGACCATGCAGCACACGCGCGAGCAGTACTCGTGCACGACCGGGTCCCCCGGAGGACCCCGGGAGCCAACGCATTGGACCATGACGATCGTGTCCGCGGGCTTCCCGTCCGAAGGCTTCGCGACGACCCCGCTCGTCGGCCCCATCGAGTCGAGCATGCGGGCGAACTGGAGCTGCGTCACGACGTTCGGATGGCGCCCGTAGGCGTAGTGCGCGAGGGGCGTCGGGTCGTACTCCTTCCACCCCGTCGCGACGAGGACCGCGCCGACCGCGACCTCCACCCGCTCCGGCTTCTGCGTGAAGTCGATCGCCTTCGCGGGGCAGATCGTCTGGCACACGCGGCACGAGCCTTTCTTCTGGAAGTAGAAGCAGTGGTCCGCGTCGATCGTCCAGAGGGGCGGCAGCGCCTGCGGGAACGGCAGGTAGACCGCCTTGCGCTTCGACAGGCCCATCTCCCACTCCGATTCCACCTGGATCGGACTCTTGGCGGTGCTCACGGGACACCGCTCCGTGCACCGGTTGCACCCGATGCACGCGTCCGTGACGTACCGCGGCTTCTTCTCGACGGTGAGCGTGAACTTCCCCGGGGAGCGCTTTGCGTCCACGACCTCCGCGTACGTCAGGAGGGTCACGTTCGGGTGGTTGTACACCTCGTTCATCTTCGGGGACAGCGTGCACATCGCGCAGTCGTCCGTCGGGAACGTCTTCACGGTGCGCGCCATGTTCCCGCCGATCGTCGGGCTCTTCTCGATGAGCGTGACCTTGTGCCCGAGGTTCGCGAGGAGGAGGGACCCGTGGATGCCGGCGATTCCGCCGCCGATCACCGCGACGCCCGGCTGGATCGGCGCGGTCCGGACCTCGAGGGGGCGCAGCTTGCGCACCTTCTCCACCTGGGCCTTCACGAGGAGCTTCGCCTTCGCCGTCGCCTTGTCCGGCTCGTGGCGGTGCGCGTACGAGCACTGCTCGCGGATGTTCGCGATCTCCAGGAGGTACGGGTTCATCCCCGCCTCCCCCGCCTTCGCGCGGAACATGTCCTCGTACATCTTCGGCGTGCAGCACGCGACGACGACGCCGTCGAGCCCGCGCTCCCGGATCTCCTGCTGGAGCCGCTCCTGGCCCTCGTTCGAGCACGCGAACCGGAAGTCCGTCGCCAGGGCGACGTCGTCCAGCTTGGCGGCGAACTCGCGCACGTCCTTCACGTCGACGACGTCCGAGATGTTTCCACCGCAGTGGCAGATGAAGACGCCGACCTTCCGCGCGGTCACGCCTTCACGACCTCTTCGTCCTCGAGCTCGCGGACGACGGGCTTCAGGGAGACGAGGTGACGCTTGAGGCCGAGCCGCGCCGGGTCGATGCCGAACGCGAGGCCGACGAGCTGGGACACGTGGAGGACCGGCATGTCGAACCGCTCACTGGCGGCACGCCCCGCCTTGGACTGGTACGCATCAAGGACGAGGTGGCACAGCGGACACGGCGTCGCGAGGACGTGAGCGCCTTGGCCCTTTGCTTCGCTGAGACCCTCCGCCGCCAACCCAAGCGCGAGATCCTCGCGCGTCGTCAGGACGTGGAACCCGCAGCACGCCGTTCGATGGGAGTAGGCGACGGGACGCCCGCCAAGGATCTCGACGAGCCGCTCGATCCCCCTCGGGTCCTCGGGATCTTCGAATGCCTCCGCGCCGGGCGCGCGCAAAAGATGGCAACCGTAGAACGCACCCACGGGGAGGTCCAGGAGCGGGCGCCGCGCGTTTGCCTTGAGCTTCCGGGGCCCGACGTCCTGGAGGAGGACCTGGAGGAAGTGCTTGACCCGCACGCCGCCGTCGTAGCGCCGGCCCGTCCGCGCGAGGAGGCCGTTGATCCGATCCCGCGTCCCCGGGTCCTCGAGCTGCTTTGCCGCACGGGAAAGGTACAGCTGGCATGTGCCGCACACGGTGAGGAGGTCGAGGCCCCCCGCCTGCGCCATCGACAGGGTCCGGGCGTTGAGGGCGAGGGCGGTGTCGGGGCTGCTCTCCTGGAGGTTCCCCGCCCCGCAGCAGGCCGCCTCGGGCAGGTCGACGAGCTCGATCTGAAGCTCCTCCGCGACCGCACGCGTGGCGGCGTCCAGTTCCTTGCAGCTGTCGAGTGCGACGCAACCTGGGAAGTACGCGTATCTCATGGGGACTCCTCCACGGCACGAA
>Ga0209341_10004105_pt1 | contig 13480 bp, 12 predicted proteins | sample RifCSP13_2_FD_184020 | JGI IMG/M metagenome (GOLD analysis project Ga0209341, IMG submission 184020) | Soil microbial communities from Rifle, Colorado - Rifle CSP2_sed 13_2 (SPAdes) (version 2) | ecosystem: Environmental > Terrestrial > Deep subsurface > Rock core/Sediment | place: Rifle...
TCCTTCCCGGATTCTTTACGTCACCCCCGGAGGTGAAACTCAACAAACACGAGGGGTTACTATGGGAGCACTCAAAAGTTGTTGGTAAATTCCGGTTTGGGGGGCTGCGAGCGGCGTACGCCGCTCGCAGCCCCCCAAACCGGTAACAACCTTTTAGTGCACCCATTACTATCAATATCCTCTATCCATGATAGGGGAAGAGAGTATAATACTATATCTGGCGTGATTCAGGGTTGGATTATTACAGGAACAGGCGTCTATTTAAGCTAAGCAACTTTAAAATGGTCAAGGAGTCACAGCGATGGAATTTGACCTGGTATTCGAGGGCGGCGGAGCCAAAGGCCTGGCGTTTGTCGGCGCACTGCAGGCGCTAGAAAGACACGGGCACACTGCCCGGCGGGTGATCGGCACATCGGCTGGCTCAATCACCGCCCTGCTGGTAGCAGCAGGATACAACGCGGATGAATGTATGGCAGCCATCAACGAGCGCGCACCGGATGGCCACTCGCGCTTCACCAGCTTTCTGCAGGTGCCCGAGTTCGACAAGAACTCGCCCATGAACGACAGCCTGCGCAATTGGATACAAACCGAACTGGATAACCCCCTGGTGCCCAACCTGATCGAACCGGTCATCGATAAGATGGTCGCCGGGATGCTCAAGAAAAACCTGACCCGGCACCTGATCTCATTGCTCGAGTTCGGCGGCTGGTACATGGGCGACAACTTGCTGGTCTACCTGCGCGAAAAGCTGGATGCTGGCGGTCGGGAGCTCGGCGACTCAACCTTGATGGAATTCTACCAGCGCACAGGCAGGGATCTCTCAGTGGTTGCCACCGACACCACCGGCAGGGAAATGCTGGTGCTGAACTGCCACACCGCCCCCAAATGCCCAACCGCATGGGCAGTGCGCATGTCCATGAGCTGTCCCCTGGTCTGGCAGGAGGTGATCTGGCGCCCGGAATGGGGCCTATACCGCGGGCGAGACCTGAGTGGTCACGTGGTTGTGGATGGCGGTTTACTTTCAAATTTTCCCATCAAACTGTTTGTTTCTGACGATGATGAGGTGGAAGAAATTATGGGGAAAGGCTCTGCCTCTGATCAGGTGATCGGCCTGCTGTTAGATGACGCCGCCCTGGTACCCGGAGCGGAAGACACCCAGAAGATCGCATCGGGCGCGCCCTCGTTCCTGGAGCGCTCAGATGTGTTGGGTGAGATGATGCTGCGCTTGCAAGGCATGGCTGAAACACTGCTGGGCGCTCACGACAAATCCGTGATGGATACCCACCAACACATGGTCTGCCGTTTGCCAGCTAAAGGCTACGGCATCCTGGAGTTTGACCTGACCAGCGAACGCATGGCGCCCATCCTGCGGGCTGGCGATGCAGCCATGGAAGCCCATTTCCAGCAGCGCTACCCGGGGATATAAAGGGGATTTCACTCCTGCCTGACCTGAGCGGTAACCCACGCCCGCGCTGACCTATAGCCAGAATATACCATCTGGGGCAGTGATGGAAGACGGGCCTGCGCAACTTAACACGTCTGTAACCTGCCAGTTCGCATACTGGGCATATAATATCTGCCAGGTAGATCAGGCGGCATGGTAAAACGACGGAGGCAAATACCCGCTTTTAAAACACTTTCGCTGGTTTGGATCGTCATGGTCTTCATCAGCGCCGCCTGCTCTCTGGTAGCCAAGGCGGGCCCGGAGGAGCAAAATTCTGCCACCGTTATCTCCAGCCCCACGCCCTCGCCAACTGGGACCATCACAGCAACCTCGTTGCCCACAGCCACACGCACTGCCTCGCCGACCGCGACAAACACGCCAACGCCAGCCAATACGCCCACCGCGACTTTAACCCCCACCTACGCCATCCTGCGCACTCAGGTGCTGGTGCGCGCCAACTGCCGCTACGGCCCCGGAGCGCCATACCTGTATAAATACGGGCTGGTGGTAGGAAGCAACATGGAGGTCATCGGGCGCAACGACCTGGGCACCTGGATCCTGATACGGGCTATCGGCGGGAATAACCCCTGCTGGGTCAAAGCCTCGCTGATGGACGTTAAGGGAGACGTGATGAGCGTTGCGCCGACGTACATCCCGCTGCCCCAGTCCCCGTATTACGGCCCGCCGACGGGCGTCTGGGCTATACGGGAGGGGGAGGATGTAACCGTCAGTTGGAATGCCATTCAATTGCGCGCAGGGGATGAGACCGCCCAAACACCGTATTTGATCGAAGCCTGGGTCTGCCTGGATGGCCAGCTCATCTTCACCCCCATCGGTCCCTATGAGCCGGTCTACACCCTGCGGGATGAAGCCGGCTGCGCGGAGCCTTCGAACGGGCGGGTGTTTTACGTCGAGAAGCACGGTTATACCCGCTGGGTGGAAATCCCCTGGCCGCAAGCCGAGGTAAACGCGGGAAGGTAGCGATATCGAGAGACGAAATATCTGCATATTTCCAACCCGAAAGAATTCGTTGACAACAAGACTAATTGGGGTTAATATCACCTAATAACAACAGACAGGCGGCTAAATCCACCCAAAGGAATAAGCTCATGGAAATCCTGATTATCCTGTTGCGCATCCTCCACATCTTCGCCGGCGTATTGTGGGTCGGGGCAGCCTTTTTCAACCTGCTCTTCGTGCAGCCAAGCGTGCGCGCCACCGGGGCGGAGGGTCAGAAATTGAACCAGTTCATGGTGCAGAAAACCCGCCTGACCACCTATGTCTATGCTACGGCGACGTTGAATTTTCTGGCTGGCCTGGCCTTATACTATATCCTCTCGGGGTTCCGCCTGAGCTTCTTGCGCAGCGGCTATGGCCTGGTCCTGACGATCGGCAGCCTTGCGGGTGTAACCGCCTGGGTCATCGTCGTCTTTCTGGTGCGGGGCATCTTCAGCCGGATGGGCGCCCTTGGAAAGATGATCCAATCCCAGGGAGGTCCTCCCACCCCGGAACAGGCCAGCGCGATGCAATCGCTGGGAGAGCGGCTATCCTCGCTGGGCAACTGGGGGATGGCCCTGATGGCGGTTGCCGTGATCAGTATGTCTATAGCGAGATACGTGAGGTTTTGAGCAACCCACACCCTGCTTGCTGATCTGGCGCCCGATCATCCCGCGCCGGGGAGAAAACCGGGGTGGGCGATCAAGGCATAAGCGGTGTAGACCAGCGTCCGTCGGATGATCAGGTCAATATCCCACAGCCGGTAGCGCAGGATGGCGATAGCCAGTGTGATGGGGAAGAGCAGCCAGAGGACGTTGACGAGTACCGAGCCGGCGAGGTTGGTGAGCAGGCGCGCAGGCACTGGCGGTGGCTGGAATTGCCGCCCTCGTAATTTGGGGTGTCCTCCAGTCCCTGCGCTCGCGGAGGGGGAATGCAGCCAGATCTGAACCCCAAACACAGCTTGGGCAGGCCAGTTAAGAAAATCTACCAGCTATATTGAGAGTGCCGGGCTTCTAAAGTGTTACAACGCTCAGGAAGCCCGGTGTCTTACTCAGGCAGAGACTCACATGCTAGCAGTGGAAATCATTGTCATTGGAAGGATTGACAAAGAATGGTGTGAGTGGCTGGGAGGATTGGCGATGAGCTATGCTGAACCCAACCAGACCGTACTAACAGGCGTTCTGGCGGACCAGGCTGCTGTGTATGGGGTCATTTCCCGGCTGCGGGACCTTGGGATCTCATTGTCTTCGGTATGTATCGATACAATTGAAACGGATAGCGGTTAAATTTCAAACAAGAAAGTGAATCGAAGGGATGGTTTTTCAACTATAACAACGATACACATATCGAGTTTCGCGCTCGCCTAGCTCAATTTTGCTAGAACGCCGATATTGCGCCACGCATAGAAACCGAAACCCACTACATCCGCAGCGATCAAGACGGCCTTTAGGGCTAATGTGATTGGCGCCATTGCGATTCCCACAAGCAGAGTGATCATAGCCGCGAACACAAGCCCGAGCCTGGCATTTGGGCGTTTGAGCACCGCTCCAACGATCGCAGCTCCGACGCCCATGATCAGCACACTTATCCAATCATTTGCGGGGTCCGTCCCGATAAATGCATCCGATAGCAAGGCAACCAACATGGCAAACGACAGTAAGCCAGGGATGATCGCCCACCATAAGCGCTCCCGGTTGATTGAGTACACCCAGCAAAAGCCGGCCCCGATCAAGGCGAAGAACAGGAAAGCTCCAATCACCGAATTTTCAGGCATCCATTGATCCGTGATCTGTAGCCCGGCGACCGCCAAGACAGCCACTGCAACAATCACAATCCACCAGTGCTTTTGGGCATTGAATCCAGCCATAGCGTTTCCTCCTTCTGACTCACCCAATGATCTTCCAGTTGAAATACCACCACACCACCGCCACGGCTGCCAGGGTCACTAACGTATAATGGACGCGCCAGGCAAGGGTCCAATAACCCCGCTTCCAGACCAGGACTGAAAAGACCACGGCTCCTATCGCCAGGATGGCGACAGGGATAGCCAGGAACTGACCCACGGTATAGGCGACCGCCGTGCCAAGGAGAACAGCATTCTCGGTTGCAAAGGCGGAAAACATCCCGGTGAGAGAGATGAAATAGAGCGCCACCAGCAGCCCCAGCAGACCACGCGCCAGGCGGGCGTCGCGCGGCTGCCTGGAGGCCTGCTCTCGTAAGCGTGTCGAGGCGCGCCAAATGATGGCGACAAGTGGGATAGACAGGAAGAGCAGTAAAACGATGGCAGAAAACAATAAGTTGAAGCTCATCGTTTCATACCAGGGCAATTTTTGGAAGGCATACTTTTCTACCAGCAGATACAGGACCTGCCCATCCGGGTTGGCTCGGAAGCTGAAGTAGTCGAGGAAATCGACATGCTTGCCATCGTCGCGCTGAAACAGCATAGGCTCAACTTCTACGTAACGCTGCGAGCCTGCCAGGCTGGAAAGCAGCAGGGAGCCGTCGTCTTGAGCCTTGACTTTGTGGATTTCCAACACAAGTTTCAGTTTTTCGTGGGTGCCGAACGAATCGCTTGCGGGTGCGTAACTGCCCTCCAGAGACTGAAGATCGGTGGTGGAATTTTCCAACGGCGTAGGTGGGGTAACGGCGGGGAGCGGGAAGTAATGATTGATGAAAGCCTCAGCTACGCTATCCCTCATCTTTCTCCCGTTGGCGCTGTTGTTAGCTACGAACAGCCCCAGGTTAGCTTCTGGAACCAGAACCATTTGGGTGTAAAAATGATAGGTGACCCCACCGTGACCGATCACCCGGGGATTATCCAATCGATACTCCTCGAATCCATGCGCCCACCCCCCCAGCCGAGGATCTTGAGTGAAACTTTGCTGATGCATCAGGCGGGCTGTTTCTGCCTGTAAAATGCGGGCATCCTGGTAGGCGCCCTCCTGCAGATGGGCGATCATGTAGTGGGCCATATCGGTAGCGGTGCTCATGATGCTGCCGGCCGGAGCTAGGTTGTTGAAGCGGAAGGGATCTTTCACGCTTTGGAATGTTCCGTCAGCATAGACATAGGTCAGGGACATGTCCTGATCAAAAGATTCTGGCATGACCATCTGGGAGCTGGTGTGTGCCATCCCGAGGGGTTGGAGGATATGCTCTTCGAGGTAGTCTGCGCAGGGCTGCCCTGAAACCCGTTCGACGATGTACCCTGCCAGGGCGACACCAAAGTTGGTATAGGCCGAGACAACCCCCGGAGGGCGCACGCGCTGAGGCAGGCGCGTGCGGAGATACTCGCCCAGCGGGATGACTTCCTCAGCGCTCGGTGAGAGCGTACCAAAAAAGAATTCATCCAGCCCGGCAGAATGTGACATCAGGTGCGCCAGGGTGATGGGTTCGCGGTAAGTGGCGGGAATCTTGAAATCGAGGTAGGTGTTGATGTCTGCGTTTAAGTCGAGCTTGCCTTGTTCGGCAAGCTGCATCACCGCGGTGAAGGTGAAGGTCTTCGTAATAGAGCCGATGTTAAAAAGAGTGGTCTCAGGGTCAACCGGTTTATTCGCCGCCACGTCGGCCAGACCGTAACCCCGGGCGAAGAGCATCTCCCCATCCTTGACGACCGAAACGGCTGCACCAGCGATATGGTGTTCGTCCATCTGCTCCTGCATCAATGGCTCCAAAAAAGCTTCAAGCTCCGCCGGGGCTGTGGGACCCTGCCCAGTTTGCGAGGATCTAGACTGCTCCTGGGCCTGGGGCTGTGCCACCAGGGACGAGCCCACCGGCGCCAGCAGCCAAAACAACAGGGTGATGATGGTGACCGACACATGCATGCGCTTGTTCATTTTATCCTTCCTTCCATATTCGTTCTCGAAACGTTCAGGGACGGATTGTGCCAACTTTGGTATAGCATCTGAGTAAATCCACTCACTTGCTGCGTATCTGCTCCACAATTTCCCGGATGGCCTCAATCACAGCACCGGGCTGATCTAGATGAATGTTATGTCCGCTATGAGCGACCATGATCTGCTTACCCCGGCTCGAAAGACCCGCCAGCTCCTGCTGCAGCTCCCGGCTGACCTGATAGACCTTCGCGATCACCTCAGAACCGACCGCGGAACGCATATATGCGGGAATCTGAGCCTGCAACTCCGCCTCGGAAGTATCTGCGGTTAGCACGATCAGCGGCAAATCGCCCAGGCTGCCAGGAATGTCCGCTTGGCTGAGGGATACAGACAACGCTTCGGTTTCCTCGGCCGCCGCCAGGCAGTATCTGGTGCGGTACATCGTCGAAAGAAAAGCCTCCCCAATTTCCGGGTCCATGGTGTATCCGGCGGTCATCATATCCCAGGCTCGCGCCAGGCGCATCCCGCCAAAGGGCGACACGAGTCGACAGATGGTTGTCATCGTATTTTGAAGCCTAGATAATTCCAGATATTCCGGAGGAAAACGTACGTACTGGCCTTCGTGTGAAGAGTCCACGAGCACCAGGCCAACCACTTCGGATGGGTAATGGCTGACATACGCCCGGACATAAACGCCTCCGGCGGAATGTCCAACCAGGATGTAGGGACCTGGAACGTTCGCTGTTTCGAGCAATGTATGCAGTTCCAGGGCAACCTGCTCAGGGGAAAGCGGACCAGAGGCTTGGTCGCTCCAGCCGAAACCAGCGCGGTCATACGTGCAAACGCGGGTGGATTTTTCAACTTCTTCCTGCACGAAGGTCCAGATCAGGCCCGGTGAACCCGCGCCCGCTTCCAGGATCACGGTGGGGCTGCCTTCGCCCGTGCAGTAGAGATGCAGGCGGTAATCTTCCACATCGTAAAGTTCACCCGGCGGCGGATACTTTTTCAAGTCGCTGGCGCTGGCCGCGCCCTGGTAGATGGCGCCTACAAGCATGACGACTGCCAGAAAAATCAGCAGTCCGATGGCGCCGCGTCCCAGACAACCCAGGCAACCGCGTCGTCTGCCCACAGGCTTATCCTGAACATCTTTTTTGTCATTGGTTGTGTTCATTAGAATTCTCCTCGATTTCTTCACTGCTCACCGAAGTTAGTTGCAGGCCCAGGTCCCGCAGGCGGGAGATGACCCCGTATAAGGCAGCTTGGTCCGGAACAGGTCCGGTGAGTATTGTCTCCTCGGGCGTGGAATGGCTGATGGTCAATCCGCCAAACCATTCCGACCACTGCTCGTTGATCGTTCCCTTGATGCGGATCTCAATCTGCTGCATTTTGCGCTTCCTTCGTATCTGCAAGTCTGTAAACAATCTGGTGGGTGGTGGGCGAGATGCTTCATCAACTAAACAGAGTGGGTCTACGCTTCCGGCGAGCCGGTAGCAGCCACGCCAGCCTTGCGACCCCGAAAGATTGCCCAACTCAGCATAACCACAAACCCGACTACCACTAACCACCCAAACAGGTCACCGACCAGAGAATAGACGGTAAGAACACGTTGGTTAGGCAATTGCACCACGAATACGCGCTCGTCAACCCGCGTGGCGTCCATGGATCCCAGGATTCGGCCGTACGGGTCGATGGCGAGCGAGATCCCCTGGCTCGTAGGCCGGAAGATGGAAACGCCGTTTTCAATGGCGCGGAAAGGCGCCATCTGGGAATGGGCAGTGATGTTTTCTGCGGTCGGCTCGAAGCTGGGGACAAGCAGAATATCGACGCCTTTTTGACTCACCTGGCGGATTACGTAGGGGTAATCCAGGTCGCAGCAGATCACGCCAGCAAGCCTGCCATAGGGCGTATCCACGGTTTGGATCTCGAAGTCGTACATGTTCAGTGCCGTGCAACCGTACTTGAGGAAGTCCAAGACGACCTCTCCTTGCGGATCGAGGAGGACGAATCTGTTTTCACTGATGTAGTCCTCTGCAGGATCGGCGGAGAGGAGACCCACACCCATGGCGAGGTAGATGCCTTCCTGACGGGCCACGGCGCGGGCACGTTCCAACAAGGCGTCCAATTCATCCTGGTAGCCGACCGTTGCGAGCTCGGGCCAGACGACGATCTGCGCTCCCGCCCGGGCTTCGCGAACTGTGGCGTTGAGGTAGCGATCATAGCTGGGCTCGGAGTAGGCCCGTACCGCGGAAGGGTCGGACCCAATCAATGGCGCCACCTCTCGATACCATTCCTCGAGGATGAAGTCGGTCTCGATAACCCCATGGATTCGAACCGTGCCGGGCTGAGGATGAAAGGCGGCCAGGCGAACCATGCCGTAGAGCACAACAGCAAGGTTGACGCCGACGAAGATCGCCACACCTCGCCGGATGCCAGTCCAAGCCAGGCTCTCTTCCCATATCCAGTTGATCATCGAGGCGGACCAGGCAACCAGGAAGACCACGCCCCACATCCCCGTGATGGACATCACCTGGATGAGGAAGACGCTGCTGAACTGGCTGTAGGCGAGAGAACCGTACGTGGTCATCGGATTCGGCAAGATCGCCAAGAACTCGAGAGAGGCACTGGCAAAGGGGAAGACGAGGGTCGCGGCAAAACTCCGGAACCTGCGGACCAGGAGACGATCGCACAAGAAGGGAACGCTGTAGACCACGCCGACCGCGAATCCGAAGATGATTCGGAATGCGGCCGGAAGTTCGAAGCTGGTTCTCCACCAGGAAATGGTATTGGCCACGCCCAGTGCAAGAACCACCCACAGATAACCTTTCCCGGTCTTTTGCGTTCGCAAGAAGCGGATCATGAAGACCAGCGCCAGGCAGGCAGCCAGCGGATTGCGGTACATTCCGTAGGTGAACACCAGTAGAACGGTCGCAATGGCCAGCCAGAGATAGGACCAGCGATCCGATACGGGTGGATTGGAGGCGCGTTTTCCAGTCATGGTAAAACTCCTTTGGATTTCTATCTGCTTACTACTCAACCGACCGGCCTGGGTTTCTCAACCAGGCAGGTCGGCAGAAAGCGAAACTTAGCGAAATTTGACGATCTTCTGCGCCATGCTGAAGAGGATACCAATGGCGATCACAACGCCCATTAGCACACCCAGGATGTTCATCAGGGGCTCCAGCATAGCCAGGTTGAATGTCCCCACGGTGTAGGCAAAGTATCCCCAGAAGGCAGCGAGGGCCAGACCGATCAAGATGAACCCCACTCCTGGCCCCACCGCCGCGCCGCCAGTCACGAACCGCTGTGGTTTCCCAGGCATTACGACAGGCGGAAAGGCTCGCAGGATGATGGCATGTATCCCAATCAGCACCAAGGCAGGAGCGGCACTGGCTGCGAAGATAAACCAGGCGATGGGAATCAGTATCGGATTGACACTTTTCCAGGCAATGGAGACATACAACGCCATGATGAAAACGGCAAGAATAATCCCCAGGCTGGCTACTTCCAGGCGCTTCATCCAGCGGTGAGAAGCTTGAGTGGATTCAGGTTGTTGCTCCAGATATTCGGCAATTTGCAGCTTGAGCTGCTCTCTGGCCCCTTTCTCAGTTCTAGTTCCTTGAATACCGACTGTTTTATTCATCGCTTCCTTCCTTTTTTCTGTCTGGTTTTATTTGTGTTTCCACTATATCAATCAACCAGGTAGAGTGTCATCTATCCAAAGATAGATCGCAAGATAGATTTGGAAAATAAAAAACTGGCCTTTGCAGGGCCAGCGAGGGATGGTATTCGACCTATGGCTGACAGATTCCTACAACAGTTCTAGTTCTTTTGCCCGGACTACCGCCTGCGTGCGGCTGTTCACATCCAGCTTGTCGATAATACTGTGAACATGGGTTTTGACCGTCCCCACACTGACCACCAGCCGTTGCGCAATCTCCCCATTCGACATCCCCTGCGCCACGAGTCGCAGCACCTCCAGCTCGCGCTCACTCAACGGCTCGATAAGTGGCTGCGAGATGGGCGCCCCACCCGCTTCCCCGAACGCCGATAGGATGGTCAGGATATACCTCTTCAGATCTCCCCTCTGGGATCTTAGCCTCTCGAGCAGCAACCTCATCGGGTCCCCTTTGTCCACGAAGGTGCGGATGAAGCCTTCTGGCTGCGCCATATTAAGCGCATCTTGCAGAAAACGGAGCGCATCGTCCGGGGTATCCGCAGCCAGGGCTTGCAGTGCACGCACTTCGACCATCCCAGCGCCACAAGCTTTTTGGCGGGCGGTTTCATAGAGTTCTTTTAATCTTTCCAAGGCCCCTGTTTTTTCATGACGCGCTAGCAAGATGCGGATAGGAGTAAGCCCAAGACAGGGGTAAAGGAGAGAAGTATCGGTGGGCTCGGTCACCTGTTCTGCCCAGAACTGCGCGGTTGCGAGATCATCCTGCGCCAGGGCAAGTTGAACGTGACAGGCAGCATTGCGCATGCGCGTCAGCGGGGCGACCTGGCGGCTATCGGCCAATTGGTCGGCTTTTTGGAGTGTGGTCAGGGCTGCACTGGGTTCACCACAGGCTTGTTGGAGAATTGCCAGGGTGCGGTAGCCGTCGCTTTGAAAATTCTCCAACCCAGTCCGCTGGCTCAACTCAATCCCAATTTCCAGGTGCTGGGCGGCGGTTACCAAGTCGTTCCATTCATACAGCAACGCGCCCAGCTCGATATGGGCGGGCGCAACCGTTGGGGAATGCCCTCCCAAATGGATCACCTGGCGGCACAACTCGGCTGCCCGGTGAAGCCGGCCATATATTGCCTGTATAACCCCAATATAGGCAAGCGCGGTCATCCTGGCATAATGGTTGCGAGATTGTTGGGCAGCCCGATCGACTTCCAAAAATGCTTGTTCCGCCTCGCCGTAACTGCCGCAGTTCCAATGGGCAAGTCCCAGCGTGAGCGCTGCCAGTCCCCGAGAAAGATGATCATCGTGTGGTAAAAGGCGCTGGGCGCGCTGGGCGCGTTCGACGGCCTTCTTGTTATCCCCTCGAACTCGAAGGTTGTAGGCCTGGGCGACCAGGATCTCACCCAGCAAGGCCTCGTCGCCCCGCGCTTCTGCCTCCGCCCGCCGGAGAAAAGCATCGGCCGCGTCCAGCCGCCCTGTCAGGGTCAACGCCCAGCCATAATCCCGGCATAGCCGCGGGAGACCGCAAACCACTTCCTCTGGAAGTGATTTGAGCCAGCCGAGCAAGGTTGCCAATTCGCCGCGCCTGAGCATGACAACAGAGTTTTCGCTGATGAGTTCAGCCGCCTGTTCCCAATCTGAGGCCGCCAGCGCGTGGTGGATCGCATCGGAGGCAAACCCCTCGGCGGAAAACCATTGGCTGGCGCGACGATGCAGCTCATATTCAGAGAGAGTTTCGGTATAGTGCAGGCGCTGGCGTAATAACTCCGCAAATAAGTGATGATAGCGGTACCACGTGCGGGATTGGTCAAGCGGGATGATAAACAGGTTGGCATGCTCAAGGCGCTCGAGCAAACCTCGACTGCCCTTTCGATCTACAACGGCATCGCATAACGATCCAGACAGCCGGTCGAGGATGGATGTTCTTAGAAGGAAATCTTGCTCCTCGGCAGATTGGCGCTCGAACACTTCCTCGATCAAATATTCCAGCACGTAATGGCTGCTGCCGGAGAAAGCCTGGAAAAAACCAGGCAGGTCATCACAGCCCTGCATTGATAGAGCTGCCAGTTGCAGGCCAGCGACCCAGCCTTCAGTGCGAAGCTCCAGGGTAGAGACATCGTCTAAAGAAAGATTTAACCCCATGATTCGCAGAAGGAAGTCCGCACTCTCCTCCAATGAAAAACGCAGGTCATCCTGGCGGATTTCCACCATTTGCCCACGCGCCCGCAGCCGGGCTAACGGCAGAGGTGGGTCCTCACGCGTGATGACGACCAGGTGCATCTGGGGGGGTTGGTGTTCCACCAGAAAACCGAGCTGTTGGTGAATCGGCATGGCTTCGATGACGTGGTAATCGTCCAACACCAGGGAAAACGTAGTAGTGACAGCGGCGATCTCATTGATCAGAGCGGTCAGTACGACCTCAAGGGGAAGTGGTTGTGGAGATTGGAGCATCGCCCGCGTGTTTTCACCGATGCGCCCGTCAATCTGTCCCAGCGCGGCGATGAGATAAGCAAGAAATCGGGCTGGGTCGTTGTCGGCCTCGTCCAGTGAGAGCCAGGCGGTTTTAATCGGGTTGGCGCACAGCCATTCAGTGACCAGCGTGGTCTTGCCATAACCAGCGGGAGCTGAGACCAGGGCTAGCTTCCCGCCCTCCTGCCATGCCTCATCCAGGATACGGACCAGGCGCGGGCGGAGGACAAGATTTTTGCGTACGGGTGGGATATAAAGCTTGGTAGCTAAGAGGTTGGGAGACACTTGGGCCTCCAGACCGAATTCGCCGAAAAAATCGTTTCTCAGTCTTCATGATATAGTATAGCAAATATTAACAACTCCAAACAGCCGCGACTCATTGGGAGTTACTGTGGAAGATCCCGGATTTCTGGTTAAGGAAAATGCCTGCACCTGGCTAGAGAGAAACATCATCCAGGATTGTCACCCTGAGCCTTGTCCTGAGCCTTGTCCTGAACACAGTGAAGGAGTAGCGAAGGAGTAGCGAAGGGTCCCAAACCGCCAAAACCGAGATGTTTCGCTCAGCTCAGCATGACAAATTGAGTTTGCACACACGCCTTAGTCGTAGCTAACGGTCTACGTTGGTCCTAAGCCGCGATTTCAAGAGATAAACCAAAGTGAGGGAAAAGCTGGGGATAGCCAAACGTGGTCACATCCGACAACAGGCCGTCCTGGATGGTGAGCACCTGGATGGCGTAGGCCTGGTACCTGCCGCTCGAGTCATCCCGCTGATACCAGGCGTAGGCGGGCTGACCGTTGGCCTTCAGCGGATGCAAAGACCAGCGACCGGACGCCTCGCCGGATAATATGACTGCTGAAACAAATGCTCTGATGGCGGAACGACCCCTGTACCACAAAGGCAAAGGAGGCATGGGGAATGCCGCGTCCTCTTTGAGGAGCGCAACCAGGGCGTCGATATCGGCTGTCTCCCAGGCCTGGACGTAGCGGCGCAGCAGCTCCCCGGTTCTCTCCTTTTCCCGAGCGAGGCGATAATCCCGGCGATTTTGTAGGGTGTAATTTTTCGATAGTGACGAA
>Ga0209341_10004109_pt1 | contig 13467 bp, 8 predicted proteins | sample RifCSP13_2_FD_184020 | JGI IMG/M metagenome (GOLD analysis project Ga0209341, IMG submission 184020) | Soil microbial communities from Rifle, Colorado - Rifle CSP2_sed 13_2 (SPAdes) (version 2) | ecosystem: Environmental > Terrestrial > Deep subsurface > Rock core/Sediment | place: Rifle...
GCTGCCTAGCGTTAAAGAGGAAGCCGTCGTCCGCCGGCTACAAATGCCGGCGTCCACGGTCACGCTCGACGCCATACTCATGGGCGCCGAGCGGCTGGTCTACGCGACCTATGGCGATCCTCGCCGGGGGAGCCGCTGGGTCCGCAAGGCAGTCGTCCGTGCCGCCCTAGATGGCGGCGGCGCCTGGGAACTGCCAGTCCCTTTCCGTGCAGCGCTCTCAGACCCGCGCGACGCCTGGTTTGCGATCAAGATCGCGATCACTCGCTGCCCGCCGGAGCGGCCGGTGGAGGAGTTGGAGGTGGAACTGGTAGGACTTAGTTATGAGTCCGGGAAGCAGGCCACCATGTTCGAGGGTAAGGGTCGGCTTTGGCAACAGGTGGAGGAGGCTGTCCGCCAGCTTGGTGCCCAGCGTAACCGCTCCTCAGTGGGCAAAGTAATGCAGATGGATCCACAATCTCGTATTCCGGAGCGCCGTGCGGCGCTGTTGGAGCTGGAAGCATGAGCGGAAGGTCTAAGACCGCAGAAACTGTGTTTGCCGGCGGTAGACTCCAGTCACTCCACACCCCCCGCCGAATCAAGATTGGAACCGCTGAATCCGGTGAGCCCCTCACTGTCTACCTCAACGGCCGACCGGTTGCCGTCGAGGCCATCCTTGAGACGTGGCGCATCGACGACGAGTGGTGGCTAGATCACCCCATCTCTCGCCTCTACTACCGTCTGCTGCTGGAAGACGGCCGGACGGTTGATGTCTACCAGTCCGTGCGCACTGGCGTTTGGTTCAGGCAAGCCTACTGACCATCGCATCAACACCGACAGTCTCCGTATCATGAGCGGGTGAATACACCTGACGCTATAATCTTCGACCTCGACGACACCATCATCGACGATAGCAGCGATGTCTCCGCTTGCTGGGAGCAGACCTGTCGCGAAGCGGCCGCCCGTATCGCTGGCCTCGACCCCGATGCTCTCCTGGCAGCTATCGAACGCCAGCGCGACTGGTACTGGATCGACCCAGACCGACACCGTGAAGGCCGGCTGGACCTCCGCGCCGCCAGCACTCGCATCGTTGACCAAGCGGTGCGCTCTCTGGGGCACAATTCCCCCGGCGCTGGATCAGTCATCGCCAACCGCTATCGTGATCTGCGCGAAGAGCGCGTCACCCTCTTGCCCGGCGCCATCGAGACGCTCGAGTGGTTCCGCAGCAGGGGTGTGCGGCTGGGTATGGCCACCAACGGCAGCGCCTCCGGTCAGCGCGCGAAGATCGCGCGCTTCGGCCTCGCGCCGTACTTCGATTGCATCATCGTCGAGGGCGAGTTTGGTCTCGGTAAGCCGGAGCGCGAAGTCTACGAAGCACTGTTCGCGTCTCTGGGAGCTAATCCGGCGAAGACGTGGTTTGTCGGCGACAACCTGGAGTTCGATGTCGGCGCTCCCCAGTCGTTCGGCGTCTACGGGATATGGGTGGATGCCGCCGGCGGAGGGTTACCGGCAGACGCCGGCGTGAGTCCGGACCGGATTATCAGCTCCATTCATGAGCTGATCCCAAGTGTGACATAAAACGATTGATGACAGAACAGACGTTCTATATCGTGGAAGGTGTCGCCCTACGCTGAGCTGCACGCTCACTCTAACTTCTCCTTCCTCGAAGGTGCCTCCCATATCGAGGAGTTGGTCCTCCGCGCCCGCGAGCTGGGATACGAATCCTTTGCCCTGACGGATCACGATGGCCTTTACGGAGCGATGGAGTTCGCGCAGTGCGCCCGTGCCTGGGGCCTGAAGCCGATCACCGGCGCCGAGGTCACGCTGGCAAACGAATATCACCTCACTCTCCTCTGCGAAACCGCTCGTGGTTACGCTAACCTCTGTCGCCTGCTCACCCACGCCCACCTGGACCACGAGCGCGGCAAGCCCTGCGTGGAACTGGATGTGCTCGAACACCACACAGAAGGGCTCATCGCCCTCTCCGGCTGTCGCAAAGGCGAACTGGCCTCTCTCATCACCCTGGGCAAGTACCGGGAGGCGGAAGAAGTGGCCCGCCGCTATGCCGGGATGTTTGGCGCGAAAAACTTCTTCGTCGAGCTACAGAACAACCTCGTGTATGGAGACAAGCGCCGCAATCACGCCCTCGTTGAGCTGGGAGAGCACGTGGGCTTGGGCGTAGTGGCCACTGGCAACGTCCACTGCCACGAGCGAGAGCGCCACCGGCTTCAGGATATCCTCGTCGCCATCAAGAACCGTACCTCGCTCGACGCTTCTCATCGCCTGCGACGCGAAAACTCCGAGTACTTCCTGAAGCCGCCCGCCGAAATAGCGGAGATGTTCCACCCGCAGGCTATTGCCAACACTCTACTGATCGCCGAGCGTTGCACCTTCGACCTTACGTCTGATCTGGAATACAGCTTTCCCGGCTACCCGGTACCCTCGGGGGAAACCGAGGAATCTTACCTGCGAAAGCTCTGCTACCAAGAGGCCGCCCACCGTTACCCTCGATTCAACACGGAGGTGGAGGAGCGATTGAAGCAGGAGCTGGCACTGGTCGAGAAGCACCGCCTCTCCGGCTTTTTCCTCATCCACCGCGAGATACTCCAGCTCGCTGAGCAGGTGGCTTATGAGATCAAAAACCGCCAGTGTCACGGGCCGCCCGGCCGTGGCCGGGGCTCCTCTGTCGGCTCCATCATCTGCTACCTCATTGGCCTCTCCCACATTGACCCTATCGAGAACAACCTCTTCCTGGGCCGCTTCCTGAACGAGGAGATGGCTTCTGTCCCTGACATTGACCTCGACTTCTCACGCGAAGTACGGGAGAAGCTCATGCTTCGTGTCTATGAGCACTTTGGGAACGAGCACGTGGGGCTTGTCGCAACGTTCCCCACCTACCGCTTCCGCAGTGCTGTGCGTGAGGTTGGTAAGGCCCTGGGCTTGCCGGCTGCTGAACTGGATCGTCTCGCAAAGGCCGGCGAAGGACATTCTGCCAAACAAACTCGCGAGGAGATGGGCCGCCTTGAACACTATCGCGACAAGCTAAACGCTCCGCTCTGGAACCACCTCGCCGAACTCGCTGAGCAGATCTCCCGCTTCCCGCGTCACATCAGCCAGCACGTCGGGGGTATGGTCATCTCCTCTCGTCCCCTCATCGAGATGGTGCCATTGGAGCAGTCCGCCATGGAGGGGCGCCGTCTCATCCAGTGGGACAAGGACTCCGTAGACGACGCCCGCATGATCAAGATCGACTTCCTGGCATTGGGCATGCTCTCAGCCGTGGACGAGACTCTCGAACTCATTGAGGAGCATCGCGGGAAACGCATTGACCTTTCGCGCATCGACTTCAACGATGAACGTGTTTACGACACTATCTGTATGGCTGACACAATGGGCGTTTTCCAGATAGAGTCCCGCGCCCAAATGCAAACACTGCCTCGTGTCCGTCCGCGCTCGCTGGAGGACTTGACGGTGCAGGTGGCGATCATCCGCCCAGGACCCATCGTCGGCGGTTCCGTTAACCCGTATATAAGGCGGAGGCTGGGCAAGGAACCCGTGACGTTCGACCACCCTTCGCTTGAACCTGTGCTGGGCGAGACGCTGGGAGTGATCCTTTACCAGGAGCAAGTGCTACAGGTCTCAATGGCTCTCGCCGGCTTCAACGCAGGGCAGGCGGAGAGCTTGCGCCGGGCGATGAGCCGCAAGCGCTCGAAGGAGGCGATCGCGAAGCTCAAGGAGCAGTTCATCGAAGGCTGCCTCGGCCAGGGCGTGCGTCGCCAGACAGCCGAGGCCGTCTTTCAAAAGATTGCCGGCTTTGCGGAGTTTGGCTTTCCGAAGGCGCATGCCGCCGCCTTTGGCCTGCTCGCTTATCAGACCGCCTGGCTGCGCACCTACTACCCCTCGGAATCGCTCTGCGCGCTATTTAACGCCCAGCCTATGGGTTTCTATGCCCCGCACGTCTTGGTCAACGATGGCAAGCGTCACGGTGTAAGGGTGCTATCGCCGGACATCAATCAGAGCGCCACAGATTGCCTCATCGAGCCAGCCGGCAACGATATTGCCGAAGGTGTGACTCTCGGGGGGATGTGGATGGGCGCATCGGGCGAGTCGCCATCTGGCGACACCGGCCTCGCTGTTCGCATCGGCCTTCGCTATGTGCGCGGCCTCAGCGAGGCAACTGCCTCCTTGCTTGAAGATAAGCGCATGGTTGGGGGTGAATACCGATCCGTATTTGACTTCCTAGAACGGACCTGTCTCAAACGCGAGGCAATAGAGAACCTCATCGCCTGCGGTGCCTTCGATGGATTTGGGCTGGAGCGCCGTGAGCTGCTATGGCAGCTCGGCCTCGTTTACCGACCGGGGGGTCGTAATGGGAAAGAGCAACGCCAGCTCGCCCTCCCCTTGCCCACCGGGCAGGACATGGTAACCCTCATTCCAATGACGGACTGGGAGCGCATGCGCACCGACTACCTCATCCTCGGCCTCTCTCCGAACTACCATCCGATGTCCTTCTTGCGCCGATGCCTGCATGAAGGCATAGCAATAAGCAGGACGATCGATTTGCAGCCGGATGGGGAACGAATCGAGGTGGCTGGCCTCGTCGTTTGCCGTCAGCAGCCGGGCACCGCGAAAGGCTTCGTCTTCATGGTGCTAGAGGACGAGTATGGCTTGGTCAACGTGATAGTGAAGCCGGATCTCTACGAAAAGCAGCGTGTCCTCATCCGCGGGGAACCGTTTGTAATCGTAAAAGGTGAGGTGCAGCGCAGGGACGGCGTTACGAACCTGTTGGCCGAATCATTCACCGCGATCCACGTTGGAGAGGGCCTGGCGCCGGCCTCGCACAACTTTGGTCACGGTGGGCACGGCGGCAGACACTAAGCCTCGACGCTGTGCAGGAACTCCAGAACGATTCGGTTGAACTCCTCCGGCCGCTCCATGTTTGGCAGGTGCGCCGCATTTGTGATGACATGCTTCCTCGCGCCCGGCACCCGCGTCGCAATCAGGTTAGTTATCTCGCGGATCGCAGGAACATCTTGGTCGCCCACAATCGCCAGCGTCGGGGCGCGTATCTCCTCGAGTCTTGTGATCGCAAACGGCTCAAGCGGCAACGGCTGACCTGCCGGCTCGCCGCGTTCGAATATCGCGCGCTGCATCTGACGTACCCTCTCGCGCACCGAAGCAGCTACTTGATCGGGCCGCCGCGTGGGGCCATCGACCCAAACGCGCAGGTTGAGCTCTACTGCCGCGTCCACGTCCCCGGCCTCGAGCGCTGCCCGCTCGTCGGCGCCAAACTGCCGCAGCAGCTCATCCCCGCTCCAGTCGTAGCCGTCTAGCCCGGCCGCCACGGGCGTCAGCGCCCGCAGTCGTTCAGGATGAGCCAGCGCGAAGTCGACCGCTATGCCTCCAGACATCGATACGCCTACAAGCGCCACTCTCCCCAGATCGAGGTGGTCCAGCAACCGGCGCAGGTCTTCGTGTGGCGCGTGGTCAGCGTCAGGGGGCGTTGAGCGGCCGAAGCCCAGGGCATCGTAGCGAACTACCAGGTGCTCTTCCGCGAACGCCTCGACCTGCTCATCCCACATCGTCCGGTCGGCCACGCCCGCGTGCATCAGAATCACAGCAGGTCCCGCGCCCTCCTCCTCGAAGAAGAGCCGGCCCGCTGGCACATCCACGAAACCCTGCCTCGTACTCATATGTCAGCGAAGTCTAAGGCAGGTCTCACCCCGCCGTCGATGCCACATCCGTGCTGTGCGGGCGCTCCACTGGAGGACTCGCCTGTCCCGTTAGATACAGTCTGATATAATGATGCACGAGAGGACAGGCGTCCTCTCATCTCATCTCTATCGGAGGTATCGCCCAATTGTCATCGGAAGAGCTTAGTGGAGGAGTCGCCCCGGAAAATTCCATGGCTGCCCTCCTGGACGCGGAGACCGCGGCCTACCCTGAACTGCGTCGCGGCGAGATCATTGAAGGTGTCGTCGTCGGCACCGACAGGGACGGGATCCTTGTAGACATCGGCGCCAAGTCGGAGGGCGTAGTGCCGCCGCAGGAGATGCACTGCCTTCAGCCGGAGGGCTCCTCGAGCCTCAACACCGGCGACAAGGTTCTAGTGTTCGTCCTCCAGCCCGAGTCGCCTGAAGGCCAGATTATCCTCTCCCTGGACCGCGCCCGAGGCGAACGAGGCTGGCGGGTCCTCCAGGACTACCTCGACCAGAACCAGGCTTTCGAAGGCTACGTCACCGGCAGCAACAAGGGAGGCCTACTCGTCAACGTCGAGGGCGTGAATGCATTTGTTCCGCTCTCTCAGATCGTTTCCGGCCCGGATCGGAGCTCGCCTGAGAATACGCAGCGGGCACTCACTGACTGGGTTGGTCGCAACATCACCCTCAAGGTCATCGAACTCAACCGCCGCCGAAACCGCGCCATCCTTTCTGAGCGCGCCGCGGTCCAGGAGAAGCGCGCCGCCGAGAAAGAGCGTCTGCTTCTCGAGCTACATGAAGGCGATGTGCGCGAAGGGCGGATCACCAGCATCCGGGATTTTGGCATCTTCGTCGATATTGGCGGCGCCGACGGGCTGGTGCACCTCTCCGAGCTATCCTGGGAACGGACACCCAAGTCACCTCATGACCTGTTTAAGGTAGGGGATGAGGTGCCGGTGTTCGTCCTCAAGGTGGACAACGAATCCAAGAAGATCGCCCTTAGCGTGCGCCGCGCTCAGCCGGAACGCTGGGAGGAGATCGTCTCTCGCTATCGGGAGGGGCAGATCGTTCCAGGACTGATCACCAAGCTTGCGCCTTTCGGGGCCTTCGTTCGGCTTGAAGGGCCTATCGAAGGACTGATCCACATCTCCGAACTGGTCGACCGCCGCATCAACCACCCGAAAGAAGTGGTGGAGGAAGGCGATGTCGTTCCAGTCAAGATTGTGCGCATCGAGTACGAGCGACATCGCCTGGGTCTAAGTCTCAGGCAGGCACGCGACCGAGCGGAAGAGGACGGATGGGCGTTCAGCGACGCTGGCGCCCCCACAGCGGTCCCGCAGGACGCGCTCGACCGCCTGGGCCTGGATGCCGCCCCGGTCCGGCAACCCGCGGAGGAGGCCGCAACGTATTCTGAAGTGGAGCCTTCCCCTGAAGCCGCATCCGTGGCGGAGGTCAGCTTGGACGAGGAAGCGCCGGCCATCGTGGCCGAGGAAACAGCCGAAGAAGTGTTCGCATCGGCGGAAAAGGCTCCACCGGAACCCGAGGCTGCGCCAGCCGCGCTCGAGGCCGGTGAAGAGGATTCCGAACCGCAGGCCGTGGCCGAGGCTGAGGATGCTGTCGCTGAACTGTCTCTCGAGGCAGAGGAAGAGCGTGTCGCCGAATCCGAGGAGGCTGCGGCAACCGAAGCGCCGCCTGCTGCTATGGAAACGGCGGCGGTAGAGGAACTGGCGGCCGAGCCTGAGCAGCCTGAGGCGGCCGAAGAGCCGCCTGCTGAGATGGAAACGGCAGCTGCAGAGGAGCCGGCGGTAGAGGAACAGGCGCAGGACCTTGAGCAGCCTGAGGTGGCCGAAGAGCCGCCTGCTGAGATGGAAGACGTGTTGCTTGGGGCAGATGGGCCAGCAACCGAGTCTGAAGATCCCACCGTCTCGGCGGAAGCGACCGACGCATCCGATGAAGCGGTGCTTGGCCAGGACCTCGACGCCGGGGCGGGAGCAGGTGATGCAGCCGAAAGTGAAGCATCCTCAACTGAAGATGATGTAACGGAACAGACACCGGACGCGTTGAATACAGTAGAGGAGAACTGAGCCGAGAGAGGGCAGGACGGACTTTATGGCGGACAGATTCGATAAGTTTACCGAGAGAGCGCGCCGTGTCCTTACGCTGGCTCAAGAGGAAGCCCTCCGGTTTAACCACAACTACATAGGAACAGAGCACTTGCTCTTGGGCCTCGTCCGCGAGGGCGAGGGAGTTGCGGCCAAAGTGTTAGCCAACCTTGGCGTCGAGCTGAACAAAGTACGCTCTGCTGTTGAGTTCATCATCGGGCGCGGTGACCGCGCCGTTATGGGCGAGATCGGGCTCACTCCCCGCGCCAAGAAGGTAATTGAATTGGCGGTGGACGAGGCTCGTCGCCTCGGACACCACTATATCGGCACTGAGCACCTCCTCTTGGGCCTTGTCCGGGAGGGCGAAGGTATCGCCGCCGGGGTACTTGAGAGTCTGGGCGTTAGCCTGGACAAGGTGCGCGCCGAAGTTACCCGTATCCTCTCCCAGAGTATGCCGCAGGGCGTTGCCCAGGGCGGACGCGCCGCCACCACACGGACCCCAACCGTCGACCAGCTTGGCATCGACCTGACGTCAGCCGCCCGTGCCGGTAAACTCGATCCTGTCATCGGTCGCGAAAAGGAGATTGAGCGGGTCGTCCAAATCCTCTCGCGGCGCACAAAGAATAACCCCGTGCTTATCGGGGAGCCCGGAGTCGGCAAGACGGCCATTGTGGAGGCTCTCGCCCAGCGCGTCGTCAGCGGTGATGTTCCCGAGATGCTTGCCAACCGGCGACTGGTCACTCTCGACATCGGCTCGCTTGTAGCTGGCACTAAGTACCGCGGTGAGTTCGAGGAGCGGCTGAAGAAGGTCATCGAGGAGCTAAAGAGCGCGGGAAACTGCATCCTGTTCATCGATGAGATGCACATGCTGGTCGGTGCCGGCGCCGCAGAAGGGGCCGTTGACGCCGCTAATATTCTGAAGCCGTCGCTGGCACGTGGTGAACTCCAGTGTGTCGGCGCCACCACTCTGGACGACTATCGCAAGCACATCGAGAAGGACTCTGCCCTAGAGCGGCGACTACAGCCGATCATGGTCAATGAGCCGTCACTGGAGGACACAATCGAGATCTTGAAGGGCGTGAAGTCGCGCTACGAGGAGCACCACGGCCTGACGATCACCGACGAAGCGCTGGAAGCGGCCGCCGAACTGGCATCGCGCTATGTCCCGGACCGTTTCCTGCCGGACAAGGCGATAGACCTCGTTGATGAGGCGGCATCTCGCGTGCGCATCAAGCGCTCATACACCCCACCTTCTTCATCAGAGGCGAGCAAGGGGCTGGAGTCACTCCGCAAGGAGAAAGAGGACGCGATCGCTGCCCAGCAGTACGAGTACGCCGCGGAGCTCCGTGACCGCGAGGTGCAACTCCAGGACAAGCTTGAGGATGTCGAACCGGCCTGGGAAGGCGAGAAAGACGTAGAGCACAGGCCGGAGGTGACCGCCGAAGACATCTGTGAGGTCGTGGCGATGTGGACGGGCATTCCGGTCACCCGCATCGCCTCAGAGGAGTCCCAGCGCCTGCTCCACATGGAGGACGCGCTGCATGAGAAGATCGTTGGCCAGGACGAGGCGATTCATAGTATCTCCAAGGCCGTCCGCCGCGCCCGTGCTGGCCTGAAGGACCCACGCCGGCCTATAGGCGTGTTTATGTTCCTGGGGCCCACAGGAGTCGGCAAGACCTACCTGGCGCGCGTGCTTTCCGAGTTCATGTTCGGAAGCGAGGACTCCATGATTAAACTCGACATGTCGGAGTTTATGGAGAAGCACAACGTGTCCAGACTGATCGGGGCGCCACCGGGCTACGTCGGCTATGACGATGCAGGTCAGCTTACCGACACCGTGCGACGCAAGTCCTACTGCTTAATCCTCCTCGACGAGATTGAGAAGGCACATCCGGAAGTTTTCAATATGCTGCTCCAGATCTTCGATGATGGTCACCTGACAGACGCCAAGGGCCGTCGTGTGGACTTCCGCAACACAATCATCATCATGACTTCCAATGTGGGCTCCGACCTTATCCGCAAGGAAACTTCTCTTGGCTTCAACGTGAAGGTCGAGGAGGCCCAGAAGGCCGCTGACCAACACGCGAAGATGAAGGAGAAGGTGCTCAACGCGATGAAGAACGTCTTCCGGCCGGAATTCATCAACCGGCTGGACGCCACGGTCGTATTCCATGGGTTGACCAGGGAGCACATCCGTAACATCGTCGAGAATGAGATCAAGGGCGTCGAGAGGCAGCTCAATGCCAAGGGTGTGAAACTGGAGATGACCGTGGAGGCACTGGACTGGATCGGCGAGAAGGGATGGGACCCGGTCTTCGGCGCCCGCCCCCTCCGCCGCGTCATCCAGAACGAGCTCGAGGACCGCCTGTCCGAGGCTCTCCTCGAAGAGCGCTTCGCCTCCGGGGACACAGTCAAGATTGATGTCCAAAACGACGAGGTCGTCCTCACCAATATCTCGGAGCCAGCCCTCGCGTAAGCTTCTCGAACTTGGGGAGTTGGGGCCGCCTGGTAGGGCGGCCCCCTTCATTCCGAGGAAGCAATCGCGATGACCCCACTTCCTGAGGCCGCCGGAACTTTGTGAACGCGGCGCCGGTACGCCTCGCGACGGTGCGCCAGAACGGTCATGCGCGCGTCATCCCAGTTGTGCCCGGCCTTCGACGGTCAGAGGACAGTGTTTGTGGATATCGCCAGCAAAGGGGACCGCCCGCGCATTAGTGGGTAACGACCACGTAACGGTGCTTAGCGATCAGTACTTCGATGATTGGAGCATCACCGGTGCACAGACTCGTTAGCGGGCGCGGAACTCAGGCGAGTGATAGACTGGCTGTGGTTACGCACCTGACAGCCGAAAGCACGTGACGGAGGTCCCGTGGACTCCCATCTGACGGACGTGTCTCCCCCATGGCGCCCGGAGTTCTCCATGGGGGAGACACGTCCGGCTCTGCCCTTAATCGCGCTCTGCCTCGTTCCGGTACTCCTCTATCTCCCGTTCCTTGGCGCACCGTTCGAGCGTGATGAGGGCACGTATGCGACCGTCGCCCAGGGGATCCTGAAAGGCCAAGTTCCGTACCGAGACCTGTTCGACAACAAGCCTCCCCTCGTGTATCTGTGGTATGCGTTGAGCTTCGCGCTCTTCGGTGAGGGCGTCGAGGCGCCCCGCATCGTGGCCTCCGTCATGCTATCAATTACTACTCTCGCGCTCTTCGCGCAGGCCAGACTGCTGTTTTCTCGGGGCGTGGCGTACATAGCGGCTGCCTTCTTCGCCGCCTCCACAGGGGTGCCCTTCCTCGCGCTCCACGCGAATACCGAAGCCTACATGCTGCTCCCGCTTGTAACTTCTGTTGCCACGTTTACAGCCGGGATAAACTCCGGCAAAATGCGCTGGTTCGCTGTAGCCGGTCTCCTCGGCGCTTTAGCGATGGGCACCAAGCAGGTGGCGATGTGGAACCTTATTGCTCTTGCTATCGTCGCGCTGTGCTGGCGCTGGCGCAGCGACGCTAGCGGGTGGGACCGGCTCGCGCCCCTGTCCGCGCTGGCGGCTGGATCAGCGTTTGGGCTGGCGATTATAGCCACGCCGTTCTATGTCATGGGTGCGCTCGACGACCTGGTGTATGCGAACTTCTCCTACAATTGGCTGTACGTAGGTTTCCTCACTTGGGGTGAGCGATTAATTGACATGGGCCACGGGCTGGCGTTTGTGTCCGTCGCCGCGGCGCCGCTTCTCGCCGGAGCGATCTTCGGGTTGCTCACCGTCTTGCGCCGGAGTAAGCATACGGCCGACTACTTGATCATCGGTTGGGCCGCCGCGTCGGCCATCGGTGTTGCTTCCGGGGGACGCTTCTTTCCTCACTACTTTCTGCATCTCGTTCCTGCGATGGCTCTACTCGCCGCCATCGTCATCTATGACCGGCTTTCGCGACGGGATCTGCGGCTGACTTCCAGGCCGGCCATCGTCTTCGGTCTCCTGCTTGTCGTCATATCGCTGACCACCAACGCTGTCTTATACGTCGCGCCGAAACCTGCAGAGCGCCGCGTAGCTGAAACGGTCTTTGTTCAGAAGGAGTGGGAGGAGGCCAGCAAGACGATCGGCCTTTACATCCAGGAACGGACTTCACCCGACGAGACGATATTCAATTTTGGTCGCGAGCCTCAGATATACTTCTACGCTGATCGCCGGCCGGCGGCACAGTTCTTCTATGATTGGGCTTACCAGTACGACGAGACGACGCTGGAGAGGACCGTCGAAGTCCTGCGCCTGGAGCGTCCGGCTTACATCATAGACTCGGTACAGCCGCCGCTATTCCTGCCCGGCCCGCGCCCCGCTTCGCTCAAGCAATTACTTGATGACGATTATGAATACGTAGGACGTCTGTACTTCGTAGACCTGTACCGGCTGAAGAAGGACTCACTCTGGCCCTCAGAACTCCAGACGCTTGTGCCGTAAGACGATTCCTTCAAGCAGCCCGAGCGCCGCGAAGAGCATGAGCAACGAACTGCCTCCCTGACTCACGAACGGAAGGGGAATGCCAGTCACGGGAAGCAGGCGCACGTTCACCGCCACGTTGATGAACACTTGAAACAGGATCATTACTACGATTCCAGTCGCCAGGAGCCGTCCGAAGGCATCTTGGGTCAGGGTTGCGGCCCTGATCCCCCGGAATAGGAGCAGGATAAACAGTGCGAAGAGGACGAGCGCGCCAACGAGTCCCAGCTCCTCACCCAGCACGCTGAAGATATAGTCCGTAGTCGACGTCTGGACGAAGTTGAATTCCGTTTGGCTGCCCTCCGTTAATCCCTTGCCAAAAAGCCCCCCAGACCCTATCCCGATTTCGCTTTGGAGAATCGCGAATCCCCCACCCAACGGGTCGGAGCCCGGGTCGATCCAGTTGTGGATTCGCTCTTGCTGATAGTCGCCGAGGACGGCGAGTGTGGCGAAGGGTATGAACGCCACCATCAGCCCAATGAGCACTCCGACATATCGGAAGGGCACTCCCGCCATCACTGTCATACCGATCCAGATTGCGCCAAACACCATCGCGGTGCCCATGTCCGGCTCGATCAGCACTAGCGCTGCTGGCGGCAGGGCGATCGCCAGGGAACCGATGAACACACGGGCCTCTTGTATTCGGTTCTCACGGTCGGCGAGATATCTCGCCATCACGATGATCATCAACAGCTTGGCGATCTCTGATGCCTGGACTTGTTGCCCGGCGAAGGTGAACCAGCGTCGTGACCCGTATACAGAATCGCCGATCACGAGGACGGCGAAAAGGAGCGCCAGCGCGACTACATAGAGTCCCCCCGCCATCTGGCCCCACGTCCTATAGTCCAGCCATGCGGCGGTCGCCATTACGACTACACCCAGCAATGCAAATGTGAGCTGCTTAGTCACTGGGTGCCCCAGTTCCAATCCGCCCGGATAGGAAGCCCTGGAGCCGCTATAGATGAGCAGCAGTCCGTAAACGACGAGAGCTATCCCGGGCAACACCATTAGCGGGTCGAAGTGTCGCACGGACCGGAGGTCTATCACCGAGCGCTTGCTTCCGGCTCTACCGCCAACTGGGGACCGTTGAAATAGAAGTCGATGATGCGGGAGGCAGCAGGGGCGGCATCGTCACCCCCATTTCCGCGCTGCACGAACACGACGACTGCGATTTGAGGATCGTCGTACGGCGCAAACCCAACGAACC
>Ga0209341_10004110_pt1 | contig 13464 bp, 13 predicted proteins | sample RifCSP13_2_FD_184020 | JGI IMG/M metagenome (GOLD analysis project Ga0209341, IMG submission 184020) | Soil microbial communities from Rifle, Colorado - Rifle CSP2_sed 13_2 (SPAdes) (version 2) | ecosystem: Environmental > Terrestrial > Deep subsurface > Rock core/Sediment | place: Rifle...
GAACGGACCCTGGGGGGAATATTACGCCACAAGGGTGATTTACTGGAACAAGGCCCAGGGTGGATTAAGCGATCTGGAAACTGCTTTTGATTATGTTGTGCTGGTGATGAACGACTATATCGGAAACCAGGTTGGTTATCCGGGATACCGGACCTATTCAGATTCATGGAATGGAGATTCGGTGTGGCAACACATGGGCTATCCCGGGGACCTGACATCAACACAGCGTCCCGCATTTCAGGGTACCTGTACGATATCTTCCACTTCCTCGCAAAGCCTGTCCGGCCAAACCGGTAATGTATTGGGGCATTTCAATGATATTACAGGCGGTCATTCCGGCGGCCCGGTGTGGGGATGGTGGTCGGGTGAAGCCTGGCCCAGGGTTGTGGGTGTTCAGAGTGCCGAAGCTTCCACACCCGCATTCAACACCTCCGGTGACAATGAATTTGGCGGCGGCCCGGCATTGAGCTCACTTATTTCATGGGCGCGGAGTAATTATCCATAGACCATGCCCGGTCATTGATCGCGGTTAAATTGGTTGACTGCAGCATGCAAATATAATGGACTTTCATGCTCAGTCAACCACCTGGTATTCCCGGGTCAGGTTTTATCCGAATCAGCCGCAGTGTGATATGAGCCTGTAGAGATTTAAGCAAATAAAGAACAAATTTCGATTGTAAAATGCTGAACATTTTGGGACTTATTTTGCTATAAGGAAAGTCAGGATCATATGAAGCCTGAAATAGTATTGAACCCAAAAAGTTTTGGCCTTATGACATCTATCCGCAACTTACTCCTGGTAATTGTTGCACTCATTTATACTGGTTGTGCAACTGTTCCGAAACAATCCTATTTGTTGTCAGAAGAGCTTGGGATAAAAATAAATTCATTGGAAGACTCCCATCTGGAGCTGCTTCATCGTTTTTTCAGCCAGAAAAGGGTACAAGTTGATGATTACATCAGGGAGAGGTGGATCCCCGCATTTGCACAAAATTTATTTGGTGATCCTGCCCTTGCAGGGCAATTAAAGGACCTCACCGAAAGCGGCAGTTCCGAAGATATCCTGAATGCATTTGTTTTTATGGGAACAGCCCTTCAAACCGATATCAATAATAAAAGAACCGAAATGATCCTGCCGCTGGATGAGCTTGAGAATCTTCTTGAACAGAAAATAAGGAATGAATATAACGTTACCAGAAGCATCAACAATACATTGACAAGCTTTTTGTATTCGGCATCCAAAGTAGATGAAAACCGGATGAGGTTTATGGAAATGATTGGGATCAGCCAGGATAAGATCAATGAATTGATTGATAAAACCGATACTATCGTTGAAGAATTGGTTAAAGCCGGAGGGAAAGCTACCGAGCTTGGTGAAAAGGGAAAAGAATATCTGGAAAAATTGAATGAACTTAAAAATAATACTCCTTAAAAACCGGAACCCATGCCTTTTGATATAAATGAATTCAAAGAAAAGTTTGGTTCTGCCAGGCAACATGCCCTGGATAAGACTAACAATGAACTGGCCTCTGAAATTTCTTCCGTTTCCAGGCTTACAAATGAGGAAATTATAGACCTGTTCCCTGAAACCACCGACATGGAAAAACTGGCCTCGCTGATTGAAATTGTTAATTCTTCAGAAGAGCAAAACACCAAAATCAATCAGATAGTTGCAAATGCTGAAAAATTCGGTGGTATAATTCTGTCACTTGTTAAAAAGATAATCTGATGTCTTGTACTTTTCTTCGTGTTCAAGTGGTGCTGTAAATGCTTGAAAAATTAAAAATGCCAAACAAAAGAAAAAATACCAGGGTTTCTCATTGTTCTAAACCTTAAATTCAAACCAGCATGGCTAACCTGCCCACCAATTTCGAAGCTGTCCGCAGTATGTTGAACATGGAGCGAAAAGGCCTCATGAAAAAACAACATGTGGTTGCCACGGGCATAGGCTATAAAACCGTAGCCGGACGTACTACAAAGGATCTTGCTATTATCTGTTCGGTAGATACCAAAAAAGCAAAATCCATGCTCAGTGACAGGGACATGATCCCTCCCCGTATCCAGGATGTTCCAACCGATGTAAGGCCCACAGGCATTATAAGGGCTTTTCAGGTTCCTACCGGGCGATTCAGACCGGCACCGGGAGGTACGAGCATTGGTCACTACCTCATCACGGCAGGCACCCTGGGTTGCCTTGTCAAAAAAAACAATGAAATATACATACTGTCGAATAATCATGTGCTGGCCAACAGCAATGAGGCCTCAATTGGCGATATCATCCTGCAGCCCGGTCCGTATGACGGCGGACAGAATCCACAGGACCAGATTGCCGTATTGAGTGAATTTGTGCCGATAGGTTTTGAGGATGAGGATTCTGACTGCGGAATCGCCGGATCATTGGTTTCTTTTTTAAATATGCTGAGTGAAATGGTCGGTAGTACTACAAGGCTTCGCCCATACCGGATACAGCAGACGGAGAACAAAGTAGATTGCGCAATTGCCAGGCCCCTGAATTCAAATGATGTTATCAATGATATTCTCCAGATCGGTACCATAAGCGGTGTTCAGGAAGGAGAACTGGGTATGAATATCAAGAAAAGCGGGCGAACCACGGGTTTTACGACAGGTACCATTGAACAGGTGAGTGTGAGCGCACAGGTCAGTTATGGAACAAATAAGGTTGCGCTCTTTACCGATCAGCTGCTGGCAGGGGCAATGAGTCAGGGTGGGGACAGTGGATCCGCAGTGCTGAATGGGAACAATAACCTGGTAGGGCTGCTGTTTGCCGGCAGTGAAACAACTACAATTATCAACCGCATCGGCAACGTATTCGGCGCGCTCGGAGTTACATTGCCTTAATTGTACAAAAAGTTGTATATTTATGATCGGGAACTAACCCAATGGTTTATAATCATGGACGATCCTACCCGGAAAGCAACGGAGATTAAACTACGTTATGAGAGAAAATGGCTTGACATAGCCTGGGTAACCGCTGTGGGAATCGGACTGGTAGATAATACCCTGGTGATTATTGTTTCGGTTGAAAGCAATGTGGAATTTGTGCGGGCACAAATTCCGACTCAAATTGAAGGTGTTCCGGTTATGGTAAAGCTCACGGGCAAATTGAGAGCACAATAAGTTTACCTTTTTCAGGGTTTTCCTTCAGTTTTTCAACCAAAGACTTGACTCACGTTATCTTATTGTATAATTTTAGTTTACCAATTACCAAACCCATGCCACGAGAAATAATCACCCGGCTGGACATGTTGCGTTTCCACGAGTCCGGTCCGACCCCTTCAGGTGCCTCCGTTGCTGCCATACCTTACGGAGAAGATCATTATTCCGACCGCCTGCTAAAGTATATTCCTGCGGAAGCTGTTGTCTGTTACCTGTTTGTGCTGGGGATTATGGGAAAACTAACAGATCAGGCTGAAATAAAAATATTTCAGTGGAGTGTTTTTGTTGTCTTTTGTATGCTTACAGCCCTGTATTTATGGCGCGTGCTGAAAGTCCGCAAGATAATGCAGCTCGCCATCAGTGTGATCGCATTTGTTGTTTGGGTTTTTGCCCTGGGAGGTCCTTTTGCTTTACTCACGTGGTATAACCCGGTTTATGGTGAAATTCTCCTGCCCGTATTTACATTCGCAATAGCCCTGTTTGAGGCGGAAAAATAAATTAACAACTTAATGGTTAAGTAGAAATCAATTATGAGCAATTCAGCAATCCCTGAAAAATGGACCGTGATGGTTTACCTGGCAGGGGACAATAATCTCGATGCCAATGGTGTTACTGATCTGGTAGAAATGAAAAAGATCGGATCCGTACCCGGCATGAATATCGTGGCCCAGTTTGACCGTGCAGGTGCCGGTTTTCCCACAAAACGATTTTTTATCAGGAACGGAACGTCCCTGAATGCTGATGTTGTGGAAAGCCTGGGTGAAACCAACTCCGGCAAACCGGAGATACTCCTTGATTTTATTAAATGGGGAGCCATTAACTACCCTGCTGATCACTACATGCTTGTTCTCTGGAACCATGGACAGGGTTGGGATGACACCGATATTTTTGCAGGTGAACGGAGCGGGGCTGCACGATTGTCGCGGACCAGCCGTATCAGGCACGCTTTTTTCAGAACATCAGTCGTACATGCGGCGCAGCTTTCAGCCGGAGACAGTAAAATTGCCCGTGCCATCCTGATTGATGATGATGCCAAGGACTTTCTGGACAGCCTGGAAATGAAAAAGGTGTTGCTGGATGCCAGGAAATTCCTTGGTCGCAAAATTGACATCCTGGGAATGGATGCCTGCCTCATGAGCATGGCAGAGGTCTTTTACCAGATTCGCACCAGCGTTCGTTTCGCAGTGGGTTCGGAAGAAACAGAACCGCTTGACGGCTGGCCGTATGATACCATCCTGGGCAGGCTTGCATCAGAGCCGCAAACAACACCGCGCGAACTCTGCAGGATCGTTGTGAAAAAATACATCGAATCCTATAAGAATACCAGGGAGGCAGTAACGCAATCAGCCTGCGATCTCATGGCATCAACCCGTTTTGCAAATGCTGTGAAGGTGCTTGCAACGGAGTTACGGGCGGGGCTTGCCGATTCTGTCACACTGACACTGATAGCCAGCGCCCGCAACCGGGTTCAGGAATATCAGGTATCGGATAATATTGATCTCGTTAATTTCTGCCTGCTGTTGATTAAGGCTTCTGTCCCGGAAGCCATCGGGATTGCCTGTGACGGTGTAATTGCAGCGGTGAAGGAGGCATCAGGTCTGGTATTTTCCTCGGGATATTACGGCAAACCGATGAAGAACTCAAACGGTATTGCCATCTACTTTCCCACCAGGCTCCTTTCCCCATTATACTCGCGACTCGATTTTCCGCGGAAAACGGGATGGGGGTGGTTTTTGAAGGAGTATATCACTGTAACACGGTCGCAGTAAAATATAAACGAAAGGAAAGGTTGTGAATGTTGTGTGTTGTGAATGTCGTGGTCCCGATAGCTATCGGGAGTAATTGTTGTTGATTCCAAAATACCATGTCAAAAAAAGTATCAGCATCCGCCAATGACCCCCAACCGCTATACGTATGGCGCGGGGGACAGAAAATTGAACTGGAAAAGGAAACCGACCTGTTCACAGTAATGCCTGCCAGCAAGGAACACCTGACCAGGTTGCGTCAGGCGCCCGGAGTACGAAATATCAAGGCAGTCACCAACCAGGTCTTCAAGGTGGAGACCACACCGGTTGAACGCGACAACACCATGGCAGCATTGCGGTCGCAAACTTTCGGTGCCGTGGTTCACCATGCCTACCGTCCGAAAGGATCGGACGGAACAGTATTTTATCTTACCGATAAGATCTTTGTAAGTTTTAAACCCGGAGCAACAAACACCGGGATCAATACGCTGCTGGAAAAATACAGCCTGAAAATTCTCAGGGAATATGAAAACGAGAAAAATACCTTTTTGCTGCAGGTCACCACATCCACCGGGATAAATCCGATTAAAGTTGCCAATATACTGGCAGACGAAGACCTGGTTGCAGCCGCTGAGCCGGACATGGTAAACCGTTTTTCTACAGCATTCAAACCGGCTGATCCCTATTTCAACCGGCAGTGGCACTTAAGTTCCAGGGCAGGAGTGCAGCTGGTAAACGAAGCGTCCGTGAATGCTCCCGGCGCCTGGGATATAACCCGCGGTAAACGAAGTATCGTGGTAGCGGTAATTGACGATGGATTTGATTTGAGTCACCCTGATTTCACGGGCAAAGGCAAAGTGGTTTTTCCAAAGGATTATGTGGATGGAGATGCCAGGCCTTATCCCGAAAGCGCGGAATGGGACTATCACGGAACACCGTGTGCGGGAGTTGCCATCGCGGAAAGCAACGGTCGTGGCGTGGTGGGTATCGCGCACGGCTGTGCCTTTATGCCGGTAAGGTTCCCCCTCTCCGCTGATGACGACCTGCTGATAGAGATCTTCGAAGAAACAGCAGCACATGCCGACGTAATTTCCTGCAGCTGGGGACCTCCGCCTGTATTTGCCCCCCTGTCGTTCATGTTTTCAAAGACTCTTACCCGGCTTGCTGCCAAAGGCGGCCCCCGCGGCAAGGGCTGCGTGATCTGCTTCGCTTCCGCTAACTTCAATGCACCGGTAAACGATCCGGTGAACAGGAACGGCTTTGATTGGCTCCAATACAACGGAACCTTGTGTAAAACCACGGGCCCGATCCTGAATGGTATTGCGGCACATCCCGGCGTCATTGCCGTAGCCGCTTCAACAAGCCTCAACCGGCATGCCGCCTACAGCAACTGGGGTAATGAGATCAGCGTCTGCGCACCAAGCAATAACTTCCATCCGCTGGATCCCCAACAATTCGTTCCCGGCCGGGGCATATGGACAACCGACAATGAGAGCTACGGCGAAGGATTCACGGCTCACAGCCGGTACACCGGGCAGTTTGGCGGCACCTCGAGTGCCACGCCCCTGGTTGCAGGAATCGCTGCACTTGTACTTTCCGTCAATCCCAAACTGAAGGCCGCTCAGGTAAAGGAAATCCTGGAGTCCACGGCGGATAAAATTGTTGACACCGATCCGGATCCTATTCATGGTACTAACCGCGGCCAGTATGTAAACGGGCACAGTCAATGGTTTGGGTACGGGAAGGTAAATGCTGCGTGTGCCGTTCGGGAAGCAAAAAGTTGACATTAAGCCGCCAACCAATCCCCTTCAAATTTGTTTAAGTAGTAAATATTACCAACTAAACAATAAGCATATGAAAATCGCAGTAATGGGCACGGGCAATGTCGGACAGACTCTCGCGGGTCGGTTATCCGGACTGGGTCATGAGGTGATGATCGGTACACGAAATGCGGCTGAAACGCTGGCCCGGACTACCGGTGATGCCTATGGTGGTCCTCCGTTCTTCAAATGGCACGAAGGCAACAAACAGGTGAAATTAGGAACATTTACCGAAGCCGCAGTATTTGGCGAAATTGTGATCAACGCAACCCAGGGCGTCAATACGATCAATGCGCTCGACATGGCCGGTGAGGCCAACCTGAATGGGAAGGTCCTGATCGACATTTCCAACCCGCTGGACTTTAGCGGGGGTATGCCGCCTACGCTGATACCCGGACTCTGCAACACCAATTCACTGGGCGAGGAGATCCAGAAAACCTTCCCGGGCGTGAAAGTGGTTAAGGCTTTAAATACAATGTGGTGTGGTCTCATGGTGAATCCGTCCATGATAAGTGGCGGAAACCACAGCGTTTTTATTTGTGGCAATGACCCGGAGGCCAAGGCCAAGGTGAGCGGACTGCTGAAACAGTTTGGCTGGAAAACAGAAAATATGCTTGATCTGGGAGACATCACCGGCGCACGCGGAACCGAAATGGTATTGCCGCTATGGCTGAGGATTATGGGTGGTTTTGGGAACCCGGCATTTAATTTTAATATGGTCAGATAGGGAACAGGAACCTTTTCATAATCCTGTGAAATGAGCGATCATTCGTAGAAATCCTCCCGGAAAAATACCGAGCCATACTATTCCAAGGGCGGTAAAACCAAGCACGATGCGATCTGCAACGCCAAACCCGGGGAACATGATGGCATTTACAGGGGAGAAAAGTGTGCTGATCACACGCAGGTAATAATACAATCCGATCACACTGTTCAGGATAAGTCCGGTTACCAGTAACCAAAGCCCGGAATGAATACCTGTGAATACCAGGTAAAACTTGCCGATAAACCCTGCCGTGAGTGGAATTCCCGCCAGGGAAAGCAAGGCCAGTGTAAAAACCAGGGCGATGGACGGATGCTTCCAGAACAGGCCCCTGTAATCCTCCAGGTCGTCGGCATCGTGATCTCGGCTTGCAAGCAGGTTGATTACCCCAAATGCTCCCAGGGTGGTGACCATATAGGAGACAATGTAAAAAACCGCTGCCTGTAAACCTTCGGTATTGCTCACCAGCAGGGTAACCAGCAAATAACCCATGTTGGCGATAGAGGAATAAGCCAGGATCCGCTTTACATTTCGTTGCCTGATTGCCAGCAGGTTCCCGGTAAACATTGAAAGAAGCGCGATTACAGTGATCATCAGGATGAAATTGTGATTCTGGTTTCCCTGTATCTCCTTGAAAAACCTGAGCAAAAAGGCCATAACTGCTCCTTTCGACACGGTTGCAATAAAAGTGGTAACCGGAACGGGAGCTCCCTGATAAACATCGGGTGTCCACATATGAAAGGGTACCAGTGCCAGCTTAAAACCAATGCCTACCAGCATCATGCTGAAACCTGCAAGGAGCAGGGGAGTGGAATAATCAGCTGAATGCAATACCTGGCCGATCCGGGTAAATTCCAGTGAGCCGGTACCGGCATAAATCAATCCCATACCAAACAACAAAAAAGCGGAAGATACCGAAGCCAGTATCAAATACTTAACCGATGCCTCAATTGAATTACCGCGGGATCTCCTGTAGGCGATGAGAACATACAGTGAAATGCTCAATGTTTCAAGTCCAAGGAATAAAGTCGCAAAATTGGCGGAGGCTGCAAGGATCAGAGACCCCAACACTGCTGTAAAGAGCATTATTAAGAATTCCTCCTTTTCACTATCCTGATACATTACATACCGGTATGACAATATCGTGATCAGCAGGCTTGTAAAGATGATCAATCCGAAAAACAGGATACTGAATCCGTCAAAAATGAAAAGTTGTCCCAGGGTATGGGGCAATACAGGGAGGAGGAAATAAACTGACAATAGTGCAAAGGATAATCCCACAAGGGATATTCCGAATAATATTCTGAAATGCCTCGTAAACGCTATTACAAGCATCAGTAAAACAGGTGTGCCTGCAACGATGATGAATGGACTCAAACATAGGAAATCTTCCTGTATCATGATATTTCACTTTATTAATCCGGAACCGGGAGAAACCACCTGCTCAATTGAATTCAACGTATTGGATATGACCGGTTTTGCAGTATCAAGGACCTTTTGCGGCAGCAGGCCCAGGTAAAGGATAAGAATTACAAGCGAGGCCGAAACCAGTTTCTCACGGACTGAGAGATCTTTAAGTTTCCATTCCGTATTTTCCCGGCCTGACAGTACCTTTTGAATCAACCTTAACGAATAGGCGGTAGCCCCGATAAGTCCTGCACTTGCCAGGCACGACATAAGAATATTTGATTTGAAGGTACCAGCCAGGATAAAAAACTCGGCAATAAAATTTCCCAGTCCGGGTAATCCCAGCGAGGCCAGTGCAAAGATCAGCCACATCGATCCCATAACGGGGAGCTGTTTCCACAATCCGCCCATCAATAGGATATTCCTTGTATGGATTCGTTCATACAACTGACCCGCAAGTATAAACAATGCCCCTGTACTCACGGCATGGGCAATCATCTGTACAATAACACCCTGGAATGCTATTTCGTTGAATGCATATACACCAAGGATGACAAATCCCATATGACTCACGCTTGTATAAGCGATCAGCCGCTTCAGGTCGGTTTGTGCAAATGCAAGTTTAGCGCCGTAAAGGATCCCGACAACACCCAGGATCATCCCCACCGGTGCAAAGCTCACCGATGCCCCCGGGAACAGGGGTAGTACAAAACGAATCAGGCCATATGCGCCTGTTTTAAGCAGAAGCCCCGCAAGGATGACACTGCCGGCTGTTGGTGCTTCCGCATGTGCATCCGGCAGCCAATTGTGAAATGGCACCACGGGCAGTTTTACCAGGAATGCAGCCAGAAAGCCCAGCATTAGTATGTAGGCAAGGGTGGGGGACATGGCAGTACCCAGTAATTGTGTATAATCAAATGTATAGGTGCCTGAATTGCTGCCTTGAATGAAATACAGGGTGATGATGGAAATAAGCATCAGCAACCCGCTTGCCTGGGTATAAATAAAGAATTTATAGGAAGCATAGATCCGGTTCTCATGTCCCCATATACTGATCAGGAAATACATGGGTATTAACATCAATTCCCAGAAAAAGTAAAACAGGAATAGGTCCAGGGAAAGAAAAACACCTGTTATTCCCGACAGGATCCACAAGATGTTAAAGTGGAAAAAGCCAGTAGCATCCCGGATCTCTTTCCAGGAAATCAAAACGGAGAGCAATCCAAGTATATAGGTTATCATCAGAAGCAGCATACTCAGTCCGTCTGCTGCCAGGTAAAGACTTATGCCGAAGGACGGTATCCATTCCGTTTTATATTGGATCATCCAAATGCCGGTTCCGGTCCCGGCCTGATTTTTATAGATCAGCAACAGGAGGATAAGATCAGTGGTAAGGGAGATCAACGCTATTATCCGCGGGAGAACCCGGCTCCATCTCCCGGTGACCCATGAAAGCAGGCCACCGGCCAATAAGATCACGATGAGGTAAACCAGTTTCATAGGTTAATAAAGATGGTGAGCATGAATACAATACCGATTACAAATGCCATGACGTACCACCTGATCCTCCCGTTCTGTGTGATACTGAGCAAATAATTACCATAAAAAGCCGCCCGGGCCAGGGCTGAAGTGAAAAGATCGATGAAATCGTTTTTATTCCTTACGGCGAACCATACCAGTGGATTAACGAACAGCAGATCATAAACCCGGTCAAATCCCCATCCCTTATAAAGGAATTTGCTGATCCGGCTTTCATTGAAAGAAGAGGTCAGGTAAGGTTGTTTCAGATAAAACCGGTATGCCAGGTAAATACCCGAAAGTGAAATGGTTCCGGCCACCAGCTGAAAAAAGGACTCCGGGATTCTTCCGTGTGCCGTGTTAACAGCCGGAAGTACGGGATCCAGTAATTTCGAGAACCATTGTACATGACCCATTGATTCCGGCAATTCGATAAACCCGGCTATCAATGAGAAAAATGCCAGGATGATCATGGGAATTAGCATCAGGCGACCAGGATGGTGTTCCGGCATGGTAACCATATCCCCGAAGAAAACCAGAAATACCAGCCTGAAAGTATACATAGAAGTGATAAAGGCACCGAGTAAACCCGCTGCCCACAACCAGGGGTTTCCGTTTCCGGCGGACCAGGCAAACCATAATATCTGGTCCTTGCTGTAGAAACCTGCTGTAATGAGGGGCAGGGCAGCCAGTGAGGACGAACCTATGAGAAATGTCCAGAAAATTACCGGTAGTTTTTTTCTGAGCCCTCCCATTTTAAAAATATCATGTTCCTCGTTCAGGGCAAAAATTACTGCTCCCCCGGCAAGGAACAAAAGTGCCTTGAAAAATGCATGGACCATGAAATGAAAGATGCCTGCCGACCAGGCACCCACTCCGAGTGCCAGGAACATATAGCCGATCTGGCTGATGGTTGAATAGGCCAATACCCTTTTCAGATCGTGCTGGGCCAGTGCGCTGAAACCAGCCAATAGCAAGGTGAGTGCACCAATAGCCGCCACAGCCGTTTGTATGGCCGGGGCAAGTTCGAAAAGCACATGGGTGCGTGCGATCAGGTAGACACCGGCAGTAACCATCGTGGCTGCGTGAATGAGCGCGCTCACCGGAGAAGGACCTGCCATGGCATCGGGCAGCCAGGTTTGCAGAGGCAGCTGTGCTGATTTTCCCAGTGCACCACCCAGCAGCAGCAGGGCAGCCCAGGTGGCCAGCGGTGAACCGTTGCCCCATTCTGATGAGGCCTGCTGCATCAGCAATTGGATATCCAGTGTATGAAAATGTACAAAAAGCAAAAAAATTCCGATGATCATGGCCGTATCGCCGATGCGTGTGATGATAAACGCTTTGCGTGCGGCGTATCCGTTGACAGGTTCCCTGTACCAGAATCCGATCAGAAGGTAGCTGCAAAGTCCCACGCCTTCCCAGCCCAGGTAAAGCAGCAGCAGGTTGTCAGCCAGAACAAGGATCAGCATCGAACCTACAAAAAGGTTCATATAGGCAAAGAAGCGTGCGTATCCTTCATCCCCTGCCATGAAATCGATGGAATACACATGTATGAGGAATCCGATAAAGGTAATGACAAATATAAATACCAGCGAAAGGGCATCCAGCCGGAAAACGATGGATAAGGCCAATCCCCCGGTACTGAACCATTGCCACAGGTTAACCACAACCACATTTCCGGCAGGGGGAGTTACCAGAAAGGCCAGTCCGGTAATCAGGGTTATCAATACAGAAATACCCACAGAGACAGCACCGGTAAATGCAATCATTTGCTTTGACATCCTGCTGCCGCAGCATGCAAGGATAAGAAAGCCTAACAAGGGCATTATGGGGATCAGGGCGAGGAGGATAGTCATTTTTCTTTCAGTTGGTATCTTTCAGGTTGCTTAGTTTATCGGCATCCAGGGTTTTGAAATGGTGGAACATCTGCAGGATGAGTGCCAGCCCTACAGAAACCTCGGCGGCGGTTACCGTCAGCATGAAAATAAACATTACCTGCCCGTCTACCTGCGCCCAGTATGATCCGGCAATGACGAAAACCATGCCCGCGCTGTTAAACATAATCTCGATCGACATGAGGATAAATATGACGTTCCTTCTGACAAGAAGTCCGATCAGCCCCATCAGAAAAAGCAGGGCCGCAAAAAGGAGTTGTATTTCAACCGGTATGGTTACCATCGGGTTGGATTTATTGGATTGTATTGTTTATTTCATCGTCTTCATTTTGCAGGAAGCGATGAATCACTTTTTTCTTCTGCCTGCCAAGATGATACGCACCCACAATGCCGGCCAGCAATAACATGCCCGCGATTTCCGCCCCCAGCAGATAGGTTGAAAAAAGTGATATTCCTACCTGCTTGGGAGGAATGATACGGCCACTGATGGCATGGTGTGGCATTCCTTTCATCATTATTATAAAATCGATGAGCAGGATGAATGAAAGAATTACCGGCACGATCCACATACGCGGTCTGAGCCACCGGTTCTCAGTTTCCCTTTCCATACCCACGTTCAGCATCATTATAACGAATATGAAAAGTACCATTACTGCGCCGGCGTAAATAATGATCTCCAGGGCAGCTATGAAGGGGGCACCCAGTATATAAAAAATAATAGATATGGCCAGCAGCGATACAATAAGGAATAACAGGGCATGAATTGCATTTCTGCCGGTAATGGCCAATCCGGTCGAGATAAGTGCAACAGCAGCGGCAATGTAAAAGATGGTATTCATGGTATCCCCATATTTTAAGGCAACAAACTTTTAATATCAACCGGTGGCTCTTCATTCTCACCTTCGCCTTTGCCTTTTACACCCATGTCCACGCCGGCCTGCCTGTAAAAATTGTATCCATGATATTTGCCCTGCCCGCTTATCAGCAGGTGCTCCTTTTCATATACCATGTTCTGCCGGTTGTATTCACCCATTTCGAAATCAGGGGTCAGCTGGATGGCATAGGTGGGACACGCTTCTTCACACATACCGCAAAAGATGCAACGGGAGAAGTTGATCCTGAAAAATTTCGGGTACCTA
>Ga0209341_10004112_pt1 | contig 13461 bp, 14 predicted proteins | sample RifCSP13_2_FD_184020 | JGI IMG/M metagenome (GOLD analysis project Ga0209341, IMG submission 184020) | Soil microbial communities from Rifle, Colorado - Rifle CSP2_sed 13_2 (SPAdes) (version 2) | ecosystem: Environmental > Terrestrial > Deep subsurface > Rock core/Sediment | place: Rifle...
CTCCAGAGCTACGACCGCCGGGTCTTCGCGAAGGTCTGCCCCGACTGGGACTTCGAGCGCCTGCTTCGTTTGATCGCCTTTGCGGGGCGCGAGTTCGGGCGCGAGCGCGTGACGGCGAACCTGATCGTGGGAATGGGCGAGACCGACGAGAGCGTGGAGGCGGGCGTGCGCTTTCTTAGTGAAAACGGGATTGTCCCCACGGTGCGCGCGCTGCGCTGGAACGACATCAACCGCGAGCACCTCGAGGCGGCGCTGGGGGGGCCGGTCGAGCCCGTCACGCCGGAGCGGATGCTGAACCTCGCGCGGATGCAGGAGCGGCTGCTTGCCGAGGCGGGGCTCTCCTCGCTGAACTACAAGACGATGTGCCACGCGTGCGGCGCCTGCGACATCGTCCCCCAGGTCGACCTGGCGCCGGCAAGTCGAGCGAGTGGCGCCTTGATCCAGCTGGGGCGCGTCCCGCCTGGCGTGGCTTGAGCGCGCTTGTGGCTACACGGTTCCAAGCGCCACCGCGGCCACGAGAGTGCAAAGCACGGTGGCGGTGAGCGCGATATAGAGCCGGTCGCGCTGACGGGCAAAGTAGAGGAGGGAGGCCGCTACGCGGGCGAGCGGCGTGAGGAGCAGGAGGAGCATCCCGAGGCCGATGACCCCGCGGGGGTCCGCGGCGGCAAGGAGGCGCCCCAGGTCGACGAGGTCGAAGGCGCCGTCGGGCGGGGCGCCGCGGAACGCGAGCCAAACGAGGCCGGCGGCCATGAGGGCGGACGAGGCGAGGAGGCCGGCGCGGAGCAGCTTGGGGATACGGACCTCAAGTTCCTGGGGGCGGTCGTCGAGGGGTGGGGCAACGAGGCCAGGTCCAGTCAAGGCAGCACCCCCGCGGCCTTGAAAAACATGGAGAGGGCCATCACAACCATGATTGCCGCGAACGCGCGGACGAGGTCGCGGCTCTCGACGCGGTCCATGAAGCGGGCGCCGTAGCGGGTGCCGAGGACCACGCCGAGGGCGGCGGTGGGGGCGAGCACGGGGTCGACGGCGCCGCGGGAGAAGTAGACGAGCGCGGCGGCCGACGCGGTCACGCCGATCATGAAGTTCGACGTCCCGACGGCGACCTTCATTGGCACGCCCATGACGCCGCGCATCGTGGGGACCTTCACGATCCCGCCGCCGATGCCGAGGAGGCCCGCGACGACGCCGGCGAACCAAGAGAGGGAGAGCCCGAGGGCCGGGCGCTGGACGGTGTAGGTGCGCAGGTTGCCCTTTTCGTCCTCGAAGTGCCCCGAGAGGCGCAGGCGCGAAGGCGCGAGGAGGTTGTCGACTGCGGCCATGGCGCCGTTTGGCGGCGCGGCGCGCAGGGGCTTGAGGAGGAAGGGGATGGCTGTGAGCAGTGCGACGCCGAAGAGGACGAGCAGGGCTTCGCGGCCGAGGTAGAGGGCGACGAAGGCGCCGGCGATGCCGCCAAGGGCGGTGGCGACCTCGAGGAACATGCCGAGCCGCGTGTTGGCGATGCCGCGACGGACGCTGGCGGCGCCCGAGCCCGTGGATGTGGCGACGACGGCGACGATGGAGACGGCGACGGCAACGCGGATGTCGATGCCGAGCGCGAGGGTCATGACGGGGACGAGGAGGAAGCCGCCGCCGAGACCGAGGAGGGAGCCGAGGAACCCGGTGAGGACGCTCACGAGCAAGAGGAGGACTGCGACGGTTAGGGGGTCCATGGCCTCGCCGCCTTGAGGGAGGATGGCCGCGCGCGCACTTAGGCGTTGCCGGGGCGGGACGCGCGCTCAGGCTCGGTCGTCGCCCCGGAAGTCCTTGGGGCTTTCGCGCACCTTGGCGACGAGGTAGCCAAGGAGCCCGAGGGCGAGGCGCACGCCGTACCAGATCGACGTGTAATCGACGAGGAAGCGCTGGAGGGAGTAGGAGCCCCAGAGGGCGCCGTGCTTCAGCGTGAGCTGCTTGCGCCCGTAGCCGTTCCAGAAGGCCTGGCGGAAGAACCCGTAAAAGGTGTCGCGGGCGCGCGCGTAGACGACCGCGCGCTCGGCGCGGACGATCGTGGCGCCGGCCTCGACCGCGCGGAAGTTGAGGTCGATGTCCTCCGCGGTCTGGAAGCGGGGGTCGAACCCTTTGAGGCGGCGGACGAGCGACGTCTCGTACATCAGGTTCGAGGACGGGTAGCTCACGTCGGTCCCGTGGATTGTGAGCTCGACGCGGGAGAGCTCCGCAAAGGGGCGGTAGCCCATGAGGACCGTGCGGCCGGCGACGACCGGCGAGGAGGCCGCCGCCCCGCGCAGTTCCTTGAGCCACGAAGGGGCGGCGAGGCAGTCGCCGTCGATGAAGGCGACGCGCTCGCCCTTTGCCTCTCCGATCCCGAAGTTGCGGCCCTCGCCGCGGGAGCCGCCTTGGCGCAGGGCGCGGACGGTGTCCGGGTGGCGGGAGGCGTAGTCCTTGGCGATCTCCCAGGTCTTGTCCTCCGAATACGCCTCGACGATGAGCACCTCGAAGGGCGGCTCCTGGACGAGGAGGGAATCGAGGAGCGCGGCGAGGTTGCGCTCCTCGTTTCGCACCGTCGTGACGATGGAGACAAGCATCGAATCGCGGGACAAAGGGGGGCCAAGATGAAGGTTGTGGGGTGGAAAGTGGAGCCCGGGGCGATCCCGTCACGACCGTCCCAGGAGGCCGTGGAGGCCGTGGCTGAAGGCTTGGGCCGAGGCCGACTGGACGGAGAGGCGCCTCAGCCACCCTTCCTTGGGGCGGAGCCACAGGGGCTTGCGGTCGAAGGTCACGCCCGGGTACTCGATGTCCAAGAGGATGAGGGGCTCGGGCGGTGCGGGCTTAAGCGCGGCTTTGATGGGCGCGCGCCCCTCGAGCATCCCTGACAAGTCTTCGAGGGAGCACTCGCGCCGCGCGTAGGCCTCCATCGCCGGCACCATGCGGCGGATCTGGTTCCACCAGAAGCGCGTGCCTCGCACCGTAATGAAGACGAGGGGGCCCTGGCGCTCGACGGCCACGGACTCGATCGTCGACTCGTAGGCGTGCGGCTTGCCGTGGCGCTTCTTGTCGCGCCGGGCAAACGCCTGGAAGTTGTGCGTGCCGACGAAGAGCGCGCCCGCTTCGCGAAGCCTCGCCGCGTCGAGGCTCTCGGGGGCAAGGAGCGCGTATCGGTACACGCGCATCGACGCGCGGCGGGGGTTGAAGGCCTCGGCGACTTCGGCGGCGCCGACGACAGCGATGTCCTCGAGCTCGGCGTTTAGCGACGGCGCGAGTTGGTCGAGGCGCGAGGGCCGCGTCACGTCGAGGACAATGCAGTTGCCAAGCGCCGACACGCCCTTGTCGGTCCGGCTCGCGAAGGGGATGCCGGGCCGCGCAAGCTCGATGCGGTCGGCGCGGATCGCGCGGCGGACTTCGCTGTACACGGTCCGCTTCTCGGGCTGGGGGTTCGTGCCCCAGAACTTCGTGCCGTCGTAGGCGATCTTGAGGGCGAAGCGGTGGACTTCCGGGTCGGCCACGAGCGCGCAGAGCGGCACCCTGCCATCAAAAGGTTCGTGCGCCCCAACGCTAAAGAGGGGGGCTGGGGATCGCCGGCGCCATGGGTTCGCGAAAGGCCCGGGAGATGAAAGCGCGCAGGCAGAGCTTCACCGTGAAGCCGGGGACGCCCAAGCACCAGGCGGAGCCCGTGCAGAAGGCGAAGCGCAAGTTCTTCGTGGTGCTCGTCGAGCCTGAGATCCCCGGGAACCTCGGGTTCGTCGCGCGCCTGATGGCGAACTTCGGGCTCGAGAACCTCGTGATCGTCGGCGGATGCGAGATCACGGAGGAGGCGCGCGACCGAGCGGTCCACGCGCAGCACATCCTGAACCGAGCGCACCGCGTCTCGACGATTGTCGAGGCGCTTTCCGGCGCGGACTTCGCCGTGGGGTCCACGGCGGTCCTCGCGGCACCCGACAATGCGGTTTGGAGGAACCCCGTGCCCTTGAAGGAGGCCGTCCCGATTATCCACGGCGCCGGCAAGACGGTGGCGCTCGTCTTCGGGCGCGAGAGCCGGGGCCTGCTTAACAACGAACTCGAGCGGATCGACCTGCTCGTCACGATCCCGACGAACGACGCGTACCCGTCGCTGAACGTGAGCCATGCGATGGCCATTGTGCTCTACGAGCTCTCGGACGCCGTGCGGGAGATCCCCCAACCCGAGCTTGCAACGGGCGCGGAGAAGGAGGCCCTCCTCGAGCGGATCGACGAGGTCATGGACGCGGCCGGCGTAATTGACTGGAGGCGCGAGCGCAACCGGGTCATGATGCGGAGGCTCTTCTCCAGGGCACAGATGACGAAGTTCGAGTTCCACTCGCTGTCGGGGATCCTCTCTAGGGGGAGGGACACGATGCTGAAGCTAGAAGGGAAGCCGGCCGGCAGGAATCGGAAGCGCTTGGGCGCAGACGAACGCCGCTGAGATTGTCAGAGGGTCAATCTCCGGGTGGCAAGCCCGGATTGCCCCCTCAATAGCCCCAAACAAACAGCGGCTCGTCGTTCAGGCCCAGGAGGAAAACAGCGTCGACATCGGCGACCACGATGCGTGCCGGGTCCTTGGCGTCAATGTGTATTCCGTAGCCGCCTGAATTATTCAAGAGAAAGACGGAATGGGGGGGCATCATCACCAAATCCCCCTGCGGTTCGATCCACATCTCCCTGGAGGCGGCCGCCGAATTCGGAACGCGCACTTGTGTTCCGCCCCCTCGGGGACGTAATTCGGCGCCCGTCCTTGCGTGCCATTCGAGGAACCAACTGACTAGGGCGTCCGCATCCCTTCGCGTCGGGATGAATGCGTACTGTGATCCTTCACGCCGCATGTACTGAAAGCTAATCCTAGACAATTTGCCCTGCAGTTCGACAGTCGCGGTTTCTGAGTCTAGCGCCTTGAGGTGAAGCCCGCGCGCCTGGGCGGCCTCGGAAAAAATCTCCGAAAAGCTTCGGGGAGGGTTCGATGCGGCCTGCCCGCCATCGGTGGGAAGGGTTGCTCTCATCGCCTTGCACCGCCAAGGATCCGGATTCGCTCACGAGCGAAAAACCTTGCCTGTGGAGGCAAGCGCCGGCGATCTTCTCGAGGGGGCTTGATTGTCAGTGCCGCAGGTGCCGCACGCCTGTGAACACCATGGCCATGCCGTGCTCGTCTGCGGCCTGGATGACCTCCCCGTCGCGGATCGAGCCCCCTGGCTGGATGATGGCCGTGATCCCAGCCTTTGCGGCCTCGTCGACGCCGTCGCGGAAGGGGAAGAAGGCATCGGACCCGATGACGCACCCCTTCGTGGGCTTGAGCGCCTTCATCGCGGCGACCTTCACGGCGTCGACGCGGGACATCTGACCGGCGCCAAGGCCCACGGTCTCGAACTCGCGGGCGAAGACGATCGCGTTGCTCTTCATGTGCTTCGCGATCTTGAGCGCGAAGCGCATCGCGCGCGTTTCCTCCTCGGTCGGCTTGCGCTTCGTGACGGCCTTGTGCTCGGCGCCTTCCAGCGCGAGGTTGCGCTCTTGGGCGAGGATGCCGCCGACGACCTTCTTGACGTCCCACTCGCGGGGGTCGGCGGGCTCGCGCCAGTTGGGGACTTCGACGACGCGCATGTTGGGCTTCTTCTTGAGGGCGGCGAGGGCCTCCTTCGTAAAGGACGGCGCGAGGACCGCCTCCTTGAACGAGGCCGTGATCGCCTCTGCGAGGGGGCCGTCGACCTCAACGGAGCACCCCACGATCCCCCCGAAGGCGGACATCGGGTCGGTCGAAAGGGCGCGCTCGTAGGCGACCGCGGGCTTCGCGTCGCGGCCGACCCCGCAGGGCGTCGTGTGCTTGAGGATGACCACGGCGGTGTCGTCGGCGAATTCGCGAAGGAGCGCGAGCGCGGAGTCCATGTCGAGGATGTTGTTGAACGAGAGCGCCTTCCCTTGGTGGATCGTCGCGTGGACGAGCGAGGGCTCGCGGATGCCCGGGTAAGAATAGAGGGCGGCCTTCTGCTGGGGGTTCTCCCCGTAGCGGAGGTCCATGACCTTCGAGGCGGAAAGCGAGAGGATTGGTGGGAAAGCCTCGCCCTTCGCGGCGGCCCGCTGAAGCGAAAGGTACGCGACGATCGCGGCGTCGTAGCGGGCGGTCAGCGCGAAGGCCTCCGCGACAAGCGCGGTGAGGGTCTCGGGGGAAAGGTCGCCGCCGTGCTCGCGCATCTCTTTGGCAAGCGCCTCATAGGAGCCTGGAGACGTTACGACGGCGACCTGGTCGCCGTTCTTCGCGGCGCTGCGAAGGAGCGTGACGCCGCCGATGTCGATGTTCTCGATGACCTCCTCGTGGGGGGCTCGCCGGGCGACTGCGGCTTCGAACGGGTAGAGATTGCACACGACCATGTCGATGGGCTTCACGCCGTGGTGCTCGAGCTGCTCGATGTGGTAGGGCTTGTCGCGCCGGGCGAGGATCGCGGCGTGGACCTTCGGGTGGAGGGTCTTGACGCGGCCGTCGAGGAGCTCGGGGAAGCCGGTTAGGGCGGAAACCTCGAGCACGGGAATCTGCGCGGAATGCAGGTCGCGGGCCGTGCCGCCGGTCGAGATCAGCTCGACCTCGAGTTCGTGGAGCGCACGGGCGAAGGGGACGAGGCCCGTCTTGTCGGCTACCGAAAGGAGCGCTCGACGGACGCGCACAGGGTGACCCCGGGAGCGATCAGGGGGAGGCGATAAAGCCTTTCGCGGGTGCGCCCGAAGGGAACGGCGGGAACCTTGGGGCGGCTAACTGCAAACGTCGCCCAGCCGCCCCAGCGCCGCCGCCTTCTTGATCTCCCGCGCGACCCTCCGCCCTGTTGACATCGCGACGCCGTGCGTGTAAGGCGTGTAGGGCGAGCCCACGGGGTACAGGTTTGTCCCGGCCACGATCCTGGCGGAGATCTCGAACACGTAGAACTCGAGCTCCGGCGTGAGGATCGTTTCAAGGCAGAAAGGCCCGATGAGCCCGGGGTCGAAGAGTTCGATCGATGTGTCGACGACCCCCGCCGCCATCTCAAACACCCGGTCAAGCAGCGACTCTCGCACGACCATCGGCTCATTGCCCGTCACGACAAACGACCGGACGATCCCCGCGTCGTCCATCTCCTCTCGCGTGAACCCGAACCGGTGGAGTTCGTCGATGTTGCTCTCAATCCGCCGGTCGATCCCCATGAGCTCGACCGACCCGCGTCCGGCCGGCCACGCCTTCTTCGAGAGGGGCGTGTAGAACATCTGGTGGTAGTAGCGCGCGCCGATGACGAATTCCTGGATCGTGAAGGTCTTGTCCTCGAGGTGTCGCCGCTTGATCTTCTTGTAGAAGTCCTCAGCGTTCGTCACGATGAAGAAGTCCTTGCCGCCCTTGGCGCCGTAGTACTTGATGATGCAGGGGCCGTCGATCTCGGAAGGGTCCTTGTAGATGCGCGGCACCTTGCAGCCGGCCATCTTGAGCCACCGGCGCTCGATCTTGCGGTCGCTCTCCCACTCCATCGAGGCCTTGTTCCCGAACACGGGGACCTTGAGCTCCTTGGCGATGAGGCGCGCCCCCACATACTCGACGAACGAGCCGTGGGGCACGAGGATCGTGTTCCTTGCGATGAGCTCGTCCTGGTGGTCGAGAAGCTCCTTGTAGGAGTTGACGAGCGTGAGGTAGTCGTCGGGCCGCGCGCGGGGGAAGGCGTCGTAGACGCGTTTCTTCTTCTGGAGGACGATGCCGAGGGACTTGAACCCCTCAAGGCGCGCGCCGTGGAAGATCTGGAGGCCCGTATGGGACCCGATCGTCGCGATCGTGAGTTTCGAGGGGTCGTAACTTGCAAGAATCTTGTCGACGGGGCGGCGGAGGGCGGCGCGGGGCCGGGGACGCTTCGGAGGGGTCTTCCCCATTACGGCGCAATTGCGGGAGCGGTATTTCAGAATTGCGCGGATCCGCGGCAACGTGAACTCAGGCTTGGCGTAGGACGATGGCATCCTTGCCTCCTGCGAGCCCCTGGAGCGCCCCAGCCGGCCCCGGAAGGCGCAGAATTCTTGAGGCCGCAGGGCGGTCGTACCCCAGAGCGAGATGCCCGGTGCGACGCCCGAGACGAAGTTGGTGCTGATCCCCAACATCACGCACCGAGCGATACCCCGCCTCTTCGATTGCATGGCAGTCATTACGAATCGGCGCTTCCTTTTCGTGCGGACTGGCGTTTTCACCGCTGAGGGCTTGGGGTTCGATGCTGCAAAGGCCCTGAGCGGCGGGATGGGCCCACCGTCGCCTATCGACTACGTAAACGAGCCGCCGGACGCCCTGGCCGCGCGGGAGGGGGCCCTGTCGATCCCGTTTGAGGCGGTTAGCGCGATCGTACTCAAGAAGCCGTCCTGGGACAGCGAGGCTTTCCTGCAGATCGAGTATCGGGACGCCCAAGGAGGCGCCAAGAAGTTCATCGGGCTCGTCGCGCCCACGGCGGACCAACTCAAGAACGGCAAGCTTGAGGGGCGCAAGGCCAAGGAGGTGAGGGCGCTTATTGCGCGGGCCGTCCAGGACGTTCTTCGCCAGCACCTTCCCCCGCCCCTCGTGGCGGCGGCCAAATGGGAAGCCTGAGCAAGCAGCGCCTTGAAGCGCGCGAAGTGGCGCGCGTGCGCTCATCGTTCAAGGGCCGCCGCGCGCCGTGCGAGTTCCTGCACCACAGCGAAGGTGCGAGTCGTTGCCCGCACGCCGAGCGCCTTCTCGAGTGAGGGGCCGGGGTACCCGAAGCGGCCCTTGATCCGGCTCCCGACGCTGTACACCTCTGCGCCCCGGAGCAGGCGGTAGTCGAGCTCGAGCGCGCTTACAGGCAACCGGCCGCCGGGCCATGGCGCACGCTCGAGAAACGTCACGTAGCGGTGCGCGCCCTCGCGCTCCGGGCCGCGGAACGGGGCCCCCTTGACCGACCGGCTCATCTGCGATGACTCGCGCACGAAAACGACGGGCTCGGTTGTCATGAAGCGAGCGAGGCGCGCCTCGACGGCTTTCCGAATGGCGTGGGTCTGATGCGCACCGGCCCGGAAAAGCGCGTTGCCGCTGAGCAAATACGTAGAAACCTCCTCGTACCCGAGCGCGTCAAGGTCCTTGCGCAGCGCCTCCATCGGCACGCGGTTGCGCCCGCCGACGTTCACGCCGCGAAGGAGCGCGACGTAGGCGGTCACGGGGCGCCACCCTTGGCCTTCACGCGGCCGGCCGCCACGTACTCCTCGAACCCCGAGGTCTCAGGCGTCCCCGTGGCGGCCTCAAAGACGCGCGCCGCGCTCTTGTGGGCGGTCCGGGGGTCGAGGGACTTCACGAGGAGCCGCCCGTCCTCGTAGAGCGTGGTCTCCGCGATGTCGCCGCGGGAGGCGACCACGAGGATCGAGGCGTTGACGACCTCGAACTTCGCGCTGCGGAGGGCCCCCTCGACCGTGTCGAGCTGGAGGTCGACGGGCTCGGTGGGCAGGACCTCAAGGGCGCCCTTCGTCCTACACGGCCGGATTTCCCTGAAGATCATAAGCAAAGGCCTCCTGGACCGCGCGCTTCTTCATCCCCTCGAAGTCGACCTTGGCGGCCTCTGCGTCGGTGCGCAGCAGCGTCGCGTTCGTGACGGGCTTGTCGGGGACGATCGTGCAGCAGGCGCCGGGCCCCGTGGAGATCGAATAGGTGCCGATCCGCTTCGCGATCGCCTCGATGTCCATCTTGTCGAAGCCGATGAGGGGGCGCAGCATCGGCAGAGAGGGCGCGGCGTTCTCCGACTCGATGTTCGGGAGCGTCTGGGACGCGACCTGGCCGAGGGACTCGCCGGTCGCGATGAACTCGCAGCCTTCGGCGCGCGCAATCTCGGCGGCCACCGACCACATCATTCGCCGACAAAGCACGCACTGCATGTGGCGGTCGGCCTTGCGCGCAAACTGGACCTGGTTCGCGCCGTGGGGGGCGACCCAGAGCTTGATGTCCTGCCCCGTGACCTCCGAGAGCTTGCGGATGAGCGCGGGGGCCTTCTCGAACTGGTTGTCGTCGGTGAAGGGGCGGTTGTCGAGGTTGATGGCGACAAGGTCGAAGCCCTGGCGGGCGAGCATGTAGGCTGCCACGGGCGAGTCGATTCCGCCAGAGATGAGCATCCCGACCTTGTGGGGCATTGGGACTCGCGTACTCGGGCGCGCAATAAAGGCTTTGCCAGGGCGGCGGAAGCTAGGGAGGAGGTGGATCGGGGCGCCTGGGCCCGGTCACGATGCGCGCAAAGCCAGGCCGCTCGCGCCTGGAGGCCAAGAGCCAGAACCCCCCAAAGCTCGCGGCGAGGATGCCTCCAATTAGCATGCCGAAGGGGAAAACGGAGATCGTAGGTTGGCCACCGGCCTGGAGGAGGACCGCCCCAGCAGCAAACACTCCGAATCCTGGGACTAGGAACAGGTACCCGACCCAATCGTACTCGCCCGCAACTTCAGCCAAGCCCGACCCTCACCCGACGTACCTTGCGTAGATCGCCTTCGCTCGACCCGGATCTTCCGTGCCGTGGATTAGGGCGCGGCCGTCCGAAAAGACGACGACATCGTGCCCCTCGGCCGTGAAGCGAAGGATGTTGTCGACGCGCTTCACGGCGTGCGACTTCGGGAGGCGCGCCTCGAGGGCGTCAAAGTCGACGCGGGCAACTCGCGCGCTTAGCCATCGCAACCGTTTCGATGCCCGGCACGCGCATGTCGAAGTTGTAGAGGAGGGGCTCCACGGGCTTGCCCATGAGCCTGAGGAGCGTGAGGTTAGCGGCAAACGCACCGACGGTCGAGGTAAGCGTGTTCAGGACTCCCACCGTGTCGCAGGTGGCGAGCGCGCCGCGCGGCGGCTCGGTCGGGAAGACGCACTCGAAGCACGGGCCGGTGGGCGACGAGGGGAAGACCATCCCGTACGTGGCGACGGCGGCGGCGTAGGTCCACGGGACCCCGAGCTTCACGGCGAGGTCGTTCATCACGAATCGCGTCGCGAGGTTGTCGGTGCCGTCGACAAGCGCCGAGGCGCCCTCGGCAATCCGTTCGGCCGCCTTGGGCTCGAAGTCGTTGGGATGAGCGGAGACCTTGATCGACGAGTTGACTTCGCGGAGGCGTTCGGCGGCCGCTTCGGCCTTGGGGCGGCCCACATCGGCCTCATCGTAGAGCGTCTGACGCTGGAGGTTCGTGATGTCGACGATGTCGCGGTCCACGACGCGGATCTCACCGACCCCGGCGCGCGCGAGAAGGTCGGCCTGCACGCCCCCCGTGGCGCCGACACCCACGACGACGACGCGCGAGGCCGCGAGCTTTTCCTGACCCTCGCGGCCGATGTCCGCAAGCAGCGTCTGCCGAGCGTACCGATAGGTCGGGTTTTCCGACGGCACGGGGTTCAACTCACCCCTCACGCGAGAGCCCGGCCATAAACCATGGGTCGAGGGGACGCCGGGCGTCTCATCCGCGTCCCAGGCCAAACACGCGCGCGCAGGTTCCAAATGGGGTGGGCCCATGTCAAGAAGTGGCCCTGTTGGCGGGGGCGAGGTTTGAACCCGCGCTGACCCTGACGAGCCAAGCGATCTTCAATCGGACGCTGTCGCCTGACTGAGCCACCCGGCCCATTCTTCTTGTCTTTTCCGCCCGCTCCTGGACATTGGGATCAGCCCATTGGTCCGCCGGGCATTTGAGTCAGGGCGGGAGGTGAGCGAAAGCCCTCAGTCCACCTGCCGCTCCGCTCGATCTCTGTGAAGTAGAGCCGCGGAAGGGGATCGAACCCTCGACCTGCTGATTACGAATCAGCCGCTATTCCGCTAAGCCACCGCGGCGTGGAGGTTCGCGCAATCGGGCGTGCCGTATAAAACCATGCGGTGGCGCGCCTGGGTCACGCGCGCCTGTGCTTGATCCGGCCTTCGAGGTGGAGCTTCTTGGATTCCGTGAGGGCCTGAAGCACGGGCATCGGCTCGCCGCCGAGGTGCGAGATGAGGGCGCCCCCGCCGGTCGAGACGTGGTCGACCTTGCCAGCCATCCCAAGCTGCGTGACGAGGGCCGCCGTGTGACCGCCGCCGACGACCTTGTAGGCCTTCGAGTCCGCGATGGCCTTCATGATCCCGCGGGTCCCCACGGCGAACTCCTCGAGTTCGAAGACGCCGACGGGCCCGTTGGCGACGATGACGCGGGCCTCGGCGATGATCTTGGCGTAGGCGGTCATCGTGTCGAGCCCGATGTCGTAGATGGGGTCGGGGTGCGGGAGGGCCGAGGCCTTCAGCCCGAGGCGGTGGCCCGCGTGGTTCACGACAACGTCGGTCGGCACTTTGACGGCGTCCGGCCGCTCCTTCATGATAGCCTGTGTCTGGGCGACGAGGTCGCGCCAGGCGGGGACGTCCTTCTCGAGGTAGGCCTCGGAGCCCTCCCCGAGCTTGACGCCGGCCGCCATCATCGCGATGTGGGCGACGACGCCGCCCGTGAGGACCGCGTCGATCGACCCGTTCTTCAGCATGTTCTTCATGACCGCGATCGAGTCGTCGACTTTCGCGCCGCCAAGGACGGCGACCGCGGGGTGGCTCCCGGAGTGGAGGGCGCGCTCGATGGCGGCCATCTCGCGCTCGACGAGCCGGCCGCCCATCGAAGGGAGGACGCGCGTGAACCCCACGAGCGTGGGCTGCGAGCGGTGGGCCGCCGCGTAGGCGTCGTTGATGAAGTAGTCGACCTCCGGGGCGAGCCGGCGGACGATGTGGGCCTTGGCTTGCAGGTCGAATGACTTGTTCGAGAGGAGCTCCTCCTCGGCGTAGAAGCGCGTGTTCTCGAGGACAACGATGTCGCCGTCCTTCATCGCGCGGATTTCGGAGACCGCGTGGGAGCCGAAGAGGTCGTCGACGTACTTGGTCGGGCGGCGCGTGAGGTTGCCGATGACGCGCGCGTGCTCTTTGAGCGCGGTGTAGTCCTCCTTCCCGGCCTTGGACTGGTGGGCCATCACGACGACCTTGGAGCCCGCCAGTTCGCGGAGCGTAGTCAGGTGCTCGCGCACGCGCGTGTCGTCGAGAAACGAGCCGTCGAGGGGGTTGATGGGGGAATTCACGTCCAGGCGGAGGAGCACGGTGGCGCCGCCGAGGGGGAAATCGCCCATCGTGTAGAACGGGAGAGGGGGCCCTGGCGTCACGTGGGGGCAAACATTTGGAGGGGATAAGAAGGCTTGGTGCGTGGGGAAGGGCCGCGCGGATCAGAGCGATTTCACGAGGGCAAGGAGGCCCCTGTTGACGGGGGTCGGGACGCGGCGGCGCGCGCCGACTCGGACGATCTCGCCGGTGATCGCGTCGATTTCCGTGGGGCGGCCGGCCTCGACGTCCTGGAGCATCGACGAGCGGTTCGAGGCCGTGTCCTTGAGCACTCGCGCGACTGCGGGCCACGGGTCGCGAGCGACTCGGACACCGTGCGCCAGGGCCACGCTAGTGGCCTCCTGCGCGGCGAGGCGGGCGACGAGGCGCGCCTCGGGGCGGACGAGGATTTCGCCGTTTG
>Ga0209341_10004116_pt1 | contig 13450 bp, 17 predicted proteins | sample RifCSP13_2_FD_184020 | JGI IMG/M metagenome (GOLD analysis project Ga0209341, IMG submission 184020) | Soil microbial communities from Rifle, Colorado - Rifle CSP2_sed 13_2 (SPAdes) (version 2) | ecosystem: Environmental > Terrestrial > Deep subsurface > Rock core/Sediment | place: Rifle...
GGCGAGGTAGGCCTCGACCAGCGCTTCATCGTGAGGGAAGGTATTGGCGAGCGATGCAACCAACACGGCTCGCGGCTGCTGTCCTTTGACCAGCATTGGCTGCAAGCCTTCGAGCGCGGCGATGGCGCCGAAGTAGTTCACCGAACCGGTGATCGGTTCCGGAAGCGCCAGGCCGGCGTTGGCGATGACCGCGTCGACGACGCCTCCGGTCATCCATCGTACCGCATAGAGCATGGCCTCCCGGCCCTCTGGTTTAGACAGGTCGGCGATGACCTCGGCCTCGTGCAGGTCGACGCCGAGCACCCGGTAACCCCGTGCCAACAGGAGCTCGCGAGTCGCCTTTCCGATTCCCGACGCCGAGCCAGTGAGTACAGCTGTTCGTTTCATGGAGCGCCTCCTTCCCTCCCCATCTTGCCACGCGGCCGCCGCGGATTGCAGGGACGCCAATCACTCGCCGCGCCCGCCGTTCGTCCTCTCTTGGCGCCTTATGGCTTGCGCTTGGCGAGCCGCTGCAGCAGCCCCAGGTCGAGATCGCCGGCCGCTCCCCAGCCTCGCTTGCCCTCCGGGATCTGGGGCCGGAACTTCTCGTACAACCCAAACGCCTGGGCCTCCAGGGCTTCCGGCTCCAACGACCCCGCCAGGGCCTCCATGGCCTTGCGGACTTCGGCCAGATCCGCCCCGAACTTCTTGACCAGGTACTCCTGCACCGGCCGAGGCTCGATGGCTTCGCCGCGGATCGCTGCCCGGACCCCGTGCTTCGTTCGCAGGGTAGGAACCGGCCGGCCCAGCAAGTTTACGATGGTCGGCTCCGGCAATTTGGGCTTGCCCTTGTTCACTTCTTGTTCGCCGGAGGTCTTGTAGATGCCAAGCCGCCGCCCTTTCGACTGGGCGTTGAGGCCGGCGACCGCCTTGCCGAGGCTCAAGGCGGCCTCAGGGTTGTAGCCGAGTCGCTCGGCAACGACGGTCGCCCATAAGGTCATGACCGGGGCCCGATTGATCTGAATCTTCTTGGCAGCCATCTCAAACCCATCCTCTCCCTTGCTCGCCGAACTGCCAGTCTATGGTTTCAAGTTTAATTTGTAGAGCTGAACTTGTTTGCCGTTGTAGTAGTTGCCGAACACATCATAGGAGGCGAGCGGCTGCAGTTCGTACACTTCGCTCAGCGCACGGACGGTTGGTTTCTCTTCGCCCAATGCGATGTAGTAGCCCGGACGGTACTTCTCGAGCTTCCACGCCAAGTCGCGAGTTCCCAGCTCGGAATTGATTGAAGGGAGGCCGGTGGCCAGCGAGATGGAGTTGGCCATGTTTCCGATCAGCAGCGGATCGCCTCCGCGGGCCTCGATCTGCGCTTCGACGTCCTGGGCCATTTCGATGAAGCTGAACTGTGGGGAAACCAGGTGGCTTACGATCCCGATGAGGTTTAACGCCCCGATGACGGCCAATAACACCAACGGCGCGTAGGAGCGGGGCGAGGGGCGGAGGGCCTGAAACGCGCGGACCGCCATCACTCCGAGCAGGCAGGCCAATGGGACGCTCAGCGGTAAGTAATAGCGGGGCGGAAGGTAGCCGCGCACGGCGAGTACGGCAAATGAGCTCGCGATCCATATCGTGCAGGCAATGACCAGCCGGTCCGTCCGGGCTCGCCGGGAGACGACCAGAAATAACGGCAGGGACAGTATCGTCAAGGGATAGGCAAGCCGGTCGAGCACCCACCCATTCCAGACGGTCCGGCCGAGCGCCCAACCTATGGAAGGCACGGTCCCCTCCAGCCGGGGGGTGAACTCCGTGGCGGCAAAGAGTGCGACCGATTCAGAATCCCCTGCATCGGCGATGGCATAGTAAACGCCGAGGCCCATTGCGACCAGCGCCAGCGCGGCAGAGGCGGTCAGCAATCCCTTTCGGCCGGAAGGCTGCGCGGTCCAAATCAAGTAGAGCAAGCTGGGTAGCCCGAACAGCGCAGTCGTCTTTGTCAGGGTAGCCAGGCAGAACGCGAGTGAGGCGAGAGCCAAATTCAGCGCCCTGGGTCCGCGGGTCGAGATCGCCAGCAGCAGGCTCACCAATGTAAGGGCGGTCATCGGCAGCTCGAGAATGGCCAGCCGGCTGAAGGCGAAGACCGTGAAGTTGGTGGAGAGCAGGAACAGGGTGGCAAGTCCAGAGGGACCACCGGCCATCCGGGTCACCAGCCGGTAGCTCAGCAGGCACACCAGAATCGAGAAGACGACCTCCGTGATCCTGGCCGTGGTCAGCCCGAATCCAAGCAGGTTGAAGGCGCCCGCCTGGAGGAGTGGGAAGACGGGGAGGCTGACGATCGGATTGAAGTCGCCCTCGATGATCCAGCGGCCGGTGAGCGCATGGGCGATGGCATTGTTGGAATACCAACCTTCGTCGGTGTACAGGTCGCCCGACCAGTTGATCTGGTATGGGAAATCGGCTTCCAAATGGACGAAGCGCAGCCCGAGGGCCGCCAGGCTCAAGAATAGGATCAAGAATGTCGGCAGGGTGCCGATGGTTACTGCTCGCGAGTGAGCCGGTGGTTCCGCCAGCAAGTCAGGTCCGGGTTGACAATCGGAGGTACTGCTTCATCACCCACTCGGCCGGTCTCAACTCGCGGTGAGCCGAGCGACAATGTCCGAATGTCCCTCCTGGCGGGCGAGATCGAGGGCGGTCTGCCCGTCCTCCCGGCGCCCAAGGGGGTCGGCTCCGTACTGAAGCAGCAATTCGAGAATTTCCAGCTCGCCGGCCTGGGCCGCCTCGAGCAGCGGGGTGTATCCATCCTGCTGAACCGCGTTGACGTCCGCGCCATGCTCGAGCAGTACCCGGGTGATGTCCAGGGAATGGCTGGCGACCGACGAGTGCAGCGGCATGACCTGCTGCGGATTGCGCGAGGCCGAATTGACCTCCGCCCCGGCATCGAGCAGCAGCGAGACCAGTCCTGGTTGGCGGAAGAAAGATGCAAGCCCCAGCGGCTGGAACCCGTCCACTGCAAAGGCATTGGCCAGACCGGGGTCCTGCTGAAGGAGCTCCCTGGCCCGCTTCGCGTCCCCTAACGCGGCCGCTTCAAAGATCTCAATCCGAGCGCCGGCCGCCACGAGGTCGTGGGCAATCTCAGGTTTCTGATAATACACGCTCATCAAGACCGCCGACACGCCTGATCCGCTCTTCCGCTCGACGACTGAGGGATCCTGGGCCAGCAGCTCGCGAACCCTGGCCCGATCGCCTTTCGTGACGGCCTCGAGAAACTCGTCGCTCAAGATTGCAGCTCGACGATTGTGAACATGACAACCCCCGGATGTACGGCGACGTCGACCGCCGCTTGGCTGGAGGACTGGCAGACCAGCCAGGACTGATTGCTCAGGTTCTGCCCGCGCAGACCGAACGAGCACGAATCCTCGATCACATTCAGCACGAGTTCCCCAGCCTCCAGATGCCTCCGGCAGGCCGATAGTCCGCGCAGCACGAGCAGGCTGGGTGCCCTCACGGCTTCAACCACAGCTCCGGGCCGCAGCAGGGAAGGACCTGGACCAGGTGAACCCCGGGGGCTAGGAACTCTCCTAGCGGAAGTTCAAACGCGTATTCGGCTCCCGGCCCAATTTCCGCCTGGAACGAGGCTAGCGACACTTGAAGCGGAATTGCTGTGCTGTTGACAATCCTCAGATGCTGTTCCGGCCGGACGATGGCGCAGCGCGGATCGGGGATGTCGGGGTAAATCGTAATGGTGAGCTCGGCCGCCTCGGTACCTCCGCAAATGCCGGCCGCTGGCTCTTGAGAGACCGGGCTGGCGAGCGGCATCCGCGCAGCCGTCGGGGAGGCATTGCCGGCCACGCAGGCTGCGAGCGCCGCCGATAGGAGCCAGAGTAGCGCAGTATTCCATGCCCTGCGGGGCAGGGATTGGGATGCCGACCGACTTGGGGTTCGGGTCAAGGAACGATCGATGACCTGGGAAGCCTACTTCTCTCTCACGGTCGAGGCGCCAGAGGTGTTCACGCTGCCAAGGGTCGGGTTCCCGAGGTAACTGAGCTCGGACGCACCGCTGGCTTCGACATCCAGAGTTCCGGCCGCGTTCACGACCGCGCTGCTCGCGCCGCTCAGCTCTGCCTGAAGGTCAGTGACCGGGAAGGATTCGAGATCGACCGAGCTCGCCCCGCTGACCTCAAGGACCAAATTTGCGGCCCTGCCGGCGAGGGAAATGGAGCTCGCCCCGGAGGCTTCCATGCTCGTCTCACCGGCCTGAATCTCTCCCGCAACCGAGCTGGCGCCCGAGGCCACAACCCGAAGGGTCTGCGGTGAGTCGAAGCCGGCCAGGGTGACATGGCTTGCCCCGCGTGCCTCGACCCCGGCGAGGGTTGGCATGGTGATCTCGGCTTCAAGGGTCGCGCGGCCGATCCCGAACACTCGATCGGGATCCAAGCTCACCTCGAGGGTCTGGCCCACTTGGTTCAGGTGCAGGTCCTGTTCGAGGTTGTCGTCGATTCGAATCACGACCGCGAAGGTCTCGCCCTGTTGGACGGTAGCCTCGAAAGCACTGCCGATCTCGACCCGATCAAAGCCAGTGAAATCTTTGGTGAGGGTGACAACGGTGCCCGAGCCGGAGGTAGTGTTGAACGACGGGACCGAGATGGTGCAGGCCAGGGTCGCGGCGGCCACCAATAGAGCGGTGAGCTTCAATGATCGACTCATGTCGTCTCCCAGATTGGACAAGATGATAATCCATCGGGCCGCTCGCGGCCGTGTGGCCTAAGGGGAGCAGGGCCTGCTGCCCCGGGGTGTTGTTCGGCGCCGAACCTACTGAGCGGGTCTCCGGAAGGCAAACACGGTGAGTCCCGTCTCCGAGACCGGGCTTTGCTCGACGCATTGAAAGCCGAAGTGCTCGTAGAAGGACACGTTTGCAAGGGTCAGCGTGTCGGTGTACACGATGGCGCGCTGGGTGTCCGCCATTTCGAGGAAGGGACGGATCAGTTTCGATGACACGCCCTTGCCTCGGGCGGAAGGCAATACCCCGAGGTTATCCAGATAGAAGTGCGGCCCGTCCGCGTGTTTCTCGTGCAGAGAATCGATCCGATCCAAAACTGCTCTCGCTCGGACAAGCCCAATTGGGTAAAGCGTGAAGAGTAGCGGGACGAACTTCCTGAGAGATTGGACACTTACCGACATGCTCTCTTGATTGGGGAGCTTCCAGTAGGCGACTCCTTGCAGCGGATCGCCGGAGCCATAGCCGCGCTGGTTCATGATGCTCAGCTCTCCGAGGGCCTGGAAGAACTTGTAGAGAGTCCGGGTCCTTGTTCGTCTGCGCGGCAGCATGAATGTGCACGGGGGGTCGTCCTCAAACGCCTGCGAAATCACCTGGGCGGCCTGGTCGACATCGGCAAGGGAGAGCATTCGGTAATCGGGGTTGGGAACCATGCGCAGGGTGCTGTTCGCCGGGCTCGGTGCTAGAACCCGCGCAGCCTGGCAGGGGTCACTACAATCGCCACCGAATAGTCCTCCCCAAAATCCTTCGGGGTCATGCCCAGACCAGCAATTCCTTTCCGATACTTCCGGAGGTACTCTTTGTGATCGTTGGCTGCCGGCGCCGTCCGGGCCACGTTGGCGCGGCCAACAAGCACAGCCACCTCGTTCGCCTCTGCGTCCGAGTTGAAATGCAGCGAAACGTTCGGGTAACGCCGGATGTGGCGGAGCTTATGGCCCTTAGGCTTGCTATAGATGAGGACCGACGTCCCGTCCCACCAGAACCAGACCGGCCTCGGCTGCGGAGTATTCCCGGGGCCAACCGTGGTCAGCCAAATGACCTGTTCGGTCTTCAGCTTCTGGGCAACCCGGCGGCCAAACTCGGTAGCAAGGTCAATCATGGTCCTGCGGCAGAAGGGGTGCGTCGAATAGGGTCATAGGCTGGAAACGACCGGCTTCAGCCCGATCTAAACTCGAACCGTGCCGGGTTCAATCTCGCTGTGCACAAAGGGAACCGAACCGGGCCGGAAACCGGCCTCCCGGAGTGCTCGTATCCAGACATCGTGCTTCCTCCCGGCTGCCCCAATTTTTCACTGCGATCGCAAGTTGGCCGAACTCGTCGGTGTGCTGCGGTCCTCCTACCCATCATAAGGACTCAAGAAGGGTTTACTCGTGGCTCACCCGTCTGTCAATGTTGGCTGTGAAGGCGGCAATCTCCAGGTCCCCAAGGGCGCGGGCTGTCCTGATCGGCCCCACTGGCCCAGCTCGGATTGGATCCTTCGCGCACGAAGCACAAGCCCTGGGAGTCTACGGATTACTCACAAGGAATACCACCGTTTAGCGGTCCAGGACCATCAAGATCTGGCCGGGTAGGAAGTGCCGGCGGAACTTCGGGGTTCGGCGTTGTCGTGGGTAGAGTGTGTGATTGACCTCCATGGTTGTCAATCTACACTGGCCAAGAGGCAGTTGCCAATGGAAAAGAAGATGCTCGGAGCAGGCCTGAAAGCGGGCCTGATCATTGGGTTGGTCGTCCTAGTGCTCTTTGTCTTGTTGCTTATCGTGGGACTGCTATCTTTGGAGCTGGCGATCCCTTTCGCGTGTTTCGTGCTCTTCTTGACCGCAGTGCTCTTCTTCGTCGCAGGTAGGCTGGCCGCCAGATTTGCGGGGAGGTCAACCCCAGGCGCAGGGGCCTTGGCAGCGGTAGTCGCCGCGGTAATGGCTGCTCCGGCAGTCATCACCTTGATTGTGCTCCAAGTGAGTACGAGTCCCTCACAGCTGGTTGGTTTCTCGAATCCGGGCACCGTTCAGAGCCCCGAAGAGTACGGAATCTCCTCAGAGACTTTCAGTGGCCTAGTTGCGGTAGGAAGCACACTCTTCAACTGCCTGGTTCTCGGTCCGATTATTGCCGCCGTCTTGGGGTCGATCGGCGCCCGGGTAAGGCGACCGCAGCACGCAGGACAGAGTGGCGCTGAAGGCGCGCCTGCGACACCGCAACAGCCGGTTGACGGTGCGACTGCTCAGGTTCAGGCCCAACAGACGGGCGAGGCGATAGGAGAAGTGCAACCCCAGGAGCCGATTGGCGATGGACCCGAGTCGATGCGGCCCGAAAAGAAGGCACCTTCCTTCCTGTCGGGCTGCTTCAACGTGGTCATGATCATCCTTGTGGTAACTGGCATGTCTGTCGCGGTTTGGTTCTGGATAGATAGCGGAACGCCGGCTAGGACGGTGGGGTATGCGGAAGAGTTTTTCACCGACTTGTTTGGCGAGGGAGACGGTGGAAGCGGGGGATACAGCGGAGGCGGGGGTGACGGGGGAGGCGGGGGCAGCGGGGATGGCGAGGACAGAAGATGTATCAAACCCATTTTTGCTGGAAAGTTCCCCACCTGCAGTGACGACGATGGTGTGTTGAGAGAGACCTACCTCAATGATGTGTACATCGGTGATTGCACCTGGGTGGATGAGAACAATACCTGTCGTCAAGACTGACAGGCACCGGCGCCGAACCTCGGCCGCGACCCGAACGGCCCGGCCAAGCCAGCATTCCTAAATCCACATCATCGGACGCGGCGCGAGTACGGCCTTATTAGCGCGGGTTTAGGCACCGCCTTCAAGTTGACTTGTAGTCGCACCAAGCTCGAATGGCCTTTTCGAGATCGGGCTTGTGCTGCTTTAGTTCTTCGGCAGAGGCGAATCGCATCGTACGGGCGAGCCGGGAGTCGCCTTCGAGCCGCGGATGCTTCCCGGGGATCTCGGATCCGCGATGAAACAGCAGGCTGACGAAGCTCTTTGCCTGGGGTATGAAGCTCGCGATATCACCGTTGTAAGAAAAGGTGGGAGTGCTCCACTTTATCGACTCGGCCACTCTGCGATCCGACGCCAAGGCTACCCGACGCACTTGAAGCATGAGGCCTTTAAGCGGGTGGTCGAGCCGCTCGAACCACGCGTCCACCTCTGGGTTCTTGCGCGGTGACTGGGGCGCTGGCTTGCGGGGCGGGCGATGGGTTGAGGCGGGTGCCTTCTTCCTCGGTTTTTTTGCACCTGTCGTCATGATTACCTTCCCCTAGCCGCCGGCAATGGCGCCTATGATGAGAAAGGGTTCGGCCCCCGATGCCACCGCCTCGGGAAGCGGGGCGTCCGGCCGCTCGAACGAAAGATCCTCTTTGCAGGCGAAGAAGCGCAATAACGGACGGCGTTCGTGCGTGGTATGGTCGCGGATCGTCCCCCGCAGCATCGGATAGGCGAGCTCGAGCGCGTCGAGCACCGAATGCTGCGTGACCTGACCCTCGACGCCCAGGCTGATCTCTTTCCCGACCTGCGCCAGGTTCCGCAGGTGGTACGGTAGAACGACCCGGATCACGGCAGGGTCTGGACCTCCACCGACATCACTCGCGGTAGATCACGAACGATCGGCTCCCAGCTATCGCCGGCGTTCGCCGACGCGTACACCTGCCCGCCGGTGGTGCCGAAGTACACGCCGCACGGATCGAGCTTGTCAACCGACATGGCGTCCCGCAGGACGTTGACGTAGCAGTCGCGCTGCGGGAGGCCTCTGGTCAGCGCTTCCCACTCATTTCCGCCTGTCCGGCTCCGGTAGACCCGCAGCTTTCCCTCCGGCGGGAAGTGCTGCGAGTCGCTCTTGATCGGAATGACATAGGTGGTTTCCGGCTCGTGGGCGTGGACATCGATCACGAAGCCGAAGTCGGAGGGCAGGTTCCCACTGATCTCATGCCAGCTCTCGCCGGCGTCGTCGCTGCGCATCACGTCCCAGTGCTTCTGCATGAACAGCACCTCCGGGCGGGACGGGTGCATCGCGATGCGGTGAACACAGTGCCCGATCTCGGCCTCCGGGTCAGGGATGTATTCGGACTTCAGTCCGCGGTTGATCGGTCGCCAGCTCTGGCCGCCGTCGTCGGTTCGGAAGGCGCCCGCGGACGAGATGGCGATGTACATGCGTCCGGGGTTGCTCGGGTCCATCAGGATCGTGTGCAGGCACAGGCCACCCGCCCCCGGGGCCCACTTGGATCCGGTGCGATGGCTGCGCAGCCCGGGGAGCTCCTGCCAAGTCTTGGCTCCATCGCTCGAGCGAAACATCGCGGCGTCCTCCACACCGGCAAGGACGGTATCCGGATCGGTGAGCGAAGGCTCGAGGTGCCATACCCGCTTGAACTCCCACGGGTGGGGCGTGCCGTCGTACCACTGGTGCGGTCCGGTTTCGCCGTCGTACTTGAACTCGTTGCCAACCGTCTCCCAGGTCTCGCCGCCATCGTCGGATCGGTGCATCACCTGCCCGAACCAATCAGTGCCTTGGGAGGCATAGATCCGATTCGGCTCGACCGGCGACGCCTTCAGGTGGTAGATCTCCTGCCCCCCGAAGTGCGGGCCGCCGATGTCCCATTGCTTGCGCTTGCCGTCCGAGGTCAGCACGAACGCGCCTTTCGCGGTGCCCACCAAAACTCGTACTCCGCTCACCCCGTCCTCCTTGCCGAGATTCTAGCGATCCTCGCCAGCGAGCATCCAGCCGACCTAGTCTAGTATCACACAAGATACGAGGACGCAGCTGGCACCGAGGCTTGCCAATTCGAACCGGCCCGCCTGCGCAGCTCGTCGATAATCCTTAAGCGGTCATTTGCTCCGGTTAGGCCGCCGCTCGCTTAGCTCAACTGCCAGCCCCCAACCTGCCCGAGCGAAAAGATTGTAGGCGGCCGCAATGAGCACCGCACTCAGGGTCGCCAGCACCGCGCCGGTCAACACCAGGATCAGGGTGAGTGACCTGAGTGTCAGGAATGGAGCCTGGGCCAACTCGGCGATGCGGCCAACCACTGGCTGCAGGCGGAGTGCGTCCAACAGGTCGATCCGCACGAGTTCCTGCCCAAGGAGGGTCAGAGTCAACGGCTCGATTTGTTGGAGCGCCGCATGGATCCGCTGCAGCGCGGCAACCGTGAATCCAGCTACGCATACTGCGGGCGGAAAGGCCGCCAGCCCGCTCAGCAGGCACCCCAGGCGCGCAACGCTCGTGAGGCCGATTCGACGAACCGTGTATCGCACCGGTTACTCCACTCTCAGATTGCGAGTCCGCCAAGAAACGTCTTAAGAATCCCCTGGAATTCCTCTGGGTGATCCAGATTAGGCAAGTGGGCTGCGTCGTCGATAGTGACCTTCCGGGCAGTGGGTATCTTCTCGACCATATAGTCTGCTGCGGCTAGAGTGTAGGGAGTGTCATGAGCCCCGACGATGACGAGCACTGGGATATGCAGCTCGTTCAGGCGCTCAATTGCCGGCACCTGAGTATCGGGCAAGCGTTTGCCAAGCCGTTTCGCTTCATGGGAAAGCGCGATGCGGTTCATTTCGTAGACCAGTTTGCGCATCGCCTGATTCAACAGGGCGGGGGTCCGACCCATGCCATCGAACCAGAGCTGGGTCTCGGTCTCGGCCACCCGATCGAGGTCGCCGGCATTGTAGGCTTTCTCTGCTTCGCCGAATCCGGCGGGCGTTGGTGTATCCAGCTCGAGGCCCGTCGGACCGGCATCTACCATGATCAATGCCCTTACTTGTGAAGGTCGGGTTAGTGCCAGATTCATTGCCAAGCCGCCACCCATTGAGCACCCCATAACTATGAGGGGTTGGTCAATTCGGAGGTGGTCAAGGAGTGCGGTCAGGTCTTGGAGATGGCTGTACTCGCCGTCGACCGGTTCGCTCTTCCCATAGCCTCGCATATCGTAGCGAAGGACCTGGAAGCGCTTCGCGAAAAAGGCGAATTCGCCTGTCCACTGGCGGTTGTCGACCACGCCGGCGTGAATCATTACGAAAGGCGTTCCTTCGCCGGCAATCTCGTAATGAACGAGTGCATTGTTGATGGCTGCAAAACCAGAGTCGCTTGGGTTCTTGCGCATTCCAACCCTACCTAGCGCGCACCATCGTCCCACCACTTTAGCACCCTGAGCGACCGCAGCGTGTTCCAGCGGCTGGGCCCGCCGAGCCGTTCCAGCTCGAAGTAGGTCTTGCCCTTGTAGCGGTTTTCCAGCGCCCAGCGGCCGTCTTTACGCTGCTTCTTGCGGAGAATCTCAATCGCCTCGGCGAGGCGCTTGTCCCGTGGGGCATTGACGGCTCGGAAGTAGTCGAGGGCGCGCAGGATGTCATAGTGCCACCTGGGCGGGAAGGACAGGCGAAGGAGAATGGGCTTGACGATGTCGCCGGTGCGATGGGAACGAAAGAGCCGGTGCACCAGAAGGAACTCCCGTCCGCGCCGTTGCGCCGCACGCACTGCCCGAGCTTTGCGTCTGCGGTGTACTTCGTACAACCGCAGGCCCTCGAGGACGCTGAGGGTGGTGTGGAACGAGGAGTGGGTCGCGCCGCGTGGCCGCTCGCAGTTCCAACCACCGTCGGACAACTGCTGTCCGAGCAGGTGGTCGGCAATGGAGTCGACCCGATCGTCGTCAAACTCGAAGTAGGAGAGGAGCGAGAGCACCATTCCGCTGATGCAGGTCTCACTGGTCCTTGTCCAGCTTGCCCAAGTGCCGTAGTTGATTCCGCCGTCACGTTGCAGGCCCCCGTCGAGAAGCAGCCTGCAGGCCTTCCGCGCCTGACGGTTGGAGACCGGCAAACCGAAGTCACGGAGCAGGAGCATCGTGTAGGTCGTGGAGATCCACTTTGGAGAGTACAACCCGCCTCCGGATGACAATCCGCTTGCCCAGGTGCCCTTGGAATCCTGCCTGGCGAGCAGACGGGCTCCCCAGCCATCGCTCGCCACTCTCCGACGCTCCCGCTCCACGGTGCGTTCCGCGGCCCCGAGTACATCGTGCATCACCTGCCACCGGATCGCGGGATCTCCATCGAGCAGCCAGCGGATCACGTTGCTTCGTATCACAGCGTCCGGCTTCAAGTTAGTGAAAGGCTGAGCGTACGGCGCAACATCTCATCGCTGGACATGACTGCGTCATAGTCTAACTCAACGTCTGTCGTTCGAAGCGGACGCAAGAAGAGCCGGCTAGTTCGATATTCTGCAGGCACAGGTGCACTGCCAGGATAGAACTCCATGTGTTCTACACTCCGATTGGTTCGGTCGGCCCCTCGATGCAGCGGTCCGGTCGGCGGAGGGGCTAGACGCCTGAATGTAAGAGAGGCCGGCTCCTTCGAATTGTTGGGCGTGCGGGACGCTCCACACAGACTATGCGGCACCTTCAGGATCAGCGGTATGATTTGGTGGAACCCCAGGACTGCGGCGCCACGAAGGCGCACCGGGCTTCTGTCGAACCATGCCAACGACCCTAGTTAGGCTTCCCCCGCATTACTGCTATGTCTGCGGGGGGAATGCGTGTTACACTGAATACGTAGTTGAGAAAATGGTTTTCCCGTTGCACTTAGACCGCTAACCCCTGTATGCGCTGGCGGTCAATCAATTCCCGGCCGTGCCGGAGGAGGCAGTAAGAAATGGACATCAGAATCTATGTAGGCAACCTGGCGAAGTCGACCACCCAGGACGAAATCGCCGCCCTGTTCGCGCAGGAAGGCGAAGTCAAATCGGTTGATCTGATCAAGGACCGGGACAGTGGTCTGTCCAAGGGCTTTGCTTTTGTCACGATGACTTCACAGGAAAGCGCAGACAAAGCTATCAGCAAGTACAACGCCTACTCCCTGGCGGGGAATGAAATCAAAGTCAACATCGCCAAGCCCCGTGTGGAGCGCGGGTAGACAAACTAGTAACGGAATACAAGTGAACCTCGCCGTAAGGCGAGGTTTTCTTTGTCCTCACTTGATCCATGACGGGCAAGACCGCTCATACCCACTTAGTCTTTTGGGCGGCCAAAAGTCTCGGCGGAGCTCGGGCCGAATTCTCCAGACAACGTCTTCACCGCTCATGACTACCCATAACTTGTCCCGGGCGGCGGCCACGCCGAGCGGGCCCAGGCCTTGCGCGCCTGTAGGCTCGTGGCTGGCAGACTGAAATCACGGAGAAGCAGCATCGTATAGGTGGTTGATATCCACTTTGGCGAGTACAACCCGCCTTCGGACGACTTCCCCGCGGCCCACCTTCCATCAGGACCCTGGCGGGCGAGCAACCGGGCTCCCCAGCCTTAGCGGCCCAACTCCCGGCGTTCGCGATCCACAATCCGTTGTGGCGCCCCGAGGAGTTCCTGGAGCACCTGCCAGCGAATGGCAGGGTCTCCTTCGAGCAGCTATTGGATGACAGCTTCTGTGGGTGGGGATTTGGCCTGTGTTCGACCCTGGCGCGGCGTGGTCAAGTGGGTTATGGAAGTCTTACCCTCTCACTCGAACGTCCTGAGCCACGCAAGCAAATCTGCCAACTCTTGGGCCGAGAGGCGCTCGTCATAATAGTCGTCCATCGGATGTGCGGACTTCCAGGCAACCACGAAAATGTCTGGGACAAGGATGGACTCAATTAAGTACTCATCAGTGGTCGAGGCTTGGCCGGAGTAGGACGGATCTGCCATGCGAAGGGTTGCCCGGGCGCTGATCGAAGGGAGCTCGTCGCTGCTCACGAATGGGG
>Ga0209341_10004119_pt1 | contig 13447 bp, 14 predicted proteins | sample RifCSP13_2_FD_184020 | JGI IMG/M metagenome (GOLD analysis project Ga0209341, IMG submission 184020) | Soil microbial communities from Rifle, Colorado - Rifle CSP2_sed 13_2 (SPAdes) (version 2) | ecosystem: Environmental > Terrestrial > Deep subsurface > Rock core/Sediment | place: Rifle...
CAACCCACCACCTCGCGGCACCTGAAGGTCCTGCGCGAGCGGGGCCTGGTCGTCACCGAGCGCGATGGCCCGGCGATCTACTACGCCCTGGCCGACCGCAAGCTGATCGAGGCTCTCGACCTGCTGCGATCCGTTCTTCGCGGCGTGTACACCCGTCGGGCGGCCGTCGTCGATCTGACCGAGTGAGCCACCCAAGGAGGTATGGATGAGCCAAAGTTCACGGCCTTTCCTTCTCGTCATCTCGGGTGTGATCCTGCTGTTCATCGCGTACGCCTTTGTGCCCACGTCTCCGGCCGAAGCCCAGTGCGGATCTCAGGCCTCTTCGTGTAAGAACTGCCACGAGGTCCAGGGGCAGGACCCGGTGAACAGCGAGGGCGAGTGGCACACTCGGCACGCTTTTGGTGACTTCTGCGCATTCTGCCATGCGGGCAACGTGCAGGCAATGGAGGCCGAGACGGCGCACGCCGGGATGGTCGAGCCCCTGGCCGACGTGAATGCAGGCTGCGCGGCATGCCACCCTGAAGACGCGCTCGATCTTGGCAAGGTTTACGGCGTGGCGCTGGGCGTCGAAGTGGGGAGCGGGGGTGGTGCACCCCGAGGCGGCTCGCCGAGCGCAGGCGTTGAGGTGGCAGCGGGTTCGCCGGTGGAGGCCGAAGCGCCGGCGGCGCTCATCGCCCCCGACCCCGACGTGATCGACTTCAACCAACGCTACGCCGAGGCGGTCCTCGGCCAACGGGAGGTGAACGTGGGAAATGTCATCCTGTCGATCTTGATCGCGCTCCTCGTATTGGGTGGAGGCGGCTACGTCGTGTGGCGCGAACGGCGTGCCAGGTTGGCATCCAGACAGCAGACCCCAGAGCATGTGCAGGACGCGGCACCTTTGCCCGGCCCACCCTCGGCAATTGAAGGCATTTCGCCCGAGGTCGCAGCCCTCCTCCCGATGCTCGAGGCCATGAATCCACTCGGGCGCCGGGCTCTGGCTCGGCTTCTTGAGGATCCTGCAACCACTTCGGATCTGCTCTACCGGCTGTCACGCCTCGACCCCGACCTCGTCCGCCAGGTGCGCGGTCTGGACGTTGAGACTCGGGCCCTCTTGATGGCCCTTTCAGGCAACTGAGACCGATGGAGGCATTCTATGGAATGGCTTAGGCGTCAACTCTCGAAAGAGCTCTGGTCGCCCTACGCGGCCGGAGCGCTGTTGGGGGTCGTCGGGATCCTGACCGTGGCTCTGAGCAACTCGTTACTCGGCGCCTCGGGCGGGTTCGAGAACTTGGCCGGGTTGGTCGGCAAGGCTATCGCTCCGACTGCCTTCAACAATGTGTACTTCAACTTCGTCATGCCGCCGGGGATCACCTGGCAGGTGATCCTGCTCGTCGGTGTCTTCTTCGGCGGAATGATCGGCGCGCTGAGCGCCGGCAAGCTGCACTGGAGCTGGATACCCGACGTGCAATGGGCGAAGGTCTTCGGCGAGAGACGCTGGGTTCGATGGGGGCTGGCGTTTTCCGGGGCGATCGTGCTGGAGTACGGCGCCGGGATCGCTGGGGGCTGCACCAGTGGACTGGCGATCTCGGGCGGGATGCTCCTGGCCCCGGCGGCGTTCCTTTTCATCGCCGGGATGTTCATGTCCGGAATCGCCACCGCTTTGATCATCTATCGAGCGAGGTATTAGCCATGCTGAACACGATCCTGGCACTGATCCTGGGCCTGGTCTTCGGCTTCTTGCTCAACAAGGCCGGGCTGACGAAGTACCACAAGATCGTCAACGTTTTCCGGCTCACCGACATGGCCGTTCTCAAATTCATGATGAGCGGCCTGGTGGTAGCCATGATCGGGCTGTATGGTTTGCGCGAAATAGGTCTGGTCACGTTCCCGGCCATCCCGGCCACCTACGTCGTCGGCAATGTCCTCGGCGGCCTGGTATTCGGCGTTGGGATGGCCCTGACCGGGTACTGACCGGGCACCTGTGTCGCCGGGTCCGGCGAAGGCAAACTGGATTACCTGATCCCTGGTCTCCTCGGTTTCTTCACAGGCGCCGTCATCTACGGTCTGACGTACCCCTCCGTGTTCCCCAAGATCTCGCAGTTGGCGAACTACGGCAACACAACATTCGGCGCACTATGGAACATCAACACCTGGCTTTTCATCACCGTGTTTGGGTTGATCAGTCTGTTCCTGTTCTACCTGATCGACCACGGTCTGTTCCGCAAGGACAAACTCGCCGATAGCGAAGCGGGAGACTGAGCATGAACGAGCCGACTTCGCACGCGCCTGCGCCCCGAAAGGTGTGGTCTCCTTGCCTCACTGATCAGCGCGGGCCGCGTGAGTCGGCTCAGCGTTCCTTCGCGACGAATCAATTCCTCACCCCCCTACCTCCCGGTAAAACCATCCGGGACGAACGGCCCCTCTCCGCGCCGGGGCGTGGCCTCAACTCCCGGCATCAAATGCGGAGAGGGGGAAAGAAACAGCTGGGTGAAGGTGGGCAGAAACACTGCCCACCTTCACCCGGCTGTTCTGGCGCATCAGGGAGATCCCCTCGCTGGAGGAGTGGGACACAGGTGGTGGGGGTGAACGACCCGACCCTCGTCATAAAGGACTTCGAATGACACGAATCGGACCTCACGTTTCCCGTAGGGATTTCCTCAAGCTTGGCGGCGCTTCAGTCGGCGCTCTTGCGGCAGGCGCGATCCTGGCCCCGCCGGCGGCGGCAGCGGCCCGCAAGGCAGGCTTCATCGACGTCGCCGGCGACGGCACCATCCCGACCATGTGCGAGATGTGCGTCTGGCGCTGCGGCGTGCTGGCCAGGGTCAGAGATGGCCGAGTCGTCAAACTGGACGGGAACCCGGCGCACCCGCATTCTCGCGGCATGCTGTGCGCTCGCGGTCAGGCCGGGTTGATGTCAACGTACGATCCCGACCGCGTGCTGCACCCGCTGATCCGGGTCGGGCCGCGCGGCGGCGGCCAATTCCGCCAGGCGACCTGGGAAGAGGCCTTAGACCTCACGGCGCAGAAGATGGCGGAGATCCGGGATAACTACGGTCCGGAGGCGATGATCTTCTCCAGCACACACAATCTGTCGCAGGTTCAATTCGAGAACCTGCTCAGCGCCTACGGCTCGCCCAACTACGGAACCCAGCGCAGCCTATGCTTCAATGCGATGGTCACGGCGTTCTTGCTGACGTATGGCGTCGAGGAGCCGGCGCGCAACTACGACCGTGTGAAATTCGTCCTGCTCACCGGCCGGAATCTGCTGGAAGCGATCTCGACTTCAGAGACCGCCGAATTGATGGAAGCGGTCGCGCGCGGCGCCAAGCTCGTTGTGCTCGACCCGCGCTTCACCAAGACAGCCTCCAAGGCGACGGAGTGGATCCCGATCCGCCCCGGGACGGATGCGGCATTCTTACTGTCGATGATCCATGTAATCGTCACCGAAGGCTTGGCGGATTGCGAATTCGTCAAGAAGTACGTCACCGGCTGTGAGGATATACCGGCAGCGATGGCTGAGTACACGCCCGAGTGGGGCGAAGCCAAGACCGGGGTTCCGGCGGCTACCATCGATCGCCTGGCTCGCGAGTACGCCGCGGCTGGCAAGGATGCCATGGCCCATCCCGGTTGGCGGACATCGAACTTCATCAATTCCTTCCAGGCCGAGCGAGCCATCGCCACGCTGAACGCGTTAAGCGGAAACGTATTGACCCCCGGCGGCTGTCTTGTCGCCGAGAGCCCCGAGGCAGCCGGCATCCCTCTGGGCAAGCCGCCCCAACCGGCATACCCGCGGGTGACCTCGATGCGTTTGGATGGGGTTCCGTGGAAGTACCCATTAGTTCCACTCAAACTGGGGATCTTTCAGAACATACGCGAGGCGATCCTCAGCGGACAACCATATCAGGCGCACGGCTGGTTTGTGAGCCGCCAGAATCCGGTGTTGTCGATCCCCGATCGGGCCCGGACGGTCGAGGCGATGGGCAAGCTCGACTTCATCGCCGTCGTCGATGTGATCCTCAACGACACGGCCTGGTATGCCGACGTCGTGCTGCCCGAGGCGTCGTACCTCGAACGATACGACCCGTTGAACATCGTCGACCACAAACTATTCCTGCGGCAACCGGTGATCGAGGCGCAAGGCGAAGCTCGCTCTGCGCTGTGGATCTACAAGCAGCTCGGGGAGCGGCTGGGCCTGGGGGAGTTCTTCCAATACGAAGACGAGGAGGACTACCTGCGGCAGCAGTTGGCGCCCCTCGGGGCTGAATTGCAGGATGTCAAATACAAAGGATATCTCGAAGTTCCCGTCGAAGAAGGAGATGGCGAAATCGTCTTCGGCACACCGAGTGGGAAGATCGAGGTGTATTCGGAGACGCTGGCGGGAGCCGGCTTCTCGCCCTGGCCGACCTGGGAGGAGCCCCCCGCCCCAGCCCCGGATGAATTCTATCTGCTCACCGGCAAGGTCGGACAGCATACTCAGACGGCGACACAGAACAACGCTTTTCTGCACCAGGTCGAGGATGAGCCGAAGCTGTGGATCCATCCAGCGGCGGCCTCGGCCCGCGGCATTGAAGACGGGGCAAGCGTCCGCGTTACCAGCCCGATCGGGTCGGTCGTGGTGACTTCCCTGGTAACCGAGGGGATCCGCCAAGATTGCCTTTTCTTGGCGCCGGGATACGGCCACGCCTCGAAGGGGCTGCGTGTGGCCTATGGTGTCGGGGTCAGCGACTCGGATCTGCACGTAACATACACCGATCCGATCAGCGGCGGTCAGGCTCTGTCGCAGACGTTTGTGACGGTGGAGAGGGCGTGAAGATGGCGCAGAAGAATCGTTACGGGTTCGTGATCGATGTCGCTCGGTGCATCGACTGCCGGGCGTGCCTGGTTGCCTGCCGGGTCGAGAACGAGGTCTCTCTCCCCCACACTCGGATCTGGGTGAAGGATCAGGGCTTGCGGGGGACGTTTCCCGATCTGGCACGCGAGTTCGTCCCCTATAACTGCATGCACTGCGAGCATCCACCTTGCATCGAAGTCTGCACGAGTGGAGCCACATTCAAGGATCCTGACAACGGGTTGGTTCTGGTGGATCAAGAGGCGTGCATCGGCTGCGGTTTGTGCGTCGAGGCCTGTCCTTACGACGCCCGCTACCTCGACCCTACCCGCGGCGTGGTGGACAAGTGCACGGGCTGTGTACATCGGGTGGAGCGTGGCGAAGAGCCGGCCTGCGTTGCCACGTGTCTCGGCGGCGCCAGGATGTTCGGCGACTTCAACGACCCGACCTCGGAGGTGTCGCAGGCATTGGCCCGGGCCACGCAAGTCCGGCAGCTCGTCACGGACGAAGTGGATCCCGATCCCAACATCTACTACCTCAACGGCGATGTCATGCAGACCGGTCTGCTGCCGCGCCTGCCGCGCTACACAACGGCGGAGACGCTGTGGCGGGGTGTAGCGATCCCGGCCGTCATCGCCGGCATCACCCTTTCGTTCTTGGGGCAGGCAGTCGCATTCACCAAACAGTTGATCGAGGGCGAGCAGGAGTTCGAAGAATGAGCCACGCTGAATTCATCCCCCTGGCAGAACGCAAGCGGCTGCGGGTCACGGAAATCAAGAAGCACAACCTGGCCAACATCCTGACGCATTGGTTCAACGTGGCCATGTGGGCCTTGCTGCTGCCGACCGGGCTGGCGATCCTGGCCTCGCCCCGGTTGGGCATCGTCCCCGAACTGTGGCAGACCCTGATGCGCAATGTCTTCGGCGGGACCGCCAACCTGATCGAGTTTCACTATTCCGTCGGGCTCGTCTGGATGGCGGTGCTGACCTTCAACATCCTGCTCGGGTTTCGCAAGTATTTCATCCCGTTCACACGCGAGCGGATGTTCCTCGACGCCGACGACATCGAGTGGCTGAAGGTCAAGCCGCTGCAGATGATCGGCCTGGCGAAGGCGAAGCGCCTTCCTCCGCAGGATGTGTACAACGCCGGGCAGAAACTCTACATGTACATGGTGATCGTCGGGACGCTGACGATCGGCCTGACGGGATTGATCATGACCTTTCACAAGCTGATCCCGTGGCCGTGGCTGATCCAGTGGTCCTTGCCGATCCACTTCAGTGCAGTGGGGATGGTGGTGGCGGGGTTGATCATCCACGTCTATATGGGCGCGGTGTTCCCGGAGGAGAAAGAGGCATTCTTCTCCATGTTCACCGGGAAGGTGTCGGCCTGGTATGCCCGGCGGCATCACGCCAAGTGGTATTGGCGCAAGATGGAAGAGGAGATGGATTGGGAGGACCGCGTCCTGGCCGAAGGCCGGGCGTTGAAGGCAGATGAAAGCGCGGCGGATTGAGAGGAGAGCTCGGCGGCGCGAATGCATCGATTCTGGGGTACGCAAGCTCTGCTTGCGCCCGGAAGCAGAGCTTCCGGACTCCAGAAAAGAGCCGAAATTCGGATCGGGTTAGAATGCATGCGTGAGCAATCGGGCCGATCGGACGCCCAACATCTGGCGCAAACAATACGCTCTCCCAGCCGAGCACGGATCTTGGATCTGGTGGCTCGGCCCGTTGTTCATCGGGCTGGCGGCCGGCGGCCATCCAGATCTCGACGCGGTGTTGCTCTTCCTGGCGGTGTTATTCGCGTTCCTCTTGCGCCAGCCATCGACGATCATCGTCAAGGCGATCAGCGGCCGTCGCCCGAAGGCCGACCTGGTGCCGGCCTTGTTTTGGATCATCGGGTATGGCTTGATCGCGGGCCTCGCCGTTTGGGCGCTGATCGCCTCAGGCCACCCGCAGGTCGTGCTCCTCGCCATCCCGGGTGTCCCGGTATTCGCCTGGCATTTGTGGCTGGTGAGCCGGAGGGCCGAACGGGGACAGATGGGCATCGAGCTCGTCGGTGCCGGGGTATTGGCGTTGGCGGCGCCGGCCGGGTATTGGGTCGCCGGGGGGATGAGCGAGCGGGTCCCGTGGATCTTGTGGTTGCTAACCTGGCTGCAGACGGCTGCCTCGATCGTGTTCGTTTACTTGCGTCTCGACCAGCGCAAGCTGGAAGCGACGCCCCTCCCCCGAGATCGATGGCGCCAGGGAGGCCGGACGTTGATATATCACGCGTTCAACCTGGTCGCTTCCCTGGGATTGGCGATCCTGGGTTGGGCGCCGTGGCTGGTGCCGGTGGCCTTCACCCTGATGTTGGCCGACGCGCTCGAAGGAGTGACACACCCGCCGGTCGGTGCCAAGCCCGCGGCGATCGGCTTTCGCCAGCTCGGCGCGAGCGCGCTCTTCATGATCGTAATGACGCTAGGCTATCGGCTCAAGGTGTAGCCACCCATTGCGCACGCCCGGCTAGTCTCACCGGGAGATGCCGCGGATGAAGGCGCGGTGGGGTTTTGGCCTGGCCAGCCTGGGGCTGGGGCTGGCGGTGGCGGCGGCCTCTATGAGGGAAGCCGCCCCGGCCTACGCGCGCTACGCCGGTCAGACCGAACCCGTGCGCTTGATCCCCAGCCTGACGGGCGAACCGGAGTATTGTCTGACTTGTCATCAGGGGATCGAGGAGATCAGCGCCGCTCACCCGGTCGAAGTATTCGGCTGCGTTCGCTGCCACGGCGGAAACCGAATATCGCTGGATGCCCAAGGGGCTCACGCGGGGCTCTTGGGCGGAGGCAACCCGTCGGACTTCAGCGCCGTCGACGCGGCGTGCGGCGGGACGGACTGTCACAGCGGGGAGTCGACCGAGGAGCGCGACCATATCGCGCGATCGATGACGAGCGTGCAAAGCACGTACGCTGGAGCGATCGCCTCAGTCCGTTACACCTTTGGCGCTCAACCTGATCCGACGGCGCGCTACGGGATCCGGGCGGTATCCGACCCCCTTGTCACAAGCGTGACCGGTGTGCCGGCGATCGCGGCCTTCGCCTCGATCGTCGAGGAAGATCCTCAAGCGGTCCAGACCTTCGCTGCCGAGTGTCTGACGTGTCACCTCGAAAGCGAGCCTCGCGCCGGCTCAGGTTATCAGCGACTCACAGGCTGCGCGGCCTGTCACTCGCCGAGCGGATTGGACGGAGCCTACGTCGGCGACGACCCAACCATCCAGGGCGACGAGCCTGGCCACGCGTCAGTGCATCGCCTGACAACGGCGATCCCCTACACGCAGTGCGATAGCTGCCACAACCGCGGGAACTACAACCTGGTGACGATGACGTTTCACGAGCGGACCGATCTCCCGACCGACGGGCGGGCGTCGAGGATCGAGGATTACTACCAGCCGATCGCTCAATTCACAAAGTGCGAGTGGGAATTGGATTGCGTGGATTGCCACACCTCGCAGGAGGTGATGGGTGACGGGGATTTGCACAGCAACCAGTCGGAGGTGCGCTACATCCAGTGCTCGACGTGCCACGGGACATTGGACGACGGACCGCTGACGATGACGATCACGGATCCGGACGACCTGGCATTGCGGCGGGCGCATCTTAACCCCGTCATCGACTTGCAGGTGGGAGACACGGTCGTAGTCACCTCGCGCGGCGAAGCGTTGTGGAATGTGATCCAACAACCCGATGGAAGGTTAGTGATGGTGGGGAAAGCGACAAGAATGAACTATGAAGTGCCGTTGGTGAAAGGCTCGGAGTGTGAACAGGATCCGGCAAAACAAGAATCGAGCGCTTGTCATGTCTGCCATGCCGTCGAGCGTCCCTGAGCCGGCCGAGGCGCGGCTCAGCCGAGAGGGTTTCCTGCGGCTGGTAAGCCGGTCGGCGTTGTGGCTGACCGGCGGGGCAAGCCTGGTCGGACTGCTGCAATACCTGGGCTATGAGACCGATCCGCCGCCACAATCCGTCTTCACTCTCGGGACCCCCGATTCGTACCGCGTCGGCACGACGACGATCGTCCCCGGCGCGCGAGCGGTGTTGTACCGTCAGGAGAGCGGCTTCTGGGCGCTGTCGTTGGTGTGTTCCCACCTTGGGTGCACGACCGAGGAGGACAACGCCGGGTACCGGTGCCCTTGTCATGGCAGCCGATACGACGAAAAGGGTCGCGTCTTGAACGGCCCGGCCAAGCGGGCCTTGAAGGCGGTCTGGGTCGATCTAGACGCCGGCGGAAATCTGGTGATCGATATCAGCCGCGAAGCCCCTCCGGGGTATCGGTTCGTCCCCTCCCCCGTCTGACTCGTTCCATCTGGACCGTCTCCGACCTTTCATCAGTCTCTGCATGCGAGCGTAGCTGTCGGTGGAACATCGCCCTCGTCGATAAAGCCTCCCTGTTACCGCTCGGCCGGCGGATCGTCGTCGCTTTTTTCAAGTCGTTTGCAGGTTGGACGAGAGTGGGCTATGCTGACGGTCGTGCTGCACGTGCGCGCTTCCCACGCAGCCCAGAGCGGCAATCAGATCGATCCCCCGGGTCGGCATTCGTCAACGGCCTTGTGACATCTACGCCTTTGGAGCAAAGCAGAAAAGCGACCGGCGCAGGAAATGTCCTGCTTGAAGTAGCGTTAGGCGAGTGCTCAGAACACGGATCGTCGCTTCGGGCGCGGTCGGGCAGCATCAGGAGGATTCGATGTATGGCATGGTGAATTTGGCCATTCAAGAGTTCATATCTCAACGCTTCGGCGATCCGGTCTGGCAAGATATCAAGAAGCGCGCCGCGCCAGATATCAGTCATTTTCTGACGATGGAACAGTATCCCGACGACGTGACTGTCGGAATGGTGAACGTGGCGGCGGAGATCACCGGGGAGAAACTTCCTTCATTGCTCGATGCCATTGGGGAGTTTTGGGTCGAGTTTGCCTTGCGTTCAGGCTACGGCGAATTGCTCCGCATCATCGGGACGACCCTGCCGGAGACTCTTAGCAATCTGGACAATATGCACACCCGGGTTGGATTGTCATTCCCAGATCTGAAGCCGCCTTCCTTCTGGTGCACCGAAGTGACCGACCATTCTCTCATCCTCCACTACCAATCGGAACGGGAGGGTTTGGGACAGATGGTCCCGGGCACGGTCAGAGGCCTGGCGGCGATGCTGAACACAACGGCATCCGTTCAACAGATTGCCGATCGAGAAGACGGCGCGGATCACAACCGGTACCTGGTGACGTTTGGAACAGAGCGTGAAGGATGAACTACAGTCCGAATTCCGCTCAGTTCGCGCTGATCCATCCGTTCCACATGGTGATGGACAACCGGATGCTCCTGCAGCAGGCAGGTCCAGCCATTCCGAAACTGGTACCCGGCCTGCAGATTGGTTCCCCCCTTACGGACTTCTTTCAGATCAGTCGCCCTCGGATAAGCCCCACACTCGAAGCCGTTGAAGAATTGCAAGGGTCGGCTTTTCTGCTCCGGTGCGTCGAGAACGGGGTCATCCTGAAAGGACAGATGCTCGTTGATGAGTCGCGTCGACTGATCTTCTTTGTCGGATCTTTGGTGATGGATGACCGTCTCGAGCTCGTGAAATATGGCTTGACCTTGAGCGACTTCCCGATTCACGACTCAAGCATGGACCAAGTGATTTTCAGACAGCAGAGGCTCATCAACAAGAAGCTGGAAGACCTGGTCCACGAACGCACGTCGGAGCTGGCGGCGGAACAAGCCAAGTCTGATTCATTGCTGCACGCGATGCTGCCTGCGGGGATTGTCGAACGGCTCAAACTGGGAGAGACCTTGATTGCCGACAAGTTCACCAGTGCTACGGTGCTGTTTGCCGACCTGGTCGGTTTCACGCCGTTGACCATGGAACTGGCGGCCACGGAGATCATCGAGCTGCTCGAAGGGTTGTTCTCACACTTCGATTCGCTGATTGCGAAGTACGGCGTCGAAAAGATCCGGACGATCGGAGACAACTACATGGTCGCCTCGGGGGTGCCTGTTCCGCGTCCCGACCATGCTCAGGCGCTGGCGCATATGGCCCTGGACATGTCCGAGTACATCCACAGCCGACCCGTGTACCGAGACAAGCGGGTGGACTTTCGCATCGGCATCAACTCGGGACCCCTGATCGCCGGCGTGATCGGTGACAAGAAATATCAGTACGACCTGTGGGGCGATACCGTGAACACGGCCAGCCGGATGGAGTCGAGTGGAACGGCCGGGAAGATCCAGATCACACGGGCGACGTACGAGCTGATCAAGGAAGAATTCGCATGTGAGCCAAGAGGCAAAGTGACGGTCAAGGGCAAAGGCGAGCTAGAGACGTGGTATCTGGCGGGGGTCAACCCGAGGCACCGGATGTCAACTGCAACCCCGTGAAGGCCTCTTCGGCAACTGGTCGTCATTCGACACCTTCGCTCCCCTGGGAATGATCCTGACAGTCGTTGCTCCATAGCTCTCGGTGCCTTGGACCCTGCCGGCGGCATCCGGCGGCTGGAGGGCACGGTAGGGGGCGGGCGCCGGACGGGCGGTCCATTTGGAGCCCAAATCCGAGCATGACTAGTCGGTCTTTCCGATGAACCGTCCTTTTTCGCCGATGAAACGTCCCGCATTACGGTGAGCCGACGAAGCCAGAGGCCAGGTTGCCGTGCCCTCACCGTAGGTGGTGATCCGGCGCGTTGCCTGCGAGGTCGAGAGGGCTACGCACGGCCATTCCGCCGCGGTTAAGGACGTGGGTATAGATCATGGTGGTCTGGACATGCTTGTGACCCAGGAGGTCTTGTACCGTTCGGATGTCATACCCGGCTTCGAGCAAATGTGTGGCGAAGCTATGGCGGAACGTGTGCGGCGTCACATGCTTGTCGATGCCGGCGAGGTCAGCCGCGCGTTTGACGGCTTTCTGGAGCGCGCTGCGTGTGATGTGATGACGGCGAGCGATGCCAGTTCTCGGATCGTTGGAGATGGTCTGGGAGGGAAAGACGTACTGCCAGATCCAAGCCCGGGCGGCTTCAGGGTACTTCCGCTCGATGGCGGTGGGGAGGTAGACCAGCCCATAGCCGCGATCGAGGTCCGTTTCGTGAGTGCGTTTGGCGCGTACGAGCTGCGCCCGTAGGGGTGAAATGAGGACCGAGGGGAGCATGGTGAGGCGGTCGCGGTTGCCCTTGGCGTCGCGGATGACGATCTGACCCTGGGAAAAGTCGACGTCTTTGACTCGAAGGCGGACGGCCTCGCCGACGCGAAGCCCGCTGCCGTAGAGCAGCTGAGCGATGAGCTGGAGCGTGCCGCTCAAGCAACCGAGGACAGCGAAGACTTCGTCCTTGGCCAGGACGGTGGGCAAGCGCATGGGGCGGCGGGCGCGGACGGCGTCGAGGGGGAAATCGAGGGGTTGATCGAGGACCTTCTTATAAAGGAAGGCCAAGGCGTTGAGGGCCTGGTTTTGGGTCGAGGAGGCGACGTTCTGGGTGACAGCCAGATCGGTCAGGAAGGATTCGATCTCGGCCCGGCCGAGGTGAGACGGGTGACGTTTATGGTGGAAGAGGATGAAGCGGCGGATCCACTCGAGGTAGGCACGTTCGGTGCGAAAGCTGTAGTGTTTGCGGCGCAGAGCGAAGCGAACCTGTTCGAGCAGGCGTGGTGAATGGTCGTCCATGAATGCATCCCCCATCCGTAGGCCGGCCGGTCTGAGGTCGGGCAGCGTCACCGGAGCCGTCCGGGCATAGGAGCAGAATGACTTCCGCAATCGGCTGTTTTCACGATGATCCTAGCGAAGTTCGTCCGCCTTGTCCAGCGCGGGGAGGCGAAAAGCGCCGTCCTTCCGGTTAAAATCCCCCGAGCGGGGGATGAAGGAACAGCGTGGACATGGTTTGATTGACCCGGGTTGCCGCTCTGATCGGCTTGATCACGCGGGGTTCCGGAGGAGGAGAACATGGCCTTCCCTTACATCGCAGAGAATGCGGTGTCTCGGCGGCGGCTCGAGACGATCGTGGAAAGCCTGACCGCTGCCGAGTTGGCTCGCACGACGGAATATGGATGGACGGTGTCGGCGCTGCTGGCGCATCTGGCTTTCTGGGACAACCGGGTGCTGGCCCTGCTGCGGCGGTGGAAAGCGGCTGGCGTGGACGAGTCCCCGGTCGACTCGGAGGCGATGAACGAAGCCTTGAAGCCGTTGTGTCTCGCGATGGACCCGCGGACGGCGGTCGAGGTTTGTCTGGCGGCGGCCGCGGCGGTCGACGCCGAGCTGGAGCAGGTGACCCCGGAGCTGTATGCGGCGATCGAGGCTTCCCCGACCCATTTCCGCTTCAATCGGGGGTTGCACCGGAACGACCATCTGGACGACATCGAGCGCCTGGTAGGCTCGGGCGGGCGATCCTAGCCGGCGCTCGGTCGGCCCAGGCCGGGCGGTCTCGTGTTGCAACTGCCGTGGGAATGGGCTATTCTGGTGATGGCCCGAGCGGGGACCGGTGAAGGGGCCGACCGAGCGCCTCTTCAGCCCCGATTCGACGTCTTTTCATCGAAATCCTTCCGCTTAAACCCATCCCGGGCCGTGGAACGATGCCCGCATTCCTCAGCGGTGCCGCGGGTTGAGGCAAGGGGGTGGAGGGGTTTCTATATACTCATATGTTAGG